>Ga0308156_1000875_pt1 | contig 45202 bp, 35 predicted proteins | sample PhyAR2_FD_201041 | JGI IMG/M metagenome (GOLD analysis project Ga0308156, IMG submission 201041) | Phyllosphere microbial communities from UC Gill Tract Community Farm, Albany, California, United States - DLSL A.R2 | ecosystem: Host-associated > Plants > Phyllosphere > Unclassified | place: USA... | reverse complement strand
CTGGCGGGATTACCTGATAACCAATTTTCTTCAGAAAGCGCGCGGCACTCTCCACCGTAAAAATGATCTCGTCGTCCATAAGGGGGCGCATCGACTGAAGACCATTTGACGTGTCCACCAGATAGCGACCGCCGGCCGGGAAACTGAAAACGTTTTTGCCGTCGGCCCGGCGAACCAGATCGTATACAGGAGTCATAATTTCCCCTCCCCGTCCCTTAATGACTGGCTGGCAAAACAATATCGCGCACTATTTAATTGCTCATATACGTGATCGGCAAAAGCGCCGAGACGGCAAAATTGGATAACCATTTTCATACAGATACCTCCATGGCCAGACGGGATTGAATGGCGGAGGCCTTACTGCCTAACTGGAGGTAAGTTCGGGTGATTGCCGGGTTACTGTGCCCGAGCATTTCAGAGGCGACCAGCAAGCCCTGTTCGCCGCCGGCGGACATGAGATTAAAGGCGGCAATTTTGCGGCTGGAGTAGGCACTCAGGCGCAGACGCGTGTTTACGACGCGGGTAAACCACACCATTACGTTGTGCAGTTTCTTCCAGATTGTCTGGCGGCTCACGCTACCTTCCAGAGACTGGCAACGGTTACTTTCAATCTGGCTGCGGGAAAATACCAGGTCGTCACCGATAAGATTGCGCTCCATGCGTTCACGCAGTCGTTTGATGATGCCCGGCGGCAGCTGTTTGGTATCATGCTTAACCTCAGCCTTTGCCACCAGCTCAAACACGATCGCCTGTTCTTCCTCCGTCATACCGGCGGCCAACTCGTCGCAGCTCACGCTATCCCAGTGCATGTAGGCAATGTGATCTCCAGCAAGCCGGGCGGCGTCCTTGCGCTGCTGGCGAACAATCTCGATCCCCTTACGGGTCGCTCTGGCTTCTGCTGCTTTGGTCTGCTTCGCTACGATGATCGTTGCAATGCCTGTTTCCCAGTTAATGCAGGAGTAACGGAAGTTGCACACGTCGCTGGTACGCCAGCCAGTAACGGTCGCAATATCCCACCAGAGTAAAACCCAGTCCGGCTGGGTCTGCTGGATGCGTTCGCGCAGTTTGCGCTGCTCTTCCCGTTCGTAAACGGGGGTCATGGTGCGGGTGCCTTTCGTGGTAGTGGCTTTTACCACGTTGCCGCGCAGCTCGCGGGCTTTAGCTGTCAGGGTCTGGAGGTTAAACATGGCTACCTCCCAATTTCGCAACATCCAGTTCAAACGCGCCGCTGCTGTATTGATAAAGCGAACATTCAGAGCGAATTTTGGCGGCAAAGATAAGATCCCAGCGGGAATAAAACTCGCGGGCTTCTTGCTCACTGTCGGCAACGATGCGGATAACAACGGGAGTGCAGGTCCGGCCTTTCGGCGTACCGAGGAAAAGCCAGGTGAAATTGGGCAGTTTTTGGGTTGGGGTAGTAGCCATGTGGCAGCCTCCATACAGTGGTCTAGATAACCACCACCGGAAACGCCAATTTCACTGGTGGTGGACTGAGCAGGGTTGGCGTAACCGGACTGTATGGACTCCGGCGCGGATTTCTCCGCCCCCACCCAGCCCACCATAATTTTGCTAGCAGAGCGGTTTTGAACCACAACGCGTGAAAATAGGTGAGACGGATCAACGGCACAAAAAAAGACGCTTGGCGCGTCATGTGTCGCCATACAGTCATTCAGGACGCCAATCCTGGCACCAGATTTTGCTGGTGCTTTTAAAGCATACCCTTCAGTTGAATAACAAGGCAAGGAGTTTTTAGGGTGAGCGAAGCCCTGCCCCAGATGGGCATAAATGTTCTTCATGGCATTAACCTTTTCGAATTGTTTAGTGAGCTGTCGCGACAAACTTATTTTGAGTGCTCAACATCGCAAGAGCACGCAAGTTATTCACGAACTCAATTTTTTTCATCCGTTAAAGGGCGAACTTCAGTAAACGGCTCATGACCATCTTCGCCTAACAGCTCGGGCTGATACTTACGCCATAGCTGGCTCTCCTCCCGCACAAGAGCCTCTTTTACTGCCTTACACTGCTGCAACTTATACCCGCGTTTGCTGGCCTCCTGCTGATAAGCAGCCATGCGCCGGCTGAAGTCGTTCAGGAACACGAACGGCACTCCATAGAAGCCAGTTTTACGAATTGAGGGAATGACCTCACGGAATACCCAATTACTGAACTGGTGCGCAAAGGTGCCGGGAGTAGCCGCCTTACGACTACGTGAGATCAATTTGTAGAATCCTGACTCGCAGACAGTTCGCATAGTCTGCTTTCCACCAGGGGTGGGTATTAAACACTCCCCCTTTTCATCATCATCCAGACGTCGCAAAGCAACCTTGTGATCAGTTATTTCCAGAGCTGCGCATACATCTGCCGCGACAAACCATGGCTCCCCCAGTATCTTAACAATTCGTACTTTTGCATCCTCGAATTTAATGACCGAAATATCATCACTGCTGTTTTCAGGGTGAGCGAAACCCTGCCCGGCTAGGGCATTTTTGTTAGTCATAATAAATTTCCCGGGCTAAGTTACAGTTGAGGTTTTGAGTTGTTTACAGCATTGCGAGCTTCAATACGCTGAGTTATCCAATCGTCAATCTCACCCTCTACGAATGCAATTGCGCGTAAACCAATCTTCACTGGCTTTGGAAAACGATTTTGATTAATTAACCTGTATAGCCATGCCTTGCTATAACCAGTTCTACGCATCACTTCCGGCAAACGGATAAAAGATCGTACGTTCTGAGACATGTTTTCTCCTTCGTATCAAAATAGACATCACTGGACGTCTAATGATTTCAGGAGAAATTAAATTGAAATGACGTTGTTTAGAAGAGACTACAGAAAGCTCATTTCACCCCGGAGCACGAGCTTCTAAATTGCGCATCGGGGTAAAATTTTTATCTTTTCGGGGCGGAACGGAAATCGCAAAAATCTATTACATGAATGGGTCAACGCGACTTTCAAGCAACTCCATGGCTTTCGGCCTTGTCACAGACCTCAGGCGATCTTTGATATCCACCTCAAACTCATTCGGAAAGAGCAACTGCGCCAGTTGGTACTGAGTCAGTGTAATGCCGGTGATTTCTCCCCAGAAAAACAAGTCTATGAATGGCAATACTCGGTACTCATGTAATTTCTTGAGGTCATTATCAGTTTTTTTCTGAGATCTATTTAACTCATTGTTGATTTTCCTTTCGTTTGCTAGCCAATTGGAAAAATCACGCATTATTTTTTCGTCATTATTATTGAAATCTATGGAAATAAATTTCCTTATCCCTTGATAATGTTCACTCAATGGTGAATACAGATCTATGCCGGATTTAGAGTTAACATCATGCTCAAAGTCATCCCAAAACGTATCTATGCTGTTAATTCCTTCATCTCTTTTATCGAAATGATTTTTAAGCATGTCATTTACGCCGTTCACAACTTCAGGAGACTGCTCGTATAACTCGGCATAGAGATCAATGAAGTCAAACATTCCCATCTCGTCAATACTGGAGTTCTCAATAACATCTTGTCCCTTAAAAATTAGTTCATTGTTTTTGGAAAGATGGATTAACGATTGTAATAGGAAATCTTTACTGATGCCGTTCGCCACGTCATCCTTAATACCGTTATACAGTACAACTTTGCGGATCATGATCGACTTCCACCAGTGGTTTCTGGTGTAACTTTCACATACGCGGTAATTTTCTAAGTCAAACCAGTCAGGACAGTAATCCGGCTTCTCACTCATCACGCCACCTCACATCCTCTTATTAGAGGCTATGCCAGCCAGCAGAGGTGTACTGGTTTTCGGTGATCAGCCTAGGCATGGCCTTTATTTCTCTATTCTACCGAAGTCTACTACTGTCAATTAGCACTGTCTATACATACAGTTAAGCGCTTTTCCCAAACGTTCCGTGCACTACATTTTCGCCGTTTTCCAACGCCTCCATATAGTCGGCATACCACTGGAGCATTTCGCGGCGGCCATCCAGATACTGGGCGTGGTTGTACGTTCCTCGTATAGAGTTTTTGTCGACGTGTGCCAGCTGCGTTTCAATCCACGCGGTGTTGTAGCCCTGTTCGTGCAGGATGGTACTCATGGTGTGCCGGAAACCGTGCCCGGTGACTTTTCCGTTATAGCCAATCCGCTTAAAGACTTGGTTTATGCTGGCTTCACTCATTGTTTTTCGCGGATCGTTACGGCCTGGGAACACAAGCGGGTAATTGCCTGTTAGCTCTTGGATCTGACCAATAAGCGTAAGAGCTTGCCTGGACAATGGCACCACATGAGGGCGACGCATTTTCATGCGTGAGGCGGGTATTTCCCAGACCGCCTTACTGATATTGATTTCATCCCAAAATGCCCCACGGAGTTCGCCGGGACGCAATCCGGTGATAATCAGCAAACGAGCAGCCAAAACTACTAGCTCGCTTCCTGAATATCCTGACAACGCATTGAAGAAATCAGGCAATTCTTTAGGTGTGAGGAAAGGAAAATGATTGGACTCGTGCCCTTGCATCGCGCTGGTGAGATCCGGGGCGGGGTTATACTCAGCTCGACCGGTGACTATTGCGTAACGGAAAACTTCCCCACATCGCTGCCTAACTTTTCTTGCCTTTTCGGTAGCGCCGCGCCCTTCAATGCGCCGTAGCACATTCAACAGTTCAAGCGGTTTGATTTCTGCTATTGGTTTTTTGCCAATGTATGGGAACACATCTTTATTGAAGGCTTCGAGGATGTCTGAAGCATAACCAGCAGACCATTTTTTTAGTTTGCTGCTGTGCCACTCAAGGGCAATATCTTTGAAGGTGTTGTTTAACTGAATTTCACGGGCAATCTTCTCCTCCCGTTTCGCTTCCATAGGATCGATACCCCCAGCGATACCCCTTTTCGCTTCTTCACGTTTTGCCCGAGCATCGGCCAATGTGACTTCAGGATACACACCAAGCGCTAACAGCTTCTCTTTGCCGGCTACACGATACTTGAGCCGCCAGTATTTGCCGCCATTAGGTTTAATCAGGAGATACAAACCACCACCATCAGCCAGTTTGTAAGGCTTATCTTTAGGTTTGGCGGCATCCACCTGCCGGGCGTTTAGTTTCACTTGGGGGTACCTCCTCTAGACCGAACAGCATATACCCCCATAAGTACCCCCAAACGACCGTAGATTTCAGGGAACTTTAGTAGACGTAGATATACTAAAAGGGGCTGCAAAGCGCAGAGTATAAGGGGTTTCAGTGAACTTTAGTAGACTTGGGGAGACGTTAGAATGGTGCCGATAATAGGAGTCGAACCTACGACCTTCGCATTACGAATCCAGAACTTCACATTTCCATTATGTTTCACCCTTTGTCATATTCGCTATTAAACATCATCCAGATCAACAATATAGCAAGTTTTCTTGTGCCAAATTGTGCCGTCTCATTTCACTCTATACAATGCTAAACAAGTACGCCAGCAAGTACGCGAGAATGAGATGGAACAGCCGAAGGTTATCACCCAAGATCGACAAGTTGCCAGCCTGAAACCAGCTGATGGCAAAGACCGGATCGTTGTAAAAGTGCAGTCAAAAGCGGGACCGGGATTGTCAGTCGAATCCCGAACCGGGAGCCAAACCAAGAGCTGGCTCTATCGCCCCTACCTGAATGGTAAACAGATTAAAGTGACATTGGGAGCTTATCCTGCGATGTCGCTCGCTCAAGTACGTGAAGTTCATGCCAAAGCTGTTGAGCTCGTTAAGCAGGGCATCGACCCACGCCATGCTCGTATCGAAGATAAAAAGGCAAATGAGAAGATGCCGGTCTTCTCGGAACTTTGGGAAAACTGGCTCGAATTCCGCGCTTCAAGCAAACCAATCGGCCCGCGAACGCTTACCGATTATAAAGGTACATACAGCAGGCACCTTGAGAAAAAGTTGGGGAAGGTTCGCGTTTGTGATTTATCCCGGACATTTCTATTCGAGCATCTGAGCAACGTACGTCAGACAAGTGCTGAAGGCGTCCGAAAAGGGCTCATCATCTTAAACATGACTTTGGATCATGCCAGTCTCCAGGGGCTCATCGACCACAACCCAGCGCGCCTATTAAAACCTGCCATGTTCGGTGCATCTATGGGTAAACCTCGCGAACGTTGGTTACCTAAAGACGAATTGAAGATGCTCTGGCAATCCCTGGATCAAGCGGTTAATGGCGGAGGTTCTGTATCTGCTGGTGGCCGTGGGATTGCTTCAAGCGTGGTTCTATCACATTCGGTAGCCAATGCTTTACGACTCATTATCCTTACAGGGGTTCGTCGCTCTGAAGCATGCGAAATGCGTTGGGACCAAATCAACGGAGATCGCTGGACAATACCTGAAACAAAAAATGGTAAAAGCCATGTTGTAACGCTTCATCCACTCACTCTTTCCATATTGAAAAAACAAAGAATTATTGCTGAGGGAGCCTATGTATTTGAGTCCACCAGCAATCCCGGCTTTGCTATTACAGGGGATGCAGTGACCCGCGCACTTGAGCGTTTGAGAAAAAAATATCTGGGTGAAATTGCCACATTCTCTCCTCACGATCTCCGCCGCAGCGTTGCTACCGGCTGTGCCGAATACCTTGATGCGCCAGAACGGTTAATCGAATTACTGCTAAACCATCTTCCTGCAGACAGAATGGTTCGTACCTATCAGGTTGGTCAACGAGCAGAGAAATTGCGGAGCTTGTTTATGCGCTGGGGTGACTTCGTTGAGCATGAGGTATCAGCGTCCAGTCTGCCTCATAAAGACAATGTCGTCACACTGAAATTTGGCGCTAAGTAAACTTACAATGGGGCGGTTAATGTACGGGATTCCTGAAAATCTTCACGACATAATCAATGTTGAAATGACTGCAGGGCAGCCAATTCAGATTAAAGTTACAAACGTTAGTTGGGATGGGCATGACCCGATCTCAAATGAAGTCCTTTTTGTCGAACTACCCGCTAATTCAACAGAAAAACAAATCACTGCGCAGGTAAAGAAACTACTGAAAAGAAAAACATATATCAGGCAGTGCGAGCACTGTAACTAGTACAACATTAACGGTTGGATGCACAGCAACTCCTGCTGCCAGTCTTGTGCTGAAAAATACTTTGGTGTTGTTTATTAATATGACTACAGCAGTGCTTTCAGACAGCAGTGCTTATTTTCGGTTCTGTCGTATTAATAACATAAGCTCAGCAGGAGCCCGCTGCTCACATTTCAGACGGTCAGCAGGTAAAACTGCTCTGGCGGGGGCGGACTGTCCCCGCAAGGAGGCTGGTATTGTCCCTGACGCAGCATGTGTATCAGGTCGATGCCAGCCAGCGCCATCTGTGCCCGACGGAACGATTTGAACGCGATCATCAGCTTTATCCGTCATTTGATATTACGGTGATCCTGCTCCACTAGGTTGTTCAGGTACTTGTTTTGCCTGATGGTGATGGTTTTCTCATCTGGTCTGCCGTGGGCCAATAGCCTTACGAAAGAAGCACAGTGCGACTGTCTCCGTTTCTTTTGATGCTATTCACCTAAATATTGCGATTGGTTCGCAACTCGCCCCGGCGCTTCGTTTTTGCCCGCTGCCTGTTGTAGCGCTTCCTGGTGCATGGCAAAGATTGCGCCGAAGTAGTTGGCCGGTTTTGACTGCGAAAGTTGATACTGCTCGCGAATCCCAGTGCTTGAGTAGAAATTCAGCTCGCCATATTTGCAGATTGGGATCTGATAGTTGCCGTTGAAGCGGCGATCAGGCCCGCCATCTTTATTCGCTTTAAACCATGTATGATCGACTACCTCGCTGTCGCGCGGTACAGCGTCGGACTCAATAAAACGCTTACTGGCGCCGGTGATGTTCAGCTCTCGCAAATCGATTAGGGCAAAAACGCCATCCGCACGCGGAATAAGTGCAATGCCTGGATAGATCAGAATGTCCTCGCCGTTGACGTTCTGAAACCGCATAGCTTTTCCTTCGAATTGGATCAGGTCATTGCTCACAAAGTCGAATTGTACCGGTTTGCGGTAAAGATACCGGCTGGCCGTGGTGCGGTCACGGAATTGGTCAACGTCGCTTTCAGACGTCACATCCCAAATATGGCTACACTGGCGCAAGCCTTCAAACGCCTGCACAACCTCGCCGTACACATACGCGCAGTGCTCGCCCGCGTCGAACTCGATTCTAATCTTTGTGTTCTCTTCCCACTCTTCCAGGCGTTCTACCTCGGCTCGAACTACCGGAAGGCTTTCTTCCAGCGCGGCAATACTCTTTTTGTAGAATCGACGAAACAGGCTAGTTTTTTTACGTTGCAGCAAGTCAGTTTGTCGTATTTTCTCCTGCCGGGCCTCTAACAGGTCAGCGCGGATTTCCTTCTGTTGCGCGTTGGCCGTTATAATTAGATCACGCAGCGGCTTCAGGCCTTCACTAGTCAGACGCTCGACGGCGGCACTTCGGATCATGTGGTCGCCTTCGTCAGGCACGTAATAATTCGTCGCCTGCGGGTCAATGTAGCGCAAGTTTTGGCGATGATACTTTTGCTGGTTGCCGAACTTATACAGATCTTGAGTGTAAGAAATACCACTCCCTGGAATGCCGACGGTCGCTCGTATTCCGCGTTTGCCGACGTTTACGGTTGCCCCCGGCGCGCCGAATGACGCGCTAAATCCATGTTTTCCAATATTCAAGCGCACGCCAGGGAACAGCGTGAATGTCTGCCGGAAACGTAGTCCCATTTTTTATGCTCTCATTTGCTTTCTGAAGGTGCGCGAGCGTGCCGCCTGTCTAACGCCGTATACCTGCGTGTTCGTCGTTTGGTTGATTACAATATTTGCCTAACAGACACACCAAATGTACCTGTGATACACACCAAAGACAGGAACTATTTTAAAACGGCCGCGATTGTGGCCATTCGTTTGATCACTTTAGCCCTGCCTCGTCGTCAGCCTTATAAACCATGCGAATGCTGTACCCCTGGTAATTGGCCTGGTCGGCATCTTGAAAAAGTTTTGTACGCACACCGATATGATCACCTTCGAGTTTTTCGGACTCCCAAAATGCGCGGAAACTTTCAAAACGTTGGTTAGTCAGACCGTGGCCGGTGACATAACAAACACGCTGCATATTGCGCCCGTTGGACGTAGTTTTTTTGATGTAGGTCATTCGCCTTTTGTCCTCTAAATTTCGTTATGTAACTAGCAAAGTAAAAAAATCTTTTTGCGCTTTTCATCATCGATGACGCTCTGCTTCGCGCCATTTTTTATGGTGTCGTAATTCCCACGTCGCGACGACGTTCGCCTGTTGCCATAGTCCACGCTTGTTCTGCCGAGCTTCCTGCTCGATTGCCGGAAGCTCGGAATCAATGTTGTACTTCACATAAACCCAGGCTGCACCAGCGCGGATTATTTCGCAGTTAATCTGTTTACCGTCGCTGTTCATGACAAGGCCCAGCATGCGCCCATAGCGATCTGGTTTGTCGTATGCAATAGATACTGAAGCAAATCACTGCACAGGTGAAAATGCTATGGCAACAGCAGAGCCTTTAGGGCTCTACTTACCTCAACTATTACGCTGCTCACTTATTTCCTGCAGCTTCCAAAGCAAGGCCAACACAAGACGGGGAGCGCCTTTAAAACCCTCGTAGCCTTCATGCTCCGACACAGAATTCATGGCGCTTAATAGCTTGTAAGCAGGGCCATTCTCCATGAATAACTGATCACTAATTTTCTTTACGTCAATGGTGACCAGACGGCCACCATCCTGCATGGCTTGAGACATCTCATGCAGGGCGTCTGTCCAATAGGGCTGCCTTCCCCACCATTCACTTCCGGACGACTCGGGTTTGCCAGGCAAAGGGAAATGAGGATTCGTTTGAGAAATAATAGACCTCTCCCCTATCCAATCAATATTGTCCTTCCCTTCGACCCAGACAGGCAGAGCTAAAAGATCCTCAGGCCGACCGTTCATTTCTTCCCACCATACGGTTGGGATCATGTCGCCCTGTTCAAGAAAACCAATGAGCTCTGATAGCCAGCCCGCATACTCCCAATCACGCCCTTTTCCAGCGAGTGCGATATCAGGAAAACGAGTAATAAATTTTTCTGCCAAGGCACGGGCATCATTACCGTCAGTATCTGTCCAGCTGAAATAGTGACCTGCGCCAGTGATTGCGACGAATTCATCTGAAAGTTTCGCGGATGGAATCGCAATACCATTGTCGGAAAAGTAATGTCGCGGGGCGATCGCGAATCTAAATCCCTGAGCATTGAAGTAAGGCATCCCTCTGAGGTGCTGAAAACCAAGACGATGCAGCTCTGAAAGCATCCGCAGACATCTTTGTGCTTTACGTATCCAATCATATTTAGATTTCATCATCTCTCCTGCATGATTGCTGCATGGCGTTTTGCAGTGTCGACTCTGCGCTCAAACTCTTCGCTCGTAATGTTTTCATAACAACAGTCTGCCTTATCCCGACGAAATCGGTTACAGCCATAAAAAGCGCCGCCGTCTTTGTTCTTACGCTTAACCATGGTGCCAAGACCGCAGCGCCGACAGACAATTTCAATCTCCTGACATTCGGGATTCGCACATACCCTCTGCATGCCATTTTGCATCACCATCGGTGAGCTGCATTGCTTGCAGGAACTGGCCATATAATCACAAGCGGGTGAGAGGGAGCAGACATAGAATTTCTTATCATAGCGGCTCACTTTGCCCGTTAAGGAGCCGGACTCACAATCTGGACAACTCCATTGACCGACTTCAAGAGCATCACTTTTTGTAATGAGCTGTTTACCCATTTTTGCAATTTCCTCAACGAAAGCTGAGGTATTCTGGCTATCAAAGATCATAAACACATAGTGTCGGGCACGAGTAACGGCGACATAAAATAACCGACGCTCTTCGGCAAACAGGTATGGCTCTTGCTCCGGGAGAAGAAGGTCTATCAACTCATCATTTTCTTTGGCTGATGGAAAACTCCCCTTTTCGAGCCCCAGCAGGAGCACGTAATTTGCTTCCAGGCCTTTACTGGCATGCGCCGTCTGGTATTGAATATCAAGAAGTGGGAACTCGGACATTAGCGCCTTCAGATCCAACTCCTTAAGATCCCTCATATTTTCCAGACGATAACGACCAATAAGCATGACGGGGGCCCGACGGATACTGTTGAGCCTCACTTCCCGGCTATGGCAACGAGCAAGCGCTCTCCTGATTTGTTGACGATAAGCCTCAGCTTTTCTTTGATTGCGATTGGCAATGTGGATATTAGCAATTTGTTCCTGAATATCGAGGAGTTGGACGGCCGCATGTTCCACCTGGGTATGCGTCGTGATCTCTTTCTTCAACTGCGCCGGGTTGCGAGTGACAAAGGTGGAACTGAGCTCATGAATACGATTGTTAAAGCGATAACTTTTGTCCAGAGGTAACATTTTTGCAGGCGAAAACTGATGATCAAAACGGGTAAAAAAGCGAAGGTCTGAGCCATTGAAACGCTAAATAGCCTGCCAGTCATCTCCTACTGCAAACAGTCGCATATTATCCCGGGTTGCCAGTAATGCCTTTAACAACTTCCCTCGCCCACCCGAAAGGTCCTGAAACTCATCAACCAGAACATAGTCATAGCGATGATGGAATTGACCTTCCTGAAGTGCCGTTGTTGCTTCCGCGATCATATCGCTGAAGTCCATTTCTTGTTGCTCTTTGAGATGGGCTTCATAGGCATCGTAGACAGGTTTAAATAACGCAATAAACGCCTGAGTGCGCCCCGTATCTATACGTTGGGGTGAGGCCAGGAGATCTGAAAACGAAAATTGCCCTTCCTTGAAAAGACTAAGGAAACGGAGCATCAAATCGATAAAGCCTTGCCACGGCGATGAACCTGAACTTTTAAGCTCATCCAGAAGTGTGTCTGTGTCACGTAAATGCTGCGACTCCCCCACCCGATTAAGTAAATCGAGTATATTTTCTTCCAGCGTTCCTTCACTTAACTGGTAGCTGTATAACTCTTCCAGTCGGGTTTTGTGCTGTTGATGCAGTTTCCGCTTCCAGGCTAATCCTTCAAGATAAGCGTCTTGATCAACAAAGGGGGCCGTTCTCATTTGTCGATCTACGCCAAGGTATTCAATATAGGTCTTACTGCCTGGTAAGTAGAAGTCAGGCTTATACTGGCGGCGTTCTATGGTTGCTGTATTAACCTCATAATTCGCTTCATAAGCAAAGGGGACCGAATACAAATACAAATAGTTGGCTACCCGTAACTCGCCGACACTTTTAACCCATTGTCCAGTAAGTGTAATCAGACGGCAGCTTTGGAGAAATTCATGGTATTCTTCAATGGCATTAAAATCATACTCACATCGCCCTGGCGTGCTGTAACAAACAAAATATTTAACTAATTGGGTTTTATAATCATCGCTGAGATTTATTTCTGTTTCTAACGTCGCTTCAATAAATTGTCGTAACTCATTATTTTGCTCAGCAAAGCGTGTAAGCGAACGCTTGACGCCAACGCTTTGAGCAACAATACGATTGCCGAACGCATGGAAGGTTGTCGCTTTTAATTTGTCTCCACTTTCTGGCAATCGTTCTGAAATTCGTTCAGCCATTTCCCGCGCGGCTTTATTACCGAAGGCCAGCATTAAGATATTTTCAGGCTGAGCTAACCCCGCCTTTAAGAGATACCCTGCCTTACCAATCAGTGTCGACGTTTTTCCCGTCCCGGCACCTGCAACAACTAAAGTATGATCTTCGTTAGTAACACAGGCTTTACGCTGTGGGGCGCTTAGCGGTTGTGATTCAATCTGATCAAAGAAGGATTGATATGATGTTACAAGTAGCGGGATAACCCGCTCGTTATATTGGAATACAACCAGTGACTCTTGATCTTAACATTACGAATATCATCGATTGCCAATTGCACGCTCACACCTCGGTGTTTGAATGCCAGGTGACTCGCAGAAAGCGTTATTTTATTTGAGCGCCGACGAAGAATGCCCCACAGATCATAAAAGGGATGCGTACTAAGGTTATGTTCACTGTGCAATTGTGGGGTCAATTTGTTCATTCTTGAGAGAAAAATCGGAAATGGGGAAGTTTAAAAATAACTGAATCAAAAGGAGCATTCAGTACCGCCGTTGAGTCCTGACAATGAGGTTCGCGCCTGCTTAATCAGAATTCTTTTCACTCGTCAGGTTCAACAGAGGGCCATATTCAGCCCTCACAGTCAGAGTGATAAGTGACGTAGCTATGACGTCCAGTTGTTCGACACCACTTCGGCCTGCTTCAAAATCAGCTCCACGGCGCCAGGCGTTTTATCTGGTGGGTATTTGTATTTACGCAGCGTCTGGCGCACCAGAATACGCAGCCGCGCACGCACGCTCTCACGTACCTGCCAGTCTACGGTAGTGGATTTACGCAGCTGTCTTGTGACCTCGATAGCCAGCTTTCTGAGCGTCTCGTCCCCCAGTTCACGTACCGCGCTTTCATTTTCCGCCAACGCATCGTAGAAGGCGATTTCATCCGGGTTTAAGCCCAGCGCATCATCGCGCGCCATCGCTTCCTGGAACGCTTTCGCCATCTGGATCAGCTCTTCAATCACCTGTGCGGTTTCAATGGCCCGGTTATTGTATTTCAGCAGCACGGCTTTCAGGCGGTCGGAGTATTTCTTCTGCTGCACCACGTTATTACCGGAGCGAGCATGAATGCCGTCATTGAGCAGTTTTTCCAGCAGTTCCACTGCCAGATTACGCTGCGGCATTTCCCGCACTTCTTCCAGGAATTCATCGGACAGCAAACCTATGTTTGGCTTATCCAACCCGGCCAGAGCAAATACATCCTCAACCCCTGTAGCGACAACCGCGTTATCGAGGATTTTACTCAGGAGGGAGTTTTTCTCGGACTGGCTAAATTTTGCCTTTGGATCCAGTTTGATCAGCCCCACTCTGACCGCTGAAAGGAACGCGAACTCCTCCTGTAAGGGTTCCGCTTCATCCAGCGTGTTACACAGTGACCAGGCTTTACTCATCGCCAGCGAGACGTCAAGGTAGCGTTTTTTGCCGTCATCCAGACCCAGAATGTAGTTCACGGCATCGCGTAAAAACGCCAATGGATCGCGAGAAAAGCCTTCGTAGCTAAAGCCTGGTTTTCCTGCTGAGGGTGCGAACATCCCATGAATGACATCGATTTTTTCCAACAGAATGGCAAAGGCTTCCCGCGCATCTACGGTGGTCTGCCCCTTCCCTTTTGAGTCGGTATAGGTTTTTAGCGCCTGCTTCAGCTCGTTCGCAATGCCGATGTAATCCACCACCAGACCGCCGGGTTTATCCCGAAATACGCGGTTAACGCGTGCAATGGCCTGCATCAGGTTATGCCCACGCATCGGCTTGTCGATATACATTGTGTGGCAACACGGCGCATCAAACCCGGTCAGCCACATATCACGGACAATCACCAGCTTCAGCGGATCGTTCAAATCCTTAAAACGAGCTTCAAGACGTTTTTTGGTCTGCTTGTTGTAGATATGCGGCTGAAGATGGTCTTTATCTGATGCCGAGCCTGTCATAATGACTTTGATCGCGCCTTGCTCGACATCCGCGCTGTGCCAGTCCGGGCGGATCTCTACGATGGCATTGTAGAGCTTCACGCAGATGTCGCGGCTCATGGCGACAATCATCGCTTTGCCATTCATGGCCGCATTGCGCGTTTCAAAATGTTGAACCAGATCGGCGGCAACCTGTTTGATACGCGGCTCTGAACCTACCAGCTTTTCCAGACGGCTCCAGTCACCTTTGGTTTTCTCCTGCTGGCCCGTCTCTTCATCTTCCACCAGCTCATCCACCTGGTCGGAGAGCATTTCCAGCTCTTCATGATTCAGATCGAGCTTTGCCAGCCGGGATTCGTAGTAAATCGGCACCGTCGCGCCGTCATCGACCGCATCCTGAATGTCGTAGATAGAGACGTAATCGCCAAAAACGGCACGGGTATCTTTATCTTCCGACGCAATCGGCGTACCGGTGAAGCCCATAAACGACGCGTTTGGCAGCGCATCGCGCATGTGTTTCGCGTAGCCGTATTTATAGACCCCGGTTTCGCGGTCAAGCGTGGCGCTCAGGCCATACTGGCTGCGGTGTGCTTCATCAGAAACAACTACGATATTGCTGCGCAGGTTGAGGGCCGGATGGCTCTGCTCATTGTCCAGCGGCGCAAATTTCTGCACCGTGGTAAAGATAATACCGCCAGATTCACGGGCATTAAGCAGATCGCGCAATTCGTCGCGGTCGTTAGCCTGTAATGGCGTTTGTTTCAGCAGATCCTGCGCCTGGCAGAAAGTGGCGTAGAGCTGCCCATCCAGATCGTTACGATCCGTCACAACCACGATGGTGGGGTTATTCATCTCCGCCTGTTGTAGCAGTTTCCCTGCATAACAACACATGGAGATACTTTTACCGGAGCCCTGGGTATGCCACACCACGCCTGCTTTTTTACTGCCGGGTTTGATATCGCTGCGCAGCGGCAGATGTTTGCCGGTAGAGGCCACAATCGTTGCTGTGACCGCTTCACGCACCGCGTGGAACTGGTGATAGGCGGCGATTTTCTTGATCAGCCGTTTGCCGTCATATTCAAACAGAACGAAGTAACGGATATAGTCGAGCAGAAGTTCACGGTTAAAGAAACCCTTCACGACGGTTTGCAACTGCCAGTCAAACTGAGGTTTGTCGTCTTCGTTAGCAACAGTTTTCCACGGCAGAAAGCGCTCTTCATCGGCAGTCAGTGAGCCAATACGCGCATTTTGCCCATCGCTCACCACCAGCGCTTCGTTGCAGATGAACAGATCGCTAAGTTCGTTTTTATAGGTCTGTAGCTGGTTAAACGCAGCCCAGATATCGGCATTGGCATCAATCGGGCTTTTCAGCTCAATCACCGCCACCGGCAGGCCGTTGATATAGCCGATAATATCCGGACGACGAACCTGTTTTACCCCCTGAATAGCTACCTGGTTCACGACCATAAAGCGGTTATTGCCGGGATGGTTAAAATCCATCAGCAGCGCTTTATCGTGAACAGTCTTGTCATCACGTTTGTACTCAACGGGTACACCGTCGAGCAACAGGTGGTGGAATGCTTTGTTACTGACGACCAGATCCGGGCTTTGGGCATGGGCGATACGCAGTATCACCTCTTCCAGCACGGAAACAGGGAGATGGGGGTTGATGGTTTGCAGCTGCTCCAGCATCACCGGGCGCAGAAACACATCATGAAATGAAGCACGCAGCGGGTTGTCGCCATCCGGTGCGATATCCGGCCCGTGCAGCACTTCCCAGTCCTGTTCAGCAAACCATTTCAGGCACTGCTGTTCTAAATCGTCTTCGCTCAGCATTACTCTTACTCTCCCTCGGTGATCATACCGGTCTGTTTCAGCTCAATCGCCAGCTCCATCAGGCTCGGGCGAATTGCTTTTTCCAGACGGTTCATGCTATCCATCATCCAGTCGATAATGGCAGGCCAGACCTCTTTATTGCCGCCATCAAACGCCTTTGAACAGACGATCTGACAGCTTTTTCGCTCCGGCAGTAAACGCCAGTCGAGCGGCTCGCCGAACAGCGATTCAATGTGCGTTTTACGTTCCTGAAGGCGTTCAAATAACCAGGTGTTTTCCAGCGCATCACCGCGCGAAATATTGAGCTGCACGCGAGCGTCTTTCTGGGAAAAGATCAGTTCAAAGGGCACGCCGCTGACGCCCGACCCGGCAGCCAGCCAGTGATCGGTTGATGGTGCCCGGTTGTTAAACAGTGAACAGGGGCTGGTGCGGAATTTTTCCAGCGCCATCGTCCAGAACTCGCGGCGCAGATAGTGACGCTGCTGCAGTTCGCTACTGCTGGAGGTGGACTGCTCCTCCGCCTCTTTCTGCGCCATGCCGATCATGTACGACTCCGCTTCCGGGGTTGGGATAACCTGGCGGATATCGACAAACACGTCTTCACCGAAACGGTAAGGGGTCACTTTGAAGCACTGCGCCCGGATACCAAACTGCATAAGCCACAGCGCGGTATTGGTGACCTCTTTGCGGAAATTGGCCGCCACCATGATGACTCGCTGGGAGCCTTTACGGTTGAGCACCCCTTCTTTCAGGCTTTCCCAGCCCATAAATTCGGCGATAACATCTGCCGCCTGACGGTTCTCGTTGGGCTCGTACTGATCCAGATAGAGCTGGAAGATCTCAACCACGCTCTCCTGACGGAGATTGGCGCAGTAACCGGCATATTTCAGCGCCTGCCACACCACGTCGCGCCCAGAGTCATCGAGCTTGTTTTCGATGATGACCAGATTGCCTTTTTTATCGATTGCCAGCAGGTCGAGGCGCTCTTTGGTATCGTCAAAACCGGCAAACTCTTTCTGGATAATCAGCAGTTCGTCTTCTTTGTCGTCTTTTTTGGTCAGCGTCTGCGGATTTTTCGCCAGCCACTCCTGCAGGTGGTCGCGCTCGCGAAAGCCGAGGCTGCTGAACGACACTTCTTGCAGGGAGTGCAGGCTGTTGGTCGGCGTATCGACTTTATACATTTTCCGCCTCGCTTACTGCCTGCTCGGCTTCCAGCAGGGTGATTTCGCCCGAGAGGAGTTTGGGGAGAAGGGTGTCGCGAAGTGTAGTCAACGTTGCTGTTGAGAAATTATTTTTCTGAATCATATTCCTGATAGTCGAAATATGATTATTGAATTTATTCAAAATGGATTGAATCGGTTTCAATACTTCTAGTCGATAGACGTTATCTCGGTTTAATCCAGGCACTGCCGCATCAGTATTCATATTTGAAAGATTTAACGTTTTCATAAGATAATATAGATAACTTAGTGGGACCCCATCTTTATTAGAAACGTAATAAACGGTATCAATTGGATGGAACTTTCCATCCTCCCAATATAGAGTACCGATAGAACCTTTTCTGCCAATTATAATACTTGGACCTTCAACGAGATAACTGATGTGTGAGCCAGTGATGCCACCTGAACCATAAACTGAATAAGGTCCTTCTATACGTTCTGTTTTTTTAAGCGCTTTTCCGTAATGAAGTGTTGCGATATTAGACAATCGCTGTGAATTCCATCCATCAGGAATCCCCCCCAACTCACTATCCTGCATCGCAGACGAAAACAGCTCTGCCGTGGCTTTTAGCTCGGCATATTGTTCAGGTTGTTCACGCTCAAAAACCGCCAGCGCATCAGCATCTTTCCCGGAAATCGCCGTCATAGCCGCAAGCGTCGCGTCTTCCTGCGAACCGCCCGCTTCCAGCACCGCCATTTTGGCTTTTACCGGTTCAAAATCGACGAACCAGCTTTTGAACAGGGCTTGTGCTATTTGTTCTAGGGTTTGGTTAAGTTTACGATTTACGCTAATTTTAGCATCTAGTGAATTTAGAATATCTGAAATTCTTTTTTGTTCGTCTAATGGAGGTAAGTCAACAATGAACTCCCCAATATTTTTAACGGGAACTCGAGCCTGATTAGCACTTCCTTGAGCAACATTAACAACCCATTCGGAAAAGGATTTCGTCTTCAGTAAATAGTAAAGGTAATTTTGATCTACCTTATCACCAGGTATAATACAACATGTATTTTGGTTTTGAATCGCGCCATGAGCACTCATAGGTGCTCTGACAACTTTACCGACAACTGATGACCAATTAGGGGGCCAAGATCCAACTGTAGCCATTAAAATATCATGAACTTTTAATTGATGAGTTCGCCATTTAATAGCATGTTCAGCATCAACTTTTGTAACGCCAAAAACATCTATAGAATCATCAGTAAAATTTGAAACTTTTATTAAATCCACACCGGATTTAGAATCCGTAAAAAACATTTGCTTTATTGCAGCACCATTACGAAGTTGTACAATTTCGTTTAGCTTGAATAATTCTCTTTTATTCCCCATAACCCAGCTCCCCCAGATTCGCCTTAATCTGCGCTTCCAGCTTCGCGCTCTCTTCCAGTTGATCTTTCAGCTGTGCCGTCAGTCGCGCCATCTTCTCGGCAAAGGGTTCATCGTCTTCATCCTGATCGGCGGCACCGACATAGCGCCCAGGGGTCAGCACAAAGTCGTTTTTCTGAATATCTTCCAGCGTTGCAGAGAAGCAGAATCCGGCTTCGTCTTCGTACTCTTTATCTATCTGCCAGGCATGGAAGGTCTCGGCAATTTTGGCGATATCCTCACGGCTGAAATCACGCAACACGCGGTCTTTCATAAAGCCAATCTGGCGGGCGTCGATAAACAACACTTCGCCTTTGCGGTGTGCTTTGCCGTTACCGCCCGTTTTGTCTTTGGTCAGGAACCAGATACAGGCCGGGATTTGAGTGTTGGTAAACAGCTGACCCGGCAGCGCCACCATGCACTCCACCAGATCGGCCTCGATCAGGTTACGACGGATCTCGCCTTCGTTGTTGGTGTTGGAACTCATCGAACCGTTGGCCAGCAGCAGCGCCATGGAGCCTTTCGGCGCCAGGTGGTGGATCATGTGCTGCATCCACGCGAAGTTGGCGTTGCCCTGCGGCGGGGTGCCGTACTTCCAGCGCACGTCGTTTTCCAGCTTCGCGTTCCACCACTCCTTCATGTTGAACGGCGGGTTAGCCATCACGAAGTCAGCACGCAAATCCGGGTGCTGATCGTCCAGCAGGGTATCGGCGTTTTTGCTGCCAAAGTTAAAGTCGATGCCACGGATTGCCATGTTCATCGCCGCCAGTTTCCAGGTGGTCGGGTTGGATTCCTGACCGTAAACAGAAATCTTCTGCTTCTGCTCGGCGGCGTTGTAGTGCTTCTCGCCCGCGTGCTCTTCAATAAAGCGATCGCTGGACACAAAGAACCCGCCGGAACCCATCGCCGGGTCATATACGCGGCCGTTATACGGCTGTAGCATTTCGACGATCAGGGTCACGATGCTTTTTGGCGTGTAGTACTGGCCGCCCTGCTTGCCTTCCGCCAGCGCGAACTGACCGAGGAAATATTCGTAAACGTGGCCGAGAATATCTTTGCTCTTTAAGTTGAGCTTCTCGCCGTTATATTCCGGGTTGCTGAAGTTGGCATCAGAGAAGGTGTTAATCAGACCAGTTAACACCTCGTTGCCCAACTGGTACTGGCTGATGCGATTCAGAATACCTTTCAGTTTCGGGTTGGTTTTTTCGATTTCATCTAATGCATTGTCCACCAGCCAGGAAACAGAGCGCAGCTTAACGTCCTGCCCGGTGATTTCATCGACCCATAGCACGGTGCCGGTCGGCAGCATGGCTTTGTTTTTCAGCGTGTCCCAGCGAGCGGCTTTCGGCACCCAAAAGATGTTCTTCTCGGTGTAGTAATCTTCCACTTCCAGTTCATCAATAATCGCCTGTGCATACTCTTCATCAGAGTCGTAACCGTCGCGCGACATGGCGTAGATGTTGTCCGGGTTGCCGACATCCCGGAACAGGGTGATCAGTTCCTGCTGACGGGCCTCGAAGGCATCGGATACATATTTCAGGAAGATAAGCCCCAGCACCACATGCTTGTAGTTGGCGGCATCCATGTTGGCGCGCAGCTTATCGGCGGCTTTCCAGAATTTATTATCCAGCTCGTTGAGGAACTGTTGTTCGGCGTTGTTCATGAAAATCCTCGAGGTCGATCGCAGCGAAAGCGCAAAAATGCTTTATCACATATTCAGTTTTGGAATGCAGTTCGCAAAATGATACCCGGAACAGGAACGATTACAAACGACACAACGTAAAGAAATTTGCATTTGAGAGGCGAATAATAGGAAACTAAACCGCCGTTCCGTATGCGACTTCAGCCCTCAAGCCTCACTACTCAGCTCATTCCCCGAGCAACAAGGCCTGTACTGCGTCATCGAAACGATAATTTGAAAAATGTAAAAAGTGTGTAGCCGCGCGTCGATTTTGATTAAAGGTAATCAAAATGTTGTCGATGGTTATTCTATGTGTGTATTTAATATAAAACAGGTAAAACTATGTCCTGGCTTAACTCCATTTTATTGGCACTAACCTCTGTGCAGCCTTATATGGTGCCAGCAACCGTTATCGGCCTCGTCAGTTTTGCATTTCTTTCTTTTATCCTCTTTTACCTGTTAAGAGCGATTAACATTGTTACTCGATTAAAAAAATATACACACTCAATTAATGGTATTGAAAAGAATGAGCCGGAAGATCAACTTCAGCACTTACAAAATTTGTTTGTGCAGCCGGAACTGAAACACGCCTGGAATGAGTTTGCCGAATCCCTTCATCCGCAGCACGAGCTGGTCGGCAGCGAAGAGAAGATTGTCAAAATTCGCGCGACAGCCCCCAGCGCCAGCTACTTCTCTGAACAACAACTGGTGGATATTCCACTCAACACCGAATTCTTCAAGCATCTACCCGGCATTCTGACCGGTGTGGGGATTATCGGCACGTTCTATGGGTTGATGATTGGCCTGAACCACTTTGACCCTAGCACGCCAGAGCAGGTCGCCAGCAGCGTCAATAATCTGCTGCACGATGTGCTGTACGCTTTCCTTGGCTCTGCGGTTGCTATTTTTGCGTCCATCGTCGTCACGTGGCTGGAAAAATTCTCTCTGGCGAAGTGCTATAAGTATCTGGAAAAGTTTACTGCTTCCATCGACAAGCTCTATATCAGCGGCGTGGGTGAGGAGTATCTCGCCTCACTGGTAAAATCCAGCAACGAAAGCGCCACTCAGGCGCGCCACCTGAAAGAGAGCCTGGTCACCGATCTTCGTGACATGCTGCTGCATCTCGCCGAAAGCCAGAAAGTTGAAAATGAACGCCTCGCGAATACATTGAGCAACACCTATCGCGAATCAGGCGCACAGTTTGCTGACCAGGTGAGCGGCGCAATCGAAAATAGCCTGAAGTCACCGTTGGATAAAATTGCGGGCGCCGTTCAGACGGCCAGCGGCGATCAAAGCGGTATGGTCCAGAACATGCTGCAGGATGTGCTGACCGCATTTATGGCGAAGCTCGATACCACCTTTGGTCAGCAGTTTACCAACCTCAACGAAATGATGGGGCAAACCGTTGGCGCGATCCAGACGATGCAAAACGGCTTCTCCGCTCTGCTACAGGATATGCGACAGGTCAGTGACGATTCCCGCCAGGGTAGCGCACAGTTAATTGAACAGCTGCTCTCTGAAATGAAATCGGGCCAACAGGCCATGCAGGCTGGCATGAATGACATGCTGATCAGCTTACAGTCCTCTGTAGCCAAAATTGGTGCTGAAGGCGAAGGTGCGGGTGAGCGTATGGCGCGCCAGCTTGAGAAAATGTTTGCCGACAGCGAAGCGCGTGAAAAAGCCCAGGCAGAACACATGTCTGCCTTTATTGAAGCCATTCAGAATTCAGTGCAGCAGGGCCAAAGTGCCACGATGGAAAAAATGGCAACTTCTGTTGAAGCACTCGGGGAGCAACTGGGTAGTCTGTTTGGTCAGATTGATAAGGGTCAGCAGCAGATATCAGCAAACCAGCAAGCTAACCAGCAGTCCCTGCACGAGCAGACGCAGCGGGTGATGAGTGAAGTAGACGATCAGATCAAACAGCTGATTGAAACCGTTGCCAGTCAGCATCAGGGTACGACGGAAACCCTTAACAAACTCGCAGAACAGACCAACCGCCAGATTCAGGATATGCAAAACGGCGCGGACAAAATGCGTGTTGCCGCCGAGCGCTTTGAGCATGCAGGCGATAAAGTGTCCCAAGCGAATCACCTCACGGCTGATGTCCTGAATAAAGCGCAGTCAGCGGGATCCTCGCTCTCCCTTGCCACCAGCGAACTCACCTCTGTGGTGGCCGATTATCGAAACAATCGGGAAGCTGTCAGCAAATCCATTGCCATGCTGGAATTACTCGCCGCAAATACCCAGTCTGAACAAACCACCCGCAGCCAGTTCATCACCGATCTTAAACAGCATGGTGAGCGCCTGCAGAGCTATAACCGCGAAGCGCAGACCTTTATGGAGAATGTCAGTAACGTGCTCGGAAAAGGCTTTGAAGACTTCTCAGAAGGTGTTTCACGCAGCCTGGATAAGACGCTGGGCAAGTTGGACGTCGAAATGGCGAAAGCCTCGAATCTGCTTGCAGGCTCTGTCGAACAGATCGGTGAAAGCGTCAGCGAGCTTGATGATGTTCTGTCTCGCGTGCGTGCTTGAGGGGGTGACAGCTGATGTTTGGGAATGCATTTGGCGTTAAAAAGCACCGCAGTGATGAAGCTGAGAAGCCCTTCTGGATCTCCTACGCCGATTTAATGACCGCCATGATGGTGTTATTTCTGGTGGTGATGGTCGCGTCGCTGAGCTCCGTTACACAACGCATTCAACGCGCGGAGCAAGGGGAAAAAGTCAGGGGGCAGGATATCGCCAGATTATGCGAGCGACTGGAGCTACATGCCCGCAGTGTAAACAAAACCATCGTGGTGGATTGCCACGATAACCGCATCAGCTTTGGGGAAGCGGGTCGTTTCGATCACAACCGTTTTTTCCTGAATGCCGAAGGGCAAAAAGCACTCCAGGATGTCGTTCCGCTGGTGCTGGAGGCCTCTGACAGCGAAGAAGGCAAAAAGTGGTTTAAGCAGATCGTGATTGAAGGGTTTACCGATACCGACGGCTCCTATCTCTACAATTTACACCTCTCGCTGCAACGTTCCGAATGGGTAATGTGCAGTTTGCTCGATAGCCGTAGCCCTTTGCAAAACAGCATCTCAGCGGAGCAGCAGATCCAAATCCGTAAGCTTTTCCTGGCCGGTGGGGTTTCGTTTAATAACGCGAAAGAAAGCAAAGAAGCCAGTCGACGCGTTGAGTTGCGCATGCAGTTCTTTGGGCTGAAGGATAAACGTGATGGGGCCAAAGAGGTGGATTTCCCTCCCGTCGTTAATAAAGAAGTTTGCCAGCTGGTAATGCCGCAATGACGCCCGCGCTGAGTTCTCTTGCACAACGCATTGCGGCTAAGCTGTCCTCCAGCCAGCAGGAGGATCATTATCTGCGCAATGATTTTCACGCGCTGGCTTCTGCTGGCCATGAGATGGAAAAACGATTTGATAAAGCAGAGAAAATCCCCACGCCCCCACATGAAATGCGGCTGGCAGCCCTGCGTCGTTTTCGTCTTGCGGAAGAACTGAGTGAACGTGAATGGCGGATGGTGTTTTATGGCCTCGCCGATACCGATCCGCTCTACCCTGACAGTCCAGTATTACTGGAGGATGATACATTCTTTCCCCATGTCGACAGCGCTATCAAAAAACAGATTGAATCCAAGACACTGAAACGCAAGGACTGGGCAGCACTCTGTTCAAGTTATTTTGCCTATAAACACGAATCCCCAGAAATAAACCCGCACTGGTGTGTGCTGCGTGGTCATATCGCCAGGGGGTATCCCGTAGTAAAAGCCGCTATCCGCAGAGAAAAGTCGTGGATGAAAACCATTGAGTTTTATCACGACATTTTTACGCCTCAAGCTGGCGGTGTGATATCCCAGCAGCTCCTTTCCGGTGAGAGTAACTCCTTATCATCATTAGAAAAAATAGCGCAAATCCCCGATAGCAGCTGGTTATGGAAGCGTATTTTCACGGTGTTGCTGGCGCAGCTTGATACTCTGGACGATCCGCAATATCTGGACAAAATCAGTTGGCTATTAGGCCTGGCGGCGCAGTGGGTACGTTTTCGCGATGACATCATAACGGCGACGCTGACCCGCTATTACCATTCTACCTATCGCGATCAAGCGCATTCCGCACTGAAACAGGCCGCGCTGGAATACTGGGATAACCCGCAGCTGAAAAGCCAACAGAACAAATGGCATCAGTATGTTTCTGAACCCGTCGCAGCGATGGTGCGGGGCTGGTTAGCAAAACAAGACCTGATGCACTTCTTTGAGCTATTACGCGGCAATGGCGATGTTGACCAGGCCAGATTGCACTATTGGCTACGCTTCGCGAACCAGATGGGATTTACCCGTATCGTGATGGGACCGGATGCCTGGCAAGATCGTGGCAGCGACTTTGTGAAATTCCGTGAGGAGAATCGTGGGAGGCTGAGCCATCTGCGGGGTGGTCGTAGTTTCGATAACGCGATGATTATGCAGATTAATGACTACATTTTCGTTGAATTTTCCGGAACGGGGAACGCGATGTATGCCTACCGAGTAGGTCAGGCTCCATTTAATCCAGAGTCACACTCATTGGATATTAATATTCAATTAAAAGACAAATACCGTAATGTACTCCGTCTTCCACATACCCCACGAGCCGAAGGGTACAACAAGACCCGAATCACCGGCTGGATGCTGAAATATGACGATGAATTACGTCAGCTGGGTATCCGCTGGATGGCTGAAGAGCCCGTCAAATTTGTAGATAAAAAAGCGCCCTCACCCACCTCGGTATCTGACATCAAAATCATCAATCCATTGCGGGATACAGCAATACAGCGCCTGGTTGAAAACACCTCGTGCATCATCAGCGATAACCGCCATAAAGGTGGAGTACTGTCCGTTCAGCTCAAATCCCCGGACGACGCAACGGAAAGAGAGTTGCTTCGACTCGGTTTCGCCCCTGTGACTAAAGAACCGCATCGCTACTGGATCAAATAATGCTGAAACGTCTGTTAAGTAAACTGACGGGAAACCGTCAGCAGATAGAACGCCACCTAAAGAATCAGTACCAGATTGAGGAAAATGGGCTTAGTTTTCCGCAATCGTTGGTTGATGACTCAGAGCTTTGGGCTCTGGCATCGTGGCTTGAGCAACTAGCCGAAGAAGACTACCTGATATCACTAACAGACCGCTGGTTGTTGAGCTGGGATGATTTGTATCGCCTGGTGGAAGACGAGGAACATTCCAGCAGTCTGCCTCTTATTGGCGTCCCAGAGGTATTACCATTACGTGCCAGCCTGAGTTCGCGAGGGGCATTAAACGATGGTGATTTTCGTGTCTGGGTTTCTGAGTGGTCTGCGATTCCTTCCCGCCAGCCTATTCGTTTTAATCGTACCGGCGCTATTTTTACTTATGAAAATCAACAGCACCTGTTATCTCGGGAAAACTGGGTACTCTTACAAGCTATAGAGCAGCTGAGTACCCAGCAAATTCAGACGCCTGGCGAAACCACTAACCAGTTGGGATGGGCCGCTATTAGCAAATGTGCGAAACAAGCTGCCGCAAAATTTGATGACTACTTAGAAAAGACGCACGTTATAAAACCGACGTCGTTGTCATTACGCCTGCGTAAGGCAACGGTTGCTGATACTGCCGTTATCGAGATTGAGCCACACTTCGAAGACCAGCCCGCTAACTGGCTTGGCAGTTTTGACAAGAACTCACAGGTTCACGATAGCTACCGTATTCCCGGAGAGAACGGCGAGCTCAGCCACGTCATCATCCCACCTGAAGTAAAAGAAGTCCTGAATTCAATACACTCAATTCCCGGTCGCCGGGTTGCCGGAAGTGAAGCGCTATCTTTTGTTCGCAACCCCTATACTTTCCTGGGCGAAGACGCCGCCAGTGTTATTGCCCCCGAGGAACACGAACAAGCACTGTTTGATGCCCATATTTTCTTTCATCACTTTAGGCTTCAGCCCCAAATCAATGATGAGAATAAGATAGAGAGCATTACGCTAGTGCTGGAACCTGTCTCACCGGTGCCACAACCCGAGACGTCATTCCTCTTCTCTGCTCCATGGGAGTTAGATAAATTTATTCAGGCCTTAGGGATAAGTGTTGCCGCACAAATGCCTGCAGGTTCCTGGCAGGGTTACGAGCTGGAACTGAGCCAATTCACTGAACAACAATGGCATGATTGCCAGTCGCTGTTGTTGCGTTGGCAACAGGAAGTCGAGGGTAAGGAATTTAACGATGTCCTGGATCTGGGCAAATATGGCGATCGCGTCATCGGCATTGGTGAGTTCGAAAAAATATCCTCGCCCTGGCTGACCAAGGCAAAAAGTGAAGACTGGCTCCCTGATGACATCGACTTCTCCGCATTTTCGGCGAAGACGCTAACGGGCTGGCAACCTGAAAACCTGCAGCATTTCGATGAACTGCAGGAGAGAATTACCCAGGCAGAAGCATCTGGCGAAACGCATATCATCTCCCCCTGGAATGAGACTGAACTGCCGCTGGATACAGCCAAAACCCTCAGTAAGAATTGGGAAAAACAGCAAAAGGCAGCACAGGAATCAGAGGGCAGTACTGTTGAAAAAGCCGCCCGGGCTGTACTCAAAATTGAACAGAACATTGAAGAAGCGGCCTATATCAAACAACGCCGCGATTCACTCCTCAATGCACGTCATGCTGAACCTGAAATTCCTCTGAGCCTTAAAGAACATATCCGACTTAAAGACCACCAGCGTGAAGGCGTGGCCTGGCTCCAGCAACTCTATCTTCGTTCACCCCAGGAAACCGCAGGTTGCTTGCTGGCAGATGACATGGGGCTGGGGAAGACGCTACAAATCCTGAGCTTCCTGGTCTGGCTCATTGAAAAATTCCCAGACGAGCCGCCAAGCCTCATCGTTGCCCCCGTTTCTCTTTTGGATAACTGGGAACGTGAACTGGATAATTTCTTCTATACCGCCGGGATTTCAGTGTTGAAATTATATGGCGATACTATCAAAGCAGTGAAATACCCGAAACAGGCGATCCCGGCTCATCTGCAGTCTCAGGGGATCAAAAACCTGCTCAAACCCGGCTGGCAGGGTGAAGCGAAAATCATTCTGACAACCTACGAGACGCTTCGCGATCAGGAGTTCTCCCTGGCCCGCCAACCATGGTCAATCATGGTCTGCGACGAGGCACAAAAAATAAAAAACCCGGCAGCATTAATCACTCATGCAGCCAATGCGATACAAGCAAGATTCAAAGTGGCATGCACTGGCACGCCTGTCGAAAACACGCTTGTAGACCTGTGGAGCCTCTTTGATTTCGCTCAACCGGGCCTGTTAGGCGCACTCAATGAATTTGGTAAACACTATGTTCGCCCTATTGAGAACGAAGCGGGTCGTGATACAGGGCGGCTTGAAAGTTTACGCGCGTTGATTGAACCACAGACATTACGCCGAACTAAAGAAGAGGTTGCGCGTGATTTGCCGCAAAAAATCGAAGTCGTCAGCTGTAAACAATTGCCGCTTTCTGGCCCTCAAAAGCAACTGTATCTTTCTTCGATAGCGAACTGGCAACAACAGCAGGCACTTAGTGAAGGAATGCAGCAAGCAGGCGCGGGGATGTTGGGGTTATTACATCGTCTTAAACTCATTTGTGCACACCCGGCAGTCGTTAACCCTGAGCCTCGATATCGGGAAGGGTCACCCAAGCTTAATTGGATGTTGAAAACGCTGGATGAAATTAAGCACACCAGCAAAGACAAAGTCATCATCTTTACTGAGCTGCGCGATCTCCAGCGCGAGATACAGCATGCGATTCAACAACGATTCGGTTTCCGTCCGGTGATCATCAACGGCGACACCAGCACTAAGAGTCATAGCCAGAATAGTCGCCAGCGATTGATTGATGATTTCCAGGCCCAACCCGGCTTTGGCGTGATTATTCTGTCCACCGTCGCAGTTGGATTTGGGGTTAACGTGCAGAAAGCAAACCACGTTATACATTTCACCCGCTGCTGGAATCCGGCAAAAGAAGATCAGGCAACTGACCGCGCTTACCGTATCGGTCAGACAAAGGATGTGTATGTCTATTATCCGACGGTAATGGACTCAGAAATCACGACGTTTGAAGAAACGCTAGACGAACTCCTTCAGCGTCGTCGGGCATTGGCGAGGGATATGTTGTGCTCTGCATCGGATCTAAGCAGCGCTGATTTTGAAAACATTTTAAAAGGGACGTAAGCGCTCGATTTTCGCACTACAAAAAGGTGCTTAAGTCCATTTCAAAGCCAATACCTGCTGACCACCTCAATAAGAGGTGGTGTTAATCCAGGGATAAAAAACCCGCCGCAGCGAGTTTGAGATTTACCAGTAATATTCCAAGGGGCGATTGTTCGGCAACCAAAGCAGGCCATCAGGATCTGCGCCAGTCACTACAGCATGCGCCAGGGCACGTTCATCAGCGCGACGTCGGCGGGTCGTATACAAGTTATTCCAGTAACCTGGATTCTTGCTGTAGTTTACTCGGGGCGCATTGTCGCCATAACGGTCGGCATAGTGAATATGCTTTACACGACAGCGAGTTGCATACTTCACGCGCCAGTGTGGCAATGGTTTACCGTGGCGATCACGGTCTTTACGAGTATTAAATGTAGACATAAGTAAGCTCCAATTAAGGTACTTACAAATGTTCTCCGGTAGTGTCATGGTGCATTTATCCTCCTGTTAATCGGTATATCGCAAGCGGTCGATAATCTCCTGCCAGCTCATACCATGGTGCTCACGCTGATTTCCACACATAGGGCAAGAGCAAGATGTTGGGGTGCGTGCAATGATTCCGACCATACGTGGCGACATGCTGGCGAAAACATGAAAATACTGGCGACGCTTCTGCTTTATGCGGCGCTCATGATGGCGGCGCTCCGCTCGTGTACGTGACATTTTGAAACTCCATGATGCAGGGGCTCATTGCCCCTACTTATGAGTTCCGAATGTGTAATCGGGCGAAAATTAATCATAACTGTTCTTCTCGCTTGGCAAACGTGCCACCAGCCTTCGCTATAGAGTCAGCCAGTGCAGCAATTGACGGTTCATAGGACATGCAAGAGCTGCTAGGGTGCATTATGCTGCACCATTCTACTGGGTACTCTGGCGGAAGATTTGGCACCTTGTCCCATAGGCGATTACCCAGCACCAGGATTACATCAGGATCTAATTCCCGGACAACCTCAAAGAATGGGGCTTCTGCGGCCTTCCATGCTTCTGGGGTCGGTAGAATTCGCGAGCCTTCGCCAACAATCTCCTGCACGAAATTATAAAAAGCGACGTGCTGCCAAGTCTCAAACCGTTCTTCATCAGTTGGATACGATGTATCACCACGCAACACGGCTGTGAGCTTAGAGAAAAACGGAATGCCAGCACAGTAAGCGTGCGTTTTAACAACGTACTGCGTGTAATCGTGGCCTACGTCGTGCTCGTCCGCGTAATGTGACTCACCTAATACCAGCACTCGAACTCCATAACGGCTACTGGCGTATTTTGAGCCAACGAAGGGGCGGAAATTGATACTGCTTTGGCGTTGCTGCTCCATTTTTTCCCTCAATTAATTCTTCGATGTGTGCTAAAGGGAATAAGTATCATTTTCCCCGCAGCGGAGGCCACTTTTCATAGTGCAGCGGCTTTTTTACCCATCAACGTACATTCTCAAGCTGCCATTGTGATATGGTTCAGGCGCTGGAATATCTCTCAACAGCCTACAAGATACTGCGGGTTAATTGGTTGGCGAGAGTCTGCGATACGCAGGCCATGAAACACAACCAGCTCAGCATAAACGACCAGAGCATCAGCGCGGAAGTGAATAATCAGTGTCTCCGGAAAAGGCGATCATATTCTCGTCAAATAGTTCGTGCATGTCACGACGGAAAAGCAGACCATTTCTACGGTAATCACACAACGGTCATAGTAGTACCAACGGACCGCAGCAGTGAAATCAGCCTGATCCGCTCGGCTGGTGGTCGTCACCTCATTCCCCTGCTTAGCTTTCACATGACGCATAGGAAGCCAACATCTTTCAAGCATGGCTAACTTTTGTCTTTATTTGGTATTTGACCGTATTTAGTTCGTATCAAGCATGTTGCATATTCATTTTAATTATCCTTGTAGTGGTTTACTGGGTTTGGCCATCTGAACAGATGGTATCTTCAATTCGGTATCAATCCAGAGCAAACCACGGCCAAATAAAGGGTGAATATCCGCTTTCAGTAACAAACTATGCTGGGTGCAGGTATGCAGGCACCGGCATAAACAGTGATACCAGACAAAAAATCCACGCGGGGTCGCGATTTTTTCTTCAACTGAATAAAGTTTTCAATTTGTTGGCCGTTACTTATTCTATAGACAGGCGTTCCTAGGAGAAGGGACTATGGCATTTACCGTCGGTGAAAACTATGCTTTCAGGGACATACAGAAGCGTTATAAATCGCTGAAACCAGGAGAAAAGGGACTGTCGCAGGGCGGTTTTTTAAATCCCTCACGTGGCAATTCCTCTACATCAATTCGCGCCATCTTTGCGCGCAGAGAGGTCAATGGCCCCTTAGATAATCTGCTGTTCATTTCTGGCGATAATGCGTACCGAAACTACTTTAACCGTCTTGAGAAAGTGCAAAAGGAATGGAGTCCATTCCTCTATTTTAAAGAAAGGAATGGCGAGTGGTCTTATATGGGACACAGTAAGGTGGATCGTTTACTGGAGCCCGGATCAGAAGAATTAACCCTCTTGCTTGACGAAATGGGCTGCACGCTGGAAAAGGTTGGCGAGGCGGATGGCAAACCATTGTGGCAGCTTTCCGCATTTGGATGGCAAGGTTTTAACAGGCCGCGTAAACTGGAATTTATTGCGGTCTTACAGCAGGATGTGTAGCTAAAAATAGTTGATGGTCTGTCTTTGTCATCAAATGTGGTTGGGGGACGTTCAGTGCGGACATTCCTGGCATGCGATATCCAGAAGATACATCACCGTTGTTCGTCGCTTGACGCAACGTCGCTATAACGAGAGGGAGCATGTTCAGTCGTAATATCGGTAATCTGATTTCAGGGATATTTGCAACGGTTCAACCTAATGGACAATCTTTGGCCTCAAAAAAAGAGGTTCCGATGCAGAAAAAACCTACGGACCCTAAAATCCACAGACGTGCCGGTAATGTGTCCGACAGCACACCGTTTTCCCAAGACAGGCCTGCAGTGAGCAAACCAGAACCGCGTGTCCCACTCACCACACCCGCCGTCTCCGGGGATAGGGAAGGAACCTTACCTGCTGAGCTGACACTATTTATTCCCTTTCGCAAATACACCTTCACTCTGAATCACCAAATCCTTTCCAGACTAGGGAATGTCTCTCAGTTTGTGTTTCGTGCGCTGGCCACGGACGGCTGTGCTATTGATGATGTGGCGAGGTTAACTGGCCTGTCGTCCACACATTTAGCACCAATTCTGGAACGTCTTGCTGGTTTTGGATGGTATGACCTTAGCAGTGGCGCACTGACGACACACGGCCGCATGATGGCACAAGCGGTAGCATTGCACGGAAGACGCTTTTCTCTGTGGATTGATAGTCATGATAATCGCTCACAGGCGCAAATTCTGCTGTCTGAAGACCGATTTTGCGAACCGGAAAAGGTAGTCACGGGCACTACGCTAAGTGAGTTTGAACGTGACTGGAATATCCTCGCCGTTTTGCAACAGCAGCGACTTTACCGGCGGCTTGGTGGCGGGAAAGAACATCAGGGCGAACTTCTTCCGCTGCTCAAGACTTTGTTTGATTCTGCCTCTCATGGCGTGCTCGACCATCAATCTCAGGCCTGGGATTTCCGATTGGAGATCGACCGGGATAGTAGCCAGTGCCGGTATCTAGCCGTCACGCTGCCGCAGGGATTCTATCCTGGTGATGGGAAAGGCAGAAAAAAACTCTATGCACCAGTACTGAATTACCGCATTACCCGCACTCTGCCCGCGTGGTTCGCAGAGGATATGGCGCCCCCCGCTCCTGTAAGTTTTACGTTCTGCCTGCTCACTGGCCACAAACTTAACGAGCCCGGACATGAAGAACAGGCCAGTTCGTGGCCTGCTGAGATGATGTTATCGCGCCCGGCACTGATGGATAAAATGCGCGTAATGATTCCGCCTTCCGATCCATTGTTCGGTCAGGAAGTGTCCTTGACGTTAGCGACGCGCAAACTAGCACTAAGCTACGATGTCCTTGCCAGAGAACTGGTGAAAAGTATGCCATCGCGGTTGGGAGACGAATCATGAAAACGGTACCGCTTTTTGACAAGGGAATAGGGCAGATTTTCTCTGAAAGAGGGGCTCGTAACATCCGAGCTGGCAAAGTGCTGTTTCAACTGGTGACAAAAGCTGGGAAAGGAGTCAATCCGGTAATCGTCTGGGTCGATGCCGCTATCGCGGTATCTGACTGTATTGGTGCATATTTGCGGTATCAGCAGGCAAAAGAGATAACGGCACAGCTAGAGCATCAAAAACACGTTCTCGACCAACAGATTAACAATTGCCAGAAAATACTGCATATGGAGGCCGAACTTTGGCAAGAGGAAGAACAGCAGCGCCAAATGATGTTGGATGATGCTCTTCGCCGAGATAAGCAGGCTGCGCAACGGTTACTAAAAGTGATACGAAACCACCGTACAACACTCGACTTCCTGTTCAAGCAATTGGCGACACTGCGAAACCAGCCTCGTTCGCGCACTCCAGAGCTTAATGCCCTTGTCTCCAGTGTTGATAGGTTAATGCAGGCGCAGCTCGCCTGTCTGATAGCTGCTTTTGATGAGTCGAATCCATAGGAGTTCACAACAATGAAAACACCAGCAAAGGTTGCAAAAAAAACAACGTCGTCAACATCGAAAAGAAGCCGTAGCGGTCCATCCCTGACAGGGGCTCAATACGTTGAGGGCGTACAGGCCGTGATGCAAGTTGCAGGTCAGGCAATGAACCTCGCGAGTGAAAAAGAGCGTACAGAGCAGGTAAAAGCCCAAAGCTTGCGTGACATGCATCTATCAAATAACGAGGTGGAAATTACGCATCTGAAAGTGAGCCAGCGGCGAGATGAGCTTATAACCGAGCGCATGACGCTGAGTAACGTACGCCAGGACGCTGACATAAAGCATGAAGAATGGATGCAGGATTATAAGATGCGGGAGGAAACAATTGAATTGCTGCGTAAAAAATTGAGCCAAGGGACCATATCGCTCCAGGAACTGGAGCTGCTGGATCGCCTCCACATCCCCTCCAACAACCAGTAACCACGAGGGCTAGTCAGTGTTTCCTCTTGTTGCCGTTCTCGGTTTTACCGTTGTCGCAGGGACGATGGCATGGCTTCTTGATTCCGCAACGGAAGAAGAAGAGCGCCGGCACGATGAACTGCGTAATGACATCCGACAGCGTAATCAGCGTTTACGCAATATGGAATTCCTCCGTGAAAACCAGAGACTGGAATATGTCAAAAAAGGGTTGGCTCAGTCTCTGCTGGAACTGGAGGTTCATCGTCGGGAATTATTTGCAAAAATTACACCCATTGAAGAAGAGTTACATCGCCTGCCGCAAAACCTTGAGCAGGAGCTGCGTCAAGAGGCGATAAGTCCTTATCGCCGCCGAGCACTTCAGCAAAGCCACTGTAAGATTGAGGACGCGCAATCGCGGCTGCAGGCATACAAAGCCTATCTTGCTGCATATCAGTGCGATCTCGATGCACACCATGCGCAACTCTCAACCACTACCGATGTTGAATGCCTTGAGGAGATTCTGAATTCTCTACAGCCACCTTCCCCAACCCTGCCAGCGGAATGGCTCTATACAGGTAAAGTCGTGCTGGTGGATCATTCTGAACTCGATGCTGATTTACCGTTTAACAGTCGTTTGCATTTGACCAATAACCGGGGATTGCAGGGCTGGAGCAATGATTTTCAACAAAGCCTGCTGCTGGGTTATCCGAAGCAAGACTCTATTCCGTTACAGATCCTGAAAGAAAAGCAATCACAATATGGCAAGCGCTTGTTTTATGGCTGCATTGCCCGAGGAAGTGCCTACGTTGATGGGATCCTGGCGGGTAAACCGCTCACTTTTTCTATAGAGCGAAAAGTGCCAGCAGGTTATTTCGCCCATACGGCAGGCAAAGCGATTAACGCATTTTTGCCCCGACACCTGACCAATAATCCACTGATTGATTTACTGCCAGGGCAGACCATCGAGGCCTATCCGGATTTATACACTCTGACGCTGGATGCGGTTCCCGGCGGAAAGGAAAAAGACCGGCGTATCAAAATAAGTATGTTGGGTAATGTCGAACTGGGTTCAGTGGAAAGTACGCAACTCTATCTTTATCTTGAGGCGGAACTTATCCATGAAGAGTGGCAGGAGTCGTTGTATGCGAACGATCCCACACCTTGGCATCTACTTTCCAGTGACGAAACTGGCATAACTATCGCTCGTCACGAAGTTCGCTGTGAATGCCAGATCGACGTTGAAAATGCGTGTCTGAGAGTGACGCATCTCAGCGAATTTCAGACCAGTATTGAGGGTTATGAGCTCCCGTTTACCCTGATTCCAGCAGACGCGCGGCTCGAGAACGTGTTGTTGAGAAATCCCGATGCGCTTGATGCGTTGTTGGGGTTCATTAATAACGTCTCTTGTCACCGTGCAGATGACGCAGTGAGACTCGCTCAAACTCGGTTGCTTTCCCTGTGGGGGGAGGTTCTGGAGTATCAGCAACGGCAGAATGAGTTCCATATTGAAGGTCTTGCCGCTGAGGTGAGCAAAGAAGGCTATGACGCCATCGTGATGTTGCAACCAAATGGATCGCCAGCGTTGGGGCTCTTCCTGAAGGAGTTTCGGGATGTGCTGAAGGCCGGATTTACGCCTCAGTGCCGTCTCGCATACTGGGGCGAAATTACGCCCGGGCAGTATGGCTGGCTTGAACCGCTTGCGGCTTACGAAAGACGGCGTCTCACTGTGTATGAGGATGAAAACCGGATTGCGCTGCGTTTGCCTGCGATAAAAGCTCGTGCGATCGCAGAATTGTCTGCTGATAGTTCGCCAGCCTGTCTATTACGCCTGAGTTTATATTTGGTGGATGACGCGCTGAAGCGACAACGCGATGCACTGGATTGTTTTCGTAACGACACGTTGGTGGAACCACGAATAAAAGATATTTTGCTCTCACCGTCATCTTACCGTGCAGAGCAGGACAACTACTGGCTTATGCGCTTCCGTGAAGGTATTCAGTGGCAGAACAGGCAACTCACCTTATCTCAGAAACAGGTGATTGAATCGGTATTGTGTGAAAAGTATCTGTCTTTAGTTCAGGGGCCGCCAGGTACAGCGAAAACGACCTGTATTGTCGAGTTGTTGCATCAAATCTACACTTATCGCCCGGAAACGCGGGTGCTACTGGTCTCGCAACAACACGCTGCGGTAGATAACGCATTGGAACGTTTTATCGATCTGAACAGCCAGCAGCTAGAGGAGCAGCAAATCCGATTGCTCCGTATTGGTCCAGAGAAAAAAGTGGAAGGTAAATTACGCCAGTTCACCATCCAGCAGCGCCAGCAGGAATTTGTGCAAAATAGCCGGGTTGCAGTCACTGAAGCGATCGCCAGCGGTGGGGAAACGCAGATAGCGTTGGCAGAGCGCTGGATAGAGGATGTGCTCTGCCCGGCTAGCGAGGAAGGACAGAACGGTGTTGATCAGGAACTGGTCTGGATGTTGTTAAGTAATAATAACCTTGTAGGCGCTACCTGCGTTGGGTTGGCATCACGTAAGCAGAGTATCGACCAGCTTCGTTTTGATGTGGTTATTATTGACGAGGCCGGACGTTCGACGGTGCCTGAATTAATGATCCCGATGCTTCGAGCTAAAAAAGTGGTGCTGATTGGCGACCATTTCCAGCTCCCCCCGAGCGTGGCACCACTTTTACAGACTGATGATGCCGCGGAAGAAATGCCGTTTTTACAAGAATGCTTCCTGGAAACCAGTTTTTTTGAAACGCTATATGGTGCATTACCCGAATCCTCCCGGAATTTTTTGAGCGAGCAATTCCGGATGCCGGTCCAGATTGGCGACCTGGTCGCACACCTTTTCTACAGTCCTGAAGGGAAGCGTTTACTGCATAATGGACAGATCAAAGATACCTCGGGTTTTATCTATCCTGTTTCGCTGATATGGAAAGATATTCGGGGTATAGAAGAGTCTGAGGGCACCAGCAAAAGGAACTATTCTGAGGCCGCGTCTATTACGCATTTCTTGCATAATCTGGCGAATCAGGAGGGGATCGGTTGTAAGGATGTGGCGGTTATTACCCCTTATGGCGCACAAAAAAGATTGCTGCGTCAACTGCTGGCGAAACACTGTGAAGAGGATAACGGCGAGTATCGTCTGGGAAACTTGCGTATACGCATAAACACAGTGGACAGTTTTCAGGGGAGTGAAGCAGATGTTGTGCTGTACTCAGTTGTCCGTACGCGCGGTAACCTGCGCTTTATTCTTGACTGGAAGCGCCTGAATGTTGCCTGCTCACGGGCGAAAGAGAATCTGATTTTCTTTGGTGACTATGGTTTTCTGAAAAGAAAGCGTTTGCCTAACGAAGAGCGTAATCTTTTTGCCGAGGTGATAGCGTTGATCCCTGAGGACGGTGTGGTGCACGCGGTAGCGAAAAGTGAACGGATGTTTGGCAAGAAAAAAGGTATAAATGGCTGTAAAAACTGAATTGTCCAGCACTCCACTGATAAGTACATACTAACCTTAACAACATCCGCTTTTGCACAGGGTTGCTGTTGCAGCCCTGACAACCTTACACTTCAATCAATTCAGAGATCTCTAACGCATCATCGACATCAATGCCCAGATACTGTAAGTATACCAGCTTTAGTTCCACACACTTTTTGAGAGTTCCGGGTTTTCAGCCATCAGCCGGTACTCTTCCGGCGTCAGGTTGTTCAGGGATTCATAGGGCCGCTCGCTGTTATATTCCGTCAGCCAGCACTCGGTAATTTCCCGTGCTTCATTCAGGATTCTGTACAGGTAAAAATCCAGAATTTCTGTCCGGTATGTCCGGTATGTCCGGTTGAACCGTTCGATAAAAGCGTTTTATGTTGGCTTACCCGGCTTAATAAATTCGAGCATCACGCCATGCTCTTCGGCCCATAGTGCCAGCGCCTGTGAGTCCAGTTCCGGACCGTTGTCCGTCCGCATCTTCAGCGGGTAGGCACGGTTTACCACGATCCTGTCCAGCACCCGGACGACTCGCTGAGCCGGGATATTCAGGTCGATTTCTATCGCCAGAACTTCACGGTTAAATCATCCACCACATTGAAGGTCCGGAAGCGTCTCCCGCGGACCAGCGCGTCGTGCATAAAATCGATGGACCCGCTCTGGTTTAACGCTTGGGCGTAGCCAGTGGTGCCGGGTTACGTACCCAAATAACAGATGCTCAGGGGAATACGACAACTTGTCGAACAGACACATTTGGGTCTACGCACTGCGATTGATTATGAAATGCCGCTCATGCCTCACAAGAATTAAGGAGGGCTGTCGATACAATTCTGGCATTTGAATCCATAAAGCTCTCACGGATATCAGCACATCATTGCTGATCATGATCACTGGAGTGATCGCTTCACTCTTTGCTATCTAATGACTCGAGATGCACCATCATCACTATTTATTTTCAACGATGATCATCTACCCTATTTGTCATAACCATTTGATTATTATCGTTAAATTAAGAAGTGATCATTTAAAAAACCAAGGGCAGCCAAAGTAATAAATTGTAATTTAAGGAATTTTTACTTTAACTTCGGCATTAGCTGTTTCTGCTAATTCAGCATTTGCCTGTTTAGACTGAGGCTATCAAAGCCATGGCCGAAGTAAAAAGGGATTGATCAGACCAAAATACGGAAAATCTACCAGGTAACGCCTGGCCGTACTTGGCACTATCCCAACATGACGACAGTAGTCAGCAACGCTCCACCCTTCTGGCCAAAAACGTAAGTAGTAGTCATCGAAATGCTTCTTCCAGCGATCACTCATTGGTTTTCTGCATAGTTGTTTGGCCGCTGATTTGTAGCGTAGCTTGTTGTTTTTGATGTAACTCTCAACTGAGCCTCTGCTTTGCAAAAAGCAATAGCGATGCCACGCCCAGTAAATGATTTTAAGACTCTGCCCACCTACCTGTCGGCAATTTGCATAGACACGTTCAGGATTAAGTCGGTACTTTCTCGCATACCCGGACAGACTAACGCCTGTAATTAATGCTTCAAAAAGGTAGTTGCGTCGATGCCCTGACCAGCGAGGAGCATCGCGAATCCACCACTTTTCTTCGTCGTATAATTCACAATATGAACGCCTACGGTGAAACATTGGGAGCTCAGCTTCCCCCAGGAAATATTTATCCAACTTGCCTGCAAAGCAGCAGGAAAGAGTTGAGACTTTTAAGTCAGTGGATGTCTTCGGGATGTCTTTAGCTCTGGCATGCTGTGGTTTACAACTACAAGGTTTTGGCTTTTTGAAACCTTGTCCAACACGTCGTATTCCCTTAGCGATAGTTTCTTTAGTGCGTTTTTTACCAAAATAACTTATGCGGAACATCAGCTCTGTATATTTTTCGATATCATTTTTAGTAACAGAGTAATAAGTATTTACTGGAAAATACACTGTACCCTTCGTAGCGTTTTCCCAACAGCTTTTAACAATCTTGTTCACATTACTTGGGTATCGAACATAGTTACCATCCATCATTAATAGATAATGATAATGCTGTTTCTTTTCGTCTCCCTCTTCCCTAACCCAGATATAGCTGATAAATGACCGGGGATAGCTGTTTTTTAATTCTTTGAACAGTAATTCATGAAAGGCACTAACCACCTGATTATCTGGGCTATACACAGGAAGATGGAAATCGTATCTGACAGCTAGAAACCTGGACATAGTAGAAACTTTGTTCACAGCTTCGAAGACTTTACCCATGATCTTTTTATCTTGCTCATCATCAGCGTGCTGTACAGGCCACAACACATCCTTAAAGATAAAGATCCCCTTTGATGGGATCCCTGCAATGCTGTCCGGCGAAATATTATTAAATACCGTAGTAGATGAGAGCTTGGTTGAGCCAGTTTCTAACTTATTAATCATGCATATACCTACGTTTCATCTTTCTGCAGATTCATATAAATCATCTATTCACGTATCATCTTGTTTCATTTTACCTCAGACATAAAAAAGGCTGGAATCCCAGCCTTTATACACAGAATTAACTTTGTTGTTCTTTCAACCAATCATCATATGCCTGCTCAGGCCAACCTAAAGTGCGGCCACCGCGAATAATAGGTTGAGGAAAAATACCAGCTTTGACCCAGCGATAAAGCGTTGTACGACTGCAGTCAAGTAAATGCAGCATTTTATTGATACGAATTAATTGTTGTGGCTGACGAAGTAATACAACCCTGTCACTAATCGTAGTGTTCACTTTCAAAGTTAATATCCCCAAAGAAAAATAAAAATAATAGGCATAGCAATACAGAGCTAAATAGCGTTGAAGGGGGGAATATTCTTCTCTGTATGCACTAATTAAAGAAAGCGATATGAAATGTAGATTCGCGCTACCTACAGACACACTTCGCTCTGGCAACATTTATACCAGCAACAATCTGATACGCCAAGAAAACAGCTGGCAATAAAAAAAAGTAAATCTCTACCACTTCCTATTAAACATATGCATATCAGTAAATCCAGCTGAACCTGGTTGCCCCAATGTAGTTTTCTATGGAGAGGCTTTTCAGAACACTGTACGGGCTCTTTCATTACCCACACGGGTAACTCAGAGCGAGACACGTTAGCACGACCATCCCGAGTAGATGCAGTAGGTAGCATTCATGAGATAGAAAGGAAATGAGAAGCTATAGGATGCTAAACAAGTACGCGAGTAAGTACGCGAGACGAAAACCAGAGAATTTTACTGAAGAGGTAAGTTTGTAACTTCTTGATTTTAATGGTGCCGATAAGAGGAGTCGAACCTCCGACCTTCGCATTACGAATGCGCTGCTCTACCAACTGAGCTATATCGGCCCTGAAAGGCCGGTTACGAGCGTAACCACGGGGCAAAAGGTTAGATCTAACCGGGTGATGCGTCAATGCCCTTTTGAATCAAACGGCTATTTTTGCATCACCCGTGATTATTTACGCACGAATCGTATCATCACCGAAGCCGATCCACTTGTAAGTGGTCAGTGCTTCCAGGCCCATCGGGCCTCTTGCATGCAGTTTTTGCGTGCTGACAGCAACTTCTGCGCCCAGGCCGAACTGGCCACCATCGGTGAAGCGGGTTGAGGCATTCACGTATACGGCGGAGGAGTCCACCTCATTCACAAAGCGATCGGCATTGCGCAGGGTACGTGTCAGAATCGCATCCGAGTGCTGGGTACCATGTTCACGGATGTGAGCAATGGCATCGTCAAGGCTCGCAACCACCTTCACGTTCAAATCCAGCGACAGAAATTCGTCGTCGTACTGTTCCGCTTTGACCGGTACCACCGTCGCCGGGCCGTCTTTCAGCAGTGCCAGCGCGTTGGCATCCGCGTGCAGCGTCACGCCGCTTTCGGCCATCTGTTTGCTCAGCGCAGGCAGGAAGGTGTTGGCGATGCCCTGATGCACCAGCAGCGTTTCAACCGTATTACAGGTGCTTGGACGCTGGGTTTTGGCATTGACGATAATCTTCAGCGCCGGTTCAATCTCAGCACTGTCATCAACCACGATATGGCACACGCCGATACCGCCCGTGATCACAGGAATGGTCGACTGCTCACGGCACAGCTTGTGCAGGCCCGCGCCACCGCGTGGGATCAGCATGTCGATGTATTTATCCATGCGCAGCATCTCGTTCACCAGCGCACGGTCCGGGCTCTCGATTGCCTGTACGGCACCTGCCGGCAAGCCGCACTCTTCCAGCGCCTGCTGGATAACGTTTACGGTCGCGGCGTTGGTACGCCAGGTCTCTTTCCCGCCACGCAGAATGGCAGCGTTGCCGGTCTTCAGGCACAGGGAAGCGACATCAACCGTAACGTTGGGACGGGCTTCATAGATCACGCCAATCACGCCCAGCGGCACGCGACGACGCTCAAGGCGCAGCCCGCTGTCGAGCAGCCCACCATCAATGACCTGACCAACCGGATCGGCAAGATTGCAGACCTGGCGGACATCGTCAGCGATGCCTTTCAGACGTGCCGGGGTCAGCGCCAGGCGGTCGAGCATTGCTTCGCTCAGGCCATTGCGACGCGCTTCCAGCAGATCCTGCTCGTTGGCGAGCAGAATCTCCTGCGACTGCGATTCCAGATAATCAGCGATTTTTTCCAGCACGCGGTTTTTCTCGCGGCTGGAAAGGAGCGCCAGTTTGTAAGAGGCGGCCTTCGCGGCTACGCCCATTTGTTCCAGCATTTTCTGGCTCCTTAACGAATAATCATGTCATCACGATGCACGGCAACCGGGCCATATTCATAACCCAGAATGGCGTCGATCTGCTGTGAATGGTGACCCGCAATACGGCGCAGGGCATCGCTGTTGTAGCGGCTTACGCCGTGGGCGATGTCACGACCTTCGAGATTACGGATACGGATCACTTCACCACGTGAGAAGTTGCCTGTCACGCTTTTAATTCCTTTAGGAAGTAATGAACTCCCTCTTTCCAGAATTGCGGCGGTCGCCCCTTCATCAACGGTGAGTTCGCCTGCCGGCGGTGCGCCAAAGATCCAGCGTTTGCGGTTCTCCAGCGGGGAGGCCTGCGCGTGGAAGCGGGTTCCCACGGAGATGCCTTCCATCACGTCGCCAATCACGCCAGGACGGCTGCCCGCGGCAATGATGGTGTCGATACCGGCACGGCATGCCACGTCAGCAGCCTGCAGTTTGGTCCCCATCCCGCCGGTCCCGAGGCCTGAAACGCTGTCACCTGCGATGGCGCGTAGCGCATCGTCGATACCGTGTACATCGGTAATCAGTTCAGCATCTGGGTTTGAACGCGGGTCGGCGGTGAAGAGCCCCTGCTGGTCGGTCAGGAGCAGTAATTTATCAGCGCCTGCCAGAATTGCGGCCAGCGCCGAGAGGTTATCGTTATCACCCACTTTGATTTCAGCGGTGGCAACGGCATCGTTTTCGTTAATGACGGGAACGATGTTGTTATCCAGCAGCGCGCGCAGCGTATCGCGCGCGTTCAGGAAACGCTCCCGGTCTTCCATATCCGCACGCGTCAGCAGCATCTGCCCGACGTGGATGCCATAGATAGAAAACAGCTGTTCCCAGAGTTGAATGAGTCGGCTTTGTCCCACGGCGGCCAGCAGCTGTTTCGAGGCGATCGTCGCGGGGAGTTCGGGGTAACCCAGGTGTTCACGCCCGGCGGCAATCGCCCCGGAGGTCACAATCACAATACGATGCCCTGCGGCATGCAACTGAGCGCACTGACGTACAAGCTCAACAATGTGGGCGCGATTAAGGCGGCGCGATCCGCCTGTTAAAACACTGGTACCGAGTTTTACCACCAGCGTCTGGCTGTCACTCATGATTCTCTGCCGTTCAACGATAAGGGAAAATGATGTCAAACGAACGTTTTAACAGGTGTCAGCCCCGTTGCCAACTGCCTTAGCACATCGCGAAACACTTTGTTGCGCGGGATCAGGAAGCGTAGCGGCAAAATTTGACAGTTTTATTACCGAAATAATAAATCACAGTTTTTTAAAATTATTCTTAATTTGTCATAAAAGTTTCATTGCGTAACGTTAAAACCCTTTCTGTTTTTTCACGGGACTTAAGCATGAGCTTATCGTCCAGCGAATTTTTTTAGCGCGTTTATAAGACAGGATCGAAAATGAAAAAGAGCACACTGGCATTAGTGGTAATGGGCGTTGTGGCTTCCACATCTGTACACGCAGCCGAAGTTTATAATAAAAACGGTAATAAACTGGACGTATACGGCAAAGTTAAAGCAATGCACTACATCAGCGATGATGACACTAAAGATGGTGACCAGACTTACGTCCGTTTCGGTTTTAAAGGCGAAACACAGATTAACGATCAGCTGACGGGCTATGGCCGTTGGGAAGCTGAATTTGCCGGTAACAAAGCAGAAAGCGACTCTACACAGAAAACGCGTCTGGCGTTTGCTGGTCTGAAACTGAAAGACATTGGCTCTCTGGATTACGGTCGTAACCTGGGCGCACTGTACGACGTTGAAGCCTGGACCGATATGTTCCCTGAGTTCGGCGGTGACTCTTCAGCCCAGACTGATAACTTCATGACCAAACGTGCGAGCGGTCTTGCCACCTACCGTAACACCGACTTCTTCGGTGCGGTTGATGGCCTGGATATGACCCTGCAGTATCAGGGCAAAAACGAAAACCGCGACGTCAAAAAACAGAACGGTGACGGTTTCGGTACCTCTCTGACCTATGACTTCGGTGGCAGCGACTTCGCCGTCAGCGGTGCCTACACCAACTCTGACCGTACTAACGCACAAAACCTGCTGACGCGCGGCGAAGGTAAAAAAGCGGAAGCATGGGCAACCGGTCTGAAATATGACGCTAACGATATTTATCTGGCAGCGATGTACTCTGAAACCCGTAATATGACCCCAATTTCGGGTGGTTTTGCGAATAAGGCTCAGAACTTTGAAGTTGTTGCACAATACCAGTTCGATTTCGGTCTGCGTCCGTCCCTGGGTTATGTCCAGTCTAAAGGCAAGGATATCGAAGGTGTGGGTGACGAAGATCTGGTGAAATACATCGACGTGGGCGCGACCTATTATTTCAACAAAAATATGTCCGCGTTTGTTGATTATAAAATCAACCAGATTGATGACGACAATAAACTGGGCGTGAGCAGCGATGACATCGTTGCTCTGGGTATGACCTACCAGTTCTGATATTGTTGAAATAAAAAATCCCGGCGCAGATGCCGGGATTTTTTTTGCCTGGAGGGGGTCGGGTTTACTGCCCTCACCCCATCCCTCGCGAAGAGAGAGAGAAATATCGCGATTACGCCGTCAGCTTAACCGCTTCGCTGGAAAAGTTATCCGCGGGTTCAAGCTTCAGATCCAGGGTGGCCAGCAGTGCTCTTGCCTTTTCGAGGTACTCTTTCAAAGTATGCTCCAGGCGGTCGATCACTTCCTGGTCTTTGATGGGGGCTGTTTGCCAGTAGCCGTCTTTATTAAACAGGCCGAACTGGTAGCTATACGTAAAACGTTTTTCTTCCGCTTCCATTTCCATCCACCAGCCCCAGAATTCACGTTTTTCGGGTGCAGGCTTCACGTTGACGCATACAGCCAGGCAGTCGAAAAAAAAGCGATTTTCTTCACACTGCTCTTCTCGAATATACGGGCCGAGAGCCATAAACTTCTTGATCAGTCTACTTTTCGGGTGTCCACTCGGTAACGTCATTGCGATCTCCTTTTGTGAAGCCACTGTTTTACCAAACCAGCAAAATTTAGCAATCTATTAACACAATCTCTGCGCGATCCAGCGTGTGATCTCTCTCAATGCTTTGTCAAAATTCTGGTACACCGGGCTGAACGGTACCTCAAG
>Ga0308156_1000874_pt1 | contig 45366 bp, 47 predicted proteins | sample PhyAR2_FD_201041 | JGI IMG/M metagenome (GOLD analysis project Ga0308156, IMG submission 201041) | Phyllosphere microbial communities from UC Gill Tract Community Farm, Albany, California, United States - DLSL A.R2 | ecosystem: Host-associated > Plants > Phyllosphere > Unclassified | place: USA... | reverse complement strand
TCGGCGGCGGGCTGGAAAGCATCTCCCTGGTCCAGAACCAGAATATGAACCTGTACCGGATGAAGGACGAGGCGCTGCTGAAGCTGTCGCCCCACATCTATATGTCGATGCTGGAGACGGCCGAGGTGGTGTCGCGCCGCTACGGCGTCAGCCGCGACCGCCAGGACGAATATGCGCTGAAATCCCAGCAGCGCACCGCCGCCGCCCAGGACGCCGGCCGCTTCGACGCCGAGATCGTGCCCATGACCACCACCATGCTGGTCATGGACAAGGCCACCGGCCAGACCTCATCGAAAGAGGTCACCCTGTCCAAGGACGAGGGCAACCGTCCAGACACGACGCTGGAAGGGCTGAAGGCGCTGAAGCCGGTCTTCGGCGGCGGCGAAGAGATCCAGACGGGCGAGTACATCACCGCCGGCAACGCCTCGCAACTGTCGGACGGCGCCTCGGCCTGCGTCGTCATGGAGGCCGGCGAGGCGGTGAAGCGCAATCTGCAACCGCTCGGCGCCTATCGCGGCATGGCCGTCGCCGGCTGCGAGCCGGACGAAATGGGCATCGGCCCGGTCTATGCCGTGCCCAAACTGCTTAAGCGCCACGGCCTGACGATGGATGACATCGGCATCTGGGAGCTGAACGAAGCCTTCGCGGCCCAGGTTCTGTATTGCCAGGACACGCTGGGCATTCCCGACGACCGTCTGAACGTCTCGGGCGGCGCCATCTCCATCGGCCACCCCTACGGCATGTCCGGTGCCCGTATGACCGGCCATGTCCTGATTGAAGGCAAGCGTCGCGGAGCCAAATACGGCGTCGTCACCATGTGCATCGGCGGCGGCATGGGGGCTGCGGGATTGTTCGAGATCTATTGAGAGAAACCAATTGTCTCCTCCCCATTTCATGGGGAGGTGGCTCGCAGCGAAGCGGAGAAACGGAGGGGCTCTTCGCCGCATCGCAAACGTCTATGGGACTTCAATAGCCCCTCCACCGCTTCGCGGTCCCCCTCCCCGCTCCGCAGGGAGGAGATGATTTAGATCCGCTCGCTGATCTTGATCGCCGCCTTGCAGCCGACCTTGATCACGCCAGACAGCAGACGATACGCCGGCGCTTCGCGGCTGCCGTGTTCGATGGCGTGGTCGTGGTGGGCCAGTTCCTCATCGCGGAACTGCTTCAACTCAGCGGCAAGAGCCGGGTCGCGATCGCCGATCTCGGCGATCTGGTCGGCATAGTGTTTCTCGATCACGCTCTCGACCGCCTCGGTGCAGGCGTGCGCCGCCTTTTCACCCATCAGGGCCGTGCCGGTGCCCAGGGCCGAGGCGGCGATGCGCCACAGGGGCGTCATGACCGTGGGTCGCACCCGCCGCTCGTTCAGCAGCCGCTCGAAGCGCGCCAGATGCACCGCCTCCTGGTCCTGCATCTCCGACAGGTCGCGGGCGATGCCGTCACGCCCCTTGCGCCCCTCGAACACCGCCTTCTGGGCGCGATAGATCAGGACGGCCGCATATTCCCCGGCGTGGTCGACGCGCAGGATTTCGTCCATCCGCGCCTTGTCTGCGCCTTGGCCAGGACGAGGAAGAGGAATGGAATGGCTCATCGCATCAGGCCTTTTCGATCCGGGGCGCGCGGGCGTCCTTGGGACGTTTCGCCGCCAACAGGCTGAACACCGCAAGCGCCGAGGCGATGATCGCGTTCCATCCTGCCATCGACAGACCCAGCCAGCTCCAGGCCACATCGCCGCAGCCGATCACCTTGGTCACCGGCCCCGTGCCCATGGCCAGCGCTGTCAGGCTGTCCATATCGACCGAGCCGCCGACGGACGAACAGGTCGCAGGCAACGCCCACCATTTGTATTCGCCGCCCATGTGGAAGATGGCCGTGATGGCGCCTGTCGCGAACACGGCCGCCAGCAGGAAGGCGGCGATGCGCGGCGTGCCCCGGCGTCCGCCGCTGAACAGGGTCCAACCCGTGGCCAGCACCGCGACGACTACCGCGCCCCAATAGACCTCGCGCTGCTTCAGACACAGGTTACAGGGCGCAAGGCCGCCGAACCGTTCGAACGCATGGGCCGCGCCCAGCATGGCCAACGACGCGGCCAGGGCGAAGGCGGTCCACCAACGGGTCAGAAGGCGATAGACATCGATCATCTTGAAACGGTCTTACCCCGCCCCTGCGGCCGCGTCGACTTACAGAAGCTTCAGGACGACGATCAACGCGACCAGCGCGACTAGGCCGATCACGCTCCACATCGCCAGCCGCTTTTCGACCTGCGCCAGCATGGCCGCCCCCCAGCGTTTCAGGATCCACGCCTCCAGGAAAAACCGTCCGCCCCGCGTGACGACCGACGCGGCCATGAAGACAGGAAAGCTGAATGCCGCCAGGCCCGAGGCGATGGTCACCAGCTTGTAGGGAATGGGCGTCAGCCCCTTGATCAGAATGACCCACAGGCCCCACTGATCGAACCAGGCGCGGAACTGCTCCAGCCCGTCCGAATGGCCCAGCACCCGCATGATCGCCAGGCCCAGATCGGTCAGGAAATAGCCGATCGCATAACCGAGAATCCCGCCCAGAACCGACGCCACGGTGCAAACGGCGGCGTAGAAATACGCCTTCTGCGGCCGCGCCAGGATCATGGGCGCCAGCATCACGTCGGGCGGTATCGGAAAGAACGAACTCTCAGCGAAGGAGACGACCGCCAGGGCCTTTGTCGCATGGCGGCTGCGCGCCAGGTCGAAGACGCGGTCATAGAGTTTGCGCAGCATGGCGATCCTTAAGGCGGCACGGCGCGTTAGCACCCCTGCGGCGTTGCGTCATCCTCGGCCGTTACGTCCACCTGCTAGAGCGCCTAAATGACGACCCCCGCCTCTTCCCCGTCCACGGTCCAGCAGGACGACGTCAGCCATAATGTCACCCGGCTGCTGCGGCGGCTGGCCGACGACGGCGGCGACGCCGGGCTGACCCTGCACGAAATCCGCGACCGGCTGGACGAGCGCGTCTATGGCCTTTTGATCCTGCTGCTCTCCATCCCTTGTCTGGTGCCGGGCCTTTACGGCGTGCCGCAGGTGGTCGGGCTGATCGTCATCCTGCTGGCCGGCCAGATGCTGGTCGGGCGTGAGGAGCCTTGGCTGCCGCGCTGGTTCCTGAACCTGCGGTGCAAAGGATCGTGGCTGAAGGCCATGGCCGATTTCGCCGAGACCAAACTGGGCTGGATCGACCGGCTGTCGCGCCCCCGCCTTCGCCGCTTCGCCGATGGGCCGGGCGAAAAGCTGGCCGCCGTCTTCATGATCCTGGCGACCGTGACCATCGTCATGCCCCTGACCAACACCATCCCCTCCATCGCCCTGGCCCTGCTGTCGGTCGGCCTGATCCAGCGCGACGGCCTGTTCGTCCTCGCCGGCTGCGCCGTAACCACCGTCTGGCTGACCATTCTGGGCGCGCTCGGGACCGGTCTTCTGATGGGCGCCGAATGGGCCACGCGCTGGCTGCCGGGCTGACGCCGACATCGGTTCCAGCGCTGCAAGCGTAGCCTTAGATGTCCAAGAATTAATGGGCGCCCGGGCGGTGATCCGTGGAAGGTGGCGTGACCGACCGACGGTCGATCCTTCAAATTCCTTTCACGGCGTGTCATGGTCTGCCTCTTCGTTCCTCCCGCATCCTGTTCGTCGCCGTCGGCGCGCTGCTGGCCACCGCCCTGCCCGCAGCCGCGCAGGACTACCACCAGCCTTTCCATCCCGATCAGTTGAAGGAACCGCCCGCCGGCGCGCTGAACGAGGTTCTGGTCTTGGGCACGCCGCACCTGTCCAATATGGGCGACGGCTTCAAGGTCGAAAGTCTGTCGCCGCTGCTGGACCGGCTGGCGGCGTGGAAGCCGACCGCCATCGCGACCGAGGACCTGTCTGGCCTACAATGCGACAGTCTGCGTCGCTATCCGTCGCGGTATGCCGAGACGGTCGAAACCTATTGCTGGGATCCCGCTCCCGCCGCCCTGGCGACCGGCCTGGACGTGCCGGCCGCCAACGCCGAGGCCGAGCGGCTGCTGGCCGAGTGGCCCGATCAGCCCACGGCGGCCCAGCGGCGTCATCTGGCGGCGGTCTTCCTGGCGGCCGGCGAGCGGGGATCAGCCCTGGTTCAATGGCTTCGCCTGCCCGCCCAGGACCGCATCGCCGGGGACGGCCTGAACGACGCCTTGGTCGGCGTGCTGAACCAGATCGAGGAACAGGCCAACGAGACCTTCCTGATCTCCGCCCCCCTGGCCGCGCGCCTGGTACTGGAGCGGCTGTGGAGCGTCGACGACCACTCCGCCGATTCGCCCGACCCTGCCGACCCCGTGGAGAAGAAGGCATCACAGGACGCCGTCATGGCCGCCTGGGACAATCCCACCAGCACGGCCCGTCGGGCGCAAGACGAACGGCTGAGCGCCGCCCTGGATCAGCCGGACGGCCTTCTTCAGATGTACCGCGCCTACAATGCACCGACCGTCCCGGCCATGGCCTATCAGTCCGATTTCGGCGCAAATTTGGTCGAGCCGTCGCCGCAGGCCTTCGGCCGGCGTTACCTCGGCTATTGGGAGACCCGCAATCTGCGCATGGTCGCCAATATGCGCGATGTCCTTGGCCTCTATCCGGGCACGCGGATGCTGACCATCGTCGGCGCCTCGCACAAGGGCTACTACGAGGCCTATCTGGACCAGATGCACGACGTCCGGCTGGTCGATCCCGAACCCGTCCTGCGCTGATCGCATGAGGCTTGCGGGGTCGCCCGTCATCACGACCCCGTGGCTTCGTCTTGGCTCCGTCGTCTTCTGTGACTAGGTTCCGCGCCAATCGGCGGCCAGACCGCCCTCAAGATCACGCGGGAGACGCGCCATGAACGACATGACCCAGGCCCAAGATCAGGCTACGGCGGAACAGATCGACCTTGAAAACCCCCTCGGCGTCGACGGTTTCGAGTTCGTCGAATTCACCGGCCCCGAGCCCGAGGCGATGATTTCGCGCCTGGAGTTGATGGGCTTCACCCAGACGCACGTGAACCCCAAGACGGACGTGGTGCGCCTGAAGCAGGGCGATATCAGCTTCCTGGTGCAACGCTCGCCCAAGGGCCAGGCCGCCGACTTCGCCAACGATCACGGCCCGTCCGCCAACGGCATGGCCTTCCGCACCACCGACGCCAAGGCCGCCTTTGAGGGCGCCCTGGCCCGCGGCGCCGTGGCCGCGACGGACGCCGCCGGCGGCGCGCTGGGCGACGACTACCCCTACATCCTGCAAGGCATTGGCGGCTCGCTGCTGTATGTCATTGACCAGTACGGCGACGCCGGCTCGCTCTATGACGCCTGGGACGAGATCGAGGGCTGGGAAGAGGCCGAGCGCAAGAACTCGATGGGCCTGGAGATCCTGGACCACCTGACCCACAACGTTCGTCGCGGCCAGATGCGCACCTGGTCGGGCTTCTACAACTCGATCTTCAACTTCGAAGAGCAGAAGTATTTCGACATCAAGGGCAAGGCGACGGGTCTGTTCTCCCAGGCCATGATCGCGCCCGACCGCGCCATCCGCATCCCGCTGAACGAAAGCCAGGACGAAAACTCCCAGATCGAGGAGTTCATCCGTCGCTACAACGGCGAAGGCATCCAGCACATCGCCCTTACGACCGAGAACATCTTCGAGACGGTCGAGGCGATGAAGGAACGCGGCGTCGCCTTCCAGGACACCATCGAGACCTATTTCGAACTGATCGACAAACGCCTGCCCAACCATGGCGAGGACGTGGAGCGGATGCGCAAGAACCGCATCCTGATCGACGGTTCGGACGAGGAAGGCCTGCTGCTGCAAATCTTCACCCAGGACACCTTCGGCCCGATCTTCTTCGAGATCATCCAGCGCAAGGGCAACGAAGGCTTCGGCAACGGCAACTTCCAGGCCCTGTTCGACTCCATCGAGCTGGACCAGATCCGTCGCGGCGTCATCAAGGTCGACGCCTGAATGAAGATGCGGCCGCCGACCTGGCTGCCCTGGCTCGGCCCGGTCCTGGCGGCCGGCGCCGGGGCCCTGGCCGGCGAAGTCTGGCTGGGCGGCGGCTTCTGGATGGTCCTGATCGCCGCCCTCCTCTGCGGCTTCGCCCCCATCGTCGGCTATCAGATATGGAAGCGGCTGCACCACAGGGGGTGAGGCGAGCCAGGCATGAGTGTTTTGCGGGAACAGAGTTTACTCCGCGCGGATAGCGCTCTTTGGGTGGACAACTTCAGGAAAGTTTGGTCAGACTTCAGGCGCAACCTTGGATAGCCTCAGATGCTCCGCGATCCAGTCCTACTTGTCGCCTACGCCACTCTCTCGCTCTGGACGCTGGCGACAATCATCCTCGCCTTGCTCGTCCATTTTGGGGGCAGCGGCGAACAGTATCAGCCGTGGATTGTGCCAATGTGCTTGTTGACGTCCAGCGGAGCGATGCTGGTGGACCGCTTGAAAAAGTCACGCAGCCGCCGCTGAGTCCCTCGGCCGGTGAGGCCCGAGTTTGTTTGATTAGCGCCCCATCCGTTTGGCCGAAAGCGGCCCTGCGGCACAGCAAGCTCCGTCCCTCAGCTGCAACCATCCTATCGCCGGCAACCAACCCACTGATCTCCCGATCTTTCTGATTTTCTTCGAGCAATCGACCTGACACGCCCGAACACGGCGTTACACTGCGATCGACAAGCGTCGTTGGGTTAAAGTGCACCGATTGCACTCGTTTTTCGGCCCGGAGGAGGTTCATGATGCGTATCGCCTGTTCGGGACTAATTGCACTCTTTGCACTGTGTTTTTCCTCGGCGTACGCCGAGGACGCCGCGCCGCAATGGTCGCTGGCGATCCACGGCGGGGCGGGCGTGATCGAGCGGTCCAGCCTGACGCCCGAGCAGGACGCAGCCTATCGCGCGGCGCTGAAAGGCGCGCTGGACGCCGGTTCGGCCGTGCTGAACAGCGGCGGCTCGGCGCTGGATGCGGTCCAGGCCGCCGTTCAGGTCATGGAGGACGATCCCCTGTTCAACGCCGGGCGCGGGGCGGTCTTCACCGCCGCCGGCCGTAACGAGTTGGACGCCGCCGTCATGAACGGCTCGGACCTGACCGCCGGGTCCGTCGCCGGCCTGACCACCACCCGTCATCCTGTCGCCGCCGCCCGCGCGGTGATGGAGCGGTCGCCCCACGTCATGCTGATCGGCCCCGGCGCCGACGCCTTCGCCGCCTCGGTCGGGCTGGAGCAGGTCGATCCGGCCTTCTTCTTCACCGAGCGCCGGTGGCAGGGACTGGTTAAAGCCCTGACCGAGGCCGGACAGCCGATCCCCGAGCGACCCATCGGCGCGCCTCGACCGGGCGCCCAAGCCGAAATCGCCCCGCCCCTGAACGAGAAGAAGTTCGGCACGGTAGGCGCCGTGGCGCTGGACAGCCAGGGTCGTCTCGCCGCCGCCACCTCGACCGGCGGCATGACCGCCAAACGCTGGGGCCGGGTCGGCGACGTGCCGATCATCGGCGCCGGCACCTATGCCTCCAACGCCGACGGCTGCGCGGTGTCCGCCACCGGCGACGGCGAATATTTCATCCGCGCTACCGTCGCCCGCGACATCTGCGCGCGGATTGCAGGAGGGGCGGCGACGCAGGCCGCCGGTCAGGCGGAGATCTCTGACGCCGAAAGGCTGGGCGGCAAGGGCGGCGTCATCGTCATGGGACTGGATGGCCGCCCCGCCTTCGCCATGTCCACCTCGGGCATGTATCGCGGCGCGGCCTCCTCGGCCGACCCCGCCCGCGTCGCCATCTACGCCGACGAACCCTGAGCGCCCGTTCAGACCAATTAGACGAATTAGACTCTCTTTTTCCAAGACCGAGACCCATGCCTGCTTCCGATGACGAACTGACCGTGATGGCCAACGAGGAGCTGGACGCCGCCTGCGCCATGCCCTTCGTCGAGGTCAGGAAGATCACGCCCTGGGGCGACAGCTACGAGGGTTTCGCCCCGTCCGGCCGCACGGTCGAGGTCGAGCGTCGCTATCTGTGGGCCGTCGAGCCCGAAGGCGGCGTCATCGTCGAGGTCGAGGTCCGTGACCGCGCCGCCCGCACCGGCGCCGAGGCCCGCGCCCTGCTGACGGCCGCCGACTGATTCCGCCGTTCCCAACATCGCAAATCCGGTCTAGGCCTTGGTCATGAAACTCGCCTCGCTCAAGCACGGCCGCGACGGCCGCCTCGTTGTCGTCTCTCAGGACCTGAACTGGTTCACCGACGCCTTCCTGATCGCCCCGACGCTGCAGGCGGCGCTGGATGACTGGGACCGCTGCGGCCCGCGCCTTGAGGCCTTGGCCGAAAGCCTGGAGCATGAAGCCGTGCCGCGCGGCCGCTTCCACGAACGCGACGCCGCCTCCCCCCTGCCCCGCGCCTATCAGTGGGCGGACGGCTCGGCCTATGTGAACCACGTCGAACTGGTGCGTAAGGCGCGCGGCGCCGAAATGCCCGAGAGCTTCTGGACCGACCCGCTGATGTATCAGGGCGGCTCCGACAGCTTCCTGTCGCCGCGCGATCCGATCCCGCTAGCCGACGAGGCCTGGGGCTGCGACCTGGAGGCCGAGATCGTCGTGGTCGTCGGCGACGTGCCTCAGGGCGCGACGCGCGAACAGGCGCTCGATGCCATTCGCCTGGTCGGCCTGGTCAACGACGTGAGCCTGCGCAATCTGATCCCTGCCGAACTGGCCAAGGGTTTCGGCTTCGTCCAGTCCAAGCCCGCCAGCGCCCTGTCGCCCGTTCTGGTCACGCCCAAGGCCCTGGGCGATCGCTTCAAGGACGGCAAGCTGCACGGCGCGCTGAACGTTCAGCTGAATGGCCAGGACTTCGGCAAGGCCGACGCCGGCGTCGACATGACCTTCGACTTCGGAACCCTGATCGCCCATCTGGCCAAGACCCGCTCGCTGGGCGCCGGAACCATCATCGGTTCAGGCACGGTGTCGAACAAGGACGCCGACGGCGGCCCCGGCAAGCCGGTCTCGGAAGGCGGCCTGGGCTACTCCTGCATCGCCGAGGTCCGCACGGTCGAGACGATCCTGCGCGGCGCGGCCGAGACGCCCTTCCTGAAACACGGCGACACGGTGCGGATCGAAATGCTGGACGCGCGTCATCATTCGATCTTCGGCGCCATCGAACAGACGGTCGCGCCGCTATCCAGCGCGGATTGACGCCGCTAGGGTGCTGACAGCGGCCTCGGGGGAGGCCGCATCCTGTCTTTGGGGAGAGACGACGTGCCGCCTGAAAAACTGATCCCGCTGCTCATGATCCCGATCATGCTGGTGGTGGTGCTGCTGAAGAACCGCAGGAAGCGCGTGCTGAAGCCGCAGCTGCTGTGGGTCATGCCGGCCATTGTCCTGCCGTTGATCGGCCTGGGCCTGTGGGGCACAGCCCAGAACCCGAACATGGCCCATGCTCCGTTCGGCCCCGACGCCTGGGCGGTGCTGGCCATCGGCGGGATCTTGGGCGGCGTCGCCGGCTGGTATCGCGGCAAGACCGTCACCATCGAAAAAGAGCCGGACGGTTCCCTGATGGCCCAGGCCTCGCCGCTGGGTCTGATTCTGCTGGTCGTGCTGTTCGCCGGCCGGTCTCTGCTGCGCGACCTGATCGAAAGCCATGCCGCCGCCTGGCATCTGAACGCCCTGGCCGTCACCGACGCCTTCCTGGTCTTCGCCATGGGCCTGATCGTCATGCAGCGCGTCGAAATGTACATCCGCGCCCGCCGCATCCAGTCCGGCGGCATGGATAGCCATGTGGAGGTCGTCGCATGAAGAGCACCGTAGTCGCTCTCGCTGTCGCCTTGTCGGCCGGCTCAGCCGTCTCGCAGGATGCGCCGAACACCGGCGAAGACTGGGATCTGGTCAAGGACGCCCGAAAGAAATCGACAATCGCTTACGTCACGACCACGCCGGGCCTGTCGATCGCGACTCGCTGCATGGACGGCGCCTATTCGGCGCTGCTGTTCGGGTTGCCGGAGGTGGCGCGCCGGACGAAAACGCGCCCGATCACAATCATCTTTCGAGACGAAGAAGCCAAGGAATGGCGCTGGAACGTCACGACCGATCGTGCGGGCGCCGTCGCCGATTTTCCAGCCCCCTTTGCCCGCGAACTTCGCCAAGGCGGACGCATTCAGATCATCGTGCCCGATGGCGGCGGCGCGGGTCGAAACCTCCGCTATGATCTGGAACTCCCTGCGTCCGGTTCGGCGATCGACGAAACCCTGACGGCCTGCGGCCGCCCGCTTGTTGACCCTCGCGACCAGGAACTCGACGCCATCTCCGAGGAAGGTCTGCAGGTTGGAATGCGATGGGCGCGTCAGATTCGTCCGCGCTATCCCGCCACCAACTATTCGGAGGGTTTCGCCGTCGCCACATGCGTCGCCCAGCCTGACGGTCGCTTGCGCGACTGCGTCATCGAAACCGAACATCCCGCCGATGGTCGCTTCGGCGAAGCGGTGCTTAAGGCGGCCCGCGACGCCACCGTCGCCTATGACGGCGACCAACCGACCGCGCCGCGCATGATGGCCTTCCGCGTCAACTTCATCATGCAGTGACACAAAGGCTGGACCCGCCTCATCCCTCTGTGGCATGAGGCGGTCCTTCCGCTGCGGGCGTGGTGGAATTGGTAGACGCGCTGGACTCAAAATCCAGTTCCGAAAGGAGTGCCGGTTCGACCCCGGCCGCCCGCACCATTCTTCGTCGGTTCAGCCCAGCTGCCGGTGGAAGAACCCCGTCACATCGGCCAGCACCGTCGCCTTCTTGCGGAACAGGGGCGAGAAGGTCGCGATCAGATCGGCGTGGTCCAGACCCGGATAGAGCTTGGCCTCCGAGCGCCCGCCCACCGCGCGCATCCGATCATCCAGAATGACCGTGTCCTCGTCGTGGACCACTGTGTCGGCCGTGCCGTGGCCCAGCCAGATCGGCGGGGCGTCGGCGCGCACGAAGGTGACGGGCTGGGTCAGGGTCGGATCCGGCGCGCGCCCAAAGGCATTCTGCGACGCCGCCACGTCGAACGGCAGGAAGTCGTAAGGGCCCGCGAGACCTGCGGCCGCCTTGATCAGATCGGGCCGGCCGACGGCGGCCATATAGCGTCGGTCCAGGGCGATCATCATCGCCAGATGCGCGCCCGCCGAATGGCCCAGCACGCCAAGCCGCGCGGGATCGCCGCCGTATTGACCGACCACCTCGGCCGCCTTGGCCGTGGCGGCGGCGGCGTCCTCTATGAAGGCCGGGAAGACGACCTGGGGCACGACGCGGTAGTCCGGCAGGGCGACCACGAACCCGCGCGCCGCCAAAGCTTGCGCCGCCCAGCCATACTGGCTGCGCGAGCCCGAATCCCAGCCGCCGCCATAGAAGAAGACCAAGGTCGGATAGGGGCCAGGCGCGGTCGGCGCATAGAGATCCATCTGCTGGCGCGGATCGTCGCCATAGGGAATGTCGCGCGCGACGCGTCGCACGCCGCAGTCCCTCGGTCCCAGGGTGTTCAGCAGGCTCAGAGGCGAGCAGGCGGCGGCGAGAAGCCCAAGGGCAGGCACGAACAGTCCACGGCGTGTCATGTAGAAGGCTCCATCACCTGCAATACGCTCGGTTCGCCGGATCGGTCGTCATCAACGATCAGCGGGCGTTGGCTATCAGCCGGCCGCAGTCGGCGTCTTCGGCCAGCCCAGGATCGACGAACGCGAACAGGGCCGTCACCGGCGCCACGACCGCGCCCAGCAGGCCCGCGAGACCGCCCTGCGACACCACCGAACCGACATCGACCCCAACCTTGGGCGCGGTCAGGGGCCCCGAGACTGTGATCGGCGCCCACAGGCGCAACAGTCGCGGCTTCTTGGATTCGCCCTCGATCCGCAGGTTCATCGTCTCGGCGCCCAGGTTGATGCTGCCTTTGCCCTGAGCCAGGACCACATCGGTGTCGATGACGAAGGTGCGGGCTGTCGCCGTGCCGCCGCTGACGTTGAAGTCGGCGACGGCGCAGCGGATCTGGCTTTCCGACTGGTCACCGCTCAACAGCTTCAGCAGCCCCGCGCTGGCGTTGATGCCCAGCAGTTCGGCGAAGGCCGCCCGCATCTTGCCGTTCGGCACCACCAGGCTGAGGGATCCCTTCGACGCGGCGGCGAAATCATGGATCGAGGCGCCCGGCCCCTCCAGCTTCGCCCGGCCCAACGCCCTGCCGGTGACGGGCGCCGAGCCGTTGCGCGCTGGGATGATGGACTCCAGCGGATAGCCCGCCAGACGCAGATCGACGGTGCTGTAGGGGGTGTCCTTGGTCGCATCGATCCGCGCCGTGCCGTTCAGCGCGCCGCGATTGAAGTCGAAGCTGATCGGGTCCAGCTTCAGGATGCCGTCCTTCAGGTCGGCGCCCAGGTTCACCTGACGCACGTCGAAGGCGTTCGCCTTCACCGATCCGGCCCGATAGGACAGGGTTCCGTCCATGGTCTGCAGACGCTCGGTCTGCAGCTTGGCGTCCGGCAGCAGCTTGCCGCCGACCGCGACCGGCGCCTCGGTGTCGGTGCCCGCCGCATTGGTTCGGGTCCGCGCGCCCAAAACGGCGGCCAGGTCGTCGATGTCCAGACGACGGGAGGTCAGGTCGGCGTCGACACGCAGACGCTGGCCCGACTGGACCTTGACCTCGCCCGACAGATCGGACGCGCCGACGCGTCCGTCGAAATCCTTGAAGGTCCAGACCCGCCGATCGCGGTTCAACGCGCCCGACAGCCGGTAGGGCGGCGTATTGGGCAGGGCGACGCCGGTCAGCAGATAGAGGTCCGACATATTGCGACCCTGGATCGTCATGGTCGCGTCGAACCGCCCCAGATCGAACGGTCGGGTGATCGCCCCCTTGGCGACAAGGGACGAGTCCGCCCCGGTCACATCGGCCTCGAACCGATAGGGACGGTCGCGCCGTATGTTGATGAAGGGGCCGCCCTCGATCCTGACGGTCATGGGTGCGCCGCGCACATCGCCGCGCCCGTCCAGCACGAAACCGGCCTGGCCGCTGGACGCCTCACGCGCATTGACCGCCGCCTCCAGCGTCAGTCCGCGCCGCTGTTCCTCAAAGGTCAGCTGCCCGTCCTTAATGACCAGTTGCTGGATGACCGGCAGGTTCAGCCCTTCGCCATTGTCAGGTTTGTTGGGATTCAATTGCCAGCTCTTGCGGCCGTCCTTGGTGGAGATCAGCACGACCTGGGGCCGGGTGAAGCTCAGCAGGGGCATCTCCACCTGACCAACCAGCAGCTTTCGAAGGCGCACCGAGGCCTGGACCTCATCGACGTCGGCCGTGTCGCGATCGCGCGCCCAGTCGGGGCCGCCGATCTTCAGCCCCCGCACCACGGCGGACGGCGTCCAGCTGAACAGATTGACGTCCAGGTCGCCGGTCAGGGCGATTTCGCGATCGTATTTGACCGAGGCCCAGCGGCCGATGGGCCCGCGAAGCATGTTCCAATCGAACAGGGCCAGGAAAAGAACGATGGCCGCCACGACGACCAGCACCACGCCCGCCGCCCATTTTTCTGCCGCCCCCGGTCGTCGAGCCGCCGCATAGACGGGATCGTTGTCGCGCACCCAGTCGCGCCAGGTGCGCAAACGCGCCCCGGCCGGAGCCCACGCCCGCTGGTTCAGGTCGGCCCGAAAAGTGCGCCAATTCCGTGGGTTCGACAATCGCTCGTCTCCGTCAGCCAGAGGAAACGCACCAGCCCCGGTTTGGCGCCGCGGGGTCACCTTGTCGTCGATTTGACGCGAAGTTGTCGCATAATCTTTACAAACTTCAGGATCGGCGCATAATTCGTCAGAGTCCTGATCTTAATTCAGGCCGTGGAGGACTGCCGATGACCCGTTCACTGACCCCCGCCCTGATCGCTGCGGCCCTGGCGGCCGCAACGACGCCGGTGCTGGCGCAAAGTCCGCGCCCCACCGAGCGCGCAGCCGTATTGCAAACCGTCAGGGTGTGCGGCGCCGATGCGGCCTCGCGCACAGCCTATCAGCGCGACCACGGCGCGACGCCGAGCTTCGTCACGGCTCAACAGGCCGTCTCCGCCTATCAGTCGGGCCAGCGCTGGGCCGCGCCGCGCTGCATGACCGCGCATCAATATGACCGCCTGGCCGGCGCGCCGATGCAGCGCGCCGCGCTCTGACCCCGACCAAACGCGCATGAAGAAGGGGCGCGGTCGTCGGACCGCGCCCCTTTTTGTCGTCTGGACGGACGCCTCTTACTGCGTCGGCGTCAGATATTTGTTGAGCCAGCCGAACACTTCATTGTGCCATTGAAGGCTGTTGGCCGGCTTCAAGACCCAGTGGTTTTCGTTGGGGAAGACGATCAGCCGGCTGTCGATGCCGCGCCGTTGCAGGGCGGTGAAGGTCGACAGGCCCTGGGCGGTCGGGATGCGGAAGTCGCGGTCGCCCTGAACCACCAGCATCGGCGTCTTCCAGTTATCGACGTGGTTGGCCGGGTTGAACTTCTGATAGCCCTCCGGCTTGTCCCACGGCGTGCCGCCGTATTCCCATTCGGTGAACCACAACTCTTCGGTCGAATAGCCCATGCCGAAGGTGTCGAAGACGCCGTCGTGATTGACCAAGCACTTAAATTCGTTCGACCAGTTGCCGGCGATCCAGTTGATCATATAGCCGCCGTAGGAGGCGCCCAGCGCACAGGCGTTGTCGCCGTCCAGGAAGCTGTATTTCGCTTGAGCCGCCGCCCAGCCCTTCTGCAGGTCTTCCAGCGGGCGGTCGCCCCAGTGCTGGCTGATCGCGTCGGTGAAGGCCTGGCCGTAGCCGGTCGAGCCGTGGAAATCGATCATCACCACCGCATAGCCCGCGCCCGCATAGGTTTCGGGGTTCCAGCGATAGGACCAACCGTCCCCGAACGAGCCCTGCGGCCCGCCGTGGATCAGGAAGGCGACCGGATATTTGCGGCCCTCGACATAGCCGGCCGGCTTGATGACATAGCCGTGGACCGTCTCGTTGTTCCAGCCGGGGAAGCTGAATTGCTCATACTCGCCGAACTGTTTGGCGGCGAAGGCGGGGTTGGACTGCGTCAGGCGGCGCGGCATTTCGCGACCCAGATAGGTCTTGAAATACAGGTCGCCCGGCTCGCGCAGGCTGTCCTGGGCGAAGACGAAGCCCGAGGGCGTCTGTTGGAAGGCGGAGACGTGGCCCGCGCCCGTGATCGGCGTCACCACGCCGTTGCGCGTATCCACTGAAAACAGTTTGGTCGAGCCGACGTCGCCTGCCGTCGTGTACAGCGTCTGGCCGTCGCGCGACCATTGCAGCGTGTCGGCCGACCGGTCCCAGTTCGAGGCGATCTCGCGCTTCTGGCCCGTTTCGACGTCCATCAGCACGATCTGGTAGCGGTCGGCCTCGAAGCCCGGCCGCGCCATGGCGCGATAGGCCAGGGTCCGTCCGTCCGGCGAGAAGACCGGGCCGGTGTCCCAGGCGTCGTTGCCGTCGGTCAGATTGGTGAAGGTGCCGTCGCCCGACAGGCCGTTGGTCTTCCACAGGTCGAAGTTGGTGCTCCACGGCTCGGTCTGACCGGCAAGGCGCGCCGAGAAGACCACGGCGTCGCCCGCCGGCGTGAAGACGAACTCGCTCTCGTCGCCGAAGGGCTTGGAGGGCGTGTCGCCGTCAAAGCCCTTGGTGATCCAGGTCGGCGTGCCCGTAGCCTTGCCGTCGCGGCCGATCGACTGGACGAACAGGTGGTTCTGGGTGTGGTCGTTCCAGGTGTCCCAGTGACGCACGAACATGCGGTCATAGACCTGGCCCGTCGTCTTCTGCTCGGCGATGGCCTTGCCCTGTTGGACCGAGGCGTTCAGGTCGGCCGCGTTCGGATAGACGGCCAGCGACACCGCCACCTTGTCGCCCGACGGACTGATCCGATAGGCGTTCACGTCGGTGGGCAGGTTCGTCACCTGAACCGGCGCCGACGTGGGCGAGGCCACGCGCCAGACCTGGCTCGCGCCCGACTTGCCCGACAGGAAGTACAGATTGCCGTCCCCGCCCCAGCGCGCGGTGTTGGCGCCCTGATCCGAGATGGCCAGGCGGCGCGGCGCCGTGTCCGGTGCGTTCAGGTCCAGGATCCACAGGCTACCGGCGCGGCTGTTGGCCTGAACATCGGTAGTCGTGACCGAATAGACGACATAGCGGCCGTCCGGCGACACCTGCGGATCGCCCAGCCGGTTGGCCGAGATCATGTCCTGATAGGTGAAGGCGTCAGGCGTCGCGGGCGCGGCCGGAACCGGCGCGGGCGGCACCTGGGCCAGGGCAGGCGCGGCGCTCATCAGCGCAACAGCCGCGCAGGCGGCGGACAGAAGGGAACGGTGACGCATCAAGATCTTCCTCGCGAAGCTTTCTGGCCGCGAGGCGTAGCACCCTGCCAAGGCGCGTCAATGGGTCGCTCAGCCCGCCGGCGCCGTATAGCGGCCCACCCAATCCAGGATTTCCTGCTGCCAGTCGACCCAGGTGCGAGGTTTCAGCACCCAGTGGTTCTCGTCCGGCACATGGACGAAGCGGCTAGGCACGCCCTGACGCTGAAGCGCCGAGAAGGTCGCCAGCCCCTGCTCCATCGGCACGCGGAAGTCCTTGGAGCCATGCAGCACCAGCATCGGCGTCTTCCAATCGCCAGCGTAAGTCTCAGGATTGAAGGCGTCATAGACGGCCTTGCGCTCCCAGCTTGGTCCTCCGAACTCCCAGATGAAGTTGCCGATATCCATGGCGTTCATCAGCTGCGGCACGTCGAACACTCCGGCGTGGTTGACCAGGCAGCGCCACGGCCCGTTCCACTTGCCGGCGATCATATTGACCATATAGCCGCCGTAGGAGGCGCCCAGCGCACAGGCCCGGTCGCCGTCGATCCACGGATTGTTCGACAGCGCGGCCGCCCAGCCCTTCTGCAGATCCTCCAGCGGCCGGTCGCCCCAGTGATCGTTGATGGCGTCGGTGAAGGCCTGACCATAACCGGGCGAGCCGTGGAAGTTGATCATCACCACAGCATAGCCCGCCGCCGCATAGACCTGCGGATTCCAGCGGTAGGACCAGTTTTCGGTCCAGGGCGATTTCGGCCCGCCGTGGATCAGATAGACCGCCGGATAGCGCCGACCCTCGACCGCGCCCGCCGGTTTGAACACCCAGCCCTGCACCGGCTCATTGTTCCAGCCGGCGAAGGTGAAGGCCTCGCCCTTGGGCAGGTCCATCTGCGCCAGCACCTCGGCGTTCTGGCGGCTGATCTGGCGGGGTTCGCCGCGCATCTGAACAAAGATCTGGGTCGGGGCGACGAAGCTTTCGTGAGCATAGGCCAGGACCCCGGCCTTCTCCTCATAGGCGCCGACCGTGCCGTTTCCGGTCAGGGGCGTGATCCGGCCGGTGCGGGCGTCGACCGAAAACAGCCGGTTCTGGCCCTCGTCCGCCGCCGAGACCAGCAGCGACCGGCCGTCGGTGCGCCATTGCAGGCCGCCCGCGCCGCGATCCCAGTCGGTCAGCTTCCTGGCGCCGGAGCCCTCGGCCTCAGCCACCCAGACCGCCGCCTGATCCCCGCCGACATTCTCGCGCGGCGCCGACAGCCAGGCTAGCTGGCGACCGTTCGGAGAGAAGACCGGATTGCCGTCCGATCCCTTGTTCGCCTCGGTCAGATTGACCGGCGTCCCGCCGTCGAGCGCCACGCGAAAGACATCGCTGTTGCTGGTGAAGGCCTCGCCCGCCCCTTGCGTCTGCGTGCTGTAAACCAGGGTCCGGCCGTCCGGCGAAATGTCGAAGCTGGAATCGCCGGCCGAGACATCGGCATCGAGACCCGCCATCAGATCTCGCGGTTCGCCGCCACTCAAACCCGACCCGTTCAGCGGCTGGACGAACAGATGGGTGCGGCGCGTATCGACCCAATGGTCGAAGTCGCGCAGCGGCAGACGGTCATAGGACTGGAGCGTCGATTTACCCCGAGCATCCAGCCGTGTCTTGGTGCAGGCCAGGGTGTCGCAATCGACGAAGACCGAGACGGCGAGGATCAGCGACCTGCCATCCGGCGCGATGCGGAAGCCCGACACGTCGAAAGGCAGGGTCGTCACCTGGGCCGCCGCCATCCCGGCCGCATCCGAGCGCCAGACTTGGTTTGATCCGCCCCGCGACGACAGGAAATAGATGGCCCCGCCGTCCGGCGCCCAGCGCGCGCCCGAGGCGCCGCCTTCCGAGATCGCCAACTTGCGCGGCTCGCCAGAATGTTGACCGGGGGCGACGTCGGCCAGCCATAGGCCGTTGACGCCCTTGTTGCCGTCCCAGTCGGTGGTGCGCACGGCGTAGAGGATCTGGCGGCCGTCCGGCGAGACGCGCGGCTCGCTGACCCGCTCCATCATCGCCAGATCCTTCAGCGACAGGCCGCGCGGCTGAGCTTGGGGCTGGGCTGCCGGCGACTCTGCAGCGGTAGGCGCCGTCTGCTGGGCGAAGCTCGGCGCAGCGACCAAGATCAGGCTTCCAAAGGCGACCGCCGCCATCCAGCGTGAACGCGTCATGTCTTCATTCCCCACAGCTTGTCGACAGTGATAGGGGCCGCCCGTCCGATCGCCAAGCGTCCACGACGCCGCGCATCTTGCCCCCTCCGACCGAACCGGCGACAAGCGATCTTTCATGACCGCCGCCACCCTTCCCGCCCGCCGTCAGCCCCACATCGTCGATGTGCTGATCGCCGAACGCGCGCCGCGCCTGACCGCCTCGCCGCTGTGGCCGGTCGTGCGGCCGGCGCTTTACGGCGTGCTGGGCTATGGGGCGGCGGTGCGAATGGCCGACGCCATCCGCGACCTGTCGGGAACCGAGACCTTCGACTACGTCTCGGACCTGCTGAGGCTGAAGGTGACGACGACGAATCTGGAGCGCCTGCCGGCGACCGGCCGCTGCGTCGTCGTCTGCAACCACCCCACCGGCATCGCCGACGGGGTCGCCGTGTTCGACGCGATCAAACAGCGGCGCACAGACATGATCTTCTTCGCCAACGCCGACGCCATCCGCGTCTCGCCGCGATTGGACGAGACCATCATCCCCGTCGAGTGGGTCCACGACAAACGCACCCGCGAAAAGACCCGCGCCACACTGAACGCCGCCAGGGAGGCGTTCGAGGCCGAACGCTGCGTCGTCATGTTCCCCGCCGGTCGTCTGGCGCGCGAGAAGAACGGCGTCCTGACCGATCCCGAATGGGCGCCGACCGCCGCCTCCATGGCGCGCAAATACGGTGCACCGGTCGTGCCCATGCACGTCACCGGCCCCTACAGCCGCCTGTTCCATCTGTTCGACAAGGTCTCGCAGGAGCTGCGCGACGTGACCCTGTTCCATGAGTTGCTGAACAAGGAAGGCAAGCCGTTCGGCGTCGATGTCGGCCTGCCCATTCCCGCCGATCGGCTGGACGTGGACGCCGCCAAGGCCACCGAGGCGTTGAAGACCTTCACCGAGCGGACCCTGGCCGCCGACCACGACGCGGTGTTTCCATGAAGATCGCCCTGACCGACGCCGAGGCCACCACCGCCCTGGGCCAGGCCATCGCCCCCCTGCTGGCGGCGGGCGACAGTCTGCTGCTCTACGGTCCGCTGGGCATGGGCAAGTCGACCCTGGCGCGCGGCCTGATCCGCGCCCTGACCACGCCGGACGAGGACGTGCCCAGCCCGACCTTCACCCTGGTCCAGTTCTACGAGAGCGACCCGCCCGTCGCCCATTTCGACCTCTATCGCCTGACCCGACCGGAAGAGGCGTTCGAGATCGGCCTGGATGAAGCGCTGGACGAGGGGTGCGCCGTCATCGAATGGCCCGAGCGTCTGGGCGACGACCCTGGCCGGTTTCTGGGGCCGGATCAGCTGATCATCGAAATCTCCGAACAGGGTGACGGCCGCCTTGCGACCGTTTCCGGCGTAGGCCGATGGGAAACGGGACTGAAGGAACTGCATGTCTGACCGCGAAACCCTCCGTCTCGACTTCCTGAAGGTCGCCGGCCTGGCCGACGCCGTGCGCGCCCCCCTGCCCGGTGACGCCTCGACGCGGCGGTATGAGCGGCTGACGCCGACGACCGGCCCTACATTGATGCTGATGGATCAGGCGCCCGCCGCCGAAAGCCAGCCGTGCGATCCGCGCTGGACGCCCGAGCAGCGTCGCGCCGCCGGCTGGAACGCCGTCGCCCGCCTGTCCGCCGGCCGGATCGAGGCCTTCGCCGCCGTCGCCACCCATCTGAAGTCTTTGGGCCTGTCCGCCCCCGAAATCCCGACCCTGGACGCCGCCAACGGCCTGGCCGTGCTTGAGGATTTCGGCGACGCCCTGTTCGCCCGCGTGATCGAGGACGGCGCCGACGAGACGCCGCTTTATCTGGCCGCCATCGAGGCCCTGGCCGTTCTGCACGAGGCCGGCGCTCCGCCCGAAACCCTGCACGGCCCCGGCGGCGACTGGCCGCTGCTGACCTATGACGAGACGGCGCTGCAGGGCGGGGCTGATCTGTTCATCGAATGGCTGCCGAAGCTTGACGACCGCGTCCGCTTCGACGCCGCCGCCATCGCCGACTGGCGCGCGGCCTGGGCGCCGATCGTCGCCTCCGGCGCGGCCGGAGCTTCGGTCATGGCCCACCGCGATTATCATGCGGAAAACCTGATCTGGCTGCCCCAGCGCGACGGCCCAGCCCGCGTCGGCATGATCGACTTCCAGGACGCGGTGCGCGCCCACCCGTCGTGGGACCTGCACTCCCTGCTGCAGGACGCCCGTCGAGACGTGTCGCCGGCGCTGGAGGCCGAGGCGCTGGACCGCTATTTCGCCCTGCGGCCCCGGGTCGACCGCGCCGCCTTCATGGCTGACTACGCCGGCCTCGCCGCCCTGAACGAGGCGCGAATCATCGGCATCTTCGCGCGCCTGATCGCGCGCGACGGCAAACCGCGATACCGCCAGTTCCTGCCGCGCATGTGGCGACACCTGAACGCCAATCTGGAACAGCCGGCCCTGGCGCCCGTCGCCCGCTGGTTCGACCGTCACGTTCCTGCCGAGGTGCGCGCATGACCGCCCCCAAGACGGCCCCCAAGACCGCAATGGTGCTCGCCGCCGGCCTGGGCACGCGCATGCGCCCCCTGACCGACGACCGACCCAAGGCCTTGGTCGAGGTCCAGGGTCGCGCCCTGATTGACCATGTGCTGGACCGACTGGCGGACGCCGGGGTCGAAACCGCCGTGGTCAATGTCCACTGGTTCGCCGACCGACTGGAAGCCCATCTGGCGGCGCGCGGCCAAAATCCTAAAAACTGGGGCCCCGAGATCGTCATCTCCGACGAACGCGCCGAACTGCTGGAGACCGGCGGCGGGCTGAAGAAAGCCCATCCCCTGCTGGGCGAGGAGCCCGTCTTCGTCGCCAATATCGACAGCGTCTGGATCGACCGAGGCGGTGCGTTGGCCGATCTGGTCCGTCTGTGGAACCCAGAGACGATGGACGCCGCCCTGCTGCTGGCCCGCCGCGAAGGCTCCATCGGCTTTGAGGGCGACGGCGATTTCTTCATGGCCTGCGACGGGACGCTGACCTTCCGCGGCGACGCCCCGTCCGCTCCGTTCGCCTATATGGGCGTGCACATCACCCGGCCCGGATACGCCGACAACGGCCCCGACGGCCCCTTCTCCCTCAGCCCCCTTTGGCGCAAGTCCGCCGCCGAGGGACGTCTGTTCGGGTGCGTCCTGGACGGCGACTGGATGCACGTCGGCGACCCGCAGGCGCGGGACGAAGCCGAGGCGAAACTGGCGGGAGACGCGTGAGCGTCTTCGATCCCTTCCTCGGCGACACGCCGCGCTGGTATGCCATCCCCGCGCACCGGCCATTCCTTGAGGATTTAGCCGCCGGGGTGCTGGCCTGGCTGGGCGATCTGCCGCCCGAAACCCTGTCGGACGCCACCATCCTGCTGCCCAACCGCCGGGCCGCGCGCGCCTTCATCGGCGCCCTCTCTAAGCTGTCGCAGGGTCGCCCCATCCTGCTGCCCCAGGTGCGGCCGCTGGGCGACCTGGAGGAGGACGAGCCGCCGTTTACGCCCGGCGCCCTGGGTCTGGACCTGCCGCCCGCCATCCCCGCCCTGACCCGCCGGTTCGAGATGGCGCGAATGATCGTCGAACAGTTCGATGCGTCCATGAGCCCGATGCGGGCGTTGGACCTGGCCGATGCCTTGGGCGGCTTCCTCGATTCCTGCCAACTGGAAGAGATTCAGAACCCTGAGCGGATCGCCACACTGGTCGACGTCGAAATGGCCGAACACTGGGAACGGTCGGCCGAGTTCCTGGGCTTGGCGGTCGAGGCTTGGCCGAAGCGTCTGGCCGAACTGGGTCTGGTCGATCCGGCCTGGCGTCGCGCGACCCTGCTGCGCCGCCTCGCCGACCTGTGGGACCGCGAGCCGCCGCGCCAGCCCGTCATCGCAGCCGGATCGACCGGCACCGTCCCCGCCGCCGGCGACGTGCTGAAAGCGGTGGCCCGGGCGCCGCTGGGCTGCGTCGTTCTGCCCGGCCTCGACCTGGATCTGGACGCCGGCGTCTGGGACCGGTTGGACGAACAGCATCCGCAAAGCGCGATGAAGCGGCTGCTGGACCGCTGCGAGATCGCGCGCGAGAGCGTTCGCCCCTGGTTCCATCCCGCCGTTCCCACAGCCGTCGAGGCGCGCGGACTGGCGCGCCAGCGGTTGGTCAACGAGGCCCTTCGGCCGGCCGAAGCCACCGACGACTGGCGCCGCGCCATCCGCGACATCCGCTCGGCCGCCGCCGCCCGCAAGGAGGCGCGTGATCCGATCGCCGAGGGCTTGCAGGGCCTGTCCCTTCTGTCCGTCCGCGCCGAGGAAGAGGCCGCCGCCGCCATCGCCCTGATGATGCGCGAGACGTTGGAAACGCCCGGCAAGACGTGCGCCTTGGTCACCCCGGATCAGGCCCTGGGTCGCCGCGTCGCCGCCCGGTTGGAACGCTGGGGCGTCATCCCCGATTCGTCCGCCGGCGCCCCCCTGTCGCGCCTGCCTGCCGGGGCCCTGGTCGATCTGTGCGCCCGCTGGATCGCCGATCCGGTCCAGCCCCATCTGCTGCTCGCCGTCGTCAAACATCCGCTGGCCCGGTTCGACCTGGGCGAGGCCTCTCAAGCGGCAGCCGTCGCCGCGCTGGAGGAACACGCCCTGCGCGGTCCCCGCCCGCGCGACTTCGCCGCCGTCCACCGCCGCCTGCTGGAGGCGGTGCAGCCCGACCGGCGCGGCAAGGCGCCGCCGGAATGGAAACAGGTCCGGCTGTCGGCCGCGACCCGCCTGGTCGATCAGCTTCAGGCCGCCGTCGAGGTCGCGACCGCCGTCTTCGCGCCCGACGCGGATCTGAACGTCGGCGCCTCGGCCCTGACCCGGCTGATCGAAACCCTGGCCGGCCAGAACGCCTGGGCGGGTCCCGACGGCGAGGCCGCCGCCGCCCTTCTGTCCGGCCTGATCGAGGGCGGGGCGTCGCTGGGCCGGATCCGTCGCGCGGAACTTGCCGAACTGGTGACATCCCTGGTCAAGGAAAACGTCGTGCGGACCGGCGGGGCCACCCATCCGTCGCTGCGGATTCTCGGCGCCATCGAGGCGCGTCTGGTCAGGGCGGACCGGATGATCCTGGCCGGGCTGGAGGAAGGCGTCTGGCCCCAGGCCGCGCCCACCGACCCCTTCCTGTCGCGCCCGATGCGAAAGGCGCTGGGCTTGCCGCCGCCAGAGCGTCGCCTGGGCCAAACGGCGCAGGATTTCGTCCAGGCCGCCTGCGCCGACGAGGTCATCCTGATCCACAGCGAGCGGCGCGCCGGACAGCCCGCCGTCCGCTCGCGCTGGCTGTGGCGGCTGGAAATGCTGACGCGCGGCGCGAACGCTGTCGAAACACCCGTCGCAATCGCCCGCCCGGCGGCCGTCATCGACTGGACCCGCGCCCTGGATGCGCCGCCGCCCGGCCCGCCGCAGTTCGCCAAACGCCCAGAGCCGCGCCCGCCCGTGCATCGCCGTCCGCGCAGCCTGTATGTCACCCGTATCGAACGCTGGGTGCGCGACCCTTACGCCATCTACGCCCTGTGGGTGCTGGGGCTGGAGGCGATGGAGCGGCCCGGCGCGTCTGCCGAAGCGCTGGCTCGGGGCAACGCCGTCCACGCCGCCATCGAGCGGCTGACGCTGGACTGGCCGAACGACCTGCCCGACGACTGCGAGGCCATCCTGCACGACCATCTGCTGCGCGAACTGGGCGCGCGCGGGTTCGAGGATGCGGCCATGGCCCGCGAGGCGCCGCTAGCCCGCAACTGCGCCCGCTGGCTGACCGAGTTCGAGCGCCGGCGTCGGGCGCGAGGCGTCGATATCCTGGTGGAACAGCAGGGGACGATGACCTTCGACGCCCCCGCTGGCCCCTTCACCGTCAAGGCCTTTGCCGACCGGATCGAGCTGGCGTCGGACGGGGCGGCGGTCATGGACTTCAAGACCGGGGCGGCGCCGTCCGCCAAACAGGTCAAGTCCGGCTTCGCCCCCCAACTGACCCTGACCGCCGCCATCCTGGCCGACGGCGGGTTCAAGGACACCAACGGCCCGGTCACGCCCGACGAACTGACCTATGTCCGCGTGGTCGGGCGAAAAACGGCGGGCGAAGTCGTCACCCGCGCCTCGGGCTCTGAGGCCGCCGACCTGGCCCAGGCTGCGCTGGACGGGCTGAAGCGCCGCGTCGCCCGCTTCGACGACGAGAATACGCCTTACGTTTCCTGGGCCGCGCCACAGTTCATGGGCAACCAGGGCGGCAACTACGATCATCTGGCCCGCGTCTGGGAATGGTCAGTGATCAGCGACGGGGACGAAGAATGAGCATCGCCCCCCAGATCGTCCACCCTCAGATCTTGGCCGCCGATCCGCGCCTGACCGTCTTCGTCACCGCCAACGCCGGATCGGGCAAGACCACCACCCTGGTCAACCGGGTGGCGCGGCTGCTGCTGGATCAGGTCGATCCCGGCGCCATCCTATGCGTCACCTACACCAAGGCCGCCGCCGCCGAGATGCAGGCCCGGCTGTTCGACCAGCTCGGCGGCTGGGCCGTGCTGGACGACGCCGCACTGTCGCGCGAACTGGCCCGGCTGGACGACGGCGACCCGCAGGCGCTGGATCACGCCGCGCTTTCCCGCGCGCGCAAGCTGTTCGCCCGCGCGCTGGAGACGCCGGGCGGCCTGAAGATCCAGACCATCCACGCCTTCTGCGAAAAACTGCTGCGCCGGTTCCCGCTGGAGGCCGGGGTCTCGCCTCGCTTCACCGTGCTGGAAGACCAGGCCGCGACGGCCCTCAGCCACGCCGCGCGCGAAGACCTGGCCCGAGCCGCCGTCGCCGATCCGGACGGCCCCATCGGCTTGGCCTACAGCCACTTCGCCGTCGAACTGGACTGGCAGCGATTCCAGGCCCTGCTGTCGATGATCGAGGCCAAGCGCGCCGATCTGCTGGACTATATCGACCGGGCCGAAGCCGGGACCGCGCCCGATCCCTGGTCCCTGACCGGCGCCGAGCGCGATCGCAGCCCGGAGGATCTGGAGCGCGATTTCGTCGCCTTCATCGATCCCGGCGAATGGAACCGCATCGCCGAAGCCATGGAAACCGGCTCGGCCAATGACAAGAAGATCGCCGACGCCATGAGCGTCGCCGCCCCTCCCTATGCCGGGTTCGCGGCCCTGGCCGGGGTCTTCTGCACCCAGGCGGGCGAACCGCGAAAGAGCATGGGCACGAAGTCGGCGCCCCAGGGGGCGGTCGGCTGGCTGCTGGACCTTCAGACCAAGTTCCTCGCCACGCGCGAGGCTCTGCGCAAGGCCAAGGTCGCCGACGATACGGTCAAGGTCCTGACCCTGGCCCGCGCCCACGCCGCCTTCTACGAAGCCGCCAAGGCCCAGCGCGGGGCGCTCGACTTCCCCGACCTGGTCGCCCGCGCCGCCGCCCTGCTGACCCAAAGCGGGGCCGCCGCCTGGGTGCTGTACAAGCTGGACGGCGGGGTCGATCACGTCCTGATCGACGAGGCCCAGGACACCGCTCCCGAACAATGGGCCATCGTTCGCGCCCTGACCGGCGAGTTCTACTCCGGCGAAAAATCCGGCCGCACCGTCTTCGCCGTCGGAGACGAGAAACAGTCGATCTATTCCTTCCAGGGCGCGCGCCCCGAACGGCTGCGTCAGGAACGCGGCGCCTTCCTCGCCTTGGCCGAGGGCGCCGGCGAGCCCTTCGCCGGGCCGGAGCTGAACACTTCCTACCGCTCGACCGAAGAGGTGCTGGCTTTTGTCGACACCGTCTTCGCCGATCCCGACCGCACCCGCGCCCTGACCGGCCCCCAGGGCGACATCGCCCGACACCTGCCCGCCCGCATCGGTCAGCACGGCGCCATCGACCTGTGGCCCCTGTTCCTCGACGAACCCGCGCCAGAAACCGACGCCTGGGACGATCCGGTCGATCAGGAAAGCGCCGGCAGCGCCCGCAAGCGCCTGGCCCGCGACCTGGCCCGCGAGATCCGCCGCCAGGTCGAAAGCGGCGTCGCCGTCTTCGATCGCAGCAACCGCGACCTGCGCCCCGCCGGCTACGGCGACTACATCGTCCTGGTCCGACGCCGCGACGCGACCTTTGAAGAGATCATCCGGGCGCTGAAGACCGAGGGCGTGCCCGTCGCCGGGGCCGACCGGCTGAAACTGTCCAGCCATATCGTCTTCGACGACCTGATCTCGCTGGCGCGTTTCGCCCTCTTCCCCGACGACGACCTGTCGCTGGCCGAGGTGCTGCGCAGCCCGCTGTGTGATGTTGACGAGGACGGCCTTTATGCGCTGGCCGGCCGCGAAAACCGCAAGGCCGGCCAGCTGTGGCGCGACCTGCGCGACCGGGCGCACGAACGCCCCGAATGGACCCGCGCTCGAGATGCGTTGCAGGCCGCCATCGGCGCGCGCGGCGGCGATCCCTTCGCCTTCTTCTCCCAAGCCCTGAACCGGGTGGACGATACGGGGCGGTCGGGCCGCGGCCGCATCCTGGCCCGGCTGGGGCGCGAGGCGGAAGAAGCCATCGACGAGACCCTGAACCAGGTGCTGGCGGCTGAGAACCGGGGCGCGATCGATCTGGAGACCTGTCTGGCTCAGCTGGAGGCCGCCGACGTCGAGGTGAAGCGCGAACTGGAAGGCGCGCGCGGCGAGGTTCGCGTCATGACCGTCCATGGCGCCAAGGGGCTGGAGGCGCCCATCGTCATCCTGTCCGACACCACCATGAAGGCGAAGGCGCAAGGTCCGTCCCTGATGCCTGCGGTCACGCCGGAGGGCGAGGGCGAGGCCTGGCTGATGGCGCCCGGCTCGGCGAAGGACGACTGTCCGGCCTCGGCCGACGCCCGCGCCGCGCGCCAGGCCCGCACCGACGACGAGACCCTGCGCCTGCTCTATGTCGCCCTGACCCGCGCGCGCGACCGCGTCATCGTCATGGGTCGCGCCTCAAGCCGGGGCGCCGAGGCCGGCAGCTGGTGGTCGATCCTCGAGGAAACCTTCGACCGCCTGGGCGATCAGGTGCGCGAAGTCGAGAACGGCGTGCGTCGCTATGGCGTCGACCCCGAGCGTCGCCCGGTCGCCGCCGATGAGGTACGATCCGTCACCGCCCTGCCCGCCTGGGCCGCCTCGCCGCCGCCGGCCGACGCCGCCGCCCGCTTCGCCTCGCCGTCGCGGATGGAGGGCGGCGCGATCCGCATTCCCGCCCCCTCGCCCCTGGCCAGGACCGAGGCGGGCGTTGTGTCGCTGGGCCGGTTCCGGCGCGGCGACCTGATCCACCGGCTGCTGGAACGCCTGCCCGAGATCGCGCCCGCCGACCGCCCCGACGCCGCCCGGCGCCTTCTGGCGCGCGAGACCGATCTGGACGAGGCCCAGCGCGCCGAGATGATCGCCGCCGCCTTTTCTGTGCTGGACGACGCCCGCTTCGCCCCCGTCTTCGGTCCCGGCTCCCGCGCCGAGGTCGCCCTGACGGGGTCCGCCCCCGACCTGCCGCCCGGCGTCGCCATCAACGGCCGCATCGACCGGCTGGTGGTCACGCCCGAGAAGGTTCTGGTCGTCGATTACAAGACCAACCGCCCCGCGCCAGAAGCCGTTGAGGCGGTCGATCCCGCCTATGTGTTGCAGGCCGCCGTCTATGTCGCCGTGCTGAAGCGCCTCTATCCCGATCGCCCGGTCGAGGCCGCCCTGGTATGGACCGACGGACCCAAGCTGATGCCCATTCCGGAAACCCTCCTGGCGGCGGCGCTCGCGGGCAGTTGAATTGCCCGCGATTCGCTCCCACATCTGCCATCGAACCCGGACACATCCGGCCAACACCAACACGCGCTCATGCAGCGAGGCGCCGCGCGCCGAGCGATAGCGCCCAAGGAGCCATTCATGGGGACTGTAAAAGTCACCGACGAAAGCTTTGACGCCGACGTCCTGAAATCCTCGACCCCTGTCCTGGTCGACTTCTGGGCCGAATGGTGCGGCCCCTGCAAACAGATCGGCCCGGCGCTGGAACAGATCGCAGACGAATTGGGCGGTCAGGTCACCGTGGCCAAGATCAACATCGACGACAGCCCCATGACCCCGTCGAAGCTGGGCGTGAAGGGCATTCCGACCCTGATGCTGTTCAAGGACGGCCAGATGGCTTCGATGAAGGTCGGCGCCATGCCCAAGGGCAAGATCGTCGAATGGCTGGCCGAGGCCGGCGTCAAGGCCTGAGCCTTTTCGACCCTGTCAGATCAAGCGCCCGCCGGTCCGACCGGCGGGCGTTTTTCATGCTAGGATGACGCCATGAGCGACGAAGACACCCCGAAACCGGCTGACGACATTCCCGGCGAGACCCCGGTCCAGAAGGCCCTGCGGCTGAAGACCGCCAAGCTGGATGCGCGCGCCAAGCCGCCGCGCGGCGGTCGCTTCCAGCGCGAACAGGCCGCCCGCATCGCCGCCGGCAAGTCCAAGCCCTGGATGACACGCTAGCATGACTCTGGAGCCTGATTCACGGCATCGATGAAATCGCGAAGCGATTTCCATCTCAACCGATCCGGCTCTAGACCGGCCAGGTTTCCTCGCTGGCGCCCAGGACCTCGCCGGCCAGATACAGTGATCCGCAGATGGCGACCCGGCCCGCGCCCAAGCGTAGCGCGAGGTCCAGCGCCTCGCTGACCGAACCCGCCGCGGTCGCCGCCAGCCCATGCCCGCGGGCCACGGCCGCCAAGGCCGTTGGCTCGGCCGCCGCCCCGTCGAAGCCAACGGTGAAGACGGTGGCCTGGCTCTCCTTCAGCGCGGCGAAGAAACCGCCCGCATCCTTGTTGTTCAACATGCCGCAGATCAGGGCCAGGGGACGCGGCGCCCGCGCCTGACGCTCGGCCAGAAACGCCGCCAGCGCCCGCGCCGCATGGGGATTGTGCCCTCCGTCCAGCCACAGCTCCGCCTCCGCCGCCTTGGCCGCAGCGCCGTATGGACCCGCCGAAATCCTCTGCAGCCGGGCGGGCCAGCGCACGCGCTTCAGCCCCTCGGCGATCGCAGCCTCGGGCAGGTCCAGTTCGACCGCCGCCGCCACGGCCAGGGCCGCATTGTCGATCTGGTGCGCGCCTGCCAGGGCCGGCGCCGGCAGGTCCATGAACAGTTCGGCCGTCTGGAACGCCAGGCCGCCTCGCTCGGCCCAGGCATCGAAGTCGACGCCCAGCACGTTCAGCCGCGCATGGACGTCGGCGGCGCGACGTTCGATGGCGGCCATCGCCTCTTCCTTCTGGCGCGCGATCACGGCCGGCGCTCCAGCCTTCAGCACACCCGCCTTTTCCGAGGCGATGGCGGCCAGATCCGTGCCAAGGAACTCCGCATGGTCGTAGTCGATCGGGGCGATGACGCTGAGCAGCGGCCGCTCGATCACATTGGTCGCGTCCAGCACCCCGCCGAGACCCACTTCGATGATGGCCAGGTCGGCGGGCGTCTCGGACATGGCCAGGAAGGCGGCGGCGGTGGTGCTTTCGAACACCGTGGCCTCGCTGTCCGTCTCGGCCATGGCCGCCTCGATCCAGTCCAGGATCGCGTTCAGATGGTCGTCCTCGATCAGCGTTCCGGCCAGCCGGATTCGCTCGTTGAACCGCACCAGATGGGGCGAGGTGTAGGCGTGCACCTTCAGCCCCGCCGCCTCGGCGATGGCGCGGATCAGGGCGACGGTCGATCCCTTGCCGTTGGTGCCCGCCACATGGATCACCGGCGGAAGCTTGTGCTGCGGATCGCCAAGGGCCGCGCACAGCACGCGCATTCTTTCCAACGAAAGGTCGATCCGCTGGGGGTGGCGCGCGCGTAGTCGTTCGGAGACGGGATCCATCCGCCTCCTTTACCTCCTGATTTCGAGAACCGCGACATGACTTCCAGGCCGCAGATCAGAACGGCGGCTCGCCTCGTCCTCACGGCCGCCTTCCTGGGCGCAGGGGTGCTGCACCTTATGGTCCCCGGCCCTTTCGTGCGGATCACGCCGGCGTGGGTTCCGCAGCCGGCCCTGGTCGTGGGGCTGACGGGGATCGCCGAACTGCTGGGCGCGGCGGGTCTGATGATCCCGCGCCTGCGGGTTGCCGCCGGGTGGGCGCTGGCCGCCTACGCCGTCTGCGTCTATCCGGCCAACATCCAGCATGCCGTGAACTTTATGACGTCAGACGCGGGTGTCGGCTGGGCCTATCACGGCCCGCGCCTGCTGTTTCAGCCGGTCATCGTCTGGTGGTGCCTGTGGGCCTCGACCGCGATCGACTGGCCCTTCAGACGGTCTCACGCGGCGGCGCGAGTTCCGCCCATCAGCATGGACAGGATCTGACCCAGGGTGCGCGGCAGGTCGGCGCGGGTCACGACCCGGTCCACCATGCCCTTTTCCTGCAGATATTCGGCGCGCTGGAAGCCGGGCGGCAGCTTCTCGCGGATGGTCGCCTCGATCACGCGCGGTCCGGCGAAGCCGATCAGGGCGCCCGGTTCGGCCAGATGCACATCGCCCAGCATGGCGTAGGAGGCCGTCACCCCGCCCGTCGTCGGGTCCGTCAGGACCACGGCGTAAGGCAGTCTGGCGTCCTTCAGCTCTTCGATGGCCAATGTGGTGCGCGCCATCTGCATCAGCGACAGGGCGCCCTCCTGCATCCGCGCGCCGCCGGCGGCGGTGAAACAGACCAGCGGAACCTTGCGGCTGACCGCCTCGCGCGCCGCCTTGATGAAGGCCTCGCCCGCCGCCATGCCCAGCGACCCGCCCATGAAGGTGAAGTCCTGAACGATCACGACCGCGTCCTGACCGCCGACCGAACCATAGCCGATGGCCATGGTGTCCTTGCGGCCCGCGGCCTTGCGCGCGGCGTTCAGGCGATCCTTGTAGGATTTGCCGTCCGAGAACTTCAGCGGATCTTCCGGCACGTCCGGCGTGTCGATGGACTGGAAGACGCCGCCGTCGAAGGTGGCCTTCAGGCGGGTCGGCGCATCGATGCGCATATGCCGGCCCGACGGCGTCACCCAGAGGGCGGCCTCCAGGTCCGAGCGATACAGCATCTCACCGCTGTCGGGATCCTTGACCCACAGATTGTCCGGGGTGTCGCGGCGCGACACGATCTTGCGCACGCCGGGCGCAAAGCGGCTCAGCCAGCCGCCGCGCTTTTCCTGAGGCTTGGTCTTGTCGTTCATCCGCGCGCTCTTAGACGGTTTCCGCCACGGAAGCACTAGCGGCGACGGATCGAACCGCATCGCCCAGCGCCTTCACCCGGGCCAGAACGCGCGGCGCGACGGGTTCGTTCGCCTCCAGCGCCGCCGCCACCTCGTCCACCAGGGCCGAACCCACGACGACCGCATCGGCGACGCGAGCGATCTCGGCGGCCCGTTCCGGCGTCTTGACCCCGAAGCCGACCGCGACCGGCAGGCCCGAGGCCTTGCGCACCCGCTCTACGGCCGGCGCCACCACATCCGCGTTCGCTTCCTTGCCGCCCGTCACGCCCGCGACGGCGACGTAATAGACGAAGCCCGACGTGCCCTGGACCACGATCTTCAGCCGGTCGTCATCCGAGGTCGGCGTCGCCAGGCGGATCAGCGAGATCGAAACCTTGTCCAGCGCCTCGATCAGCGGCCCGGCCTCTTCCGGCGGGCAGTCCACGACGATCAGCCCGTCGATGCCGCAGTCGGCCGCATAAGCGGCGAAGGCGTCATAGCCCAGGCTCTCGATCGGGTTCAGATAGCCCATCAGCACGATGGGCGTGGCGTCGTCGCCCTTACGGAATTCCTTGGCCAGATCCATGGTCGAGCGCAGACCGAAACCCGCCGCCATGCCCCGGATCGCCGCTCGCTGGATCGGCGGCCCCTCGGCCATCGGATCGCTGAACGGAAAGCCCAGTTCGATGATGTCCGCGCCCGCAACCGGCAGGCCGTTCAGGATCGCCAGCGCCTCTTCACGCGACGGATCGCCCCCCATCACATAGGGAATAAAGGCGGCGCGGCCCTCGGCCTTCAGCGCCTTGAAGCGCGCGTCGATACGGGCGGTGGTCATTGTTGCGGCGATCCGGCGGCGGCAGGCGGTGTCGCGGCCGCAGCAGCCGCGCACACGTCGCCCGGAATGGTGGCGAAGCCCAGATAGCCGGGCAGTTCGGCGACGGCGGTCTTTGTGGTGTCGTAGAAGGCGACCATCTGCATGCCGTCGCAGCCGCCGGCCTCGCGGCGCTTGATGAAGACGACGCGGTTGTCGTCACCGCCGGCGGCCAGCCAATTCTTGGTTTCCAGATCGGCGATATAGGCGTCGGCCAGGGCGCCGATCTGGCCCAGCTGTGCGGTCACGCACCAGGCCCGCCCCGTCAGATTGTTCAGCCCTCCGCAATCGGGCGACAGCTCCGCGCCCGGCAGCAGGCCGACGTCGGCCGGACCGCCTTGCGGCGCAGAGGGGGCCGGCGTCGGGGTAGGCGTCTGGGCCTGCACAACGGCGGCGGACAGGCTCAGGACGGCGGTCGCCGCAACAAGAGTACGGATCACAGGTTCACTCCCAGATGTTTGGCGACCTGGAAGATGTCCTTGTCGCCGCGCCCCGACATCAGCAGGACGACGTCGCCGCCCTTGCCGACTTCGCGCGCCACTTCGCCCGTCCGCGCCAGGGCGTGGGCGGGCTCCAGCGCCGGAATGATGCCTTCCAGCTTCGAGCACAGCTGGAAGGCTTCCAGCGCCTCATTGTCGGTCGCCGAGCGGTATTCGGCCCGGCCGATATCGTGCAGCCAGGCGTGTTCCGGCCCGATGCCGGGATAGTCCAGCCCGGCCGAGATCGAGTGCCCCTCGACGATGTTGCCGTCCTCGTCCTGAAGCAAATAGGTCCGGTTTCCGTGCAGCACGCCCGACCGCCCGCCCTTCAGCGAGGCCGCGTGATCCGGCGTATCCAGACCATGGCCGGCCGCTTCGACGCCGATCAGCCGCACGCCCTCGTCCTCGATGAAGGGGTGGAAGGCGCCGATGGCGTTCGAGCCACCGCCGATGCAAGCGACCACCGCTTCGGGCAGCTTGCCCATCCGGGCCATCGACTGGCTCTTGATCTCCTTGCCGATCACCGACTGGAAATCGCGCACCATGGCCGGATAGGGGTGCGGGCCCGCCGCCGTGCCGATGATGTAATAGGTGTCCGAGACGTTGGTGACCCAGTCGCGCATCGCCTCGTTCATCGCGTCCTTCAGGGTCGCGGCGCCGGCCGTGACCGAGAAGACTTCCGAACCCAGCAGACGCATGCGGAACACGTTCGGCTGCTGCCGCTCCACGTCCACTGCGCCCATATAGACGGTGCAAGGCAGGCCAAAGCGCGCCGACACGGTCGCCGAGGCGACGCCGTGCTGACCCGCGCCGGTCTCGGCGATGATGCGGGTCTTGCCCATGCGGCGGGCCAGCAGGATCTGGCCCATGCAGTTGTTGATCTTGTGCGCGCCCGTGTGGTTCAGGTCCTCGCGCTTCAGCCAGATGTTGGCGCCGCCGAAATGTTCGGTCAGGCGTTCGGCGAAATACAGCGGGCTCTCGCGACCGACGTAATGCTCCAGGTATTCGTCCAGCTCAACCTGGAAGCTGGGGTCCGCCTTGGCCGCCTTATAGGCCGCGTCCAGCTCGTGGATCAGCGGCATCAAGGTCTCGGCCACAAACTGACCGCCATACGGACCGAAGCGACCCTGCGCATCCGGCCAGGCGTAGGCGTTCGACAGCGGCTGGGCGGAATCGGCGGCTTGGATGGGGGCCACGATGGGAGTTTGGGCGTTCACGGTTTCGACTTTCACGCGGAGAGGCGTCGCAATTACGACCGGCGCGCGTTTTGGATGAAGGTCGCGATCCGGTCGGCGTCCTTAACACCCGGCGCGCTTTCGACGCCAGAGGACACATCGACCATGGGCGCAGCCGTAATCCTCAGCGCCTCGGCCACATTGTCCGGGTTGAGACCGCCCGCCAGGAACCACGGATGGCGAAACGCCCGGTCCGCCAGCAGGGTCCAGTCGAAAGCCAACCCATGCCCTCCACTGTAGAAGGCTCCCTTGGGCGCTTTGGCGTCCAGCAGCAGGTGGTCTGCCGACGCTTCCATCGCTTCCAGTCCGACCAAGTCCTCTGCGCCGGCCACCCCCACCGCCTTGATCACTGGAATTTCCCAGTCGGCCCGTGCGTTGCGAACCTGAAGCGGGGTTTCGCGACCATGCAGCTGGATCATGTCGGGCCGAAGATCATGAACCAGATCGTCCATCTCAGGACCGACCATGTCGGCAAACAACAATACGGTTTTCGCTCGGCCGCGCGCCCGATCCACCAGCCGCTTCGCCAAGGCCGGCCCCGCGTACCGCGGACTGGCCTTGACCATCACGAAGCCGACGAAATCCGCCCCAGCATCCAGCGCGGCATCCAGCGTGTCCGGCGTGGTCAGGCCGCAGATCTTGATCTTAGTGGTCATCCCTCGACCTGCGCGTTCGATCCCGCAGGCGTCAAGAGCTTCAACCCAGGCTCTCGGGCGTCGTGAAAATCGAGGCGACCTCATCCGCCGTCGCGAGGCGCCACTGACCGGGCGCCAGATCGGCGGGTAGGACCAGTCCGCCCAGCCGTTCGCGATGCAGGGTCTCGACGTGGTTGCCGGCGGCGGCGAACATCCGGCGCACCTGGTGATAGCGGCCCTCCGTCACCGTCAGCAGGGCCTCGGTCGGCGACACCACCTCCAGCACCGCCGACGCCAACGGCTTGTCCTCGCCCTCCAGCACCAGCTCGCCCGAGGCGAACAGCGCGCCTTCCGTGCCCGTCAGCGGTCGCGCCAGACCCGCCCGGTAAACCTTGGCCACATGGCGTTTGGGCGAAATCACCCGGTGCAGCAGATCGCCGTCGTCGGTCAGCAGCAGCAGGCCCGTCGTCTGCTTGTCCAGCCGTCCGATGGTCGAGATGGCGGGATCGCGCGCCCGCCACCGTCCCGGCAGGATGTCATAGACCAGCGCCCCCTCTTCCTTGTGTGAGCAGGTCATGCCCAGCGGCTTGTTCAGCAGGATCACCAGCCCCTGCACGGGGTCCAGCGGCTCGCCGTCGATCTCCATTCGCGTGGGCAGGTCCGGCGTCACCGCAATGCGTTTGGACACGTCCGTCAGGTCCGCCCCGTCCAGCACGATGCCGCCCGCCTTGGCCATCCGCGCCATTTCGGCGCGTGATCCATAGCCCATCGAGCCCAGCAGACGATCGACCCTCGACGTCGGGGTTTTCTTCATGCGCTACCGCCCTTCGGACTGCTTGAGCGCGGTCACTTCACCGCCTCGAACAGCTTGTAGCCGCCCGCCTCGGCGACCAGCCGCACCCGTTTGAACGCCGCGTTCAGCTCGGCCTCATAGGGCAGGTGCCGGTTGGCGACGACCCAGGCGACGCCGCCCTTCTTCAGAAGTTCCGCCGCCTTGCGGATGAAGGCCTGACCCAGCCGACGGTCCTCGGCCCCACCGTCGTGGAAGGGCGGATTGCTGACCACGAAATCCTTGTCGCCCTTGGCCTCCAGGGTGCGGGCATCCGACCACCAGACCTTGGCGCGGTCGTCCTCGATATTGCGGCGAGCGGCCTGGATGGCGCGGCGATCCAGATCGACCATCTTCAGTTTGCTCACGGCGGGCGAGCGCAGCACCACGATCGACAGCGCGCCATAGCCGCAGCCCAGATCGACGCCCTCACCCTTCATCGCCGGCAGATGTTCGGCCAGCAGCGCCGAGCCCGGATCGATCCGGTCCCAGGCGAATATGCCGGGCTGGGACCAGGCTTCCAGTCCCGGCACGATCTGCGGCCCGCCCGCGGCGATGGCCTCGTCCAGCCCCTCGACCGTTTCGGGTCGAATGACGATGCAGCGGCGATGGTGCGCCTTGGCGGTCTCGGCGACGTCGAGGCCGAACGTCTTCAGCTCCTTGCCCAGGCGCGAGCCGCCCTTGTCCTTGGGCGCCATGACGTCCAGCCGTCCGCCGACCTTTAGCGCCTTCAGCGCCAGGGCCAGCACGTAGCGCCGCTCCAGCACGCCGGGGGGGGCGTAGATCATGACGCTGTCAGCCGAGCCGGGGTCCTGCGCCTCAAGCGCAGCTGAGTCCGGGATCAGGGGCGAGGTCTGGGTCGTGTCGCCGGGCGGATCGAAGACGACCGGCGGGCGGCCGTACAGAAGCGTGGTCATGGTCTCAGAACCCCGCCTGCAACAGCACCAATCCCACGACCCCGACCACGATACGCCACCAGGCGAAGACGCCGAAGCCGCGCCTGGACACGAAATCCAGCAGGAACCGCACCACCGCCAGGGCCGAGATGAAGGCCACGACAAAACCCACGACGATCAGGCCGATGTCGCTGAAATCCAGCGTCTTGTGGTTCTTCAACAGGTCATAAGCCACCGCCGCCCCCATGGTGGGCAGGGCCAGAAAGAAGCTGAACTCGGCCGCCGACCGCTTGTCGGTCTTCAGCAGCAGCCCGCCAGCGATGGTGGCGCCGGACCGCGACACGCCGGGGATCATGGCCAGGCACTGGAACAGGCCGATCAGGAAATAGATCCGCATCGGATAGGCCTCGGCGTCCAGCCATTTGGGTCGCTTGTCCATCCGGTCCAGCAGCAGCAGGATCACCCCCCCGACGATCAGGGCGATGCACACCACCTGCGGCGTCTCGAACAGCACCGTCTTGATGAAGTCATAGGCCAGGAAACCGATCACGACAGCCGGCGCGAAGGCGACCAGCAGCCCGATCAGGAACCGGCGCGCCTCGGCGTCGAAGGGCCAGCGCGTCGCCAGGGTCCACAACTTCTTGAAGTAAACGCTGACGATGGCCAGCAATGCGCCCAGCTGGATCACGATCTCGAACGTCTTGCCCGCGCTCTCGAAGCCCATGAAATGGCCCAGCAGCAGCATATGGCCGGTGGACGAGACGGGAATGAACTCGGTCAGCCCCTCGACCAGACCCAGAATAATGGCGGCAAGCCAGTCCGACATGAGACCCTCGAAAACCAATGCGCCCGGAACGCGCCGCGCCCGGATGCCTTCCCCCTAGAGCATGATCGTTTCTGACGGAACGACCCGTTTGGGCCAGCGGTTGGCTTTCAGCCACGATTGCGCGAGAAGAAGCCGACAATGACGACGCCCGCCCCCGCTCCCGCCTCGCTTGACGACGCCCATCTGGCCACGCGCCGCATCACCCGACTGTCGGTCGGGGTCGCGGTGGTGCTGATCGCGATGAAGGCCTTTGCGCTGGGCGCCTCAGGCTCGGTCTCCATTCTGGCGACCTTGGCGGATTCGGTGCTGGATCTGGCGGCGTCCCTGACCACCTTCTTCGCCGTGCGCTGGGCCGCCGCCCCGGCCGACGAGAACCACCGCTATGGCCATGGCAAGGGCGAGGCCCTGTCCGCATTGGTCCAGGCCGGGCTGGTCTTCGCCTCGGCTATCTTCATCGCCTGGGAGGGGGTGCAGCGCATCTTCGACCCCCGTCCCGTGACCGCCGGCCTGTGGGCGAGCGGGATCGTGGTCGCCACCATCGTCATCACGGCCTGGCTGGTGTGGATGCAGACCCAGACGCTGAAGAAGACCGGCTCCGTCGCCGTCGCCGGCGACCGCGCCCACTATGCGGCGGACCTCGCCGCCAACGTCGTGGTGCTGATCGGCGTGATTTCGGGCGCCTTCCTGGGCGCGCCGGGACTGGATGCGGCCGCAGGCATCGTCGTCGCCGTCTGGCTGTTCTGGGGCGCGACGGGCATGCTGAAGGCTGCCGCCGATCACCTGCTGGACCGCGCCGTGCCCGAGGCCGACCGCGCCGCCATCACCAAGGCCGTCCTGGCCGATCCCCAGGTCTTCGGCGTGCACCAGCTGCGCACCCGCATGTCCGGTCAGGTGATGATGGTCCAGATGCATGTCGATCTGGACGCGCACCAGACGCTGGACGCCGCACACGCCATCGTCGTCGCCGCCGAAAACCGGGTGCTGGCCCAGTATCCCGCCGCCGACATCCTTATCCACGCCGACCCGCGCGGCCACGCCCGTCCGCAGCGTGCGATCCCGGCCGCGGCTCCCGCCGAGCCGCAAGCCGCCACCGCGCCGACCGGTCCCGCGCCCAAGGGGCCGTGGTCCTGATGCGGTAAACGCCGATTTAACGGGTCCGGGCGCATCACCCTTAGATGGCCGACCCTTGCGTTCTTTTCCACTTCGCCTTCCAGCCCGCCTCGCGCGCCGCGCGACTGGCGCTGGGAGAGGCGCGGATCGAATGGACCGACACCCCGGTCCGTCCGTGGGAGGACGATTGCCCGGTCAACGACTTCAATCCGTCCGGCCTGCCGCCGGTGATCCAGACGATGGATCGTGGTCGTCCGCTGGTGCTATGCGAACTGCCCGCCATCCTGGGCTGGATCGAGGATCAGCAAAAGGGGCCGCTGCTGCTGCCCGCCGACCTCGCCGAACGCGCCGAGGCGCGCCGCCTGACCGGCTGGTTCGAGCGCCGCTTCATGGACGAGGTCGACGCCGTCCTGCTGCACGAGCGGATGGAAAAACCGCTGCTCAAGCTGGGCCCGCCCGAAGCCCGCGCCCTGCGCGACGGGCGCGACGCCTTGAAATCCCATCTCGCCATGCTGGAAGACCTGGTCGCCGCCCGCGACTGGCTGGCCGGCCGCCGCCTGTCCCAAGCCGATCTGATTGCCGCCGCCCACCTGTCGGTGCTGGACTATTTCGGCGAGATCCAGTGGAAGACCTGGCCCGGATTGAAGACCTGGTACTCCAAGCTCAAATCCCGCCCCTGCTTCCGCCCCCTGCTCGCCGACCGCTTCGTCGGCGTGCCGCCCTCGGCCTGGTACGCCGATCTGGATTTTTAAAGCGCCTCTGCGCCCAACCGGGCGATCCACAGCTTGGCGCGACTACCCAGCTCGTCCTTGCGCCTCAGATCCGAGATGTCTTCCGGCAGGCGGTCCAGCTGTTCGAAGCGGAAATCCTCGGGCGTGTGCGCCTTCCACGCCGCCTGAAGCGACCGATACGGACTGCCGCCGTGGCGCAGCGCGAACCACAGGCCGTTCTGCTCGGTGTCGATGTGGCGGCTCTTGCCGACCCAGGCCTGACCCGTCGCTCTGCATATCACGGCATAGACCCCGGCGATGGTCGCGCGCTCCTTATATTCGGCGATCAGCCTCTTGCGATTTGTCGGGGTCATGGCGTTCTCTTATTTATCCGGGTATAAACATGACAGATAATTTCATCCGGGTAAATACATGAGCGACGAAGATCGTGATCTGGTCCTGTTCGACGGCCCCCGATGTATCGCCAAAGGCCCCGACGCCGCCGTGGCTGCCGGTTTCCGCAAGGCCCTGGCGGCCTCGCCTCACGCCGCGCTGCGCGTGTTCGATCTGGCGACCGGTCGGCCGGTCGACCTGGACCTCCGCGAACAAGAACCGGCTTTGGCTCCAAAGCGCGGTCGTCCGCGTCTTGGCGTCGCCGCACGCGAGGTCACGCTGTTGCCCCGGCATTGGGACTGGCTGGCGACCCAGCCGGGCGGTGCCTCGGCCGCCCTGCGCCGTCTGGTGGAACATGCCCGCAAGACCGGCGTCGACAACGATGCACGCCGCCGTCGCACCGACGCCGCCTACGGCTTCATGGTCGAGATGGCCGGCGACGCCCCCGACTTTGAGGATGCCAGCCGCGCGCTGTTCGCCGGCGACCGCGATCGGCTGACCGCCCTGATCGCCCCTTGGCCCACTGACATTCGGGCCCAGATCCTCGAACTGTTCGACGGTGCGGCGGCATCCGGCGACTGACAAACACGTCTCTTCGCCGCTGCGTGCAAATGAGACTTCATGCTATCCCCCGCCCGTGTCCGATCGCCTGAAAACCTTCATCCGCCAGCGCGCGGCCGAGCTGGGCTTCGATGTCTGCCGGTTCGCCTCGGCGGCCGACGCCTGGCCGGCGGGCGAGCGGCTGCGGCGTTTCGTGGACGAGGGTCGGCATGGCGACATGGAATGGATGGAAACGACGCTAGATCGCCGCCAGCACCCCACCGCCATGTGGGACGAGGCCAGGACCGCCATCGTCCTGGGCATGAACTACGGGCCGGAGAATAACCCGCTGGATCAGCTGGCTGACCGTTCGGCCGGCTACATCTCGGTCTATGCGCGCGGCGACGACTATCACGAGGTCATCAAGGGCCGGCTGAAACAGCTGGCCGGCCAGATTGCCGCCCGCAACGGCGCGGACATCAAGGTCTTTGTCGACACCGCCCCCCTGATGGAAAAGCCGTTGGCCCAGCGCGCCGGCCTAGGCTGGCAGGGCAAGCACACCAATCTGCTCAGCCGCACCCATGGCAACTGGCTGTTCCTGGGCACGATCCTGACCGCCGCCGAGATCGAGCCGGACGCGGCCGAGACTGAACACTGCGGCCGCTGCACCGCCTGTCTCGACGCCTGTCCGACCAAGGCCTTTCCGGCCCCGTTCCAGCTCGACGCCCGGCGTTGCCTGTCCTACCTGACCATTGAATTCGCCGATCCCTGGCCGGTCGAGTTCCGCACTCTGACCGGATCGCGCCTCTATGGCTGCGACGATTGTCTGGCGGTCTGTCCGTGGAACAAGTTCGCGCAGGAAGCGCGTGAGATCAGGCTTTTGCCGCGTGAGGCTTTTGAAAGCCCGCGCCTGCACGACCTGCTGGCGCTGGACGACGCGGCCTTCCGCGCCCTGTTCACCAAGAGCCCGGTCAAACGGATCGGCCGTGACCGCTTCCTGCGAAACGTCCTCTACGCCGTCGGCAACTCGGACGACGCCTCCCTGATCGCCCCGACGAAAGCCCTGCTGGCCGACCCCTCGCCCCTGGTGCGCGGCGCGGCGGTTTGGGCCCTGTCGCAACTGACGCCGCCCGACGACTTCGCGGCCCTGGCCAAGGCGACGACCGAGACCGATCCTCAGGTTCTAGGCGAATGGCGGCGCGCTTGAGGTCTAGGTCCCGCTTCGCAGCGAGTCGACGAATTGCGTGAGGGTCACCCCATCGCCGTGCCGACGCCCGATCCGCCGCCGGGCACCTTGGCCACGTTGAGCAACTTCAGGCGAAAGATCAGCACCGAGTTGGCCGGGATCTTGGGATTGCCCTGCTCGCCATAACCCAGCTCGGGCGGGACATAGAGCAGCCATTCGTCGCCGACGCGCATCTTCTGCAGCGCCTCGGTCCAGCCCTTGACCACCTCCTCGGGCGTGAACACCGCCGGCGCCCCGCGCGCGAAGGAACTGTCGAACACGCTGTTGTCGACCAGCTTGCCCTCGTAATCGACCTTGACCAGGTCGTTGCGGTCCGGGCTGACGCCGCCGGCCGGTCCCGCCTGCACCACCTTGTATTGCAGGCCGCTGGGCAGGGTCTGGACGCCCTCTTCCTTGGCGTTCTTGGCCATGAAGGCGGCCGCCTCGGCCTTGCCCGCGTTCGGATCGACCGGCGCGGCCTGGCCGCAGCCCGACAGCAAGAAGGCCGCGACGATCGCCGCCTTACCCCATCCGAAGTTCATAGCCGCGTTCCTTCAAGGCCTCGCCGATCTCGTCGGCGTGGGCGCTATCGCGCGTTTCGACCATGATGTCGAACTCGGCGCCCTTGGCCGGCACGTCCAGCGCCAGACGGTTGTGGACCACGTCGATGATGTTGCCGCCCAGGCCGCCGATCACCGCCGCCATGGCCGACAACATGCCCGGCCGGTCGTCGCCCAGGATGCGATAGACGATCAATCTCCGCTCACGGACCATCTCGCGGTTCAAGACGACCGCCAGCATCCGCGCATCGATGTTTCCGCCGCACAGCTCCAGCCCGACCTTCATCCCCTTGAACCGGTCGGGATAGGCCAGAAGGGCCGCCAGACCGCCGGCGCCCGCGCCTTCGGACACGGTCTTCTCATAGGTGACATAGGTGGCGACGGCCCGTTCGAAATGCGCCTCCTCGCAGACAAAGACCTCGTCCACCAGCGGGTCGGCCAGGGCGAAGGGAATGTCGCCAACCGCCTTGATGGCGATGCCCTCGGCGATGGTCTGTCCGGTGCAGACCGGCGGCTTGCCCGCCCGTTTGGCGGTGAAGGAGGGATAGCGCGCGGCCTCGACGCCGAAGACCTTGATGTCCGGCTTCATCGCCTTGGCCGCGATAGCGCAGCCCGCGATCAGCCCGCCGCCGCCGATGGGGATGATCAGGGCCTCGACCTCCGGCGCATCCTCCAGAAGCTCCATGGCGCAGACGCCCTGGCCCGCCACGATGCCTTCGTCGTCGAAGGCCGAGACGAAGACATAGCCCTTTTCCGCTTCCAGCCGCTTGGCCGCTTCGGTCGAACCGGTGAAGTCCAGCCCCTCGATCACCACGCTCGCCCCGTGCGAGCGCGTGCCGTTGATCTTGGCGAAGGGCGTGCCCTCGGGCATCACGATGGTCACCGGCACGCCCAGCCGTCCGCCGTGATAGGCCAGGGCCTGGGCGTGGTTGCCGGCGCTGGCGGCCACCACGCCGCGCTTCATCTCCTCGGGGCTCAGCATCAGCAGCCGGTTCAGGGCGCCGCGCTCCTTGAAGCTGCCTGTGAATTGCAGATTGTCGAACTTCACCCAGACCTCGGCTCCGGTCAGCTGCGACAGCTTTCTGGAATAGCGGGTCGGGGTGCGGTCGACCGCGCCGGCGATCCGGGTGCGCGCGGCTTGGATATCGGCGAAGGTGACGGTCATGCGGGGCGTTTCCGAGCTGTCGCGCCTCGACGACTGGGCGCGTTGTCGGGCCTGTTTCGCGCGTTGTCGGGTCCGGGTCCAGAGGGGGAATCTTGAGCGTGGAAGTCGCCCGGCCTGTCGTGCGATAGTGGGGGAAGTCGTCCCCCACGACCCCGAAATCCCGGAGGAAGCCCCATGTCGATCCGTTCGTTCGCCGCCCCTGGCCTGGCTCTCGCCCTGACCGCCGCAGCCCTCTCCGCCTGTGCGCCCACTGCCGGCGGCGGCCTGCCGAACGGGGGCCCCGCCGCCTTCAACGAGGCCGATTTCGGCTGGTCCCAAATGCCCGGCCGCAACAGCATCCAGGGCCAGATCGCCTTCGCCCGGGACGGCAAGGCCTTCGATTGCGTCGCCAGCGTCGGCCTGACGCCAGACACCCCCTACACGCGCGCCCGCATTCGCACCCTGTACGGTTCGACCCAGCGCGCGGCCGTGCCTGCCGCCGTCGTCCGCGCCCGCACCGTCGCCGACGCCAACGCCGACTATCGCAACTATGTCCGCTCCGAGCGGTGCGAGAACGGCCGTTTCCGCTTCGACGGCCTGCCGGACGGCGGCTGGTTCCTGATCGTGCCGGTCACCTCGGGCGATGCGCCCCTGGTGCTGATGCAGTCGGTGCAGACGCGCGGCGGTCGAGTCGTCTCCGTCACCCTGTGACCCGCGTGCCCCTTCTCACGAAGATGCGACCCCGGTAACGCGGATCGCCATCTTCTGACCACGAGCGCCCCGGACTGATCGCTGCTTCTGTGCGAGAGTTCGGGGAGCTTTTTTCTTGTCCCAACACAATATCATAGGATCCGAGGCCTTTACGCGAGGGCCTTCGGTCATCATCCGCAAATACAAGGCGGGCGGCATGCGGCGTCGCCGGTCCAAGACCATCGCCACCTTCATCGCCGGCGCGGGCGCCATGCTGGTGGTGGGCGCCGTCGCCGTCGCGGCCGTCTATGGCCCCGCCCTGGCGGGCGGCTGACATTGCGGGCTGGCCGTCAGGCCAGCCACACCATCATGCGCGTATCGGCCTCGGCCCGACGCGCCCGGCTCCATGCCCGGCGCGTCTCGCCGGTGTAGAGGAAGCCCGCCTTTTCCAACACGCGGCCAGAGGCCGGATTATCGGCGAAATGCCCGGCGACCAGCGCCCGGCGCTTCCACTTGCGGCTGGCCCAGACCAGGGCGGCGTCCAGCGCCTCGGTGGCGAAGCCCCGACCCCAGTATTCACGCCCGATCCAATAGCCGGTTTCCGGCACCCGGTCTTCGCCCTCGAACAGACCGATGACGCCGATAGGTCCCACGTCCTCATGGTCGATGACGAAGGTGTTGGCTCGTCTTGGGTCCTGCGAGGCGACCTGCAACACGAAGTCGTCGGCGTCGCGCATCTGGAACGGATGCGGCATCCGCTTGGTCATGCGCGCGATGTCCAGGTCGTTGGCCAGGGCGGCGATGCTCGGCGCATCCTGGGGCGCGGGCGCGCGCAGGATCAGGCGCCGGGTCTCGACGACAGGAGAGGTTTCGATGACGCACATGGGCGTTGCCTCGGATTTTCGACCATCTCCTTGAAGGGCTCGGACGGTCTTCGAGGCGGGGAAACGCAAACGGGGAGCCTGGTGATCCAGACTCCCCGCGGATTATCATCCCTGGTCCGGATCGGCTGCTGGCAGGAGCAACGCGATCCGGGAAGGTCCAGACTGCGTTACTCGGCGGCCATCGCCTGAGCGGCGTCGTCGTTGGCCGCGAGGATCGACACATAACAACGGCCGCCACGTTTGGTGGTGAATTTCACAGCGCCGTTCGTCAGAGCGAACAGGGTGTGGTCGCGGCCCATGCCCATGTTCTCACCGGCGTGGAAGGTGGTGCCGCGTTGGCGCACGATGATGTTGCCGGCCAGCACGCGCTCGCCGCCATACTTCTTCACGCCAAGGCGCTTCGACTCGGAGTCGCGACCGTTACGCGACGAACCACCGGATTTCTTGTGAGCCATCTTGCCGCTCCGTACTTTCTTGGTGCGCTACCGGCCTTTCGGCCTACTTGAGCGCGTCCGTAACTTAGGTCTGGCGCCGAGGCGCCGGTGAATGTCTTAGGCTTCGTCGCCGGCGGCTTCAGCCTTGGGCGCAGCCTTCTTCTTGGCCGGAGCCTTTTTGGCGGGAGCCGAGCTCTCGACCACAACGCCCTTGACCTCGGCGCCGTCCACGTCGGTCACGACCGTCTCGGTCGAACCCA
>Ga0308156_1000871_pt1 | contig 45493 bp, 41 predicted proteins | sample PhyAR2_FD_201041 | JGI IMG/M metagenome (GOLD analysis project Ga0308156, IMG submission 201041) | Phyllosphere microbial communities from UC Gill Tract Community Farm, Albany, California, United States - DLSL A.R2 | ecosystem: Host-associated > Plants > Phyllosphere > Unclassified | place: USA... | reverse complement strand
CCATTTTTGGCAATGTTGTCCCAAATCTGTCCCACTTAGAAAGTTCAGAGCAATTAGTTTCGTATAAGTGATTGATTTAATTGGTGCCGATAATAGGAGTCGAACCTACGACCTTCGCATTACGAATGCGCTGCTCTACCAACTGAGCTATATCGGCACAGGGAGAAATTTTGCTGGGTATAACCCGAAGTGCGGAAATTACGATAGTGAAATTATCTAGCAGCGTCAAGGGCATCCGGTTTCGTATGACGATTTAATCAACACTCCAACCTATTTCGTTCTTAAGGGTATTGTTTATATCCAAAAATCATATGAAGCCGCACACAAACGACATCACATACTGCGATTTTTCGTTAGGCTGGAAGAAGTTTCCATTATGCAAAATAATGGAATGACCGTTCACTTGTTACGGAGCCTGTTATGTCTATCTCATCTCGCATTAATCGCCGTTATGTGTTGGCGCAACGCCCTCAGGGAATGCCCAGCGATCAGGATTTTCGCTTAGAGAAAGTCGCCCAGCCAGAACCGGAACAGGGTCAGGTGTTGCTGCGTACGCTCTATCTTTCTTTAGATCCCTATGTCCGTGGCCGTTTAGATGACGTTCCCTCCTATTCTCCCCCACTCGCGATTGGTGATGTTATCTGCGGCGGTACCGTATGTCGCGTGGAGCAATCGCTGCACCCAGATTATCAAGCAGGCGATCTAGTTTTAGCCTACACCGGCTGGCAAGACTATGCGCTCTCTGATGGTGAGGGCCTACAAAAGCTAGACGCGAATATGGCGCATCCCTCTTATGCTTTAGGTTTGCTGGGTATGCCCGGTTTTACGGGCTATATGGGATTAACCGATATCGGTAATCCACAAGTGGGAGAAACTGTGGTGGTTGCCGCAGCAACGGGCGCTGTCGGTTCTGTCGTCGGTCAAGTTGCGAAACTGCGAGGATGCCGTGCAGTCGGCATTGCTGGCGGCGTAGAGAAATGTCGCTATGCCGTTGAAAAACTGGGCTTTGACGTATGTATAGACCATCGAGCCGCTGATTTCGCCCATCAGCTTAAACAAGCCTGTGACAAAGGCATCGATGTGTATTATGAAAACGTAGGCGGAGCCGTGTTTGACGCCGTTCTTCCGCTGCTAAATACCAAAGCACGCATTCCCGTATGCGGCATGATCAGCCAATATAACGGACATCATAGCGACCACCAGCAAGATCGGTTGCCGTTATTAATGTCGACCATTCTAAAGAAACGTATGCGGGTTGAAGGCTTTATTATTTCGCAGGATTACGGCGATCGTTACCCTGAGTTTTATGCCCAAATGAGTACATGGTTGGCTCAGGGAAAAATTGTTTTTAAAGAAGATGTTGTAGACGGGTTAGAGAACAGCATCACCGCATTCCAAGGATTATTGAGCGGGAAAAACTTTGGTAAGTTGATTATTAAAGTCGCTGAGTAGATCAAAAAAACGGCGCACAAAGCGCCGTTTTCACTTTGGCTGAATATTTAGCTACGCACTAAATCATCACCATAGCCAATCCACTTATAGGTGGTTAAAGCTTCTAACCCCATTGGGCCACGGGCATGGAGTTTCTGCGTGCTCACGGCCACTTCAGCACCAAGACCAAACTGGCCGCCATCGGTGAAACGGGTGCTAGCATTGACATATACAGCAGAAGAATCGACCTCATGCACGAAGCGATCGGCACTGTGCATATTACGCGTCAAGATAGCGTCTGAATGCTGAGTCCCATGTTCGCGAATATGCTCAATGGCACCGTCTAATCCTTCAACCACGACGACATTCAGATCCAGCGACAGCCATTCATCATTTAGCTCGACCTCTTGCACTGGCTTAACCGGTGCTGGCCCTTGGCTCAACAGCGGTAATGCTCGTGGGCAAGCGTGCAGTGACACACCAACGTCCTGCATACGTTGGCTTAACGCTGGCAGGAACTGCGATGCATCATGCTGATTCACCAGTAACGTCTCGACTGTATTGCAGGTGCTTGGGCGCTGGGTTTTGGCATTCACGATAATTTTCAATGCCTGTTCAACGTCCATTCCCTGATCGACATAGATATGGCACACCCCAATACCGCCGGTAATCACTGGGATTGTGGACTGTTCGCGACACAGCTTATGTAACCCTGCTCCACCGCGAGGGATCAGCATATCAACGTAACGATCCAGCTTGAGCAACTCTGTAACTAACGCTCGGTCGGGACTTTCAATCGCTTGAACGGCATCGCTCGGCAAACCGGCTTTCTCCAGTGCGCGTTGGATCACTTTTACCGTTGCCTGATTGGTACGATGTGTTTCTTTACCGCCGCGTAGGATCACCGCATTACCGGTTTTCAGGCACAGTGCCGCGGTATCCACGGTAACGTTAGGCCGAGCTTCATAAATCACACCAACCACACCTAACGGCACACGACGACGTTCCAGATTCAAACCACTGTCCAGCACGCTGCCATCAATTACTTTGCCAACCGGATCGGTCAGATTGCATACCTGACGCACATCGTTAGCAATGCCTTCCAAACGACTCTGAGTCAGTTGTAGACGGTCTAACATCGCCTCGCTCAGACCATTTTCACGTGCCTGCTGAACGTCCATCTGATTGGCTTGTAGAATAGATTCACTATCTTGTTCAAGGTAATCAGCAATCAGCGCCAACGCCTGATTTTTCTGTGCCGAGCTAAGAACGGCTAAGTGGTAGGATGCGCGTTTAGCGGCCTTACCCATTTCTTCTAACATGGTAGCTCCTTCACTCACGATCATATGCTCACGATCATATCGTCGCGATGTACCGCGACTGGACCATATTCATAGCCCAGTACGCCGCTAATCTGTTGGGAATGATGACCAGCAATCATGCGCAATGCATCGCTGTTGTAGCGGCTTACACCATGGGCAAGATCGCGCCCTTCTAAATTACGGATACGGATCACTTCACCACGCGAAAAATCGCCGCTGACTTCACGGATCCCTTTTGGCAGCAGTGAGCTTCCACGCTCCAAAATAGCTGAAACGGCACCGTCATCCACGGTGATCTCGCCCGCCGGTGGCGCACCAAAGATCCAGCGCTTACGATTTTCCAACGGTGTTTCCAACGCATGGAAACGAGTCCCGACGGAAACACCCTCAATGACGTCTCCGACTACGCCCGGTTTGCTGCCCGCTGCAATAATCACGTCAATACCGGCGCGACACGCTACGTCGGCAGCCTGCAATTTAGTCGTCATACCGCCCGTACCGAGGCCCGATACACTATCACCCGCAATACCGCGCAGTGCATCATCGATGCTAGTGACTTCACGGATAAGTTCAGCCGTTGGGTTATGGCGAGGATCGGCGGTAAATAATCCAGCCTGATCGGTTAACAGTAATAGTTTGTCTGCACCCGCTAAAATTGCCGCAAGCGCGGAAAGGTTGTCGTTATCACCAACTTTAATTTCCGCGGTGGCGACCGCATCATTTTCGTTGATAACAGGAACGATTCGATTGTCCATCAGGGCATGCAGAGTGTCACGCGCATTCAGAAAACGCTCACGATCTTCCAAATCGGCGCGCGTCAGCAACATTTGCCCGATATGAATACCGTAAATGGAGAAGAGCTGTTCCCACAATTGAATCAAACGGCTCTGTCCTACGGCAGCCAGCAACTGTTTTGAGGCAATCGTTGCGGGGAGCTCGGGGTAGCCCAAATGCTCACGTCCAGCGGCAATCGCACCGGAGGTTACAATCACAATACGATGCCCCGCCGCATGCTGTTGAGCACACTGGCGAACGAGTTCCACGATATGGGCACGGTTTAGACGGCGCGAACCGCCGGTCAGTACGCTGGTACCTAGTTTTACAACTAGGGTTTGGCTGCCACTCATAATCTTTTTGCCGTTTATTGGTGTTTGAGAAATTAGGGGAAAGAGAAAAAGTATCAGGAGAGGCGCGTTATGCCAACAGGCATAACGCAAAAGCACACTTATTACTGCGCCGGATCAGGCTCTAAGGCGAACTAACTCTTCAGAAAAGTCATCGGCTGGCTGAATTTTAATCTCGAGCGTCGTTAAAAGCTCTTGTAGGCGGTTATGGAAGTTAAGCGAGGTTTGTTCCAATTTCTCGGTCACTTCAGGATCTTTAATGGCTTGCTCTTGCCAAACACCTTGCTTATCGAAGAGTCCAAACGAATAGCGATAGGTGAAATGTGTTTCCTCAGCGGCTAGGTCGAGCCACCATCCCCAAAATTCTCGTTTTTCCGGATTCGGTTTGACGTTGACGCATACAGCCAGACAGTCAAAAAAGAAATGGTCTTCCTGACACTGCCCCGAACGAATGTAAGGGCCAAGCGCAGTAAATTTTTTGATTAAGCGGCTTTTAGAGTAACCACCTGGTAATGTCATACAGCATCCTCCTGTTGTGGTTACTCTTTTTTAACAAATTTACAAACTTTAGCAATCAAATTAATATGATTGTTCGCTAATCCAATCACAAACTTGATGTAAAGCTTTATGAAAACCTTCATAAAGTGGCGACGATGACACCATCAGCAATTTGCCATTCAAGGAAGAATCCACGATTAGCTTAGCCTCAGATTTCGGGCAGAATGGGTCACGATCCCAATATCCTGCCAGCATCGGTGTTTGACAGCGGCGTCCTAACAACCCCTGAGTTTTCAATGAATAGCAGCTTAGCTCAGTGCGCAAAGCGGCATCCGAAATGCTCTCCATTCCCAGCCGGCTGGCTAGCACATCAATGTACATATCAGGTACCCGCTCCTGAATACGCGGGTCACAAAGTAAGTTGTGCACCACAGGTCCCAAAGTTGCGACCGCGCGTAAACGGCGTGGCTCCAGATAAGCTAAACGTACCGCCACGTTCGCACCAAACCTAAAACCAAATAACGATACACGGGTGTGATCAACCCACGGCACATTCGGCAATGCGTTTAAGACCTGCTGATGCAGGCGGCTGGAGTCCTGAGTCAAACAGTAATGTGACGACATACCAACCGAAGGCATATCAATAGTTAACATCGCCATGCCTGCTGGCGCTAGATAATCGCGGAACAGGCGATGGCTATCGCTCTGCATCATATCCAAGCCACCACAGATCAACACCGTAGGGAAAGGTCCGTTGCTGTTATCCGGCATATGCAGGAAACCGGTGATCTTACGACCGCCGTCAATGGCAAACTCAATTTCTTTAAGCGAATAAGGCAACAGTTTGGCCGATTCTTCATAGGCACGATTAGCCAAAACCTCGGCCTGCTCAGCCAAATCGTCACCCTTTAAATGCGGATAAGCCGCGATACTGTAGAGATTTGCGGCCTGAAGCCAGTAATCTCCAGCTACCTGCGGATCTTTTTCCTCCTGAGCGCGCTGTTGCCAGCCCATGGCCTGATGTGACCATTCATAGATCCAGTTACCGCTGCGATAGCCCACCACGGTGTCGAGCAACTTTTCGTCGCTGCGTTCTGCCGTTGAGGCTGCAATACGCGATAATACATGCTCAATCTCAATAGGTGAGACGCCACGCCAAACCCACATTAGGCGATTAATCGTGCGATACCAATTCGCCTGCGAGGTTCCCTCCAGCGCAGAGGCAATCGAAGCCTGTGGAACATGCCCATGCCGTTTGACCAGCGTGGATGTTTCACGATGCTTAAATCGAGGTTTGAATAAGGTTTCAGAAAGGTTTGCTTGGGACATGATAGACGGCAGCCTCCGAGTACTGTCTTTACCGCCGCAAACAAGAAGCGACGGAGCTAAATCTCGCACAGCGAGCGCTAAAGCTAGTGTAACGAACTCGGGAGCTAAAAAACAAACGTCCGGACAAAGCCGGACGTTTCTTTACATCAAATTTGATAGCCGTAGGCTAATTTAGCGGCCGCTGATTGGCTCAACGAAGCAAACGCCCATATCCCATGGCTGTTCGATCCATGTATTCTGTGGGATATCGATGACGTAATCATCAACCAGTGGACGACCGGCTGGTTTCGCGAAGATAGTCACGAAATGCGCTTTTGGATACATTTCGCGAATCGCCTGTGCTGTACCACCGGTATCAACCAGATCGTCGATAACGATAAAACCTTCGCCATCGCCTTCAGCACGCTTAACGACTTTGAGCTCACGCTGGTTGTCATGGTCGTAGCTGGAGATACAAACGGTATCAACATGACGGATACCCAGTTCACGCGCCAGTAATGCGGCAGGAACTAAACCACCACGGCTTACCGCAATAATTCCAGTCCACTGTTCAGAAGGCATCAGGCGTGCAGCCAGCTTACGTGCGTGCATTTGCAGCACATCCCAAGTTACAACGTATTTTTCGCTCATTAATAGTGTCCCAGCCATAATATTCATGGCTTAAAGATTGGTCGGGGGGGAAAAAAGGTTGCGCGAGATTATAGAGAGCCAGAGCAATAAAAACCAGCCTCTTTCACACAAAGGCGCACTGCTGATGACGGATTTAGTGCCTTAGTCTGTCCACATAAGTAAATATAGTGGTATTCTCTGAAAAAATGAGAATATCTCTTAACCCCCTATTGTGTCGCTCTTGTCAGCAGCACAACTGATCATCAGGAGACTTAACGTGTCTGAACTGTCTCAGCTATCTCCACAGCCACTATGGCAAATTTTTGCGGATATCTGTTCTATTCCTCACCCTTCTTATCATGAAGAAGCTTTGGCCGCGCACATCGTTGCATGGGCAAAAGAAAAAGGTATCCACGTTGAACGTGATGAAGTCGGTAACGTATTGCTGCGCAAACCCGCTTCCCGTGGAATGGAAAACCGTAAACCCGTTGTGCTACAAGCGCATCTGGACATGGTTCCACAGAAAAACAACGATACCGTACACGATTTTACTAAAGACCCAATCCAGCCATACATCGACGGTGATTGGGTAAAAGCACGTGGCACCACGCTAGGCGCTGATAACGGTATTGGTATGGCCTCTGCGCTGGCCGTTCTGGCTGACGATAGCGTTTCTCATGGCCCTATTGAAGTGCTATTGACCATGACCGAAGAGGCCGGAATGGAAGGTGCGTTCGGCCTGAAAGCCGGCTGGTTACAGGCTGATATTCTGATCAATACCGACTCTGAAGAAGAAGGCGAGATCTACATGGGCTGTGCTGGTGGTATCGACTTCATCACCACGCTGCCGCTGCAGCGCGAAGCCGTTCCTGCAAGCCATGACATCGTTAAACTGACGATCAAAGGTCTGAAAGGCGGACACTCGGGGGGTGATATCCATCTGGGTTTAGGCAATGCCAACAAACTGATGGCGCGCTTTTTAGCTGGCCACGCAACTGAACTGGGTCTGCGTGTGCTGGATCTAAACGGCGGTACGCTGCGTAACGCGATTCCGCGTGAAGCGACAGCGGTATTGGCCGTTCCTTCGGCAAATCTGGCGAAACTGAAAACTCTCGCAGAAACCTTCCTGAGCATACTGAAAATCGAACTCGCCGCGGTAGAAAAAAATCTGAATATTCAGGTTGAATCTGCACAGAGCGATTCTCAAGCCCTGACGTCTGATAGCCAGCAGCGCTTCATCGCCCTATTGAACGGTACGCCTAACGGCGTTGTGCGCATGAGCGATGAAGTGAAAGGCGTGGTGGAAACCTCGTTGAACGTGGGCGTGGTGACAACAGACGCCAAAGAAGCACAGATTATCTGCCTAATCCGTTCTCTAATCGACAGCGGCAAAGACTCAGTGGTGAGCCAATTGACCTCGCTGGGTGAACTGGCTGGCGCACACGTTGAAGCTAAAGGGAGCTACCCTGGCTGGAAACCAGATGCTAACTCTCCAGTGATGCATCTGGTGCGTGAAACTTATCAAAAGCTGTTCGACACTACGCCGAACATCATGGTGATCCACGCAGGTCTAGAGTGTGGTCTGTTCAAAAAGCCTTACCCAGAAATGGATATGGTTTCTATCGGCCCAACTATTACCGGCCCACATTCCCCTGATGAGCAGGTTCACATTGCCAGCGTTGGTCAATACTGGCAGCTGCTGACCGCATTGTTAAAAGCGATTCCAGAGAAAGCCTAATCCCTCTGATTGCTTAGTAAAAAAGCCAACCCTCGGGTTGGCTTTTTTGTATGTTAACCCTAACCATCAATATCCAGAGAAAGCTGTTTTTCTAGCTGTGGATCAAGCAACGTCACGTGCAACCCCACCAAACGAACTCCACGCCCAGAGCGGCGTTCATCCCACGCCTGCTGAGCTACTTTGAATAAATCTTGTTTATCAAGCACTGGCCATACATGCTCCTGCGTTGTCTGTTGGAAGTCATGAAATTTGAGCTTCACCCCCTGACGAGCAATATGTAGGTCAGGCTGCACTTTACGCAAACGACGCTCCAACTCCTCATACAGCTTTTCCAACAACACTTCGCATTCGTCCCAGCGATGAATATCTTCCGACAGCGTTCTTTCTACGCCAACCGACTTACGTAAACGGTCAGGCATCACTTCGCGCTCGTCTTGCCCATGGCAGCGCTCCCATAAAACGCGGCCAAATTTACCAAAACGGCGCAATAACTCCGCCAAATCATAACGGCGAACGTCAGCGCAGGTATTCAGCCCAAGCTCACTCAGCTTAGCCGCGGTCACTTTGCCCACGCCGGGTATCTTTTTCAGCGGTAGTTGAAGAATAAACTCATCAACCTGAGCAGGCGTGATCACGTATTGGCCATTTGGCTTATTTAAATCTGAGGCTATTTTTGCCAAGAATTTGATTGGGGCAATACCGGCTGATGCAGTGAGATCCAGCTCTGCTGCAATATCCTTACGGATCTGCTCTGCAATCAGCGTGGCTGAACCATGACATAAAGAACAGTCTGTGACATCAAGATAGGCTTCATCAAGCGATAGCGGCTCAATCAGAGACGTATAGCGCTGGAAAATACTGCGGATATGATTGGAGACATCTTTATAGACATCCATGCGTCCTGGCCGCAACGTGAGGTGGGGACAAAGTTTCAGCGCCTGCCCTGTTGGCATGGCACTACGCACACCGAATTTACGCGCTGCATAGTTTGCCGTACTAATAACGCCACGGCGATCGCGGCTACCACCGATCGCCAGCGGAACATCGCGTAATTCAGGGAAATCACGCATTTCGACTGCGGCATAAAAGCAGTCCATATCGACATGAATGATTTTGCGCATAAAAAGAATAGTGGAGTTGATGACTGTATAAGTATACAGGTTATTTATGGGGAATGGGAAGTGGGGGAATTTTGTTCGTCTATCGTTGATGTGACCGCGGGGAATTGTTTCGTTCGCCGGTCGTTTATGAAACACCGGTGTAATGTTTCGTTCGGCCGCCGTTTATGAGACACCTGTGTAATATTTCGTTCGCCGGTCAGCAGATGCGTTTCCATAAAACCGCTCGCTTTTATCCGAGACGTCATCTCCGCTACGGTTTGGAACGTCAATATCCTATGGAATTGCAGTGACTATGGGATTGCAGTGAAATGTTTCGTTCGCCGGTCAGCAAATGAGTTTCCATGAGCCCACTGGCGAAGGCGACCGATGAGGGGCGCCAGCGCGCGCCCCTTCAAACCTCGCGCTTTTTATCCGAGATGCCATCTTCGCTCCGGTTTGGTATCGCCCATCCTGGGCGCCCCAAACTCCGTCACGACATCCCTGTCGTGCCGGCTCTATCTACCAAGACTTAAACTAAACCCAAAGAAGGTTTTGACTTTATCTTTTGGTTTTGACGTTGACCTTTTCCGGCACGTTGTCGTTCAGCCGAAGGGAGGAATGTAGGCTAGGATTCGCCGACAGGGACGTCGGCGAAAGAACGGAGGAGCCAGGATGGCGATTGCCGTTCGTTCCGTTAAAGCCGGAATGACGACATTCGGGTACCTGCGAAGCAGGCTGAAGGACGGTGCCAAGCTGGGGTGTCGGGGGGCAGCGATTGGCCCCCCGACTCGGACGCCTGCACAAGGCTAATGTGATATTCGATGCTTTAGGCGTACGAAAAATTACACCGCCCTATTTTCATTAGTTCCGTTAAGGCCGGAATGACGACATTCGGGTACCTGCGAAGCAGGCTGAAGGACGGTGTCAAGCTGGGGTGTCGGGGGCAGCGATTGGCCCCCCGACTCGGACGCCTACACAAGGCTAATGTGATATTCAATGCTTTAGGCGTACGAAACCTTACGCCTTACAGCATAAACACACGCCCATCACAAAATCCTATGCTTCTCCAACATCTCGCGCCGAGCTTCTTCACGCGCCATCCGTTTTTTGCGTGCATCACAAGGTTCTGGGCAGTCACATACTTTTTCAAGCCCAAGGCTAGCGATACCACCGCAGCTGCCGTGGATACTTTTGCGTTTGATGATATAACCGATGGACATCGCGGCTATCACCACTAAAAACATCACAAAGGTCGCGATAAATACCGTTGCCATATCATTTACCTTTGGTTGATTGCACCAGATAAGGTTTGAAAGCCTCTGAATAGCGATCTTCAAAACCGTTTTCAGTCTTAACAATCATAAACACCGGAATTCCCAGCAAGTTTGCCAGCGCCATACCGCGCTCGGGTCCCATCACATCCAATCCGGTTGATAGACCATCAGCGGTCATACAGCTTGGTGCCAGTACGGTAATCGACACCAGATGATGCGTTACCGGACGCCCTGTTTTGGGGTCAATTTCATGAGAAAAACGCTGACCGTTCTTCTCAAAGTAGTTGCGATAATCTCCAGAAGTCGCAATCGCCATCTCCCCCGGCTGAATGATCACCTGCGCACTTTGCTGTAGACCCGCCTGCGGCTTTTCAATAGCAATACGCCACGGAGCACCATCTCCGTTAAGGCCTCGGGTACGTACTTCACCACCGATATCAACCATGTAATTAGTGATATGCAATGAGGCCAAATACTCAGCGGCTACGTCAACACCATAACCTTTGGCAATAGACGAAAGATCCAGATAAAGCTGTGGAATATCCTTCACCAAAGCGTCACCTTGAACAGCCAAGTGTTCGATACCAATCCAGCTACGGCGTTGATTGATCTCCTCATCGCTCGGCACGCGGTCAGGACGTCCTTCCGGTCCGAATCCCCACAGATTCACCAAGGGCCCCACCGTGATATCTAACGCACCATCCGTCATCTTATTGATACGAATGGCTTCCGATACCACTTTCGCCGTCGCCGCCGAAACTGGGAATGGCTTATTCACATCCGTACTTTGATTAAAACGGCTTAGCTCCGAGTTAGAACGATAGGTCGACATCTGGTCGTTAACCAATTCCAAACGCTTATCTAGCTCAGCCTTAATCTCTTCAGGTGCAGGCATTCCCGATTCACTGACATATTTGATGGAGTAATACGTCCCCATCGTTTTACCTTCAATGTTGACCTGCTCCGGCCCACATCCTGTCAGTAAAAAAGCCAAACCGCAGAAAACCATCCACCGCGTTTTCTTAATAAAAAACGCGGTCGCCCGCGCAGTATTATTTATCATCATGTTCAACCAGTTTTTGGCTATGTCACAAAAAGCTCATCAAAAATAGATAGCCAATGGATGTCAAGATGCAGGAAGGCGGCAACGGAACGAATCCCCAGACGCTTACAAAAGTAAGTGACTGGGGTTAACTCGCGCAGCCAACACCGCCACTGCTTCAAGGACGATGGCTATCAGCCGCCGAAGTCATCAAGCATGATATTCTCGTCTTCTACCCCGAGATCTTTCAGCATCTTGATCACAGCAGCATTCATCATCGGTGGTCCACACATGTAGAACTCACAATCTTCTGGTGCTGGGTGGGCACGCAGATAGTTTTCAAGCAATACATTATGAATAAAGCCAGTGTAACCCGCCCAGTTATCTTCAGGCTGAGGATCGGACAATGCGATATTCCACGTGAAGTTTGGATTCTCTGCCGCAAGCTTATTGAAGTCTTCGACGTAGAACATTTCACGCGTTGAACGTGCACCGTACCAGAAACTCATCTTACGCTTAGTGTGCAAACGCTTGAGCTGATCGAAGATGTGCGAACGCATTGGTGCCATACCAGCACCACCGCCGATAAAGATCATCTCGGCATCGGTTTCTTTCGCAAAGAACTCACCGAATGGCCCAGAAATCGTTACTTTATCACCCGGCTTCAACGACCAGATATAGGAGGACATGATCCCCGGAGGCGCATCAGGCACGCCCGGAGGCGGCGTAGCAATACGCACGTTCAGCATGATCAGACCTTTCTCATCCGGGTAGTTCGCCATAGAGTAGGCTCGGATAGTCGGCTCAGTAACCTTGGATTCAAAACGGAACAGATTGAACTTGTCCCAGTCGCCTCGGTACTCCTCTGGTACATCAAAATCAGCGTAGCGCACGTGGTGCGGTTCGCATTCGATTTGGATATACCCACCCGCACGGAATGGCACCGCTTCACCTTCAGGGATACGTAACTTTAGCTCTTTAATGAAAGTTGCGACGTTATCGTTGGAGATAACTTCACACTCCCACTTTTTCACGCCAAAGATCTCTTCCGGCAATTCGATTTTCAGATCCTGCTTCACGCTAACCTGACAGGCTAAACGACAGCCCTCTTTCGCCTCACGCTTGGAAATATGCGCCAACTCTGTGGGAAGAATATCGCCGCCACCTTCTTTAACGTGTACACGGCACTGGCCACATGAACCACCGCCACCACAGGCAGAAGAAACAAAAATCCCCTGACTAGACAGCATGTTTAACAATTTGTCACCGGCAGGAGCATCAAAGCTCTTTTCCGGATCGTCGTTCACTTCGACATGAATATCGCCGGTATTCACCAGCTTAGATTTGGCGAACAAGATCAGGACGGTCAGTGCCACCACGATCAGGGTGAACATCGCCACACCCAGAATAATTTCTTGCATAGGTTCCTTCCTGTCCTGTCAGAGATGTACGCCGGAGAAGGACATAAAGCCCAATGCCATCAGGCCGGTGGTCACAAATGTGATACCTAGCCCACGTAGCCCTGCGGGCACATTGGCATATTTCATTTTTTCGCGCAGACCCGCCATAGCCACAATGGCTAGCAGCCATCCGATCCCTGAACCAAAACCATATACCACGGACTCAGCGAAGTTGTAATCACGCTGAACCATGAATGATACCCCACCAAAAATGGCGCAGTTTACGGTAATTAACGGCAGGAAAATGCCCAGCGCGTTATACAGAGATGGGAAGAAACGATCGAGGATCATTTCCAGAATCTGCACCAAGGCCGCAATGACGCCAATGAAGGTGATAAAACTCAGGAAGCTTAAATCAACGCCCTCAACCAGCGCACTATCGCGCAGCACATAGTTATAGACCAGATTGTTGGCAGGAACAGAAATCCCCAAAACAACGGTCACAGCTACGCCCAAACCAAAAGCCGTGGTGACTTTCTTGGAAACGGCCAAAAATGTACACATACCCAAAAAGAAGGCTAATGCCATGTTTTCAATGAAAACCGAGCGAACAAATAGGCTGATATAATGTTCCATCTGCCTTACTCCTTCTCAATCTGTTCAGGCTTCAACGTACGCAGAGCCCAAATCAGCATACCGATAATAAAGAACGCACTCGGTGCCAGCAGGAACAGACCGTTCGGTTGATACCAACCGCCGTTTTGCACGCTTTCCAGCACGGTGATACCAAACAGCTTGCCTGAACCAAACAGTTCACGCAGGAAACCGACCAGAATCAGAATGACGCCATAGCCCAAACCGTTGCCGATACCGTCCATAAAACTTTCAATCGGCGGTGACTTCATGGCATAGGCTTCAGCACGCCCCATCACGATACAGTTGGTAATGATCAAACCAACAAACACCGAAAGTTGCTTCGAGATTTCATAGGCATAAGCACGCAAAATCTGGTCAACAACAATAACGAGCGAGGCAATAATCGCCATCTGCACAATAATGCGCACGCTGTTCGGGATCTGATGACGGATTAATGAAATAAAGAAGTTGGAGAACGCAGTAACCAGCGTTACGGCAATGGTCATCACGAATGCCGTTTCAAGCTTGGTCGTCACCGCCAACGCGGAACACACGCCCAGAATCTGCAAGGCAATCGGGTTGTTGTCGAGCAACGGCCCCAACAAAACTTTTTTAATCTCTTTAGTATCAGCCATGATTCAATGCTCCTTCACGAACGCGTTTCAGGAATGGCCCATAACCATTGTCACCCATCCAGAAATCAAAGGTATGCTGTACACCGTTCGCGGTCAGAGTCGCCCCCGACAGCCCGTCAACGCCGTGTGGATCCAGTGGATTTGCGCCACCTTTCACGATACGTATAGCCGGTTTACCACCGTCGTCAAACAGTTGCTTACCTACCCATTTCTCACGCCATGACGGATTTTCGATTTCTCCCCCCAGCCCCGGAGTTTCACCGTGCTCATAGAAGGTCAAACCTTTCACCGTATTGCCATCGGTGTCGATAGCCACAAAGGCGTACATCACCGACCACAGACCAGTTCCATATATCGGCAGCACAACCTGACCAATTTTGCCCTGTGCATCTTTTACCAAATACACTTCGACAATATTGCTACGGTGTTTGATACCCGCCAAATCCTGTTCAGGCGTCAATGCCGTACTCGCATTAGGATCTTTCAGCGCTTTGCTCATATCAAACGAGTTCGGCTCGCCTGCCGTAAACTCGCCGCTTTTCAGGTCAAGCAAACGTGGCTCTATACGCTCACCAAACAGCGTTTTAACCTGCTCGGCATCAAGCTTATCGCCATGCATCAACCCAGCAACCGCCAGAATGTTGCGTTGTTTATCCAGTTGCTTTTGCTCTTCCTGCATCGGCTTCAAGCCAACCGCTGAGCCAGCAACAATCACTGAACACACCAGACACAAAATCACGACCACCAGCAGCGTTCTGCCGATGCTATCGTTTTTGCCCGCGCTCGTTTTATTCACAGAATCCTTAGCCACGTGCTTTTCTCCTTTTGATGTTGGCGCGCACCACCATGTAATCGAACAATGGAGCAAACAGGTTTGCGAACAGGATCGCCAACATCATGCCTTCTGGGTAAGCAGGGTTAACCACGCGAACCAGAACGCACATCACACCAATCAACCCGCCGTACCACCATTTACCCTTATTGGTAAAGGAAGCCGATACCGGATCGGTTGCCATAAAGATCATACCGAAAGCGAAACCACCCAAGACTAAATGCCAGTACCACGGCATCGCAAACATTGGGTTAGTATCAGAACCAATAAAGTTAAACAGCGCAGACATCGCTATCATGCCAAGCATGACACCCGCTACAATGCGCCATGATGCAACGCGGCCAAACATAATAATCAGGCCACCGATCAGAATCATCAGCGTGGAAACTTCACCAATCGAACCTGGAATGTTACCAATGAAGGCATCCATCCAAGTCACATGCTGACCGGTAATCGTGTTCAGTAAACCGCTCTGACCACCTGCGCTCCACTGAGATAACGGCGTTGCGCCCGAATAGCCATCGGCTGCGTTCCATACCAAATCGCCAGAGATCTGCGCCGGATAGGCAAAGAACAGGAACGCACGGCCAGCCAATGCCGGGTTCAAGAAGTTACGCCCCGTACCGCCGAAAATCTCTTTGGCAATCACTACGCCGAATGAAATACCCAGCGCGGCCTGCCACAGTGGTAACGTTGGTGGCACAATCAAAGCAAACAGAATCGACGTGACGAAGAAACCTTCGTTGATTTCATGTTTGCGGATGATGGAAAACAGCACTTCCCAGAAACCGCCGACTAAGAACACGACGGCATAAATCGGCAGGAAATAGACTGCACCCAGCGTCATCATGCTAGCCCAACCAGCATTAGCCTGTAGGCTGGCACCCAACATTTCAGCTAACCAATAATGCCAATCTGAAGCAATCACCTGAGCCAGTTTTTCGCCCTGATACAGATGGTTCAACGCGCCGATAGTTTCGTGACCGACGTTGTACATTCCCCAAAACATCGTTGGGAATACCGCCAGCCAAACCAAAATCATCATGCGCTTTAAGTCGATCGCATCACGAACGTGCGACGCGCCGTGCGTCACTTTGCCCGGCGTGTACATCAGCGTGGCAGCCGCTTCATAGAGCGGATAGTATTTTTGCAGCTTGCCACCCGGTTCGAAGTGGTGCTCCATGTTCTCGATAAAACTCTTCAGGCCCATGAATTATCCTTCCTGCTCAATGGTCGTCAGCACGTCGCGCAGCACTGGGCCATATTCATATTTGCCCGGGCACACAAAAGTACAGAGCGCGAGATCTTCCTCATCCAGCTCTAAGCATCCTAGAGCTTGAGCACTTTCACAGTCGCCAGACAGCAGATCGCGCAGCAGCATGGTGGGTAAGATATCCAACGGCATAACGCGCTCATAGTTGCCAATTGGCACCATGGCACGCTCACCACCGTTCATATCGGTGGAAAAAGCAAACAGTTTGCGCTTGAAGAAATGCCCCAGCGTAGTGCGGGTGATCGAGAATTTATTCGCGCCAGGCATCATCCAGCCTAGTAGCTCTTTCTCACGCCCTTCTTTCACTACGGAGATTTGATTATGGAAGCGGCCTAGGAAAGCTTTGGTGCCAATCGCCTGCGTCCCACTCAATACGGAGCCACTGATAATGCGATTATCCCCCTGCTTTAGACGCCCAACCGTCATTTCGTCGGTGCTCGCGCCTAATCGGGTTCGCAGCAACACTGGTTTTTCTACCTGAGGGCCGCCCAAGGCGATAACGCGGTCGGTATACAATTCACCGGTGGTGAAAAGCTTACCGACGGCAATAACGTCCTGATAGCCAATATGCCAGACGGTTTTCGTCAGACTAACAGGCTCTAAGAAATGAATGTGAGTCCCTACCAACCCTGCTGGATGCGGGCCACTAAATTCGTTGTAGGTAACATTCGGAGCCGTTTTGTTTTGTAGCCCTGCGCCTGCCTGCTGGCATACGTAAACCTTTCCTTCGGTCAAACGGCTTAGCACGGTCAGCCCATGCTCGAAGTCAGCCATGTTTTCACGCAGGATCAGCAAAGGATCAGCAGCCAATGGCTGAGTATCCATTACGCTCACGAAAATAGCGGCGGTGTCAGAACCCAGCTTTGGGGCATGGCTAAACGGACGCGTACGCAGCGCGGTCCATAGACCCGATGCCACAAGATTGCTTTCGACCTGAGCTCGCGTCAAATCCGCCAGTTCGGCAGCATCATAGTGGGGAAATGTCACCTGCTCATCACCGTCGACGGCAATGACGACGGATTCCAGAACACGTTTTTCACCGCGATTGATCGCGATAACCTGTCCTGCAGCTGGAGCAGTAAACAATACGCCAGGATTCTTTTTATCTTCAAAAAGCACCTGACCTTTTTTAACTTGATCACCCTCTTGCACGACCATTGAAGGTCGCATGCCAACATAGTCGCCACCCAAAATGGCAACTCGACCGATGGCTGGGCCCTGTTCAATGACCGGGGCGGGTGCACCCTCGATAGGCAAATTAAGCCCTTTTTTAATTTTAATCATTTGGTTGCACTATATATATCGTCATGACATTAATGATGTGAACCCTGCAGGCGTTCCTGTATGCGCTATTTTCGTTAAGAAAAAAGAACATCGTTGCATGCAGATAAGAGATTGCTCATCGCTATCGGCGAATATTAACCCGAGGTATTACAGGGATTAAAAGCGATGTTACCGATAACCGCGCGATTTTACCATTTTACACCGCGAACATCAGCAGCATTGCCGTGACCTGCATCAAGCAAATTAGACATAGCGAGAAACCATTCATTTTTATCAGATGAACACCTCGGTTTTTATATAGCTATCAAGCAATGGTTATGATGCTTAATTTTAACTACACAAAGATTTCATCAGAAACGACTCAAAAAACACTCACTCCCGTTGCTCACTCTGGATTAAACTGACGCTGTTTTGGGAGCTGTCAACAGACTTAATCTGAAGATCTTCTATCTATAGTTTATTTGCAGGGTTATAAATGGGCAAAATCATCGCCTTGTTGGCCGTATTTTTTGTACTGCCACTGACGTCATGTAGTTCGTCTGCCAGTGAGCAGGCGCAAAATACACCACTGGTCAAACAGCAGCTATTGGGTTCTCCGGTTTATATTCAGATATTCAAAGAAGAAAGAAAGCTCGAACTTTTTGCCAAAGTTCAAGACAAATATCAACTGGTGCAAAGCTTCAATATCTGTAAGTTTTCAGGTGGATTAGGGCCGAAGCGTACCGAAGGGGATTTCAAAAGCCCTGAAGGTTTCTATCAGGTTGATGCGCGTCATTTGAAACCAAACAGTAAATTTTACCAAGCCATTAATATTGGATATCCGAATGCCTACGATCAGGCGCACGGTTATTCAGGCAAATATTTGATGATTCACGGTGACTGCGTTTCGATTGGTTGTTATGCGATGACTAACGAAGGTATCTCGCAAATTTATACCTATGTGCAAAGTGCATTTCGTAATGGACAAACGTTGGTCAATATCAATATTTATCCGTTCCGTATGACCGAGCAAAATATGCAGCGCCATCGCAACTCTGATTATTTACCGTTCTGGAAACAGCTGCAGCCTGGCTATGCTTATTTCAATGAGCACCACCAGCCCCCTATGGTGAATGTCGTTAATGGTCAGTATGTGGTGAATCGCCCATCAGCGCTGGATGGGCAATCTCCGTCACAGCTGGCGTTCACCCAGACAAAATAAGGCATACTCCCCTGACCCAATGCGGCTCCAGTTTTCATTGCTGGTTAGGGGTTGAGTAGCAATCACGGTAACGACGTCATTCGGCGTCGTTTGTGATTGGAAATCAATTTCCACATCCTCATCTAATAGCGTTGCCTTACCGAAAGGTGCCCGACGCGTTATCCAATATAAATTCGTCGAGCAATAGGCCATCACAAAACGCCCATCAGACAGCAGCATATTAAATACGCCTTTTGCGCGTAATTCATCGGCGCATTGAGCAATAAAGCGGAATACCGCAGGCCAGTTACCCGGCGTTCTTGGATATCGGGTCGCCATTTTATTCAGCAGCCAACAAAATGCATATTCGCTATCGGTTTGACCAACTGGGCGGAAATATCCCGTTTCTAGATTTTTGTATCCGGTCAGTTGGCCATTATGTGCAAACGTCCAATTTCGCCCCCATAGTTCACGAGTAAAGGGGTGAGTATTTTCGAGTGCAACGGTACCGCGATTAGCCTGCCGAATATGAGAAATCACCGCGCAGGATTTTATTGGATACTCTTGCACCAAGCGGGCAATAGGCGAATTGAAACTAGGATGCGGATCTTTAAATGTACGGCAGCCGTTACCTTCATAAAAGGTTATACCCCATCCATCTTTATGTGGCCCGGTGCGCCCACCACGCTGTACCAAACCGGTAAAGCTGAAGCAGATGTCCGTCGGCACATTGGCACTCATACCGAGTAGTTCACACATAGCTACCTCCTGTTCCAACGTCGACGATTATACATCAGGCACCGTCTGCCTTCTTTATGTTGCCGCTGAAAAGGGCGTCGCTCGCCAATTACGGTAAGTGAAAGAATTGAGCGCACGCCCAAACGCCAGCGCGCGTCCTGTCGCGCTGGCCCATACGATCAAGACATAAACGCTAATTTATGCCTCGCTCAAAAGGCAAGCAAAATAGCTTATTTCACCATCTCTTTTTCAATCAACTGGATCAGGATATGTATCGCTTTAATGTGAATTTCCTGAATGCGATCTGCATAGCCAAAGTGCGGTACACGGATTTCAACATCGGCGCTACCCGCCATTTTCCCGCCGTCTTTACCGGTCAGGGTAATCACTTTCATGCCTTTAGCGCGCGCGGCTTCAATCGCCTTAATGATGTTGCCAGAATTGCCTGAAGTTGAAATGCCCAACAGCACATCGCCTTCACGGCCAACAGCTTCAACGTAGCGAGAGAATACGTACTCATAACCAAAGTCATTGCTCACGCAGGACAAATGGCTTGGATCAGAAATCGCGATTGCCGCATAGCCAGGGCGATTCTCACGGTAACGGCCAGTCAACTCTTCTGCAAAATGCATAGCATCGCAATGTGAACCCCCATTGCCGCAGGACAGCACTTTGCCACCCGCTTTGAATGAATCAGCCAACAGAACCGCAGCGCGCTGAATAGCATCAATGTTAGCGTCATCGCTGATAAAATTTTGCAGCGTTGTCGCTGCTTCGTTCAGTTCACTACGAATGAGATCGTGGTACATAGCAGCCTCTTTATTACATAGAAAATGGCATTCGACATATTGTAAGAAGTGTAACGGATAGCACCCACCCCGAGAAGTACCGCAACGCGCGTTTTCACCGATCCTAGACTTTCTTTTTCGCTCATCATCGCTCATAGGCGGCGTTATTTAGCTTGAAATGCGGTTTAAGGGTGAAATTGTGAGCTGCGTTGTAATTAATATGTAAACACATTGCTAAATAAAATTAACTCAACTACAACCTATATTATCTACAACAGGTCAGACCTCCTACTACTTGGTCCTCCTAACTCGACCTCTGAACGCGCAGGAGCATTAACATGATGGTTCTTAGTCTTGTGGTTTTTTTGATAGCGATTGGCGTGCTGTTCTATCACCAAGTTAATCTCTATCTAAGCAGCGCTATTTTGCTGGCATACACCGCAGCCATGGCTGCAATTGGTCTCTGGTCGTTCTGGGCACTGGTTCCGGTTGCCGTGGTCTTATTACCACTGGTACTGGTTTCGGTACGACGCTCACTGATCTCTGCGCCAGCCTTAAAAGCATTCCAAAAAGTCATGCCGCCAATGTCTCGCACCGAGAAAGAAGCTATCGATGCAGGAACGACATGGTGGGAAGGCGATATTTTCCGTGGGACGCCAGACTGGAAAAAACTGCATGATTATCCGCAGCCTAAGCTAACGGAAGAAGAACAAGCATTTCTGGATGGCCCAGTGGAAGAAGCTTGCCGCATGGCAAATGATTTCCAGATCACTCATGAACTAGCTGACTTGCCGCCTGAACTGTGGGCCTATCTAAAAGAACATCGCTTCTTCGCCATGATTATCAAAAAACAGTATGGCGGTCTGGAGTTCTCTGCCTACGCTCAGTCGCGTGTACTGCAAAAACTGTCTGGTGTATCAGGTATTTTGGCTATCACCGTGGGTGTTCCTAACTCCCTTGGCCCCGGCGAACTGTTGCAACATTACGGTACCGAAGCGCAAAAAGATCACTATTTACCGCGCTTAGCGCGTGGTGAAGAGATCCCTTGTTTCGCGCTAACCAGCCCTGAAGCGGGTTCCGACGCTGGCGCAATTCCCGACGTAGGGATCGTGTGCATGGGCGAATGGCAAGGCAAGCAAACTCTGGGCATGCGCCTGACATGGAACAAGCGTTACATCACTCTCGCTCCGATTGCGACCGTGCTTGGCTTAGCCTTCAAGCTTTCTGACCCTGAGCGTTTACTCGGTGGTGAAGAACACTTAGGTATTACCTGTGCGCTTATTCCAACCGATACCGATGGCGTAGAAATTGGTGCTCGTCACTTTCCTCTGAACGTACCGTTCCAAAACGGCCCGACGCGTGGCCAAGATGTTTTCGTTCCTATCGATTTCATTATCGGTGGACAAACCATGGCCGGCCAAGGCTGGCGTATGCTGGTCGAATGCTTGTCGGTTGGGCGAGGTATCACATTGCCGTCTAACGCGACCGGCAGCCTGAAAAGCGTCGCACTGGCCATTGGTGCATATGCCAACATCCGTCGCCAATTCAAAATCTCGATCGGTAAAATGGAAGGGATTGAAGAACCATTAGCGCGCATTGCGGGTAACGCTTACGTCATGGATGCGGCAGCAACCTTAGTGACCTATGGCATCATGCAAGGTGAGAAACCTGCGGTGCTGTCAGCGATTATTAAATATCACTGTACCCATAGGGGGCAGCGTTCAATCATTGATGCAATGGATATCGCCGGTGGTAAAGGCATTATGCTCGGTGAATCAAACTTTGTGGCACGTGCTTACCAAGGTGCTCCGATCGCCATCACCGTTGAAGGTGCCAATATTCTGACGCGCAGCATGATGATCTTCGGTCAGGGCGCAATCCGCTGCCATCCTTATGTACTGGATGAAATGGCTGCCGCGCAGGACAACAGCGTTCCGCGCTTTGATAAGTTGCTGTTTAGCCACTTAGGTCATGTTGGTAGCCATAAAGTACGTAGCTTCTGGCTGGGTCTGACCGATGGCCGCACCAGCGCCACGCCAACAAAAGATGCAACACGCCGCTACTATCAACAGATTAACCGCATGAGCTCTAACCTAGCGCTGTTATCTGATGTATCCATGGGCGTACTGGGGGGGTCACTGAAACGCCGTGAACGTATCTCAGCACGATTGGGGGATTTGCTCAGCCAGCTGTTCTTAGCCACTGCGGTTCTGAAACGTTACGAAGATGAAGGCCGCAACGAAGCGGATCTGCCGCTGGTGCATTGGGGTGTTCAGGATGCGTTGCATCAGGCTGAACAGGCCATCGATGACCTGCTGCGCAACTTCCCGAACGGCTTTGTGGCTGGCGTCATGCGCGCTGTGATTTTCCCACTCGGCCGCGCTCATACCGCCCCATCTGATTATCTGGATCATAAAGTGGCGAAAATCCTTCAGGTTCCATCCGCCACACGTAGCCGCATTGGTCGTGGAATGTATCTCACGCCAAGCGAATACAACCCACATGGTTTGATCGAAGCCGCGCTGGCAGACGTGATTGCCGCAGACCCAATCCATCAGCGCATCTGTAAAGCGCTGGGTAAAAACCTGCCGTTCACCCGCTTGGATCAGTTGGCAAAGGCAGCGCTGGATAAAGGGCTGATCAACGCTGAAGAGCAGGCAATCCTAGTGAAAGCAGAGGAAAGCCGCCTGCGTACCATCAACGTCGATGAATTCGAGCCTGAAGCGCTAGCTGCAGCCGTCGTCCCAGAAAAAGAACCGGTAGAAGCCACGCATACGGAGAAAAAACTGCCGGAAAAGCAGAATGGCCTGCGGAAAAACGAGGCCGCTTAATCTGAACTATCATGAAAATAGCGGGTCGTATGGCAATCAGTCACATAAAACCCGCTATTAATTTCTAGATAGCGAGCTATTAAGCTTTAGTTAGCTAACTATCAAAAAATTATAGCGATAAGCGAAGATACACGCGCAAGGAAAGCACGTCATGGGCATGATAATCATCCCCGGTTTTATTTTATTTTGTTTCCTCTTGATACTGGCTGCAGTGTTGATGGCAAAACTATCCAAAGCCACAACGCCGGACAAGAAACTAATTCTAGGTTTAGGATTAGTGCTAGTGTTAAGTGTAGCTGGCTACATTGGTTGGATAGGATATCAATTATTCACCTTAGGTCACTAAGACAAAAAAAGCCCAGATTCTCATCTGGGCTTTTTGATGTTCAGTACTGACGCGATTTAGATCGCTTCCTCATCCTGCTCACCGGTACGAATACGCACTACGCGCGCAACGTCGAAGACAAAGATTTTTCCATCGCCAATTTTGCCAGTTTGAGCGGTCTGCATGATGGTTTCTACGCAGGTATCTACGATGTCATCGGCAACGACGATTTCAATTTTTACCTTCGGCAGGAAATCGACCATGTATTCCGCGCCACGATACAGTTCCGTATGACCTTTCTGGCGCCCAAAACCTTTAACTTCGGTGACGGTCATGCCAGTGATCCCCACTTCAGCCAGCGCTTCGCGAACATCATCCAGCTTGAATGGCTTAATAATTGCGTCAATCTTCTTCATTGCTAATCCCTTTACCAGTTTTTGCGGCCAAAGCCAGATGTAATCGGATAGCGACGATCTTTGCCAAAGTTGCGCGCGGTAATTCGCGGCCCAACTGCAGCCTGACGGCGCTTATATTCATTAATATCAACCAAACGAATAACCTTTCGCACCACCGCCTCGTCAAAGCCTGCGGCAACCAAATCAGCTACCGACTTGTCTTGCTCAACGTAACCTTCCAGAATTGCATCCAGAATGTCATACGGCGGTAAGCTATCCTGATCGAGCTGATCGGGAGCCAGTTCTGCTGATGGTGGACGATCAATAACGCGCTGCGGGATCACATAGGATACCGTATTACGATATTCAGATAGCTTGAATACTAGCGTTTTTGGCACGTCTTTCAACACATCAAAACCACCGGCCATATCACCGTAAAGCGTGGCGTAGCCTACGGCCATTTCACTCTTATTACCGGTAGTTAGAACCAAACGGCGGCGTTTATTCGACAGTGCCATCAGCACTACGCCACGGCAACGCGCCTGTAAATTCTCTTCGGTGGTATCGCGCTCAGTTCCAGCAAACATCGGTGCAAGCTGACCCATAAAGGCATCAAACATCGGTTCGATGGAGACAATATCAAACTCGACGCCCAGAATTTCAGCTTCTTCTTTCGCATCAGCAATGCTGATATCCGCGGTGTAACGGAATGGCATCATCATCGCTTGAACTTTATCTTTACCCAGCGCATCTACGGCAATCGCCAGCGTCAACGCCGAATCGATACCGCCAGATAGGCCGAGCACCGCGCCTTGGAAGCCATTTTTCGTGACGTAATCACGCACGGCTAGCACCAACGCTTCATAAACCTGTGCCAGTTCGGGCAGGCTAGCGGCCGGTGCAACCATCGGTTCCACCTGCATATCATGCAAATTGAATAAGGCAGTTTGTTCAGCGAAGGCTGCTAAGCGGTGCGTCATATTACCGGACGCATCAAAGCCTTTAGAACAACCATCAAAAATGAGTTCGTCCTGCCCCCCCACCTGATTCAGATACACCAGAGGTAATCCAGTGCGTTGGCAGTGGCTCGTCAGCAAGGTTTTGCGGATATAGGGTTTTTCACGGTTGTACGGAGAGGCATTGATCGACAACAACACTTCAGCGCCCGCCGCCGCAACAGCATCAACGGGGCCATCGAACCACAGATCTTCACAAATCAGCAGACCTAAACGATAGCCTTTGAGCTCAACCACACAGCTCTCATGACCCGCTGAGAAATAGCGTTTCTCATCGAATACGCCATAGTTTGGCAGCTGCTGTTTGAAATAACGCGCAACCAACTGTCCCTCAGAGAACAGAGATAGCGCATTATATAAATGCTCTCCTTCACGCCACGGATGACCAACTAAAACCGCGATATCTGTCGATGCCTGCTGCAAACGATCCAACTGCGCCTGACAACGCAGATAAAAATCATCTCGGTACAGCAAATCTTCAGGTGGATAGCCCGAAAGAGCCAATTCAGAAAACATCACCAAATCGGCACCCGCTTTGCGCTGCTCGCACAAAGTATTCAGCATACGTTCGGTGTTACCTTCGATATCACCCACCAGCCAGTTGAGCTGGGCTAACGCAATAGAAAGAGATCGACTCATAATTACTCACTTCCTTCGTATTCGAAGCGGCGACCTTGTCGCCACTCCAACTACTTTGGATATAAAAAAGAGGCTGGTTTAATGCGCCAAGTGTAAAACATTCTCATCACTTTGTTTAGCGCCCTAAACGACCAAAAGCACTCGAATTCCCCAGCGTAATTTGACCAGCGGCACCAAGTACGCAGGGGATCCCTATTCTTTGAAATCAGCCGCATCTAACTCATGCCGCGCCAGCAGCTTATAAAACTCGGTACGGTTACGACCAGCCAAACGTGCGGCATTGGTGACGTTGCCTTTCGTTATTTGCAGGAGTTTGCGCAAATAGTTAAGTTCAAAGTGGTTACGCGCCTCAGCAAACGTTGGCAATACCGTATTTTCGCCTTCCAGCGCCTGCTCAACTAAGGCTTCGCTGATCACTGGAGCGCTGGTTAACGCAACGCATTGTTCGATAACGTTAACTAATTGACGCACATTTCCCGGCCAGCTCGCGGCCATTAAGCGGCGCATGGCATCAGTAGAAAAACTACGTACGAAAGGTTTATGGCGTTGAGCCGATTCGCGCAGCAGATGGTTGGCGAGCAGAGGAATGTCTTCAGCGCGCTCGTTCAGCGCCGGAATCTTCAGACTCACCACATTTAGGCGATAGAACAGATCCTCGCGGAACTCCCCTTTTGCCATCGCTTTTGGCAAATCGCGATGCGTGGCGGAAATAATACGCACGTTGATATCGATATCGCGGTTGCTGCCTAACGGGCGCACCTTGCGTTCTTGCAGCACGCGCAACAGTTTTACCTGTAGCGCCAGCGGCATATCACCGATTTCATCCAGAAACAGTGTGCCACCCTCTGCTGCTTGGAATAGCCCTTCTCGGCTACTCACGGCACCGGTAAAAGCGCCTTTAGCATGACCAAACAGCTCAGATTCCAGTAACTGTTCTGGCAATGCGCCGCAGTTGATTGCAATAAACGCTTTTCCTGCCCGTGGGCTGGCGGCATGAATCGCTTGCGCGAGCACTTCTTTACCCGTACCGCTTTGCCCGTTAATCAGCACGCTAACATCTGATTGAGCCACCATATTTGCCTGTTCCAGCAGACGCAACATGGTTGGGCTACGCGTGACGATACCTTCGCGCCAAGTGTCATCACCCGCAGCGGGCATCGACTGAGCTAAGGCCTCATCAATCGCTTTATAAAGGGCATCACGATCAACCGGCTTGGTTAAGAAACCAAATACACCTTGTTGAGTTGCCGCAACCGCATCAGGAATCGAGCCATGAGCGGTAAGAATAATCACCGGCATACCGGGCTGACGCTTTTGGATTTCAGCAAACAGCGCCATCCCATCCATTTCATCCATTCGCAGGTCGCTGATGACCAAATCAATCTGTTCACGCCCTAACACACGTAATGCGTCATGCCCGCTTTCTGCCGTAGTAACACGGAATCCTTCACTACTCAGGCGCATCCCCAGCAGCTTTAGCAAGCTGGGATCATCATCCACTAACAGTAAATTAGCTGGTTTACGTTGTGTCATTCAGTGTGGCTCCTTAGTGGGCGTCCGTGTTAGCAGGTTCTGAAGCTGGCTTGCCACTGGCCTCTGCCGGAGCTTTACTCTCAGATTTCCCTGTGTCGTCAGAGCTATCTTCTTTCACCGACGGATCGGACATCTCTCCCGACATTTGCTTGCGTGAAGAGAGCTGACGTTCGATATCTGTCAGGTTTTCTAGCTTACGAGTGGTGTCATCAAGTTGGTACTGCAACCGCCCCTGCGTTTCTCGTAGCGCATCTAGCTGCGAATCCGTACTGGCTTGTAACTTTTGATAACGCGCTTTTTCATCGAGAAGATTGATCATCAGCATCTGTTTTTCGCGCCACAGCTGTATCAACGGACGCACAGAAGCAGGGAACTCGGAACGATAACCGTTCAAGCGATCGATAATCTGTCGACGCTCGGCGGCTGTTGGCTCTGCGCTGCCAACCAGAACACTTTGTTTAAACACACGCTGCCAATTTTCACTGCCCAGCGAGCGAGCCTGCAACCGCGCCTCTTGCCCGCTCAGGCGATCGGCACAGTCCATCGCGCGCAGCCAATAAAGCCCATTCTCAACGGCTTCTTTGTCATCATTAAACCAGAGGGTCTCGCAAGAGGCCGTTTGATAATCCACCACTTTACTGTCAGGAATAATCGCCTGTACAGCATGAGAAACCGGGTTACCGGTGCCCGTTTTAGCGCACCCTGTTAACAAAAATGGAACCAACAACATAGCGCCCAATGCGGAAAATGGACGCAAAACAGACGCCATACGGCGAAGGCCGTCAGCGTCAATCAGATGTTCGTTGAATAGGGCGCGAACAGACCACTTATTCATTAGTTATGAGATCTCTGCGGTTAATGGTAATTCAATGCGAAAACAGACGTCAGCGCCGTCTACGGTCACCAGATGTAAATCACCCTGCATTCGGCGGATACAATCTCGGGCAATGCTTAGCCCCAAGCCGCTCCCTTTTACAGCGCCTTTACGTTGAAGACTTCCCTGATAAAAAGGTTCAAAAATCATGGCCTGCTCAGCCGACGGGATGCCAGCACCGGTGTTAGCCACATCTATCTGTATTTTATCACCAGCCAAACGACTGCGGATCCAGATGGTACCGGATTCCGCCCCATAGTGCACCGCATTGGAATAGAGATTATCAATAACGCGTTCTAATAGCGTAGGTTCTGCCCAGCAAAGGTCAACGTTTAGCTCAGTAAGTGTACGGATAGATTTGGCTCGTGCAGGCAAACTGTGGGCCGACACCACCAGCCCGACCATCTCGCCCAGATTAACATTTTCTTTCTCCATCGGGGCATCTGCCAGCTTGCGGTTGTAATCCAATAGCTGTTCGATGAGCTGCTGCAAATGACGACTGCTGGAGTCCAAAATGCCGACCACTTCCTTTTGATCCTGAGTGAGCGGGCCTGCGACCTCATCGGCTAACAGCTCCGTTCCTTCTCGCATGCTGGCAAGCGGCGTTTTCAATTCGTGAGAGATGTGACGTAAGAACTCATGACGCTGCGACTCTAACCAAGAAAGGCGTTCACTCAACCAAACAATGCGCTGTGCCAACGATCTGATTTCACGCGGACCACGAAACGCCACCATATTGCCAACGTTTTTGCCCTCGCCTAGACGATTAATCATGCGCTCGACCCCCTTCACAGGGCCGATAATCATGCGAGTAAACAGAAATACCAACAGCACACTCACTAAAAACAGCACCAGTGCCTGCCAACCAAAGAACTGTCCACGCTCGGCAATAGCCTGCTGTAGCTGTTGTCCGCGCGTGAAAATAACGTCTCGCGTCGCCTGAACCATTTGGCCATTTGCCACTGAAAAACCAGCCAATAAAGCCGATGCCTGAGTCACAGGCGCATTATTCTGACACTGAAAAGTCGCCAGTTGGTCAATCAAACCGTTTAACTTTTGGTAATAACGTGGGTCTGGCAACACAGACGCCTGACGCTCCAGCATTTGAGAGTATTGCCCGCGCTGTTTTTGATACAGCTTAGAAAGTGATTCATCGCCTAGCACACAGAACTGCCGGTAGCTACGTTCCATTTCCACCGCAAGGCTCGCCATCGCTTCGCTGCGACGCGCATCGGAAAGCGTGGTGCGGTTGATGTCGGCCGCCTGGGAGCTCAAATTATTAAGGCCTTGGTAGGCTTGATAAGCCAGCACCAATAAAGGCAGCAATACCAGCAGAAATGCCAGCAAGACTAGCTGACGTAGCGAACGAGGAAATAAACGCCATCTCTTCAAGGAAATCATCTCATTACCTAAAGGTTTACCCAGATGCTAACTGAGTCAGGCAGGGGGAGCAATTCTTCAATACATACTCGGCATTCGGGGCGATACGTAGCCGAGCAAAACATCGCGTGACTAGGATTAACGAGCGCGGCCAACGCACATGCAGCGTAATAACTGACGGGAATAAAACAAAAACCCGAAGGCAGATAACTGTCTTCGGGTTCCGTTGGCTGAATGATATCGCTACTGCAATTCTCGTCTTCAGTGTGATGAGGTAAACCGTCATCGGCGCCGTACAACGGCAAATAAGACGAATGTCATTCATTTTATGTCCCAAATTGATGAACCAATCATCACAGTCGGACATTGAATAGGTGGCGCCTCACTCAACGTGTCGTCCGGAGTTTGATAAAGCGCGTAAGCGACTGTTATCGGATAGTTGGACGGTAGGCACCTTACTTTGGCGTCATTCGATGGCTTATGTAGCCTGACTCGCTATTGCGGTCGCTGACATAAAAGAGTGAATGAGCAACTGTGTTATACAATGCACGTACCGTGCCAACTTCATAAGACTCATTCTAACAATATAAAATATAAGTATTTTTAAATAAAAATACATTTATATAGGCAATCAATATAGGCGTTATCCTTGGTTCAGCTATATATTTTGCTCTTTTTTTCACCTAGCCGTCGCTAAAAGTAGACACTATGGGTATCGCTTATCACTGCCGTTAAAAATCAATAGGTTAAATGTCTCTTTTTGGAGACACCCATAGTGGGGTGATGTTGTTGTTTTGCGACATAGGGGAATTGCTTGGTTGGCTGACTGTCGTTGATGGGATTGCGGTGGCATGTTTCGTTCGCCGATCAGCAAACGCGTTTCCATGAACCCACTGGCGAAGGCGACCGAGATGCCATCTCAGCTCCGGTTGGAACGTCAATATCCTATGGGATTGTGGTGTAATGTTTCGTTCGCCTGTCAGCAAACGCGTTTCCATGAGCCCACTGGCGAAGGCGACCGAGATGCCATCTCCGCTCCGGTTGGAACGTCAATATCCTATGAGATTGTGGTGTAATGTTTCGTTCGCCTGTCAGCAAACGCGTTTCCATGAGCCCACTGGCGAAGACGACCGATGAGAGCCCCATTGCGCGGGGGCTCTCAACTCGCGCGCTTTTATCCGAGATGCCATCTCCGCTTCGGTTTGGTATCGCCCGTCCAGGGCGCCCCAAACTCCGTCACGACATCCCTGTCGTGCCGGCTCTCCCTACCAACACTTAAGCTTTTAAAAGACAAACCAATATTGTTTTGTCTTTTCGTGTTGAATGAAATGCATTGTAGAACCGCCATCAGGGAAGATGGCGGTAGGTCGAGGGCGTACAAGATGTGCGCTCTGAGACCGGTCGGCCAAACGACGCGGTAAAAAAGCGCGAGAGTCGAGAGGTTGCGCGCTGGCAACCGCTCGTCGGACGCCTACGCCAGCGGTGTCATGGAAACCAAAACGCTGACGGGCGGACGAAAACTTTCACCATTTTTACATAAAAAGATTCTGACGCATTTTCCTGTTGAAAGAATGCATGATAGAACCGCCATCAAGGAAGATGGCGGTAGGTCGAGGGCGTACAGGATGTGCGCTCCGAGACCGGTCGGCCAAACGACGCGGTAAAAAAGCGCGAGAGTCGAGAGGTTGCGCGCTGGCAACCGCTCGTCGGACGCCTACGCCAGCCGTGTCATGGAAACACAGATGCTGACGGGCGGACGAAAACTTTCACCGTTGATGCATAAATTCAGATGCCCTAGATAATCACCCCAACTGCTTACGTGCATTACGGAACATACGCATCCACGGGCTATCTTCGCCCCACTCGGCTGGGTGCCAAGAGTTGCTAACCGTGCGGAACACGCGTTCTGGGTGTGGCATCATCACAGTCGCACGACCATTGGCGCTAGTAACAGCGGTGATGCCGTTCACTGAGCCATTTGGGTTCGCCGGATAAGACTCGGTGACTTTACCGAAGTTATCAACAAAGCGTAGCGCTACCAGATTATGATGCTCCAGCGCAGCCAGATGCGCATCATCGCGAACTTCTACATGGCCTTCACCGTGCGAAACCGCAATCGGCATACGAGAACCTTCCATTCCTTGGAACAACAATGATGGACTCGCCGTGACTTCCACCAAGCTGAAACGCGCTTCGAAACGTTCTGACGTATTGCGTACAAAACGAGGCCAATGTTCGGCACCGGGAATCAACTCACGCAAATTGGACATCATCTGACAGCCGTTACACACGCCCAAAGCCAAAGTTTGTGGACGATGGAAGAACGATTCAAACTGATCGCGTGCACGTTCATTGAACAGAATGGATTTCGCCCAACCTTCACCGGCACCTAAAACATCACCGTATGAGAAGCCGCCACAAGCTACTAGCGAATGGAATTCATCTAGCGTGATACGCCCTGCCAGAATATCGCTCATGTGTACGTCCACGGCATCAAAACCGGCACGATGGAAAGCAGCTGCCATCTCCACATGAGAGTTCACACCCTGCTCGCGTAACACCGCCAATTTCGGGCGGCTGCCTGTTGCAATATAAGGTGCGGCAATATCTTCCTGAGGATTGAAAGTCAGTTTGACGTTCAAGCCAGGATCGGATTCCACCTGTTTGGCCTGATGTTCCTGATCGGCGCATTCCGGATTATCACGCAGGCGTTGCATCTGCCACGTCGTCTCGGCCCACCACAGACGCAGCGTTGAACGCTGTTCGTGGTACACCTCTTTGCCATGCGACTGAATCGCAAAGCGATCGCCGCTTGAGGCATGACCAATTTCATGCGCGATATCAGCAATTCCCTGCTCGGTCAGAATGGCTTTTACTGCTGCGAGATCCGTGTTACGAATCTGAATAACGGCGCCTAACTCTTCGTTGAACAACGCAGCAAGGTGATCCTGCCCCAGCTTGCTGATATCAATATCCAGCGCACAGTGCCCAGCAAACGCCATTTCCGCCAACGTGACCAACAGACCACCGTCAGAACGGTCGTGATAAGCCAAAAGTTTACCTTCAGCCACCAGCGTCTGCATGGCATTGAAGAAACCAGCCAGCTTCTGCGTGTTACGCACATCAGCGGGCTTATCACCCAGCTGACGATAAACCTGTGCTAGCGCCGTAGCACCTAACGCATTATTCCCCTCGCCCAAGTCGATGAGCAGCAGCGTATTTTCGCCCTGATCAACATGCAACTGTGGTGTCACCGTATGGCGCACGTCTTCGACGCGGGCAAACGCGGTGATAACCAGAGACAACGGAGATGTCATCTCGCGTGGTTGGTTACCTTCCTGCCAGCGCGTTTTCATCGACATGGAATCTTTGCCTACGGGGATAGTGAGCCCCAGCGCTGGGCAGAGTTCTTCGCCCACGGCTTTGACTGCTTCATATAAACCCGCATCCTCGCCTGGATGACCGGCTGCAGACATCCAGTTAGCCGAAAGCTTAACGCGTTTAAGCTCACCGATCTGAGTACAGGCAAGGTTAGTTAGCGCTTCGCCTACGGCCAAACGTGCCGAGGCAGCGAAATCAAGCAAAGCAACCGGAGCACGTTCCCCTAAAGACATCGCCTCGCCATAGTAGCTGTCGAGGCTTGCGGTCGTTACCGCACAGTCGGCTACTGGGATCTGCCACGGGCCGACCATCTGATCGCGAGCAACCATACCCGTTACGCTACGGTCACCGATGGTAATCAGGAACGTTTTTTCCGCTACGGCAGGTAAATGCATCACACGCTTCACCGCATCAGCAATGCTGATGCTGCCACGGTTTAGCGAATCTCCCAGCGCTTTTAGCGTAGTGACATCACGTGTCATCTTCGGCGTTTTACCCAACAACACGTCCAAAGGCATATCGATAGGTTGATTGTCGAAATGGCGGTCATTCAGCGTTAAATGCAGTTCTTCGGTAGCCTCTCCGATAACGGCATAAGGCGCACGCTCGCGGCGGCAAATCGCATCAAACTGAGCCAGTTTCTCTGGTGCAACGGACATCACATAGCGTTCCTGTGATTCGTTACACCAAACCTCCAGCGGGCTCATTCCCGGCTCATCGTTGAGAATATCGCGCAGTTCAAAACGCCCACCACGACCCCCATCGCTCACCAACTCAGGCATCGCATTCGATAACCCGCCGGCGCCAACGTCGTGAATAAACTGAATCGGGTTTTCATCACCCAACTGCCAGCAACTATCGATCACTTCCTGACAACGGCGTTCCATCTCTGGGTTGTCACGTTGTACCGATGCAAAATCCAGATCCGCGTCAGACTGGCCTGATGCCATTGAAGAGGCCGCGCCACCACCTAAACCAATATTCATCGCAGGCCCGCCAAGCACAATGAGCTTGGCACCCACGGTGATCTCGCCTTTCTGTACGTGTTCCGCGCGAATATTTCCGATACCGCCCGCCAACATAATAGGTTTGTGGTAACCCCGTAGTTCAACGCCGTTATGACTTTTCACCTGTTCTTCATAGGTGCGGAAATAACCCAGCAGCGCTGGACGGCCAAATTCGTTGTTAAACGCTGCCCCACCTAATGGGCCTTCGGTCATAATGCTTAAAGCATTTACAATGCGTTCTGGTTTGCCAAAATCCTGTTCCCACGGCTGTTCAAAGCCAGGAATGCGTAGGTTGGAAACGGAGAAACCGACCAGACCCGCTTTGGGCTTGGAACCGCGGCCCGTTGCGCCCTCATCACGAATTTCGCCACCAGAGCCGGTTGCCGCACCAGGCCACGGAGAGATCGCCGTTGGGTGGTTGTGGGTTTCCACCTTCATCAGGATATGAGCGTCTTCCTGATGGTAGTCATACACACCTGATTCCGGATCGGCAAAGAAGCGCCCCACAGAAGAACCTTCCATCACCGCGGCGTTATCTTTATAAGCCGACAGCACGTAATCTGGCGTCTGCTCATAGGTATTCTTAATCATTTTGAACAGCGATTTTGGCTGTTCCTGCCCATCGATAATCCAATCGGCATTAAAAATCTTGTGGCGGCAGTGCTCAGAGTTCGCCTGAGCAAACATATAAAGCTCAATGTCGTTTGGATTACGCCCCAAGCGAGTGAACGATTCCAAGAGGTAATCGATTTCATCATCGGCCAGCGCCAGCCCTAGGCGTGTATTAGCTTCAACCAGCGCGCTACGGCCTTTTCCCAACATATCGACGCTCTGTACTGGCGCGGGAGATTGGTGGCTAAAGAGTTTCTGAGCGTCCTGCAATTCATGGAATACACGCTCCATCATGCGGTCGTGCAACAGACCCTGCAATTTTTGCCACTGCGCATCGGTAAGTTCAGGTGCATCCACGTAATAAGCTACGCCACGTTCTAAACGGATCACCTGTGGAAGATTACAGTTATGCGCAATGTCAGTTGCTTTAGATGACCACGGGGAAATGGTTCCAGGGCGTGGTGTCACCAACAGCAAACGACCTTTGGGTTCGTGCTCGGCCAAAGAAGGGCCGTATTTTAACAAACGCTGGAGTGTCGCCTTTTCTTCTGCTGAGAGAGGCGCGCTGACGTCAGCAAAGTGCACATATTCAGCATAGATATCGTTGACTGGAAGATTAGCGTCCTGACAAGCAGACAGCAGTTGGGTAACACGAAAAGCCGACAAAGCGGGTGAGCCACGCATGATTTCCATTGGAAATAAGTCCGTCATCTAGGTTCTCTCGTCTTCGAGATGGCTGTGAAAGGTCAAATAACCTTGTCTACAACCGCCTCAGTGGGCGAAACAGGGGGAAAGCGGGAGACATTATAGAGAATCTACACGCCAGACGAAACCGTTTGCGTAGCCTTTATTTCACATAGGGTGTTTCATAGTGAGATAAAATTTATGTGTTTTTTGAGTTGCGCACTGACGCTTTGTTGCGCAAAATGCCGCCTACCTGTTGATTTAGCCATATACTATCCTGCAAACACAGCCTCACAACTCGATACACATTCATGAGATAACTATTTGAAACGTATAAAATATAATTATTATCTTATTGGTATCGTTTCTGCCCTGCTGGCGCTTGCGCTATGGCCCAACATTCCGTGGCGTAGCGGAAATGAGAGCCAGCTACAACAGATCCTTGACCGTGGGGAACTGCGGGTCAGCACGATTAATTCTCCCTTAACCTATCAGGCTGATGGGAAAAACGTGAGCGGCTTGGACTATGAGCTGGCAAAACGCTTTGCTGATTATCTTGGCGTAAAGCTAAAAGTTCGTGTGCGTGGCACATTGCCCGAATTATTTGACGATTTGGATAGTGGTAAAAGCGATCTGGTTGCAGCCGGTTTGCTTTATAATACCGAGCGCCTGAGCCGTTTTCGCACTGGCCCTGCTTATTACTCGGTATCACAACAGTTGGTTTATCGACAGGGTAAGCCCCGCCCAAAATCGCTGAACGATTTAAGCGGTACGCTTGCGGTGCAATCAGGCTCAGCCCACGTCACCACACTGAGCCAATATAAGCAGAATAAATATCCTAATCTCACTTGGGAATCTTCCAGCGATCTCTCTTCTAACGAGCTTATGCAGCGTGTCGTTCAGGGAAAACTGGATTACACCATTGCGGACTCTGTCAGCGTGGCACTGTTTCAACGCATCCATCCTCAACTCGCCGTTGCTTTTGATATCAGCGATGAAGAGCCAGTCATGTGGTATTTGAACCGCACTGACGACGACAGCTTATATGCCGCCGTTTTGGATTTTTTCAGCAACATGGTGGACGACGGCTCTCTTGCTAGGCTCGAAGAGAAGTATTTAGGCCATGTGGGCGGCTTTGACTACGTCGACATCAAAACGTTTTTAGCTGCAATTGATAACGTACTGCCAGATTTGAGCGATATCTTTAAAAAATATGCAGACAAAATTGACTGGAAACTGTTAGCCGCAATTGCCTATCAAGAATCTCATTGGAATCCTCAAGCAACCTCCCCCACGGGCGTTCGCGGGTTGATGATGCTCACTCGCGCTACGGCTGATGGGCTTGGCGTCAAAGATCGTCTCGATCCCGAACAAAGCATTGCGGGCGGTGCTTTATACCTTGAACGTTTGATGGATAAACTGCCGGACACTATCCCTGAAGATGAGAAAATTTGGTTTGCACTGGCCGCCTACAATATGGGCTATGGTCATATGCTAGACGTGCGTCAATTGACACAAAAACAGGGCGGAAATCCTAATAGCTGGGTTGATGTGAAGCAGCGATTGCCGATGTTAAGCCAGAAGAAGTATAACCAGAATCTCACCTACGGCTACGCACGTGGGCATGAGGCCTATCAGTATGTCGAAAACATTCGCCGTTATCTGGTTAGTCTGGAAGGGTATCTGTTAGAAAAAGAGAAACAAGTCGCCGCCGAGCAAACCCGCCAGGCACTTCTCGGTAAAGGCTATCCTGCCGTATCACCGGAAGATGCACTTGAAGGGAAGCCTAAGCGCAGCCCTCGCGGGCTGCTACCGTTTTAATCTGCTCGATCAGGTTGGTTTAAGCGCCGAGCCTCGCGCTCGGCTTTTTTCTGCTCGCGACGCTGCTGAAAGAACTGGCTTAGCATCTCTGAACATTCATTCGCCATCACGCCAGCGGTAATCTCGATCTGATGGTTCATCCCCGGATGACGTAAAACATCTAGCAAAGATCCCGCCGCCCCGGTTTTTAAATCACTCGCACCATACACCAAACGCTTGATACGGCTGTGAACCATTGCGCCAGCACACATCACGCAGGGCTCTAATGTCACATACAGAGTCGCGTTGAGCAGTCGATAATTCTGCACAATTTGCCCCCCTTGCTGTAACGCCATAATCTCAGCGTGTGCGGTAGGATCGTGGCGGGTAATCGGGCGATTCCATCCCTGCCCTATCACTTCATCATCCAGCACCAAAATAGCCCCTACGGGAACTTCGCCCTGCTCCCATGCTTTTTGCGCTAGTGCTAACGCTTGCTTCATCCAGTAAGCATCATTTAGTTCGCTCACGTGCTCACCTCCGTTCATTCAGGGCGCGCATTATACCTTTCTTGCTTGAAGTTGCATCTTTGGCTTAATCATCATCGTTCAACACCTTTGCACTATTTTTACTATGCGGTCTGGGCGCAAAGTTTTATGCCAAAGAATCACGTACGATGTAAAAGGCTTAAGCCGTCTATTTTATTCAACGTTGAAAAGGAGATGTATCACGATGTTTGGTCAAACTCGAATGGTAAAAAAAGCGCTACTCGCCGGTGTCATGCTTATGGCCTCCACTTCTTTGTGGGCTGCAGAACATTGGATCGATGTTCGCACTCCAGACCAGTATCAGGAAACTCACGTAAAAGGTGCCGTGAATATCCCGTTAAAACAACTGGATCAACGCATCAGCGAAGTGACACAGGACAAGAACGATACGCTGCACCTTTACTGCAATACGGGTAACCAGTCTGGTAAAGCTGAAAAACTGCTGCAAGATATGGGTTACAAAAACGCTATTAATGAAGGCGGCCTCAAAGACGTTGAAAAAACACAGGCCATGATAAAATAATCACACGATTATTCCCCTCGATGCAAAAACCATCGGCTTCGGGGGGCTGACTCATTCTCTCCTTTATCCCCCTAATTTTACACCCGCGTAAAGATAGGTTAGCAGGACTAACACGTTTAACCACAGCAGAATATTTATACATGCCAAACATCACACAAGACACGAATATATAAATAATCAATGTATTAATTTTGCTATCATTTTACTCCTACCAGATCTTGAGGAAGATCAGATTTACTCTACCTCTTGAGTAGTATCGTGATGTTAATTTTCTCACATTAAGGAATGACACGATGACAACTTCTACCTTCTTTATCCCATCTGTGAACATGATTGGTGCTGGCTGCCTCGCAGAAGCTGCAACCACCATGAAAGGCTATGGCTACAAACACGCGCTGATCGTCACCGATGCCGTCCTGAACAAAATCGGCGTCGTTGCTAAAGTACAATCTCTGCTTGCCGATCTTGGTATCCAAAGCGCCGTGTACGATGGCACTCATCCAAACCCAACCAGCACTAACGTAGCTGAAGGTCTGGAAATTCTACGTCAGCATAAAAGCGACTGTGTTATTTCCCTTGGCGGTGGCTCTCCACACGACTGCGCGAAAGGTATTGCGCTGGTCGCTGCCAACGGAGGTGACATTCGTGATTATGAAGGCGTTGATAAATCAGCGAAGCCACAGCTGCCGCTGATTTCTATCAATACCACTGCCGGTACCGCGTCAGAAATGACCCGTTTCTGCATCATTACCGATATCGACCGTCACATCAAAATGGCGATCGTTGATAAGCACGTCACTCCAATTTTGTCCGTTAACGATCCTGAGCTGATGGCGGGAATGCCAAAAGGCCTGACAGCGGCAACCGGTATGGACGCGCTAACTCACGCCGTAGAAGCCTATGTTTCTACTGCGGCGAACCCAATCACCGACGCCTGTGCACTGAAAGCGGTGACCATGATCAGCCAATCTCTGCGCCACGCAGTTGAAAACGGCAGCAACATGGAAGCACGTGAAACCATGGCCTATGCCCAGTTCTTGGCTGGTATGGCATTTAACAACGCGTCACTGGGCTATGTGCATGCCATGGCACACCAACTTGGCGGTTTCTACGATCTGCCGCACGGTGTGTGCAACGCGGTTCTGCTGCCACACGTACAGATCTTTAATGCGAAAGTTTGTGCTTCTCGCCTAAAAGATATCGCAGCCGCAATGGGCGTTGACGTCAGCAACATGAATGACCAACAGGGCGCAGATGCCTGCATCGCTGAAATTCGTAAACTGGCCAAAGATGTCAATATCCCTGCAGGTTTAACCGAGTTGAACGTTAAAATCGAAGATCTGCCAACGTTAGCAACTAACGCGCTGAAAGATGCCTGTGGATTCACTAACCCAATTCAAGCAACTCACGAAGAAATCGTCGCTATCTTTAAGGCAGCAATGTAATAACCTTCTGAGTTAAAAAGACAAAGGTAGGCATAGTGCCTAATGCTGTTCATTTAAGGGATCGAGATACATGGGGCTAGCACACCGCGGGGCACTCCGGCGGCTTCGCCGCTACGACCCCATCGGTGTACTTCCCCTAAAATCAGGCTTAACTGACAAGCATTGAGGCATAGTGCCTACCTTTTTTATGCCCCGAGTTAGCTCTACATCAAATCACTGTGCTGAAACTCTTCACCCAGAAAATCGAGCAACGTTTTCACCGCCGGTAGGAGTCCTCTACGGCTAGGATAAGCGGCATGAATTAACCCCGACGATGGATGCCACTGCGGCAGCACGTCGACCAGTTGACCGCTTGCCAACGCACTACGCGCAACGACATACGGCAAATGAACCACACCCAACCCGGCAACGGCGGCCTGACAGAGCAAACTTAGATTATCGGTGACTATCCGAGGCTGGAAGCTAATGTGTGCCGTCGCGCTATTAGGCCCTTGAAGTCGCCAGCTATAATCACTTTGTACCCATCCCCAATGTAATGCCGGAAGCTCACTGAGCGCCGCAGGCGTCATGTTTCTCCCATCAATCAATGCCGGACTTGCCACCAGCATCTGTCGGCTATTCCCCAGTCGTTTAACCACCAATTCGCTGTCTTCCAGCGGAGACATCCGCACACGAATGGCAATATCAATCCCTTCGTGGATCACATCAACCTTTCGGTTGGTGCTCTCTATTTGCAAGTTCACGCGTGGATAACGCAGCATAAAACGCGACAGCATAGGCCCCACCCAATAATCCAACAGTGAAGTCGGGCAACTTATCTTAATCGTGCCACAGGGCTCTGAGTGGCGGCGTGCAACCAACTCTTCTGCCGCCTCGGCTTCCACCACCATCGCACGACAGTGGTGGTAATACTCTTGGCCCAAATCCGTTACTGAAAAACGGCGCGTCGAGCGGTTAATTAACCGGATACCTAAACGCTCTTCCAACTGGGCAATTCGGCGACTGATTTTAGATTTCGGCATACCTAGCGCACGTCCAGCAGCGGCGAAGCCCTGATTTTCGACGACATGAACAAATAAAAACATTTCATTTAAGTCATACATCGTACAACTCCAATTGTTCCAAACTTAGAACAGTGAAACACATTTGCGCCTACTACTGCACCAACTTGCGCTGAATTAGACTTATTACATCGAATTTGGCTAAGCGGAGCAACATCATGAAAAAGATTATCGGCGTTTACAGCGCTCCAGGCTCACATTGGGTGGGCGACGGTTTTCCAGTTCGCAGCCTGTTTTCTTATAACCAGCAAGGCGAATACATCAGCCCGTTTCTATTGTTGGACTATGCCGGCCCACAACGGTTCTCAGCAACGGACAAACGTCGTGGCGTGGGTGAGCACCCTCATCGTGGCTTTGAGACTGTCACCATTGTTTATCAGGGGGAGTTAGAACATCGCGACTCCACCGGAAATGGCGGCTTTATTGGCGCAGGAGACGTGCAGTGGATGACCGCAGGCGCGGGAATTTTACACGAAGAGTTTCATGCGCCGTCATTTGCAGCCACGGGTGGCACGTTAGAGATGGTACAGCTGTGGGTCAATCTGCCCGCGAAAGACAAGATGACGGAACCGGGTTATCAAACGCTGCTGAAAGCCCAGATCCCACAGCTCGATCTTGAAAATAATGCAGGACAGCTACGCGTTATCGCCGGTGAGTTCAGCGGGCACCAAGGCCCAGCGCATACCTTCTCACCGCTCGATGTGTGGGACATAAAGCTTAATGCCGGCAAGACAACGAACTTCACGCTACCCGCTGGGCGCAATGCCATTCTGGTGGTACTGAAAGGTGCGGTGGAAGTGAATGGGCAAAAGCTACTGCATGATGCGGAACTGGCGTTGTTTTCTGTTGAAGGCGAGAGCATCACCCTGACCGCACACAGCGACTCCGTGGCATTACTGCTCAGCGGCGCGCCACTCGATGAGCCCATCGTGGGTTATGGCCCGTTCGTCATGAACAGCCAACAGCAAATTGTTCAGGCATTGAGTGATTTTCAAACCGGTCATTTTGGACGAATGACGAGCCAGTAGTCGTCATGGACAAGGACGTCCCTACTTTTCAATTAGATAGATCCCCTGTCATAAAACTAAAAGGTCATCCTATGAATAACCATATTGCTAACTTTAACGGCGCTAAGCCGACTATCGATCCTAACGATACCGCGCTCTTACTTATCGACCACCAAAGCGGTCTGTTTCAGGTGGTTAAAGATATCGATTTACCCCAACTGCGAGCCAACGCCATCGCGCTGGCAAAGGCGGCAAATTTACTGCAAATTCCGGTCATTACCACAGCCTCTGTACCGCAAGGACCTAATGGCCCGTTAATCCCAGAAATTCACGCAGCCGCACCGCACGCTACCTACGTGGCGCGTAAAGGGCAAATTAACGCGTGGGATTCACAGGAGTTTGTTGATGCAGTGAAAGCAACCGGCAAGAAAACCTTGGTTATCGCTGGCACGATTACCAGCGTCTGCTTGGCCTTCCCGTGCATCAGCGCTATCTATGAGGGATATAAAGTCTTTGCCGTTGTTGATGCTTCAGGCACCGTTTCACAAATGGCCAGTGATTTAACGATTGCACGCTTAACGCAGGCAGGCGTTGTCCCTATCGACACCATGGGCACTATTTCAGAGCTACAAGGTACTTGGAATCGCCCTGACGCGGAACAGTGGGCTGAAGTGTATGCGCAGGCAATGCCTCATTATCAGTTGCTGATCGAAAGCCATACACGCGCACAACAGGCGGCGCGCGATAACGAAGTGTTAGACTCGCAACGTAGCTAATTTAGCCTAGCCTCTACGCCCCCGTAGAGGCTTTCTCATTCACTCCAGTTGCTGGAGTTCTCCCGTTGGGCTCACGCGGAAACGGTGCTCGCAAAACGCCAGTAGTGGATTATCCTGCTGGCTGTCACTGTATCCACTGAATAACTTAAGAGGTTTACCCAACTGCATTTCTAGCTGAACCACTTTTTCCTGCCCTAAACAGCGCAGCGGCATCACCCAGCCGCCGTTTCTACGCACCATGCGACTGCCGATCATCCTCACCTGATGAATAAAAGGTTCATCAGCATAAACCTGTTCAACCAAACGCTGTGGCGATCCGGTAATCAACCACACCTCTGCGGTTTGGCTGCCGAGATACTCTTTCAGCCGCCCCAGAACTACGGGAAAAGGAACAACATCACGCTTGAAGGCTTGAACAAACTGACGTTCTAGCGCATTCAGGCGCGATTCTCGATGACCAAAAGTGATCGCCCAAAGCAACAGGCTTATCGGCCAACGCGTGGCTCTGCCCTGCACGATCAAGCCAAAAGCAATCACGGGTAATAATGGGATCACTAGCAGCAAATTTTGCGGCATATGCCAAATCAGAAATCTTAAAAAGCGCCCAAACATATCTTGCTGATGCAGAGTGCCATCAAGGTCAAAAAAGACCACGCGGTGTGTATTTTTCGCTGACGGGTTATCGGTCAAAATGGCTCCTCGGGAAAGCGAAATCCCATCCTCTAGACAAAAATCCTGTCATAACGGTAACCAGCATCTCTTCAAGATACAACTATGGCATCCCATAAACTGCACCGAGCTAAACCAAAGCTCACCGCAAAGGAATAACCTGAGTAAAAAATTGGTGTCTGTCGCTGGAGGGGGTATAATCGCGCCCCCGCGAGTATTTATCCGCCCCACACGAGTGGTTTAGCCGACTTGGTTCGCGACCACCCAGCAACGTTATGAGAGAGTTATGGCCCTACTGATCACAAAAAAATGTATCAACTGTGACATGTGCGAGCCGGAGTGCCCGAACCAAGCGATTTCCATGGGAATGGATATTTACGAGATTGATGCCGAACGCTGCACCGAGTGCGTGGGTCACTACGATGAGCCAACCTGCATGAAGGTTTGCCCCATCGATAATACAATTATTCGCGATCCGGCACATTTAGAAAGCAACGAACAGCTGTGGGATAAGTTCGTGGTACTGCATCACTCAGACAAAATTTAATGACCGCAGGGCTCTCGCCCTGAGGTCTTATTAAACGATATCAGTTAGCACAAGCGCCTTTAGCATCAAAACGAGGCTGACCGTCAGGGACAATCGCTTTTTCAACCATCCCATCTTCCATCGATGGCGTTATGGCGAAGTGCGCCTGAATTTCCAAAAATACCGGCTGACCGGCTTCGCCCTGAGCGCGGCTATACCCCTGCTCCAGAGCAATGTTATTGCTCACCGGGAAATTTTTGCCTGTAGCGCAATCATGGAAGGTCGCCGCGTCGGCCATGTAAACATACATGCCTTTAAACGTCATCGGCGTAACTGGCAGCGGCGCATCTGTCGCTTTCAGCGTGTAATTCAACGCGGAGTCGATATCGTTGCCGCTGGCGTCCAGCATGTTTAAATCATTGCCTTTAGGACGAAAATAACGCTTGCTGCCGTCTGTACCGGTAAGCACCAGTTTATCGGCGGTGCGCTGCCAGCTACCGTATTCCGCAAAGGCCTGATCGCCGTCACGTGTACCACGGTAAACTTCTTTTAGAACAAAAGTGCCATCTTTTTCCAAAAACAGCGACGTATCCATACCCTGACAATCAGCACAAGGCAACACGCCCTGAAAACTTTGCGCCATCGGCTGGAGAGGTTGTTCTACATATTGAGAACGAGCATTACACCCGAACAGTGCCATCGCACCCGCTGCCAGAAACAGCGAAATAGCCAATTTTTTCACAGTTATTCTCCTACTGTGGATCTTTATCATGTTTGTCTTAAGCCGCACGTAAAGTACTAATATTAATCAGCACTGATCTTACCGCGTAAAGACTTGGTCACCCCGCGTCGGGTTTTGCTTTCGACCCGCTTACGCTTTGCATTTCGGCTCGGCTTAGTAGGACGGCGAACTTTCTCAACCACCCCCGCCGATTTAATCAATTCAGCTAATCTCGCTAGCGCCGCTTCTCGGTTTAACTCCTGACTACGATACTCCTGCGCCTTAATCACCACGATACCGTCAGAAGTAATCAGATGATGACTCATCGCCAATAAACGCTCCTGATACAACGGAGGTAAACTGGAGGTACGAATATCAAAACGTAGATGAATCGCCGTGGATGACTTATTCACATTCTGACCCCCGTTACCCTGCGCACGGATCGCGGTGAGTTCAATTTCGTCATCAGCAATAGAAACGGTATTGGTTATCTGCAACATCTTAAACTCCCGCAGGTTTCCAATGGTCAAACTGGATCTCTACGTTTTGTTGCGCATCAGACAGCCAAATGGCGCCTTCCTGTATCGTGGCCTGTAGATCCATGGTGCGACTAGCAAATTTTGGCAACTGAGCCATGATGTCATCACTGACAAAACGAATGGAAAGCGCCTTAAGACCACTCAGTTTTGCCTGATTTTGCTGCCACCACACTCGTCCCGCGCGTTCACTATAAGCGTAGAGCACCACTTCCTGCGATAACGAGCAGGCCTTTTTAAGACGTTTCTCATCGGGTAAACCGAGTTCAATCCACAAATCGATTCCGTTGTAATCGTTGCGCAACCATAACTCTGGCTCATCGTCGGCACATAGACCTTTAGTGAACGTCAAACGCTCGTTCGCATGGCAAATCCAGGCCAAAAGTCGCAGCATCATTCGTTGTTCGGTTTCTGAGGGATGCTGTGCCAGCGTCAAAGAAGCATCATGATAAAAATGACGATCCATATCTGCAATATTGACGTTAGCTTTGTAAATCGTTGCCTTTAATGCCATAAAATCCTCTCGTATAATTATTTACAGTGTACCGTATCCCCTTCCAGCCAACTAGTCGGCTGGGGATTGTCACGTGTAAAGAACGAATTAATTGCGTTGCGCAACGGCTCTAGCTGCTTTCTAGTGAGAGCGACTGTGCTATAGTCGTTGAGATAAGCAGAGCTTATCCTCATGCCGGTTTTTACCAACTGCCCGTCATTGGGATAAGCTTTATAGGAGGATAACTTTGCAGCAATATTCTGAGTTAGTACGCCGTATGTATGCCCAGATTGGCAGTGGAGATTTGGGGTATATACCTGATGCGTTAGGTTGTGTTTTAAAAGCTCTGGATGAGGTTGCAGCCAATGAAGCGCTGCCATCTGCCGTTAGGGAACAGGCGGCCTATGCCGCCGCTAACTTATTGGTGAGTGATTATGTCGAAAATTGAAGAGTATCAGCCAATCAACTGTGACGATTA
>Ga0308156_1000868_pt1 | contig 45596 bp, 36 predicted proteins | sample PhyAR2_FD_201041 | JGI IMG/M metagenome (GOLD analysis project Ga0308156, IMG submission 201041) | Phyllosphere microbial communities from UC Gill Tract Community Farm, Albany, California, United States - DLSL A.R2 | ecosystem: Host-associated > Plants > Phyllosphere > Unclassified | place: USA... | reverse complement strand
AGGTCTGACCGTCCTCAGCCACGCCGATGGGGGCGATGACCGGCACCCAGTCCTCCGTCTCGGACGCGATGAGGCCCGCGATCAGCTTGGGATCCACCTTCGTCGGCTCGCCGACATAGCCCAGATCGACCTCGTGCTCGATCATGCTGTCCGGATCGCGCTTCGTCCGACGCGTCTTCTCGACCGTCAGCAGACCGGCGTCCTTGCCCGACAGGCCGACGCCGCGCACGTCCGCCTCCTTGCCGGCCATGGTGATCCAGTGGGCGATCTCTTTGTTTACCGCGCCCGACAGCACCATCTCGGCCACCTCCATCGTCGCCGGATCGGTGACCCGCAGCCCGTCGACGAAGCTGGACTTCACCCCCGCCTTGTCCAGCATTGCGCTGATCTGCGGCCCGCCGCCATGCACCACCACCGGGTTCACGCCCATCAGCTTCAGCAGCACCACATCGGCCGCAAACTGACGCGCCACGGCGCTCTCGCCCATGGCGTGACCGCCGTATTTGATGACCACGGTCTCGCGGTCATACACCTGAATATACGGCAAGGCCTCGGCGAGCGTCTTCGCCGTCTCCCAACTGCGTTCTTCCGACTGGCGTTCTGTTTCGTTCATCACGCGCGCGAGATAGCGGGGGATGGAGGCGGTGTCACGCGGGAAGGAAGCAAACAGCTTAGCAACAGCGAGCCAATAAAACAGGATTCGCAAAACTCACGTTTAGATTCATGTGAATTGCGTCTAACGGTCCAAACGCCTTAAAGCCAATACATGAAGACGGTATGCATCGACGGCTATAACCTGGCACTGGCGCGTGGTACCGGCATTGCGACGTATGGCCGTTCCCTTTTGGAAGCAGGAAAGACCCTTGGGCTGAGAACCGAGGCCGTTTTCGGTCCGCCCTTTCCGCGTAGCCTGTCAAATCTCGTCAATGAGACTAACCTGATCGGCTCTGCGCCTGCTTCACCCAAGCGATCCTTCTTCTATAAAGCGCGGCGCCGTTTGGAAAAACACCTTGGCTCTTATGGAGCCAAGGTTTGGCCGGTCGAGATTACGGGCGAAGTCTTATGGCCGGAGGCGCGGGGTGGGATGCCCGCAGTCGATGCGCTTTGGGCGGGTGACAACCTGTTCCATCGCGCAGGACGTACCTTTCGGGACCACGGCCGGCCGACACCCCTAAAATTCGACGCTAACTCAAACCGACCTAAACCGGATATAATGCACTGGACGACGCCTTTGGCGCTACACGCCCCGGGGTGCGCCAACATTTATACCATTCATGACCTAATACCGCTGAAAGCGCCTCATACCACCGTCACGGATAGAGAAGCTTTCATAGCTCTTCACAAGCACGTTGCCCGCCACGCAGACCAGATCGCCGTTGTGTCTGAAGCGACCCGGCAAGATGTCATTTCGCTTCTGGGTGTTGCGCCAGAGAGGGTCACAAACACATACCAAACCCTATCCATATCAGCCGCATACACGTCCCGTCCAAGTGCAGAGGTCGCCTCCAACCTTGAGAGCGTTTTTGCTTTGGGTTGGAAAGACTACTTCATCCACTTTGGAGCCATTGAGCCAAAAAAGAACTTGGGTCGTATCGTCGAAGCGTATCTGGCGTCTGGTTCAAAACGTCCCCTGGTCATAGTAGGCGGGCGCGGCTGGCTCCAAGAGGATGAAACAGCTTTGCTGAAACAAACTCTGGCTGCGGACTCTGGTCGTAGGCAGAGAATACGGGTTTACGACTACCTGACCCAATCGAGCTTGGTCGACCTTATCCGAGGCGCTCGTGCGTTGTTGTTCCCATCGCTGTATGAGGGATTTGGCTTACCCGTGTTGGAGGCGATGGCGCTTGGAACGGCGGTGCTGACCTCGAGAAGTGGGGCCCTCCCCGAAGTGGCAGGCGACGCAGCGATTACGGTTGAAGCTGAGAACGTCGATGCCATAAAGATGGGTGTCCGCGCTCTCGATGCCGATGACGATCTGGTCGGAAGCTTGACTCAACGAGGCACGCTGCAAGCCTCCAAGTTCAGCGCCGCAGCCTATGCGGAGAGATTGCAAGAGCTATACTCAAAACTTCAATGACCTTGCATCGTCGCTGGACGACCGCGCCTATCGAAGTCTAAAGCCCTCGCTCGAGGTGAGGTTGAGGGGACTGGATGAGTAACAAGATGGCTTTGGTGGTGCTCGGCATGCATCGCAGCGGCACCTCGTCAGTGGCGGGCGCTCTGGCGATGCTGGGCGCACAGCCGCCGAAAACCCTTTTGGCCCCCAGCGATGACAATCCCAAGGGATTCTGGGAAAGTTGGGAAATCATTCAACTGAATGATCGCATCCTCCAAGCTGGCGAATCCTGGTGGAATGACTGGCGCCGCTTCGATCAGGCAAAAATCTCTGACGCGCATCGCCTGGCCTTCCAGGCAGACATCCGTTCGACATTGATGGCCGAGTTCGGCGAAGCGGATACGATCGTCGTCAAGGATCCGCGGTGCTGCCGATTGTGGTCCTTCTGGGAACCTGCCTTGCAGGACGCAGGATATGAACCGCTGTATGTGCTTCCGATCCGCTCCCCCATAGAGGTTGCGCGATCGCTGAATGCTCGCAACGGCTTCAACATCACTGAAGGACTGATCCTTTGGCTCCGCCATGTTCTGGAGGCGGAACGTGCGACCAGAGGGAAGTCACGGGTCATCAGCCCGTGGACGACCTTCATGGCCGACTGGCGCGGGGAAATAGCGAGAATTGAAGCGATCCTAGGTTGGCGTTCCCCTCCGTTGGATGGGGCGGAATCGGACGCCGTGGACGACTTTCTTCATCCAGACCTGCGACGCCAGCGTGCGGCGGGCAATGATGACAGCCAAACGCACCCCTGGGCGGGCGAGGCCTTCGCGCTCATGCTGAAGCTGGCAAATCACGACGCCGCTGACACATGGGAGGAAATCGACGATCTTTCCCGCAGGTTCGAAACCGCGAGCGATCTATATGGCGGCGCCCTGGGCTCAATTCTGTGGAACGCCCACCTGTCTCTGACGCGTGACGCAGAACTCAGGTTCGCTCAGAGCGAGGTCTTGAGAATTCAGGAACAGGTCACGTCGCTTCAGACCGCATCGGCCGATAGGGAACGGACGGTCGCTGAGTTGGACCAATCGGTTTCAAATCTTCGCACGCTGTCAGAAGCGCACCAGCAGCGCATTGCTGAGGACGACACCATCAAGGCCCTTCTGGTCGCACAACTCTCCGCCCTAGAATCCTCGCATCGGGATCTGTCAGAGACGCACGAACGCCTCGGCCGTGAAGCCGCCGCCCAGACGCAAGCGGCGGACAAGCGCATCGCCGACCTGCTGGATGCTGCGCAAAGGCAGGCCGAGGAGCGCGTTCGGATCATCAGCGACCTTGAGGCCGCTGTTCGCGACAAAACGACGCAGTATGAGATGTCTTCCAGGGCGCTCGACGAACTGAAGACCAAACTCATCCGACATCCCGTGCGGACCGCTTGGGCGTTCATGACCCGATCGAAAGCGGTTCATCAGTAAATTTGACCTTCAGCTCTCGGTCGAGTCTCGCTCCAGCCGAACCCCTGTCAGCCGCTCCAGATAGTTCAGGCCCTCCGCAAAGAGACCGTCGAGATAATCTGCGTCTTCAATGGACATCGCCGATCCCTCTGGCGTATCGCCGACGTTCAGCCGCAAGTGATCGACGCTCGGGAACGACGCGATGTCGAGGAAGCTTGCAACGCGCGCCAAAACTGCGTCCGGGTCGCTGAGAAGGTCGCTTTGGCGCAGGAAGAGCATGTTGCGCAGAGGAAACAGTGTCGCCAGGCTGGCGATCTGCCGGGCGAAATATCCTCGCTCTATATAACTTGAGTGCCGCGCCAGACCGGCGTGTTCCCCATCCTCCAAGACGCGAGTCCGCCCCGATCTGATCGCCTCCGAGAACGGAAGAGTATCGAGATCGCGGCGAATGTTCATTCGCCAATGCGACCAAGCGCGGTCGGTCGGATGGCGCAACATCACGATGAAACGCAAGTCTGGATTGTATCTCAGCAGGCGATAGTGCGCCGGAGTCCAGTACAGGGTGATCGGCGTCGCCTCCCCCCTCAGCTGATCCGGCCGGCCCAGGAACTGCGCATGCAGGGGAGAATAGTCAGGCGCGCGCCAATCCACAGCGACCTCGTCGTCGAAGAAATGCGTTTCCTTCGTCTGCGCCATATCGAGTTGGGGATGCAGTCTTAGATACCCGTCCAGCGCGGTTGTTCCACACTTCTGGGCGCCTGCTACAAGAAACGACAGACGCTGCTCCACGCTCATTTGGCCTCTTCCTCGCACCACTGACAATAACCGACCCCCGTTCGCCGGCGCCTTACTTGCGGCCGAAACGCGGAGAAGCTTGACCAAACGCGCCCACAACGCAGCCACCTTTGCCTTCGTTGCAATGCCAAAGCTTGAAAAGTGTTAATGGCTGCTAAGATCCCAGCATAAATGACATTTTTATTTTATATCGCGCCTCGCCGAACCGCACGAGACGGCTTGACGGGGAAAATGGCCATCCGCTACAACCCTGATGCCGTGGACGCAGCCATGCCCTGATTTGGTGTGAACTGTGGCCGGAAGGCGTTCAATCGTTGGCTACGTCCACATCACAGTTTTCTTCGGGAACTTCATTCAAATGAACAAGACCACTCTTCTGACCGCCGCCTCGGCCGTGGCAGTCCTCTTCGCCGGCGCCGCCCAAGCCGGCACCATCACCGGCACCGTCAACGGCCAAGCCATCACCAATGCCGGCGACGCTTACACGATTGCCAAGGAACGCACCGACGCTGCCGACGCCGGCTCGCTGGTCGTCACCAATGTCCTTACGGCCAAGCCTACGATCGCCGTCGGCGCACCTGCGCAAACCTTCCAAGTCACGTTCGACATCACGGGCGGTACGATCGCGACGACTGACGCTGCTGTCCTGACTGTCGATCAAGCGACCGTCGCTGGCGTTACGAATGGAACCGCTTCGGTCGTCCAAGGCGCTCGCTCCGCTTCGTCGATCACCTACATCGTGACCGTCAATGCTCCGACCGGCACCGGCTCGGCGATCATCAACGGCTTCACCCTGACCACCACGGTCAGCAACTCGGCCGCTGAAGCCAATATCGCTGTTGCCTCGACGACGGCTGTCGCCGCCGGCGGCGTGACCTCGACGATCGACACCACGGCTGCTCGCACCCTGGTTCGCTATCAGAACATCCTGGCCTCCTCGCTGACCTCGACCTCGAACAACGTCAAGGCCGCTCTGCCGGACTTCAAACAGTTTACCAACGAAGGCATCACGACCAACGCAGCTCCGGTCACCAACGCCGGCCCGATCACCGGTCGCACCGCTGAGCTGGGCAGCAACTTCACCGTTGCCGCCGCCGCTACGGGCGCAGTTGGCGGCTTCCGCGCCGGCCTGAGCGGCGGCGTAGTTACCGCTGCTGACGTGGTCGACACCGGCACGCTGGTGATCTCGGGCGCCTTCCCGGCGAACCTGTCGGGAGCCATCTCGACCGGTGGCACGGCAACGAAGACGGCTACCGCCACGTCGTTCGCTTTGAACGCCGCTCAAATGGACGCCTTCGTACTTGGCGCATCGGACTTCCTGCTGTCGCAAACCGCGACGGCTGCTGACCAACTGGCGATCCCGTCGGGCGCCTACACCGCGACCCTGACGCCGACCTACGCCGCCGGTTACACCGGTTCGGCCATCGGTGCTGCGGCTGCCGGCGTGATCACGCTGGACGGCACGAACTTCATCGCTCCGTGGTTCTCGGGTTCGCAAGCGCAAACGCAATCGCAAGTGCGCCTGTCGAACACCGGCGCCACGAATGCTGTGGTTCGCGTCTCGATCACGAACGGTGTGTTCAACTTCAACGGTCAGCCGACCACCTTCGGCGACGCCGCTTGCGCCACCGGCGCCTTCACCCTGCCGGTCAACGGCGACCTGGTTCTGTCGAACTCGGTGATCAACCAGTGCTTCGGCGCCTTCCTGCGCGGCGACCTGCTGATCTCGGTCGAAGCTGCCGGTTCGGGCGTCACCGCCAAGATGCGCAACACCAGCGCCTCGGGCACCTTCGAAACGTCGCTGGGCCGCTACTCGGGCGCCCAGGCTGCCGACGCCGCTCAATAAGTCCAGGGTCACACCTGAACTGGGGAAAGGGAGGGCTTCGGCCCTCCCTTTTTCTTTGCGCCGCATCCTTTTGCAGCGGGATGCCAAAGACTGAAAAACACGCTATTCACGCCTCATGAGCACCCCGTTGCGTGAAATCGCCGACCAGACCTTCTTCGACCGGGTTGAGGTCGATGGCACTGTTTTCCGCCAGGTCGTTTTTGACGGCGCCGAACTGGTCTTCAGCGGCGGCCCCGCCCCGGGTTTCGATCGTTGCCGTTTCCTTGATGTGACCTTCACCTTCGAAGGCGCAGCCGGCGAAACCGTCGCCTTCATCCGCGCCCTTTCGGGGGGCAACGACAGCCTTCGCCAAGTTGTTCTCGACCTCCTGCCCGAGCTCGCCCGCTGAAATCGATGTCAGTCGTCGACGAGCAACCCATAACCATACCGTTCATGCCTGAACCCCCGAGGGTTCAGCGCCGCATCGGCGAAGAACTGGTCCATCGCGGACTGATTCGCGAAGCCGACATCGCGAACGCCCTGACCCTGCAAAGGCAGAACGGCGGCCTGTTGGGCATGAACCTGGTGCGTCTGGGCGCAGTGTCGGAAACCCAGCTTCTGGAGGTGCTGTCCGATCAGTTGGGCCTTGCGGTCCTCGCACCGGAGGACGGCCCCGCGCCCGATCAGATCGCGGCCTTCTTGACCGAGATCCGTTCCCCGCTGGCGTGGTGGGCCGAACGCGAAGCCGTCGCCTGGCGGCACATGACGACCGACGATAGGGGCGAAGTCGTTGCGACCCACGTCTTCTGCGCCAGCGTACAGCCTCTCAATCCTCAATTGGCCGAGCGCATCGGCCAGGGCACGAGGGACGCTGTCACCTTCCTGCTGGCCCAGCGCTCGCTGATCGAGGCGCTCACACAGGATATGTATGCTGAGCGCGCCTCAGCGATCGAAAGCAACTTTGCATCGGGATCCGACGCCGCCCGTCTGCGCGAACTGGCGCAGGAAGCACCCACGATCGACTTCGTTAATGCTGTCTTCGCAGAAGCCCTTACGCGTCGTGCGTCCGACGTGCACATCGAACCCTACGAAGATCGCTTCCTCGTCCGCATGCGGATTGACGGAGTGTTGAATACCGCCCGTGCAGCGCCGCGGGCATCGTTCGACGCCGTTGCGTCCCGCATCAAGCTTCTGAGCGGCATGGACATCGGCGAACGTCGCCTTCCTCAAGACGGCCGTCAGTCGATTCGGGTCTCGGGCCAGGAGGTCGATCTTCGCGTCTCGACGCTGCCTTGCTCATGGGGAGAATCGATTGTCCTGCGCCTTCTGGGCAAGACCACCCGTCTTCCGCAGCTCTCCGAGCTGGGCGTCAGCGCCGCGCAAGAAAAAACCTTTTTGAGCTTGGCAGAGCACCCGAACGGCGTGTTCCTCATCACGGGCCCTACCGGCTCGGGCAAGACGACAACGATTTATCGTCTGCTGTCTCACCTTAACGACGGCGAACGGAAGATAATCACCGTTGAAGATCCTGTTGAGCTTGATTTGCCCGGCGTTATTCAGGTTCGGGTGCGCAGCGACATCGGCCTGACTTTCGCGGCCGGACTTCGTTCGATCCTGCGTCAAGACCCCGACGTCATCATGATCGGCGAAATCCGGGATCCCGAAACAGCCCGAATCGCAGTGCAAGCCGCCCTGACCGGTCACCTGGTGATTTCAACCGTCCACACCAATACGGCTTTGGCATCCGCCCCACGCCTGCTGGACTTGGGGATCGAAGACTATCTCCTGGCCGACGTTTTGCGAGGCGTAGCCGGTCAGCGACTTCTCCGAAAACTTTGCGATTGCTCACGCCCAAGCACACCTGCTGAAACCGAAGAGCATGAGCGCGCACTGCCCGCTCATTTGTCGATCATCACGGCTGCAGCCCCGCCTGCGTGGCGCGAGCCTGTAGGCTGCCCGAAGTGCGGCCAAAGTGGTTTCCGTGGCCGCGTAGGCGTTTATGAAATCGCTCCCATGTCGCCAAGCCTCATCGAAGGGCTGCGCAACAAAGCCAATGAAGACGAGTTGACCCGCCTAGCGCGCGAAGACGGTTTTCTAAGCTTTGCTGACGACGCCTTTCTAAAAGCGCGCCAAGGGCAAACCGCTACGAGCGAAGTTTATAGAATCGCTGGCGCTTCGGAGCTGATCGATGAACCCTAGCAGCTACTACGATCTGGACGGCATTGAAGCCAAAGTGAAGGATGGCGAGCATCGCGATGTTATCGGCGGGCTGTGGGACGAGATCGGCGATCACCAGATGCGATTTCTTATCGCGCGAGGCCTGAAGCCGAACCACAACCTGCTGGACATAGGCTGCGGGGCTCTTCGTCTGGGCGCACGCGCGATCAACTGGTTAGATTCTGACCGCTATTTCGGCACCGACATTTCCAGGGCGCTGATCGAGGCTGGCCGAGACAAAGAACTGACGGACGAGCTTCGCGCCAAGGCGCCGAGCGCGAACTTCAACGTTAGTGATGATTTCGATTTCGAATACCTCTCGGTCGAGGTCGATTTCGCGATCGCGCAATCAGTATTTACCCATCTGCCGATCAATCATCTTCGGCGATGTCTTGCCAAACTGGCGCCGCATGTGCGGCGTGGGGGGTGTTTGTTCATCACCTATTTCGAATGCCCCGAGGATGCTGATATTCAGACGCCCTTACCTCACACACCGGGAGGGATAACGACGTATGACTTCAAGGATCCTTATCATTACCGACTGTCGGACCTGGAATGGGCTGTAGACCGTTCCCCTTGGTCCCTTGAGCCTATCGGCGCCTGGTCTCACCCGCGCGATCAGCGCATCGCCGCGTATCGCCGCCTTTGACAATCGAACAGACCAGCTTCGCCTATGAGGCCATGACCCGTGACGGGCGCATGACCAAAGGCATATTGACCGCCGCCGACGAAACTGCGGTCCTGCGGCGACTGGCGGCCGACGGGATGACTGTAGTCAATGTTCGGGCTGCGGCACGAAAGAGCGATGGCCAGAATAGAGATTTGCGCCCTGCGGAACGGGTGCTCGTTCTGCGCCAACTAGGCCTGATGCTGGAAGCAGGGGTGTCGCTTTTGGAGGCCATGGACACCGTGGCTCAAGGCATGCAGGCGCAGAAGGGGCGCACTCAATTCAACGCCGTTATAGCAGCGCTCAGAAATGGCGAGTCGTTTGGTGCTGCTATGGAAGAACGCGCGCCCGGTTTTCCAGCCTATCTTTACGCGATGGCCAGGGTCGGCGAGGCCTCGGGCCGTATCGCCGAAGTCCTGAAGCAAGCGGCTGAGCAGATGGCCTATGAGGACCGACTGCGCCGCGAGTTCGCAAACGCCATGACCTATCCTGCCTTCCTTCTGATGGCAGGCTTGGGGGCGGTCGCTTTCATCTTCACGCAAGTCGTGCCACGCTTCGGCGCCATGATCGGCGAAGATCGAAGCCGAGTGCCTGCAGTATCAAGATGGGTCCTTTCAGCGGGCGAATACGCGAACGCTCACCTTCCGTTGATCGGCATCGTAGCCGGGACTATTGTAGCGCTTGGTATCATCATCGTGACCAACCCGTCCGTCCGCGAGAAGACTTACACGCTGGCGCACGGTTTTGTAGTGATCGGAACAGTGATCCAGGCAAGAGAAATCGCCGCCTGGGCCAGGCTGACTGCCTTCGCACTTACCAACGGCGTTCCACTTCTTCAGGCAGTAGCTTTGGCCCGTGCCGCTGTGCCGATCGGCCCGTTCCGACAAGGGCTCAATCAATTGGAGACCGATTTGAAGGCTGGGTTGACGCTTGACGCCTCCCTCGCCGCCCATACTAAGCTGGAGGCGATGGATCTCAGCCTGCTACGCGCGGGCCAACGCTCGGGTGCGGTGGGCTCGATGTTCGGCTTCATGGCGGACAACTATGAGAATCGCCTACGTGACAACATGAAGCGGATGACATCACTTCTTGAACCCGCAGCAATCGGGGCGATCTCCCTGATTGTCGGCTTCGTCGCCCTATCCCTCGTCCTTGCGCTATCCAGCGTCTATGAGGGTGTGGTTTGAACCGCTCCAAGCGTCAGGGGTTCAGCCTTATCGAGGCGTTGGTCGCACTGACGATCGCAGCCATCATGCTGACTGCGATTTTCGAACTTCAGCAGCAGATGATCCGAGGACAACGGCGAGCCTCAAACGCGATAGTTCAAGTTTCGGCTCAGGAAAATGCAATCGCTCTGATGCGAGATCTTAATCCGATGGTGAACCCCACGGGCTCCATCCGAATACCGGACGGCGACACTATCCGTTGGAGTTCTACCGCCGTTGGACCGATGCAAACCAACGCCGGCTTCCCTAATGGAGACGGCGCTTTTATGGTTCAGGTTTTCCGCGTGTCGGTTTCGATAGAAGCCAGCACCGGACGTTTGAGCTCGCCGCTATCATTTGAGCGGATGGGATGGAAACGCATGACAATAGAGCGGGGTTAGCTTTCTGGAGTCGCTCTATTGTTGGCCGGCAGCGTTGCCTCCACGCCGCGCCCGTCGCCTCTTCTGGGCAACAATGCGGGTGTTTCCGAAGCCGGGAGCGGGCTGGGCAAATCCAGTCCAAGACCGCGGAAGCGCGGATTGATGGACCAAGGCGTCAGTGTATATGACCATCCGCGACCCGTTCTAAATGCAGCGTTCATGTCGCCCGAATACCGGTCAGCAAATTCAGCCATATCCTCGTCACCACGTACGATATAAGGCGTGATGAGCAGAAGAAGCTCAGTGCGATCCCCCTCAACAGTATTGCTTTGGAATACGGAGCCGACAATCGGCACATCCTTTAAGAACGGAATACCTGTATTGATTTTGGAGTAGTTGTTCCCAATCAATCCGCCCAGAACACCCGTCCAACCGTCACGAATAGCGATTTGCGTGGTCAGACTCCGGTTCAGAATCGTAGGGCTAGATATGCCGGCCGGAGCCGCACCGGCAGAGGACAACTCCTGGCTGATACTGATATCGACGCGGTCCCCATATACAACCGGCTTGATCTCAAGGATTGTGCCGGTTTGTCTATACTGAACGCTTTGAAGTATGTCCGTAGACCCATTTGAATTGCTATCAGAGGCGCGTTGCGACGTGATTATTGGAACGTCGGTACCGACTTGGAAACGAGCTGTGCCGCCACTTCGAGTTACGAGTTGGGGACGCTGCAATATATTGACCCGATTGTTTGACGCATTCGCCACAACACGCGCACGATAATCAGCCCCAATAAACGTGAACACGCCTGCCCCACCGCCAATACTAAGCCCTTCTGTGGAGCCACTCAAAACGCCGTCTCCACGGGCCTCCGATCCGAACAGGCTCACGCCCAAGCTAGTCGCATCCGTCAGCGTCACCTCCGCAATCATCACTTCGATGACAACCTGCGGCGCAGGCGTATCCAACGTGGTTAATAGCGTCCTAAGCTGAGCGTAATCGCCCGCAGTGCCGGTAAAAATAATGCGATTGCCAGTGGAATCGGTTAGCAATCGTCCTCCTAGAAAGGAGCCAGAAGCTCCACCTTGGGCCGAAGCGGACGATCCGGTCGCACCCAATCGCGTGTTTTGCCCGTCGCCTGCGGGAGGCGTTCCTGGAACGCCCACGGGTGGTTCGGGCTGCGAACTCACTGGCCCCTGCCCCATGGCCAACTGGCCTAGCGACTGCGCATCCGTGTTCCGAACCTGATACACGAAGGTCGACGCCTTGTCTCCCAGCGCGGCAGGACGATCCAAGGCAGAAACCCAGTAGTTTACCCGATCAAGAAGCTCGGGATCCTTCGCAAAAATCAGGATCTGATTTGCTTGAGGAAAAGATAGAATGACAATCGAACGACCAGCCAACGCTTGCCGGCTTACGATATAGCCTTCAGTTGTAAGTGTTTGTTCCAGTGACCCGGCAAGTGCGTCTGCTGACCAATAAATTGGTTCGACACGCAGGACTTGAGCACCAGCGAAACGAGGCTGATCGATCTCCCTCAGCACGCGTACGACTTGGCCGACCTCCCGTGCTGAACCGGAAATAATGAGACTATTCGTGAGTGGATCTGGCGTAACGCGAGCGCCCCCCAAACCGGGGAACAGGTCGTTCAGCAACCCTTGGAGAACATTCACTTCAATCGTCTGAACGTTGAAAAACTGAACAACGCGGCCAGCTACGGGAGGCGTGGATCGACTCCTCGAAACAACCGCGCCTACGCCTTGCGGCTCACTGGCTCCGACCGAAACGGTCCCGCCATCGATGAAGACGTCGATGCCGTACTGCTTCAAGGCTTGTTGCGTCAGTCGGAAAAGGTCTCGCTTGCTGATCGTTCCTCCCGTCCCTCCCGCGACCACCTCAGTGCGAGAAGCGACATCTCCGCTCAGCGTGTAGGGCACGCCAAGAAGACCGCCGAACACGGTAGCTGCAAATTCAGGAATAGGCTGGGCCGCTAGGGTCGCATCTACCGGATCGTCCGACACCAGAGCGGCGATCTGAGAGTCTGTCGCCGGCGGCCGCGACGGAGCCGCAGCAGCGCCGCCCGGAATAGCCAACCGTTCAGAAGCGCGACGCCCTGTTCCAACGGTCGCATCCGAAGGCGACCCAGATATATCCGATGTTTGCATCGCACCATCATCGACCGGCCGCTCGCGCAGCGTGGTCGTCATGGTGGGAAATGCTGCACACCCCGCCATCATAAGCATCGGCGCGACACTGGCCGCCACTACCAAAGATGCCTTCCGACGGGATTGCGTCACGTTCGAGAAGCGATTTGGCATTCTATACTCCTGATCCTTACCCATAGAGCCGGACGACGCGCGTTTCGCGCGCCTTCTGCAGGATCACCGCGTGGTCGGAGACCTCGCCGATACGCCATCCATCTCCAAACTTGTCGCCGACCACCAGACCCCTAACTTGAGAGCCCGGCGCGGTCAGGTCTCGAACAAGCACACGTAGGTCGCCCGTCTGTGGATCTCGCTCTATCCCACGCAATGCCGACTTAAAAACGACAGCAACATCAGGAGGCGGCGGCGGCGGCGGCGGCGGAGGCGGTGGAGACGGCGGCGGCGGCGGCGCCGGCGGCGGCGGATCAGACCTGAGGGTTCTCAAAAATCGCATTGCCGATGCCGCATTTTCCCCCGGGCGCAGAACTAAAGCTTCGGCGGATGATCGTCCGCGGGTCACGACCGGCGGCTCTTCAGGTCGGCCAGGCGACTGCCATCCCACAAAAAAGACGCCGACAAAAAAAAGTGGAACAAGCAAAACTAGCCAGCGTGTCAAGATCTGGGCCCCTTGGTGCTGGCGGCCACTTCCTCCAACGGCAATATCACGGGAAAAGACAGCACAAAGTGCATCTTTCCAACCGTCACCGGACCCGCCCCGCCATTTTGCTGCTGCACCTGAAATGGCATTAGAGGCGTCGCAGGCATTAGTTCATAGCTGAAACCGCTGACGTTGAAGCCTTCTGGCCATGATGAAACACGGTCCACAAAAGAGAAGGCCGATGCCCACCGAAGATCGGCCTGCACTTCAGCCTTCATCCACTGCGTTGGCCCTAAAATCTCCACTTCGGGATCTGTGACAATCGAAACGCCTGTGAGACCAGCGTCGGTCGCGGCCTTGGAAAGCTTTTGTTCAATGCGCACTTGGGCCACAGCCGCGTTTGTCGCTTCAAAGCCCCAGGTTTTCATGTCTTCAAGTGCGGCATCATCCGAAGCCGCCCTCTCTATCCTCTTCGCGGATGCCGCTTGCGTAAGAGCAGCACTGCGAAGGGAAAGGGCCTCGACGTAGCGATCCTCCTGCTGGAGACGATAGTCCATCGCTGCTATCGGTGCATAAATGAGCCCACCCAAGACAAGAGCGGCCAGCAAGACACGCTCTCTAGGCGTCGTCCGCCTTAAGCGATCGACTAACAAGCGCAACTGATCGTCAGCCTTCGCTCTACCTCCAGCAAATATGTCTTGCAACTTCGCCCCGCCGCGGCCTCAGCCGTACTGCGCCTTGAATCGACGCGCATGCTCACATGGGGTATAGCAGTGTGTGAGCTGAGAGAATAGCTCCGGGTTTACAAGGGCGTCGCGTGTTGTCAGGTTCGAATGATGGTTGCCGGGTTGATCAGCGAGTCCACGACGGCTCAGAACGAGCCGGATTTAGCCTTCTGGAAATTCTAGTGGTCCTGGCGATCATCGCGATGCTGGCGGCCGTGGTCGGCCCTCGTCTCTTTGCGCAACTAGATCGTTCAAAGGGCACCACGGCAAGACTGCAGATTCGCTCGATAGAGGCTGCGTTGGAAACCATGCGCCTTGATATCGGACGTTTACCGACACAGCAGGAAGGCTTGCAACTCCTCATGCAGGCCGACACTCAGCAGGTCGCGGGCTGGTCTGGTCCATATCTGGACAAGGCACTTCCATCTGATCCTTGGAACCGACCTTACGTATATTTGCCACCCAGCGGCGAAGCTGACGGCGCTCTTGGCGGACCCGACTCGCGCGCGCGGGTTATAAGTTATGGCGGAGACGGGCAGGAAGGCGGGCAAGGCGTCAATGCCGACATCACCTCGGACCAGCGCTAGACCTTGCCAGGCTGGCTTTTCGCTGATCGAAATCCTTGTGGTATTGGCGATATTTGCAATCACAACAGCAGTAATAATGCCTAGCACATCGAAAATGATGGACCAGGCCACAGCTCATGCTGTCTTTTTCGATTTTCAGAAGCAGATTTCTGATTTCAGACGGGAAGCGAACAGGACCGGAGTCGCAATCCGCGTTTCCGACCCATCTGCAGAAAGCAGCGGAGGGATGCCTGCCGATTTCGATAGCCGGCTGCATCAAGTAAAACTGAGAGCGCCTTGGACCTACACGATGGCACCACGTTTGGATATTGAAGCCGGCGGCACCTGCTCTCCGTCCTCTGTCAATCTAATAAAGGGCGACAACCTTGTTATGTCTCTCAGATCTGATCAAGGAGATTGTCGCTTCATCCGTTTACAGACAAAGGCTCCGCTCCATCCTTCGTCTTCATCTCAATGATTAGGCGCTGATTGGCGGCATCGGTTTTGGGACGCACGTCGTAGAAATATCCGGAGTTCTCTAAGTCGGCGATCAGAACGTCAGCCAAGTTGACCGAGCTGTATGGGAGCGTCATGGTAAGTTTGCCCTGCTCAGCTTCTAAAGCGGTCGGGGAGATGTCGTGATAAGACGCGATACTGATCGCAGCTCCTGTAGCGCTAAGCGGGTTGGTTCGATTTTCGATCTCGGCAAAAGCGACAAGTTTTCTGCGATCGTACTCTAAGTCGTTCACCCTTGATGGGCGAGGCGTTGCGGCTTGGATCTGGGCAGCCTGAGCTTCGATAGCCTTGCTTTCTTCGGACAAGCGAAAACCCTGCCCCATAACTAAAGCAGCCAGACTTATACATGTGAACGCAACAACGCCGACGATGACGCCCGCGAGTTGTTCCCTGGATAAATCATTAGGCGATAAGGCAAAGGCGGGAGCTGAAAATGAAAGTGGAAGAGACTGCACTGTTGGCATTGAAGGAGAGTCCTCCTCCTCTCTCTGGAGACGTGAAAAAGCTTCCCACGCGCCGACGGTAAAACGCTCACTCCTCCACGCAGACGCCTTCAATCTGCCCTCTACCCAAAGCTGAGCTTCATAGCCGCGATCAAGGCGTACAATCCGCCATCCGTCGCCGGTTGGCTGACCCAGGGTTTCAGGTCGGATCACAGGGCGGCTGCCTCCATCGCGGATTTCCATCAATGACTGGAGCCGATCAAGGTCCCACCACCAGATGCCGTAGCTCGATCCACTTTTGACCGACATTGAGCCGCTATTCAGATAGGGCGATCCCGTCCGTGCATGTAACGCAGCCGCTGGCGCCCGACGGCTGCGAGGCAAGGATGAAGCATCAAAACAAGAGAATGTAGTGAGGTCCCGCGCAAGAAGAATAACGGACGGGCGAAGCTTTCCGAGAAAGCCACCAGAATGTATCGTTTTCAAGTCTCCGCTTGAGTTGAGGAGATCAACGCGAGGCGTAAGGAAGTCTAAATGCATCAGAAATATTAGCCCCGGCTCGCCCAGGAGCCTCGTTTATTTCCATTTGGTCAATCCAGGCGGGCCGTTCCAGACCTGAAGGCGTCAATGTCAATCTAGACCGATAGACCCAAGCCGACCGTCCGTCACGAATGGTCAAAACGATTCTTCCGGATGGATAGGTCTGAATAACGTCATCACTTAGCCCCCCCACACCAGCGGCGGCTGCGAAATCTCCAAATGACAGAAATGGCCGTGTCTGTCGCTGACGAATTGCGGCTAGGGCGCCGGCCTCTGTCGCACCATACAAAACCTGCATGGTTTTGGCTGAGGCGGTATTGACGTTCTCAGCATTCGACCAGGAATCCATTGCAAGATCGGGCGAAAGAGCACGCCAAGCCGAGGCCTTGATCGAAGAGCGCACATTAAACATGGAAAGCCACTCGTCCCGTGTCCTCATCACACGATTGGCTGGGCCATCACCAGGATAGTCCGAAACTTCAGCCCCATTCACCCGCCTCAGATTGTCCTGATCTACATAATCCCTATAAATATCAGCGAGATCCATAGCCCGCGTTTCAGGCAACTCTATCAACTTAGCCAGGCGTAAGTATGATTCTCCGCGCAATTGAGCCAGATTAATCATGCCAGCCTGATCGCGCGCGCTAAGCAAAAGCGGTCCGTCCACACTAGCATCATAGGACCTCCCGTCCAGATACAGTAGTTGTCCTGCGCCGGCGGGGTTATAGATGTCGTCATTGAAAAGGCGCGGGCCGTCAACGTTTATTCCAGACGGCGCAAAGGGTTCGGTAGCGGCGACGAACGCAAACCGCGCTTCTGCAGTCATGGCCCGCTCTATAAACCGGACACGAGATTTCGCCGCTATCGCCTCAGAGGTCAGGCTAGCCAGAGCGGTGATCGCAACAAGAAAGATTAGGGTGACCATGCCTGTGACGGCAAGGACGGCAGGAAGAGCAAAGCCGAGCCTCCTGTCCTCAAATCGGGTCATCAAATCGAATCCAAGCTTCAGGACGACCAGACGTCGCCATCTCGAGGACGTCCATCGAACCGATTTTTAGGCGAACAATAAGCGAGATAGAATGCAACGGGCTTTCAGAAGAAAAAGCCGCGCGTGGGACCGAGGTATATTCGTCAGACCATCTAATACCATCTTCAGAATATGACAGCTTCACATTCGGATCTGAAACCACCGCGAATACGGCTCTTCTTGCGCCCGCCTGGCAAATTATGCTGACTTTGTCTTGGTAACGCTCAAGGTTAAGTGAGATTCTTCCAGCAAATCCTGCCGGCGCGCATCCAGTCGCGCGCTCCATGACAATGTCGGCCTCCAGGCGGTCAGGACGGCCTACAATAGGCAGGTCCAACGCCGCAGTTGAGGTCTCGACAGGACGCAGTGCTATGCTGCGAACAGTGCTTCGAAAATCACTGAGAAAAATGTCTTCGTCGGCAGCCGACATAGCCTTGCGGCCAAGCTTGAAGCCCGTATCGCCGGTTTTGACACCAATAGAAAATATGATCGCCAACGCCATACCGCCGATGGCGAGAACCACGAGGGCTTCGATCAATGAAAAGCCCTGCCTAGCTGTGTCCAATCTCATGGACCTCATCTTACCTCCATCCAACGCCACCGCCAATTGATAAGCCAAGCTTGGTTTGACGCTGCGATCTTGCTAATCGAGCTGACAAAGTCGGGGTCGACATGAACACGAAGAAATCCGCCATCATCGCTTCAGTTGTCGGACTGACAACTTGGGTAGGTGTGAGCAGCAGTGATTTGATCGCCCAAGCCGAACCCGGCCATCGCAAAGCGACCGCAGTTGCCCCTCCCCCACCGTCTGCGCCGACAGATGCCGAGCGCAGAGCCGAGCTCGGCCGACGTATCGACCTCATGCTTGCTGAGGGTAAAGGTCGGCGTTTGGAAGATGCACCGCGCGTTGCGGCCTCGCGACAGCCAATTAGGCGACCTACCGCGCTCTCCCCACAACGCCAGCCTGCCATGTCGACCCAACCCGCTCGGCTGGGTATGGAAAAAGGCTTTGGTCGATCGGCCTATCGCGCGCCGAAGCTAGACCTTACCTCAACGCCAGTCATACCTTCGTCCCCATTAGAATGTCTAACGCAAGCATTGTATTATGAGGCGCGAAATGAAAGTGAAGAAGGCCAAGCTGCAGTCGCAGAGGTCGTAATCAATCGCGCTAATAGCGGCCGGTATCCAAGGGATATTTGCCAAGTCGTCTATCAGCGCAATTCCCAAACCTGCCAGTTCACCTTCACATGTGACGGTTCAATAGGGCGCTCTGCCATCAATGCTTCGGCATGGGCCCGCGCAGAGCGCATCGCACGAAGCGTTTACGCTGGGGAATCGAAAGCGCTGCTGCCACCCAGCTCCGTAAATTATCACGCCAACTATGTCAGGCCAAGTTGGTCAAGACGCTTGGAGCGTGTGCGGCGCATTGGGGCCCACATTTTCTACGGTTCCCCGATGCGGGGAGGAAACCCCGGAGAACAAGCTCTCCCCCTACGTCAAAATGAGCTGATTTTTGCAAAAAATGACGCCATAGAACGTGCTTACGCACTATTTTCCGGTCGCCGGGATAGTCAAGATTCTAAATAGCGAATCCTTTCGCCGGTGAGGCGGCTGTAGATTTGGAGCAAATGATCGGCTTGCTCCTTTGAGCTTCTGACAGCTTCATTCTGGGGCGCGGGCCGAAGATATGTTTCTGGATCACTGTTGATTGTGGCCAAAACTGCTGCCAAAGCGGCTGGAGAGGTCACGTCTACGATGAATCCATCGATGCCTGGCCTGACATCTTCCCCGATCGCTCCCCGATCGCTCGCTACAACCCACACGCCAGCAGCGTTGGCTTCTCGAGTGACGAGGCCATAGCTTTCCACGCAAGCTGACGGCGCCAAAAGCACATCAATGTTCGCATAAAGATTTGAAACTGCCGCCTGCCGGATCCGCCCCGAGAATGTCACCTCCGTCTTCCCCCAAATCACGGTAGACCTCAGGTTATCCGGCTGAGCATGTGACAAAGCCAAAAGTTCAAGGTTTTCAAACTCCCCCTGTCTCAACGCAGCCTCGACCAAATCAAACCCCTTGTGAGGTGACGTGTCGCCGATATGAGCCAGCCGAACACGACCGCTTATTGAGCGCGTACGCGGAGCAACCGCCACCTTTGGCAAGCCGTTGCTCAACACGGATACGTTGGTAAATCCCGCATCTACGTATAGCTTTTCGAATTTGAGCGAGGGGGTCAGAACCTGCTTGGCTCCGTCTAGCGCACTCCGTAGATAAGCTAGGCGTTGAAGGCTTTCAGACAGCCTAAGAGGCGGTTTGGGACCTAGGCGAATCTCATCGCCCGGCGTCCTCATTCTGGCCCTCTCGTCAAATAGGAATTGATAGTCAGACAACCACCAGCCGTCATGGATGCTCACAATATATGGTACGTCCTTCGCCCGGCACACGTCGATGGCTGAGGCTGTTATCCTCTGAATGCAATGGAAATGTACGAGATCCGGCTCGAACTGCGCTACGACACGTCCAAACCATTCCTCCATCCGCTTATCTGAGTATTTCCAGTCAAGATCATCTTCGAAAGGCGGCGCAATTCTGAACACTACTGTTCCGTCAAACGAGTCCATCCTTTCGCGATAATCCGGCCGAGCATCGTAGTCCGTGCTCGCGACAGCAAACTCGAACTCTTCACTCGCAGATAGATAATGAAGGTTATCGGCGACCACTCTGGTTGCACCGCCGATAGATTGGGGTGGGAAAAATACATTCACAAGCAAGATGCGTTTTCTATTTGAGGCAGCTTTAACCGGCAACGCTGGCTGTAAGGCCTCCGACACGGCCATCGCGCCCGCTTCCGCGCTGTAGCTTCTCAGAACGTGCTCGCGGGCCGCCTCACCTATCCGATGGCGGCAAGCTTCATCCTCTACGAGCATCGTGAGTGCGGCGGTCCATTGCTCTGGAGTTTGCGCGATCAGGCCGGTCACTCCGTCTTCAACCACCTCATTGTAGGTGGCGGTGGCGCTCACAACTGAGGGTACCGCAAGTACAGCTGCCTCCAACCATTTAATCTCACTCTTGCAGTCGGTCATTAACCCGGAAGCGAGCACCGCAAGATTGATGTCCATAGTCGATAGCAAAGACCAATACGCTATTGGGTCTTTGATCAAGTCGACTTTTATTATGCGGTCTGCGTAAGGAGAAAAACTATCATCGAGCGCCAAATGCCCCACAACAACCAGCTCGACTTGCGGGAAGGCCTCTAGCACGTGCCGAATGGCTTGGCCGGCGATGTCGTGAAAATCTTGATTGTGCGCCAGGGTAGCAGATCCGTAGACAATCCTGACAACTCCGTCCGCCCTTCGGCGAGCGCCAAAACCGTCACTAAAGATGTTGCGTGGATCGAGGCCATTGCGAACGACAAAGCATTTTTTCGACCCAACCTCTGCGCCCATGCGAGAAGCAAGAATAGGCGTCGATGCGATGCCGTATTCACAAAGCCGCATGGCGGAACGATATAATGTCGTTCCATAGATCAGCCCCTGATAAACACCACGGTCGATCTGCTCTTGGAAACTTTCAAAACTATCGGGATAGTTTTCTGTATCAAATATAAGGTCATCAATTTCATAGTAGGTCGCCAGACCCAGTCGTTTTGCTTGCAAAATACAACGGATGACGGACGGGAAGGCAGGAACTCTATAAAATATGCAGGCCGACGCATCCGCAATAGCACTAAGGAATTTTTTGTCCTCAGACCACTCTACTATCTCATAATCCCAACCACTTATCTCGAATAAGTAACGCTTCTGATCGACTCGATAAAATGTGCACTGATCGAGACTTGTGTTGGCAAGTATGACCACTTTTTTCTTTTTGTTACCTATACTGGTCGGGAAATCCAAGCCCTGCTCAAAGGCATTAGAAATCCATTTCACCACTCCTTCCATGACCTCGTCGCCTTCCGCTCGGCGCTCCACGCTGTAGAGCGCGCGCGCCTTGACGGTCGCGTTTTGAAATTCCTGAGCTATGACAGTGTCCAGGATTGAAAGCCAAGGCTGCTCACCGCCGAACTCCGCCTTTGTGCCAAGAAGTGTCGCAAGAGCGTCGGCCGTGTTTCCGGCCTTGGCCGCACTCTCGGCGCCTAGCAATACGGACCAAAGCTTGGCGTCACTTACGCTATTCGCCCTGCTATAGGAGGCAGAGGCAGCACCCCAAAGACCCAAACCATGGTAGGCGTCGCCCATTGCTTGCGAGATCGCCGGCGTGTCGCAACCTATGGCGATGGCGCGCTGCAGTGTCCCTATAGCTGCGGCATAATCGTGCTTCGATAGTCTGAACCGCGCTATCGCGAGCAGGAACGATTCGGCGTCCTCACTCAGCACGGGCCATGTAGATGCTCCCATTGGGTCGTGATCGAGCAGGTGCTTAAGCGCCAGCCATCGGTTCTGCTGGTCTCTGCTCTCAAGATGAGTAGCGGCATACTCTGTCCACACGAAGGCTTGCGGATAGCCAAGCAAATCCAAGCCGTGCACAGCCATCCATTCTTTTGGCGAGCCGGGCTCGCCTCGCTCCATACCCTCAAATAACCAATGACGATAAGCGGCCTCCGGCGTTGCACCGGCCAGCAAAGGGTGGACTTCGCGATAGAAATCTAAGTCGAAGCGCTTCGTGAAGCTGAAGTCGGCGAGCCTTGGGATACCTTCGGTCACAAAAAGGACTTTGGCTTTTGCGCCCTCAACAGGCTCTCCCAGCCAATCAAAGTTCAGCAGAGAGAACGCTCGATCAGAGAAATTCTTCTGCCAAACAGCGTGGTTGGCGTTGTTTGCGTTGAGGAATTCAGGGAATGAAGCAAAGATTCCTTTTGTTTCGTTCTTTCGAAAGTGCGCGCCGATTTCCTTGTCGCTCCAAGGCCCGGCCCCCATATACGTTTGAGAATAAAATTTAGGGTCCAAGTTTGAGAAAGAACGTCGCTCGTCGCGTCCGTGCCGGATGTAGTGCAAATAAACATCCCAATCGTCGTCGATCGCTTTATCGACATCTGGGTTGAGCCGGCGATATTGACCAATCGAGAACAGCGGCGGTAGCGACGCCATGAGCGGGCTCTCTTCGAATCGAGCTTTGTCGTTCGGTTTGCGGCCCTCCAAACGGCCATGATTTTCGTAGTGTGATAGCGCTTGTCGATCCGACAAACCGCGCAGATCCGAATACCGCTTACGATAGAACTCGGGGTCAAAACCGGAACCTGCTCCGCCTAGATTACGCTTCATCGTTCCACCCTCGTATCGTGAACGCCTTCGTAAACCTAATCGTGAGTTTGGATGCAACCCTACTATTTAAGGGCCTTCAGCGAGCCCTACCCAGCCCGCAACTGTCGTCATCTCCCAAAAACTCACCTTGGTCTTGTCGCCGCCATGGGTTAGGCGATACGCAAAAGAAGCATGGGGTATTGCAAGTTGAGCACCAGGCCAGTCCTTCTCCGGCCCCGCCGTTTCGGCGACACCCGGGGCTGGTTCATGGAAACTTACTCCGAGGCGGCTGCATGCGCGGCAGGCGTCGACGTGAGGTTTGTCCAAGACAATCAGTCATTTTCGGCGTCGCAAGGCACCGTCCGAGGCCTGCACTTCCAGCGACCGCCGCATGCGCAGGCAAAACTAGTGCGCTGCGTGCGGGGATCAATTATGGACTATGCCGTGGATGTTCGGCGAGGTTCGCCAACGTATGGCCGCCACGTCGGCGCCAAGTTGACTGCAGAAGGCGGAGAGCAGTTGTTCATACCGGTCGGTTTCGCACATGGCTTTGTCACGATTGAGCCGGACGTGGAGATCGCCTACAAAGTGTCCGATTTTTATGCGCCGGACTGCGACGGCGGGATCATCTGGAACGACCCCACCATCGGTATCGATTGGCCCTTGCCGGCTTCGGGCGCAGTATTGTCGGACAAGGACAAGCTTCTACCGACTCTTGCCGAGTTCGATAGTCCCTTCGACTACGACGGCGAACCGCTTGCGCCATTGGACACGCTCTAAGGAAGAGATAGTAGATGCGTATTCTGGTCACCGGCGGCGCCGGTTTTATCGGTTCCGCTTTGGTGCGGCGCCTAATCAAGCACACGGATCACGAAGTCCTAGTGTTCGATAAGCTGACCTATGCGGGAGTGCTTAGTTCGCTGGAACCCGTGGCGGTGAGCAATCGCTATTCTTTCGTTCAAGCTGACATCTGCGATGCAGACGCGGTATCCAAAGCCTTACAAGAATTCAGGCCGGACGTTGTCGCCCACCTGGCGGCCGAAAGCCATGTTGATCGCTCGATCGACGGGCCAGGCGATTTCATTCAGACCAACATGGTCGGCACCTTCGTCATGTTGAATCAGGCGCTAGGTTACTGGCGCAGCCTGGACCAGGACGCTAAGGCGACCTTCCGCTTCCACCACATCTCGACCGACGAGGTGTTCGGTTCGCTGGGCGAAGACGGCTTTTTCACCGAAACCACCCCCTATGACCCCCGCTCGCCCTATTCGGCGTCAAAGGCGGGGTCGGACCACCTAGTTCGCGCTTGGGGCCACACTTACGGCCTGCCGGTGCTGGTGACCAACTGCTCCAACAACTACGGCCCTTTTCATTTCCCCGAGAAGCTGATCCCGCTCATCATCATCCGGGCACTCAATGGCGAGCCGCTGCCGGTCTATGGCGATGGGTCTAATGTGCGCGACTGGCTCTTCGTTGATGACCACGCCCGCGCGCTACAGGTGGTGTTCGAAACTGGCACGCCGGGTGAGACCTACAATGTGGGTGGCAATGCTGAGCGGAAGAACATCGACGTGGTCGCCGCAATCTGTTCGATCCTGGACCGGCTGCGGCCGAAGGCCGAAGGTAAATACGCCGACCAGATCACCTACGTGACCGACCGGCCGGGCCACGATCATCGCTACGCCATCGACGCCTCCAAGATTCGATCCGACCTGGGCTGGACCCCATCTGTGACCTTCGAACAGGGCATCGAACAGACGGTGATCTGGTATCTGGAGAACCAGTCTTGGTGGCAGGACATTCTGGACGCTCGCTATTCGACCCAACGCTTAGGCGTCGCCAATGGCTGATCCGATCCACATCCTGATCACGGGCGGGTCCGGTCAGGTGGGACTGGAGCTCCAAGCCGCCGCTTGGCCCGAAGAGGTTGTGCTGCACGCGCCGGTGCGCGCGGAACTGGACTTGGGCGACGCTGCCTCGGTGCGCGCCGCCTTCGCCGCCACTCCCTTCGCTGCCGTGATTAACTCTGGCGCCCATACGGCGGTGGACAAGGCCGAGAGCGAAGTTGCCGCCACCTTCGCCGCCAATGCCATGGGGCCGGCGGTCTTGGCTGACGCCACGCGTGAGGCCGGGATCCCGATGATCCAGGTTTCAACCGATTATGTGTTCGATGGATCGAAGGACGGCCCCTATGTCGAGACTGATCCGGTTGGCCCGCTGGGTGTCTACGGCGCCTCCAAGCTGGCCGGCGAACTAGCGGTGCTCGCTGGCAATCCGCGCTCGATTGTGTTGCGCACCGCCTGGGTCCTGAGCGTGCATCGCTCCAACTTCCTCAAGACCATGCTGCGCCTCGCCGCCGACCGGCCGGCACTGAACGTCGTGGGCGACCAGCGCGGCTGTCCGACCTCGGCGCGCGACATCGCCGCCGCGTTGAAGACCATCACAATGAGAATGATCGCCGACGGCAACGCTCCGACCGGCGTTTATCATTTTGTCAACGCTGGCGAGACCACCTGGGCCGGACTGGCGACCGAAATCTTCGCCCTCAATGGCGCGGGCGGCGGCCCGTCCGCAACGGTCGACGCCATTCCGTCCTCCCAATATCCGACCCCGGCCAAGCGCCCATCTAATTCGCGCCTGTCGACCGTCAAACTGATCCGCGACTACGGCATCACGCCCCGCCCCTGGCAGGCCGCGGTCGCCGAGATCGTCGACGAACTCCACGTGGAAAGGACCCTCCCATGAAGGGCATCATCCTAGCCGGAGGATCGGGCACGCGCCTGCATCCAATGACTCTGGTTACCTCCAAGCAGCTGATGCCAGTCTACGACAAGCCGATGATTTATTATCCGCTGTCGACCCTCATGTTGGCCGGCATCCGCGAGGTGCTGATCATCTCTACTCCGCGCGATGTGCCCAACTTTCAAGCCCTGCTTGGCAACGGCTCGCAATGGGGGATGGAAATTCAGTATGCGGTTCAGTCAAGCCCCGACGGCCTTGCCCAAGCGTACATCATCGGCGCGGACTTCGTCGGCGACAATCCCTCGGCCCTGATCTTGGGCGACAACATCTACTACGGCCACGGCATTACGGACCTGTTCACCAGCGCCATAAGTCGGCCGGAGGGGGCGACCGTCTTCGCCTATCACGTCAACGATCCTGAACGGTATGGTGTGGTCGCCTTCGACCACGATATGCGCGCCATGTCTATCGAAGAGAAGCCGGCCCAACCCCAGTCGAACTGGGCCGTGACTGGCCTGTATTTCTACGACAAGGACGTGGTGGAGATCGCCCGAGCTCTCAAACCCTCACCTCGGGGCGAGCTAGAAATCACCGACGTTAACCGGATATATTTAGAGAGCGGCAAGCTGTCGGTCGAGATCATGGGGCGCGGCTACGCCTGGCTCGACACGGGCACACCCGACAGTTTGCTGGAAGCCGCAGAGTTCGTCCGCGTCTTAGAAAAACGCCAAGGGTTCAAGATCGCCTGTCCGGAAGAAATCGCTTTCCAGGAGGGCTTCATCGACGCCAACCAGTTGGACTTGCTTGCTGCTAATTTCGGCAAGAGCACCTATGGGTCGTATCTACGGAGTCGGCTTCAACAGGCTGAATAGGCTACGAACTTACTCCCCTAGTGCTACAGAAGCAATTTTCGCGCCTTCAAAGACGAATTCTCCGCTCACACAACCGTGCACTACAGTGACCGTGAACTCCATTCCATCGATATCGGGCCAGTCAGCCTCAAGCACGACTTCATAACGACCAGGCTTGTCCGGCTTAACGTTATGTATGGTGGGAGTAAGCGGCGGGCCCCACCGAAACTGAAACTCGTGTGAGGCTGCATCCTCATCAAACGATATTTCAGCAGAGATGCGCCACCGCCCTTTCGGCGCCCACAGATAGGGGCCTCTAAGCAAGGGGCGCGGCGGCCCTGTCACATCCAGTAAAGCTTTGGTGTCCGACAGGGCCAAAGGCACCCTATCGTAAATGAATAGACGCGGCCCCCAGAGTGTTGGAGCCGACCTAACATCCGCACCAATGTAGGTCAGAGACTGAGCGGCTTCGATATCTGCCTCTCCGGTTCCAGAGGGGTCAAGGGAGGGCGGAGTAACCTCAAGACCCACAAACTGCAGCGGCGATCCCTGACGTGCTGCATCGGCAGCAGCGCTGGTGACAACTACTCCGTCCTTCGCCCATTCCTGAGCCTCGACCGCATGTCGGGTGATTTCGATCACATGAACACGTGCGTCGTTCGAAGGTATGAGGTCCAGACCCGAAAAGCGTTCGAGGCCATCGAGTATCGAAACACGCTCGCATCCTAGCGTGGGGACAAAATTACGGTGGTCTGAGGACACAAAAATCCGATTCCAATCTCCATCGCTTGGGCCGGAAGGTCTGTTTTGCAGAAACACCACCTCAGATTGACCGGAAAGCGCAGCAATTCGCAATGCCGATGTCCAACCTTCAATCTGCCTTATCGAGCCGAGAAGGACACAACGATTCATCCATCCCTCATCTTGATCTGGACGAATCACGCTGTCCTCAACCATTTGTAGATTTCAACCGCCTCGTTGATATCGTCGAAGACTTTCGCCTTGCCTCCCTCGATGAGAAGCGCACGGTCGCAGTTGGATTGGATCAGACCTGTGTCGTGGGAGGCCATGAGAAAAGCCCGATTGGCTCGTTGTTCGAACAATTCGTACTGGCATTTCCGCTGAAATCGCGCGTCACCGACCGCGACAAGCTCGTCAATCAAATAACAGTCGAACTCGATAGCCAGCGACAGGCCGAAAGCCAGCCGAGCCCTCATGCCAGAGGAGTAGTGCCGAACAGGAAGACGAAGAGACCGCCCCAACTCGGCGAAATCGTCGACACGTTCCCTCACTTCTAGGAAATTACGACCGTATATGCGCGCGAGGAAGCGAATGTTGTCCAAGCCTGATAGGCTGCCTTGAAACCCACCGTTGAAGCCGATTGGCCATGACTGGCTCATGCCCCAGCTGATCCGGCCACTTGACGGCGACATTATACCGCCGAGCAGCTTAATTAACGTCGACTTTCCCTGTCCGTTGCGCCCCAATAAGGCCAACCTCCCCCCTTTGGACAAATCGAAAGAAAGGTTTTGAAAGACGGGTCTCTGGGCCGTCCGGTAGGTCAGACTGATGTCTTCAACCCTTAGCCCCGGTTGCAGAGGCGACGACATCAGTCCTGCCTATGCTCGCGAACACCGGCCCAGATCAGCCATCCCAAGCCATAAAGCAGCAAGGTGGTCGCAAAGACAGCAAGGATTGAGAGCCAGCGACGTGGCTCTGTCGAGGAATCTGGCAAACTGGGAGAAACCACGCGCTCGAGATAGACCTGTTGTCTGCGCGCATCCTGTTCTGCCGCAAGCAGGGCCGTCGTCGTTGCAGCCAGCTCCCGGGTCGCCAACTCTCTGTTGAAGGTCAGCTCCTCATAAGCCCCAACGCGAGGCGCAAGAGTGCCGGCTCCACCTGACATCTTGGCGCGCTCCGCTTGAACCTGCCGTTCGTAAGCGGCGATTCGCGAGTCGATGATGGAAAGCTGTGGACTTTGAGGCGCTTGGCCAGCGAGCTGGGTACGTTCGGCGCGTAGCTGGGCGACTGTGGCGTTCAACTGACCAATCAACTGCGCATTTTCCGCAACGGCGCTTTCGGGGTCGATGAATTCTTCCCGGTTGCGGAAGGCCGTCAGTTTTTGCTGTGTCTCCGTCAAGCGTGTCATCGCAGCCTCACGGGCTAACCGAGAATCCGCGACCGCATCCTGGATCGAACGCGCATTCAAGCGGTTAACCAAGGTCTCCCCGCCATCTAACATCGCAGCAGCGAGGGCCTGTGCGTCGCTCGGACGAAATGCTTCTACTCTCAGCGTGCTGATGCCGGTCGTGGAGTCGTATCCGACAGTAACAAAGCGCTTGAGCGCTTTCTGGAGGCCCTCTTCGCTCCTGCTCTCACCTGGACGAGGATAGCGGGAAAGAACATCTGCCCCAGGACGATTTAGAACCTTGGCGACATCGAACCGCCGCTGGAGATCGCTCAGACCGTCTGACGATGTTATGTATTCGTGGACTGCGAACGCATCGGTTTGACCAGAAGACAGTCCAACGCCTTGCAAGGCGACCCCAAAGGCGCTCGGAGAATGGCCAGCGGACCTAACGATAAATCGCGCCTCAGACACATAGAGCGGAGATGCGATCAGCAAGAAATAGACTGCGGCCACCAAGGTAGGCAGCGCGACAACCATAAGAAAGCCGATTGGAATCCGACGCCACAAAGGCACCTTGCGATCGTAGGTGAGCGCCTGAGGAAGAGGGCCGATGTAATTGAGTTTGGGCTCGGTCATAAAAGGTCCATCGCCATGCTATTGGCGTGCGATAACAGGTTATTCCACATCAACACGGTCCCTCGCGTCGGCGAGAAGAATCAAGGCAAGGAAGTTCAAAATACAGGCCCAAGTGAGCGCGTAGCCAACGTGGTAGTGGGTTTTGACAAACTCGCCAAACACTCCCGCGCGGACCATCTCTATGCCATGAGGAATGGGTATGAGCAGATACATCTCCTGGAAGCGGTGGGGCAGCCAATCGACCATAAAGAACGCACCCGACAACGGGATGAGAGCGTATGTGAGAAGCGGAACCAATCTCTCCATAACCTCCCACCGCAGCGCCAAGGCAGCCAACGTCATGGCAAGCCCGGAACTGACTAACGCAAGCGTTGTCCACCCCGCGTACACTAGGAGAATATTGTGTGGCCAAGTCACCTGGCCTAAGGCAGCAAGAACGACGTAAACGATCACAAAAGCCGCCGACGCCCCCATGAATTCCAGGATATTCCTAGCCAAAAACACATGCAGAACCTTTATCTGCCTGTGAAAGAGGAGACCAATATTCCCTTGGATTGCATTCTGTGAGTAACTGATCTGATGCCGAAGCAACAAAAGGCACATGTATCCCGTCATCACGAAGGGTCCAAGTCGGACGCCATGCTCATACGCAGGTTTGATGATGGACCACATAACCAAAACGCCGAGGCAAAAGAGCAGCGGCTCTCCGATCAGCCAAGCGAAACCAAGACCCTCGCGTCCGAAGCGGGTGATGGTTTCGCGCATCATCAAAGCGCCGAGGATGCGGCTATTCCTCGAAACCGAAACCGGCGTAATCATCTATCAACACCAGGTTCTAACGTTACAACAGCGCGGCGTCTGTGGATTGGCCGACAATAGCGACGCTGTGAACCTGGACAAGAGGGCGAGCGGGCACACGGTGATTTTATTCAATCGGCTCTTTCAAGCACTGCAACTGTCTGACCATCGCCTGTATGGGGCAATCCACAGTCGTAACTGATAACCTTCATATCAAGTTGGTTGGCCCAAACCTCAAGCTGAGACCGCTCGGTAAACATATTCAGTTGGTCATCCCTCTGGCCAACGCGGGCGCGGTCAACCATGCCCTTGAAGATCGGCCAATTGCCCTCGCTTTCCAGGAATGAGAACACCACTCGTCCGCCAGGTCGCAGAACGCGCTTTGCTTCTTCTAAATAGAGATAACTCTCTTGGTGGAGCAGATGTGTCACCACACTGAAAATCGCCACCATATCCGCCGATCCAGTCGCAGCCGGCAATGTGAGGCTGTGGTTGAGGACGAACTTATACGACGCTGGCGATTGATCACTCGCGTAGTCTAGCAACTCTTGAACAATATCAACGCCCAGGTACTCGAGATTTTCATACTTGAGGCCGAGATGCTTCGCCAAGCGCCCGCTTCCACACCCCAAATCGACCACTGACATACCGTCTCGTAGGCCTGCCCGCTCCAGCACCTCAACCAACAGCGACCCCGTGAGATCATAGGACCCGCCAACAGCGTAGGACATTGCATCGTCAAGCGAATGACGGTCCATCAACTCGCGAACATAAGCGGTGTAATCAGTCACAAAATGGGGCTGGTTGTCCCGCCTTGCCAAGGCAGCCCTCAGGTCGCGGATCTCGGCGAGAAGAGAATCCCTCTCCTGACTGCCAAAGCCCTTGGTCTTAGTCGCGCCGCGTCCAAACATACCTGATCCCATGCAAACCTCGGCCTCCTTAACAACTTGCCGGGCCGCAGCAAACCCGTCAAAAACACCCCGCGTTATACGGTTTCATAAATTCAGAAGCGCCGGATCGCCGCCCTGTGCGGCGATGTTCACGCTGATCGTCTTTTCGGCCGCGTAGCGGATCAGGCTGTTGGGGCCGCCGGCCTTTGGTCCTGTGCCCGATAGACCCTCGCCGCCGAAGGGCTGGACGCCGACGACGGCACCGGTGATCGAACGGTTGACGTAGACGTTGCCGGCGGGAACCAGGTCGACGACTTCGGCGGCGAAGGCTTCGATGCGGCTGTGGACGCCCAGGGTCAGGCCGTAGCCGCGGGCGGCCAGCTTGCCAGCGACCGACTTCAGGTCGGACGGGGCGTAGCGGTAGATGTGCAGGATGGGGCCGAAGACCTCGCGTTCGAGGAAGTCGGGGGTCGGGATTTCAGCGATGGTGGGGGCGAACAGGTCGCCCTTTTCGGTGCCCATCGGCAGAGCGCCGCGGGCGAGAATCTTCGCCTCCTTCGACAGGCGCTCGACGTGGGCTTCCAGGGCGCGACGGGATCCAGGGTCGATGACGGGGCCGATGTCGGTCTTGGGGTCGGCGGGGTCGGCGACGGTTTGAACCGCGAGCGCGCCCTTCAGGCCCTCGATCAAGGCGTCGGCCGACTCCTTGGGCACATAGAGGACGCGTAGGGCCGAACAGCGCTGACCGGCGGAGCCGAAGGCCGACTGGATCACGTCGTCGATGACCTGCTCCTTCAGCGCCGTCGTGTCGATGAACATGCCGTTCAGGCCGCCCGTCTCGGCGATGAACGGGATAATGGCGCCCGGCCGGGCGGCGATTGAGCGGTTGATGGCGGCGGCCGTGTCGGTGCCGCCGGTGAAGGCGACGCCGTCGATGCCCGGATGGGTGACCAGGGCCGCGCCGACCGTCTCGCCACGCCCGGGGACCAGGGCCAGCAGGTCGGAGTTCAGGCCGGCCTTGTGATAAAGGCGCACAGCCTCGGCGGCGATCAGCGGCGTCTGTTCAGCGGGCTTGGCCAGCACGGCGTTGCCGGCGGCGAGGGCCGCGGCGATCTGGCCGGTGAAGATGGCTAGGGGGAAGTTCCACGGCGAGATGCAGGCGAAGACGCCCCGTCCGTGCAGGAACAGCTGGTTGGTCTCGCCTGTCGGACCCTTCAGCGTTTCCGGGGCGGTGAAGTCACGCTCGGCCAACAGGGCGTAGTAGCGGCAGAAGTCGGCGGCCTCGCGCACCTCGGCGACGCCGTCGTTAAGGGTCTTGCCCGCCTCGCGGCTGAGCAGGGCGACCAGCCGGTCCAGATCAGCCTCCAGCACATCGGCCATGGCGCGCAGGACGATGGCGCGCTTGGCGCCGCCCTGGCGGTCCCATTTAACCTGAGCCTCGGCGGCAGCCTGGACGCCAGCGTCGATATCGGCCGTTTCGGCCTCCGAGACATGGCCCAGGACCTGTGATCGGTCGAAGGGATTGGTCACGTCCTGAGCGGCGATGCCGGCGCGCAGCTTGCTGCCGATGATCGGGCCGCTGGTCAGCTTCTCGCGGTCGACCAGTTCCAGCGCCCTGGCGTGGGCTTCACGGTCGGCGGCCTGAGAATAATCGCGGCCGAGGGAGTTCTGACGATCGCCGTACATGTCTTTCGGAACCGGAATCTTGGGGTGACGGTCGGGCGCCTGCTCGACCAGGGAAATGGGATCGGCCGCGACGGCCGAGGCAGGCACGCGCTCGTCCAGCAGGGCGTGGACGAAGGAGGAGTTGGCGCCGTTTTCCAGCAGACGCCGCACCAGATAGGGCAGCAACTCCTCGTGCCCCCCGACGGGAGCATAGGCGCGCACGATGAGCACTTCGTCAGCCCAGGCCTCGTGCGCGGCGTCGTATAGCGCCTCGCCCATGCCGTGCAGGCGCTGATGCTCGACCGTGACGCCGTGATCGCGGGCCATACGCCGCACCGCCGCCAGGGTGTGGGCGTTGTGACTGGCGAACTGGGAATAGAGGGCCGGCGCGGCCTCTATCATGGCTTTGGCGCAGACCAGATAGTTCAGGTCGGTCGCCGCCTTGGTCGTATAGACGGGATAGTCGGTGCGGCCGAAAACTTGGGCGCGCTTGATCTCGGTGTCCCAATAGGCGCCCTTGACCAGACGCACCATCAGCCGGCGGCCGGAGCGGCGGGCGAGGTCGGTGACGCGTTCGATCGTCTCCAGGCCGCGCTTCTGATAGGCCTGAACCGCCAGACCCAGGCCGGTCCAGCCGCCCAGCGACGGCTCGTGCGCCAGCCGGTCCAGCAGTTTTAGCGACAGAGCCAGACGGTCGGCCTCCTCGGCGTCCATCGTATAGTTGATGTCGTATTTTGCCGCGATCTGGGCCAGGCGCAGGATGCGGGGATACAGGGTCGCCCAGACGTCATCCTCATGCGTCGCCTCATAGCGGGGCGACAGGGCCGACAGTTTCACCGACACGCCGTGGCCGTGCTCCGGACCCTGACCCTTGGCCGTCTTGCCGACCGCCTCGATGGCGTCGGCGTAGATCTTCTCATAGCGATCAGCGTCGGCCATGGTCCGGGCGCCCTCGCCCAGCATGTCGAAGCTGCACAGCCAGCCTTCCTTGTTCGACCGTTTGAGCGCCCCCTGGATGGTGCGGCCGACGACGAACTGCTCGCCCATGATCTTGACGGCGGTGGCCACGGCCTGACGGATGACCGGCTCGCCCAGACGACCGGCGATCCGCTTGAGGAAGCCGGGCAGGTCGCTGCGGGCCTCGTCATCGACATCGACCAGTTTTCCGGTCAGCATCAGGCCCCAGGTCGAGGCGTTGACGAACAAGCTGTCCGACTGACCCAGGTGGGCGGCCCAGTCGGCCGAGCCGATCTTCTCGGCGATCAGGCGGTCGCGGGTGTCCTCGTCCGGAACGCGCAGCAGGGCTTCGGCCAGACACATCAGGGCCAGACCTTCGCGGGTCCCAAGCGAGAATTGCTGCAGGAAGCTTTCGACGACGCCCTGTTTCTTCTGGCTGCGACGCGCGTGTTCGACCAGGGCCGTCGCCTCAGCGACCACATCCGCCCGTTCGGTCGCATCCAGGGGCATGCGCGCCAGATTGGCGGTGACGGCCTCACGCTCGTCGCGGAACTTGTGCGCATCCAGACCGTCCCAGGCGGCCAGGCTCGAAGGCAGGAAGGCGGGCATGGTCATTGGCGACAGATCCTGTGGATTTCAGCCATATATGCCGGAGTTCATTGAAGGTGCTTCGTATGATACGAGACTGGACCGACGATCGTTCGGTGTGAGACCGTGGTTTCCGATGATCGATATTGACGCCGTTGATCGCCGCATCCTGCGGGTGCTTCAGACCGACGCCCGCATTTCAAACGCCGAACTGGCGCGACGCTGCAACCTGTCGCCCGCCGCCTGTTTCGAACGGGTCAAACGACTGCGCGAAAAGAAGATCATCACCGGCTACGCCGCCATGATCGACCCGGCTCAGGTTGGTCGGGACCTGCTGATCTTCGTTGAAGTCCTGCTGGACCGCACCACCGGCGACGTCTTCGAAGCCTTCGCCGCCGCCGTTCGCAGCCAGCCGGAGGTGCTGGAGTGCCACATGGTCGCCGGCGGCTTCGACTATCTGATCAAGGCTCGCGTCGGCGACATGGACGCCTACCGCGCCTTCCTGGGCGACGTTCTGGTGCGGATGCCGGGGGTGCGAGAAACCCGCACATATGCGGTGCTGGAAGAGGTGAAATCGACGACGGTGCTCCCTCTATAACGAGACTACGATTACTTTTGGTTGCGGACTAGACACCCAGGGTTTCACGGCAGGTGACGGACGCTCTCAGTTCGCCTAAGCCTGCACGCACAACAACAAGGTACGACGCCGTCGCCAATGCCGGTTATTTTCCCTGTCATCATGTGCGGCGGTTCCGGCACGCGTTTGTGGCCCGCGTCGCGACCGTCGCGCCCAAAGCAGTTCATTCCATTGTCAGGCAACCGGTCCCTGTTTCAGGAGACCGTCGAGCGCGTCATCGACCTGGCCGGCTCGGAGGGCAGGCTGATCGTCATTGGCGGCGCTGCGCATCGACAGACGATTTGCGAACAGTTGAAAGAGCTGGGGCGCGACGCAACCATCCTTTTGGAGCCCGAAGCGCGAGAGTCCGCCGCCGCCATGGCCGCCGCCGCCATCTGGACCAAACGACAGCATCCTGATGCGGTGAATTTGTTTGTCGCGTCCGATCACCACATCCCAGACGGTGACGCGTTTCGCGCTGCAGTTCTCACGGCAAGCGAGGCCGCACATACCGGCCGCATCGTCACGTTTGGCGTCGTGCCTTCCGGCCCCTCGTCGGCCTATGGGTACATTGCCCCCCGCAGCGAGGGGTTGGCGGAGGTCAAGGCCTTCGTCGAGAAGCCCGACCTCGTCACCGCGGAACGCTACATCGCCGAGGGGTATCTGTGGAACAGCGGCAACTTTGTCGTCCGCGCCGATGTGCTTCAAGACGAGCTACGCCAGGCCACCGCAGGCCTGATCGAGGCCGTTTCTGATGCGCTCGATTCTTCGCTCTCGGACGGCGGCGCGATCCTCTTGGGCCGCAGGTTCGGCGATGCGCCGAAGATCTCCATCGATTACGCCGTCATGGAAAAGACTCGGCGCGCCGCCGTCCTTCCAGTTGCGTTCGATTGGTCGGACCTCGGCGCCTGGGACGCCGTCCACCGGTCGGGTGAGGGCGACGTCGGCCTGCATGTGTTCGAGGACGCCGAGAACTGCCTGGTCCGGGCCTGCGACGGCGTCCTGGTCGCCGCCGTCGGCGTGTCCGATCTCGCCATCGTGGTCGAACGGGACGCAGTATTGGTTACCGATCTGGCGCGAAGCCAGGACGTGCGAAAGATCGTAAGTCGATTGGAAGGGCTGTCGCCGCGCCATCTCGACTTCCCGCAGACGCCCCAGGAAACGCTTGAGCAGGGCGCGACGCGCTTCGCGGCGTGGGTGCGGCAAACGACGCTGCCGACCTGGTGCACCTTGGGCCAGAACGCCGAGGGCGGCTTCGAGGAGTTGCTGGCCCAGGACGGGCGGCGACTTCCGGCCTCACGACGCGCCGTCGTGCAGGCGCGCCAACTCCAAGTCTATTCTGCAGCAGGTCGTCTCGGCTGGCCAGGGCCTTGGAGCAGTGTGGTCACATCAGGCTTGGCCTGGACTGAGCAGCGCCTCATGAAGGCTGACGGGCGGCTGCGGACCCGGCTGTCTGTCTCCGGCACGCCCGAAGACGACACGACGACCATCTATGATCAGGCCTTCCTTCTCTTCGCCCTGGCCGACATTTCGATCGCCATGCCCGCGGCAGCCGTCGAGGATCAGGCGACCCAAATCCGCGATCACTTGGTGGCTTCCATGAACGCTGACGGCGGTGTCGTGGAAACTGGCGACCATCCCTATCAAGCGAACGCGCATATGCATCTGCTAGAAGCGGCGCTCGCGTGGGAGGAGGCAGGAGGCGACTCGTGCTGGGCAGGGCTTTCGGATCGGATCGTCGCCTTGGCGCGCAAACGGTTCATCGATGCCGACACCGGCATGATCCGAGAATTCTTCTCTTCCGACTGGTCTCCGGCAGCCGGCGGCGACGGTTCGCTGATAGAGCCTGGTCATCAGTTTGAATGGGCCTGGCTTCTGGCTCGTTACGCCAGAGCCCGCGCCGACGCTCAGACACTCGAGGTCGCCTGGCGACTGTTCGAGGCTGGCCTGAACGGTGTCGATCCCTCGCGGGGGGTGGCGATCGATGCGATGGATATCGACGGCTCGATCCGAAGCGCGCGGGCGCGCCTGTGGCCGCAGACGGAATGGCTGAAGGCCGCCCTGATCCTGGCGTCGTCTTCAGACGACGGTCGACGCGATCTGTGCCTGATGCAAGCCGCCAAAGCGCAGCGCGCCCTCTGGCGTTATCTGACGCCCGTCGGTCTGTGGCGCGACAAAATGCTGGAGAGCGGCGATTTCATTGACGAGCCAGCGCCTGCCAGTTCCCTCTACCACATCATGGCCGCCTACAGTCAGGTCAGGGCCACGCTAGGCGCCCTGCGGCCGAATCTTGCCTCTTCGCTGGATCTGTAATCAGGGCTGCCGACATCCGTCTCGCCTTCGTCATCCGAACCGTCTAGAAGTTCCGCCCTTACTCAACGGCTCAGGGTCCGCCCGCCTCAATGCGCATCGTTCTGGCCACCGACGCCTGGGAACCTCAGGTCAATGGCGTCGTCCGCACCCTGACGCGCACCGTCGCGGAATGCCGCGGCATGGGCCATGAGGTCGAGGTCATCGAACCGAGCTTGTTCAAGACCATCCCCTGCCCCACCTACCCTGAGATCAGGCTGGCGCTCGGGGCGGAAGAAGAGATCCGCGAGATGCTGCGGGCCTTCGAACCCGAGGCCGTCCATATCGCCACCGAGGGCCCGATCGGCATCGCCACGCGCCGCATCTGCGTGGAATGGAAGCTGCCGTTCACGACCAGCTATCACACCAAATTCCCCGAATATGTCTCGGCGCGTTTCCCGATCCCGGTTCAGGTCGGCTACGCCTATATGAAATGGTTCCACAAGCCGTCGGGCCGATTGATGGTGGCGACGCCGACCCTGCGCGACGAACTGGTCGAGCATGGATTCAAGAACGTCTCGCCCTGGTCGCGGGGCGTGGACACGGAGGTGTTCAATCCCGACCTGGACCGCATCTACGACGAACTTGGCGGTAAGGACTGGCCGCGGCCCTTCTTCCTGAACGTCGGCCGTGTGGCGGTCGAGAAGAACATCGAGGCCTTCCTGCAACTCGACCTGCCCGGCACCAAGATCGTCGTCGGCGATGGCCCGGCCCGCGCCGAGCTCGAAGAAAAATATCCGGATGCCAAATTCCTCGGCGCCAAATTCGGCGACGACCTGGCCCGCTGTTTCCGCGACGCCGACGTTTTCGTCTTCCCCAGCTGGACCGACACCTTCGGTCTGGTGATCCTGGAAGCGATGGCGGCCGGCACGCCGGTCGCGGCCTATCCGGCCCATGGCCCAATCGATATCATTCCCGGATCGAACGCAGGGGCCATAGACAAGGACCTCAGGACCGCCTGTCTGGAATGCCTCGAACTCGACCGAAAGGCCGTGCGAGCCTACGCGGAGAAGTTCAGCTGGCGTGCCTCAGCCGAGCAGTTCGTTGAGAACCTGCAACCCTATCCCGAACCCGAGCGCGGCCGTTTCTGGCGTCGCCTGCGGCGCATCGCTCGGATTCGCAAACGCGCCGCCGCCTGAGCCAATCAGAATGCTCAAGCCCAGGCAGGACCTGAAGCCGAATACCGCCGATTACGAAAACCTGGCCTTCGTGAAACCGACCGGTTTTCGCGAATACGACGCGCGCTGGATCCTGGAAAAAGAGATCAACCTTCTCGGCATTCAGGCTTTGGGCCTTGGCTTGGCCACCTATGTCCACGAGATCGGCGTCGCGCCCAAGATCGTCACCGGTCATGACTTCCGCGGGTATAGCCTCAGCGTCAAACAGGCGTTGATCCTGGGGCTGCTGGAAGGCGGGATGGAGGTTCTGGACGTGGGCCTGGCCTTGTCGCCAATGGCCTATTTCGGCCAGTTCGAACTGGATGCGCCCTGCGTCGCCATGGTCACCGCCAGCCACAATGAGAACGGCTGGACCGGGGTGAAAATGGGGGCCAACAAGCCCCTGACCTTTGGTCCCGACGAGATGGGCCGCCTAAAAGAAATCGTGCTGAACGGTGAAGGCGTGGCCCGGCCGGGCGGCAAGCTCGTGCGGGTCGAAGATTTCCACGAAACCTATATCGCCTACGTGGCCTCCAAGGTGCAGATCAAGCGACCGGTGAAGGTCGTCTGCGCCTGCGGCAACGGTACGGCCGGCGCTTTCGCTCCCGACGCCCTGCGCCGGATGGGCGTCGAGGTGATCGAGATGGACACCGACCTCGACTACACCTTCCCAAAATACAATCCGAACCCGGAAGATCACGCCATGCTGATGCAGATGGCCCAGCGGGTGAGAGAAACGGGGTCCGATCTGGCCCTGGGCTTCGACGGCGACGGCGACCGTTGCGGCGTTGTGGACGACACGGGAGAGGATATCTTCGCCGACAAGATCGGCCTGATGCTGGCCCGGGACCTGTCCAAGGTTTATCCGGACAGCACCTTCGTGGTCGATGTGAAGTCGACGGGCCTCTACAAGACCGACGAGGTGCTCAAGGCGAACGGCGCCGAGGTCGTCTATTGGAAGACGGGCCACTCCTACATCAAGCGAAAAACCGCCGAACTGGGCGCCCTGGCCGGGTTCGAGAAGTCGGGCCACTTCTTCATGGCCGGCGATCTGGGCCGCGGCTACGACGACGGCCTGGTCGCGGCCGGCGCGGTGCTGGCCATGCTGGATCGCAATCCGGACAAGAAACTCAGTGAGCTGAAGACAGCCTTGCCGGATGCCTGGACTAGCCTGACCATGTCGCCCCATTGCGACGACGAGCTGAAATACGGCGTGCTGGAGCGGATCGTGAAGGAGTATTCCGATCTGGCCGCAGCGGGCGGCGAAATCCTGGGTCGCAAGATCGTCGAGGCCATCACCGTCAACGGCGTGCGCGTGCACCTGGAAGACGGATCTTGGGTCTTGGTCCGCGCCTCGTCCAACAAGCCGGAACTGGTCGTGGTGGTCGAGAGCATGCGTTCCGAAGACGACATGCGCGACCTCTTCCACAAGGAGATCAAGCCGCGCCTCGCCGCCTATCCCGAAATCGGCGCCTTCAATCAGGAAATCTGAAACATCACAGCGGACTGAACCAATCGCGCCCGTGACCGCTTCCCTCTCGGCTGAGGCCAGGAGGGAAGATTGCCGCGCTACTTTTTCCATACCCAGAACGGAGATTGCATCCGCGACGATCAGGGCGAGGAACTGAGGAGCGTTGACGCGGCCCGCGAGGAGGCCGTGGCCGTGCTGGGCGAAATCCTGCGCTATCGGGGCGCATCGTTCTGGACGACCCGCGCCTTCAGCGTCATCGTCACGGATGACGAGGGTCGAACGGTCGTCAGCGTCACGGCGGCTGCGTCCGATCAGGCGCCCGACGGCTGGACATTGGCGGGGGACGCGTGATGACCAAGGCTGGCAGCGCCTCAAAGATCACCACGCTGGTCGATAAGTTGTCGCTTCGGGACAGGCTCAATCCCGAAGAAATCGATGCGTTGAGCGCTGTGCTCGACGCACCTAAAACCGTCTCCGCCGGATCCGATATCGTGCGCGAGCACACCCGCCCGCTACACAGCACGCTGCTGATCTCCGGCTTTTCCGCGCGTTATTCCACGCTGGAGGACGGGTCGCGCCAGATCACGGAAATCAATGTATCGGGCGACTTCATCGACCTGCACAGCCTGTTGATGAAGCAGATGGATCACGGCGTCGTCGCCCTGACCGACTGTGTGATCGCAGAAGCGCCGCACAGCGGCTTGATCGACATCACAGAGCGACATCCACACCTGGGCCGACTGCTTTGGCTGGACACCATCATCGACGCCGCCATCCATCGACAATGGCTGGTGGCCATGGGCCGGCGCAGCGGCCTGGGCCATCTGGCGCATCTGGTATGCGAGCTTTACCTACGCCTTCAGGCCGTCGGGCAGACGGGCGATCTGACGTTCGACCTTCCCCTCACGCAAACGACGCTGGGTGATGCGCTGGGTCTATCGACCGTCCATGTCAGCCGCCTGATTTCCGAGCTCCGCAGCGAAGGCGTCGTCGCCTGGTCGGGCGGGCGGATCGATATCCTCGACTGGCGTCGTCTGGCCGAGATCGCCGAGTTCGACCCCACCTATCTGCGTCTGCAATGCGAGCCCGTCTGAGCGCTTAACGCATGTTATCGCACCGAACGGCGATCGGCCGTCTAGACGGAGCATGTCTCAGTCGAACCTCGCCCACGCCCTGTTGTACGCCCTTGCGGTGCAGGGCCTCGACGAAGGCGACGCCTTCTTCGCCGAGGCTGGTGCGCGAACCTCAGCGACACAGAATGGCGAGGCTGTCGTCACGCTGATCTTGTCCGGCGTCCTGGCGCGGATCGGGCCCGACGGCGCCCTGTCGCAGGGGCTGGCATCCAGCGACGACGTGATCAACTTCGACGCTGTATTGGGCGGGGGTGAGCCGGAGTCGGCCGTCTGGTTGACGGCCGGACGATTTTTGGCCGTTTCCGCTCGCAAACTGGGGCAAAAGATTGATCGCGACAGTCTGGTCGAGATGACGTTGACTGATCTACGCCGCCGCAACATCGCCCTTCAGGCTGAGCTGTCGCGCCACGCCACATTAAAAGTCAGCCAGCGCCTGGCCGCCCTCTTGCTCGACGTTCACGACCGACAGGGAGGCGACGTCTTGGCCCTTCGTCAAACCGAGCTGTCGCATCTGATGGCTGTGCGACGCGCCAGTATATCGACCGCCTGCACCGAACTTTGCGCCGCCGGCGCCGTGCGGCTGCGGCGCGGCAGCATTGAGATTTCCAGTATTGACGTCCTACGCAACACGATGCGTCAGCCCATTTCGTCACATTAGGAAGCAGAGGTTGCCCGACTAAGCAACGCCAGCGGCGCGCTGAAATTAGATGACGGCCTGCGGACGAGCTATCTTTCTGGGAGCAACCTGTTGAGTACTCCCTCCACTCCGCTTCGTCCAAATCCTGACGGGAGCATATATATCTATTGGCTCAACGACTGAATGGCTTGCAGGAGCTTTTGTGCCAAACAGCGGGCTAAAGTAGGGATCTGGATACGCCAGTAGGTGTGCCCACCGAGATTTCATTAACGCGGTATCCTCAGGATGAGCCAGTTGCTTGGACAATGATCGTGTCGCTGATTCGTAGTGGTGCAGAACAGAATGTCCATCAAATAGCACCTTATATCCCGCCTCACGAACTCTTAGACATAGATCAATATCATTGAAACCTACAGCTAACATTTCATCGAATCCACTCACCTCGTTAAAGACTTCGGTTCGCATCATCATACAGGCGCCAGTGACAGCCATATAGTCCCTAACCGAGACCAAGCCGCTAATGTAGCCCGGATTGTAATACTCACCAAAATCATACGGCTCAGCCTTATAGACATGCTCGGCTGGGCCACCGACACCTAGTACGACCCCTCCGTGCTGAACGCGGTCATCGCCATATAGCAGAAGAGCGCCGACAACCCCAACATCCACACGTTGGCAAAGACCGCGCATATGCTCTAACCAACCACTATCAATTGCCTCCACGTCGTTGTTCATGAACAACAAAAAGTCATAGTCTTTACCGTGGGAACTTACCGCTACGTTGTTCATCTTTGAGAAATTAAAAACACCGTGGAATGGGATTACACGAACCCGATCCGGCAGTGTCGAAAAATACGCCAGTACATTCGCATCACGCGAATCGTGATCTATAATGAGAAGATCCACCTCTTCTCCCGTTGTAACCAACAAAGAGTCTATGCAAGGCTTGATAAGATCAAGCCTATCTTTTGTTGGGATAACTATGAGTACCCGCCCCCCTTCATCATGGTACGTTGTCTTAAACGTATTGAACGTCTTACCAGGGATCACAGATGCTGGATTTGACACTCGATTATGATGGCGTTGAAGCGACTGTATAGTCGCACTCATCACGCGATCCATTTTTTCATGACCCGCGCTATCTTGATGAGTTCGCCATCTGTAAAGTGGCACGGGCACATGCACGACCCTACTACATCTCTCTATAACACGAATAACGAAATCAACGTCCATGGAAATCTCCATAGCCGTATCCAAACCTCCGATTTCTTTGGCTATATCTGTACGAACAGCTACAAAATGGACAAAATACGGATGTGATATATAGTAGTCGTATGAAAACGCCGGCCTGGCGACAACTTCTATTATATCATTTACGTCAGATCCAACTATTACTTCGTCGCTATAAATAAGTTCTGGTTTGTTTAGACCGGCATCCAGCATCCGGTAAACCGCTTCAGGCTCCAACACATCGTCATGATCCATAAAAGCGACATAATCGCCTGAAGCCCTCTCGAGCCCAGCATTGGTCGCAAAGGCTATTCCGTTGTTAGATTCCATTCGAACTATTTTTATTCGCGGATCTTGTGAGGCATGGCTCTCGAGCAAATGTAGAACGTCTGGGTTTGACGAGCAGTCATCTATGCAGATCAGTTCCCAACGATTGCACAGCTGATCACGAACGCTGTCGATGGCCTGCGCCAACCAAGCAATCGGGGGATTGTAGACAGGCATCAGAATAGACAGCAGCAAACCTGACGTTTCTGATTCATAAAGAGATTTGACTTCTTCAAGCTGAGCGGGCGTAAGGCGGCTCCAACGGTCTAGCCAACGACCGATGCTATCTTGTCCTTCAGGTTGATAGGGGGAATTTACTAATGGTTTTCCGCTTGACGACAAGCGTACAGTAATTTCACCGCGCTCAGGTTGGTATCTGGAGCCCAAGTTTGCGCGAAACCCCGCAGTCGATGTACCAAAACCAGCCGATAAAACATCGGCTCTAGCCAACGTAGCGACCGCTTCCCCAATGCACTCATTCCCTTGAAGAAATTCGATGCGCGCCGGAACGTCAGGATTTTCAGGATCGACCGCCCAGCCTGAGATCGTTCGCCCAACCATTCCGTCCACGGCGCCGACTATGACGCTTGTCATTTTTGACGTGCGTGTGCCGTATCCCAGAGCATGGACTTCTCTTCCGGCAGCAGCCGCCCCGCTGAGCTTGAAGCTTCGCATGTAGTGGTCGAGCGCGTCATCGACACGGCTGTCAAGCTTGGCGAGATGCCCACGATTTAGCCAGGCATCGGCTGATGATGGAACAATAGCGCAAGCCTTTGCGTAAGCAGCCTCCGCTTGCTCAAATTGGCCTGAATCCTTGAGCGCGTTCGCCAACCGCAACCAAGTCTGACCATCACGAGGACGAAGTTCGAGATGGCGGCGGAAGGCAGTGATAGCTTCTGGCCACTTACGTTGGGCTGACGCAGCTTTACCCTCATCTCGGAAGACCGACGCGTTCGATCGCTGTAGCATCCGTCGAATTTCAGTCGACCAAGCTCGCATTACGTTTTGGATATGCATTTCCGCTCACTAGCAGGCCTACCGCACGCTTTGTAGTCCGCTCGGTACTTGATACAAACAGCGCAGAATAAATTGCGCAGGGTTGAAGGTATGAGACCGGGCCGGTAGCGTTATGCGTGGTCGAGAAGGTTTCCGATGTTTAGTCTGCGCAAATTCATGCCTCTGTCCCCAGCACAGAAATGCCAATGGGAAACACACGGATATTTGCACTTAAAGAAGGCGGTGAGTTCCAAGGAACTTGCCACAATCCGCGCGGCGGTGGATTGGCACTGGGCAAATCAGACAGACAACCCTCATCATGTCGACGTGATCACAGGCGAGCATGCAGGACGTTGGTTCGCCATGCGCGACACGCCGCCTGAGGTTCGACGTGAAGTCTACAAACTAAACAATCTGTTCCTGCACGACGAGGCCATTCGATCTGTGGCACTTTCACCCTACCTCAAAAGGGTAGTGGGAAGTTTGTTGTTAGCCGAGCCGCTAATTTGCAACTCGCTCAATTTTGAACGAGGAAGCCAGCAAGATGCGCACATCGATAGCTGGTATATGGCGCCGCCGTCAGATGATGGCATGGTTGCGGCCAGCATTTCGCTGGACACGGTAGATGAAACTAATGGTCCGATTTTCTTCTACCCTGGAAGCCATAAGATTCCTCCCTATCGCTTCTCTGATGGCCGCCTGAACATGATTGACGCAGAGTATGCGGCGTGCCGGACCTATCTAGACGAAGAGATCGCCAAGCGCGGCCTAGAACCCATTGTTTTTGCCGGCGAACCCGGCGATGTTTTCATCTGGCATGGACAGCTACTTCACGGCGGCTCCCCTATTCGTGACTTTAGCAAGACACGAAACAGTTTGGTCGTTCACTATTGGCGGGCGGAAGACATCGCCCCACAGTCGGTCCGACGCGACAAAAACGATCGAGCCTATTTGGCTCACACGCTTCGCGGTGAACTCGAATCGGCCGGAACGTGATCTTCATTCAACAGTGACGGATTTGGCCAGGTTGCGGGGCTGATCGACGTCGGTGCCCTTCTGGACGGCGGTGTAATAGGCCAGGAGCTGCACCGGCACGGCATAGACCAGGGGCGCGATCAGCGGGTGGCAGTCGGGGGCGTGGAAGCGGCGAATGCCGGCGCCGTGCGGATCGGGGGCCTTTTCCGGCGCGATCATTATGACCGGGCCGCCACGCGCGGCGACTTCCTGCAGGTTGGACGCGGTCTTTTCGAACACATCGTCCAGCGGGGCCAGGGCGATGGTGGGGGTCTCTTCATCGATCAGGGCGATGGGGCCGTGTTTCAACTCTCCGGCGGCATAGCCCTCGGCGTGGATATAGCTGATCTCCTTCAGCTTCAGCGCGCCCTCCATCGCCAGCGGGAACATGGCGCCCCGGCCCAGGAAAAGGACATCGTCGGCCTTTGACAGATCGTGGGTCACGGCGCGGATGCTGTCGCCCATCGTCAAGGCCTCGGCGATCAGGCGCGGGCTTTCGAACAGAGCCTTGACCAGCTCGGCCTCATGAGCCGCATCAATCCGGCCGCGCGCCACGCCAGCCGCCACAGCCAAGGCCAGCAGGGCCGCGACCTGGGCGGTAAAGGCCTTGGTCGAGGCGACGCCGATCTCGGGCCCGGCATGGGTGGGCCACAGGACGGCGGCTTCGCGCGCCATGGAGGACGAGTGAACATTGACGACGGCGGCAGTCTGCAAACCCTGCGCCTTGCACCAGGTCAGGCTGGCCAGGGTGTCGGCCGTCTCGCCCGACTGGCTGACGGCGACGGCCAGGGTGGATTTCGATACGGCCGGCGAGCGATAGCGGAACTCGGACGCGATCTCGACGTCGCAGGGCAGCCCGGCCAGCTTCTCGAACGCATAACGGCCGATCTGGCCGGCGTAGAAGGCGGTGCCGCAGGCGACGATCTGGATGCGGTCGATGGCGGCGAAATTGACGG
>Ga0308156_1000867_pt1 | contig 45645 bp, 43 predicted proteins | sample PhyAR2_FD_201041 | JGI IMG/M metagenome (GOLD analysis project Ga0308156, IMG submission 201041) | Phyllosphere microbial communities from UC Gill Tract Community Farm, Albany, California, United States - DLSL A.R2 | ecosystem: Host-associated > Plants > Phyllosphere > Unclassified | place: USA... | reverse complement strand
CTTTGATAATCGGATCGTTCATCAGCGCGGTGACCGGTGGGATCTCCTGGGTTTTCTGATAACGCTCTTTCACGTACTGCGGCTGGTTGATGAAGGTGAGGAACTTCTGCGCCAGCGCCTGATCTTTGCTCCAGGTAGAGACCACATAGCCTTTGACGCCCAGGAAGGAGCTCATCGGCTTGCCGTTAGGCAGCAGCGGCAGCGGTGCCACGCCATAGTTGATTCCGGCAGCCTGATAAGGCTGGAATGCCCACGGCCCATTGATCACCGCCGCCGCTTTTTTCTCGGTAAACAGCGAGTCGATGGCGTTGAGGCCGTTGTCGCCCATGATGCCGCCTGGCAGCAATCCTTCACTGAAGAAACGTTTGAGATAAGTCACCGCTTCCACGCTGCCCGGGGTGTTCAGACCGATATCCTGAGTGTTAATTGCGCCTTTGGCGTCTTTGCCAAAGATGTAAGAGCCCATCGGAGCCATCACACCCCAGCTGTAATAAATCTGGTCAAACTTAGCGAGCAGACCATACTGCTTCGCCTCACGCTGCTTCTGGGAGAAGGCACGGTATTCCTCCAGCGTTTTCAGCGGCGACGGCAGCAGATCTTTGTTGTAGATCAGCACCAGCGTTTCCACCGCTTTGGGTACGCCGTAGACCACACTGTTCTGTGTGAAAGCCGCCATTGCTGAGGGGGTGTAAGCGCTCTGCTCTGCTGCATCTATTTTCAGCGGTGCCAGTAATCCCTGTACGACCGCGCTACCGAGCTGGTCATTAGGGATCACCAGGACATCCGGGCCAATACCCGCCGGGCCATCCAGACGCAGCTTCTCAATCTGCTGTGCAAACGGCATCTCCTGAACTTTTACTTCAACGCCGAACTGTTTCTGAAAATCGGCGATCGCCGTTTTGATGCCGTCTGATTTTTTAATGTCTTCCCAGACGGTAAGTTGCTGAGCGGCCCAGGCGGATTGATTAAGCATCAATGCGGAAAGAAGTAGCGTAACGCTGATTTTGATTTTCATTACTGGCCTCATGTGAAGGTATGACATTTTAAGCTGTCATTTGCTGATATTTTTTTTCAGGCACATGCTGAACAAGGAATTATTGATCATATGCAGTGTGAGTAACGTATCGCATTTGAGCCATACGCTACGCGGAATGCGTACCGCGCTCCAGCCCGTTCGCATCAATGTGTGATCGCTATTACAGAAATCAAAATCAGCGGTAGGGCGCACTCTGGCGGAACGATATAGTCAGCGCAGGCACCATCAGGGCTGACGTGTAAAAAGACAAACTGTTATACGTCGTACATTTCAGCCGCCAAATCCCTTGCCATGAGGATCAGCATGTCCAGCATCAGATTGAGAAACGTCACCAAACGCTTTGGTAAAACAGAAACGCTGAAAAATATCGCGCTTGATATTGAGGCCGGTGAGTTTGCGGTCTTCGTCGGTCCGTCAGGCTGCGGTAAATCCACACTGCTGCGGCTGATCGCCGGGCTGGAAGAGATCAGTGACGGTGAGATTTTGATTGGTGATGAGATCATGAATGATGTCGCACCCTCGCACCGCGGAGTGGCAATGGTGTTTCAGTCTTATGCGCTTTACCCGCATATGACGGTGGCGGAAAATATCGGTTACGGACTGAAGGTGAACGGCGTGCCGAAAGCGCAGATTCAGCATCAGGTAGAGATGGTGGCGAAGACGCTACAGCTTGCGCATCTGCTGGATCGTAAACCAAAGCAGCTTTCCGGCGGTCAGCGTCAGCGTGTCGCCATTGGTCGCGCAATCGTGCGTAATCCCCGGGTGTTTATGTTTGATGAGCCCTTATCGAACCTGGATGCGGAGCTGCGTGTCGATATGCGGCTGCACATTGCGAAGCTGCACCAGGAGCTGAAAACCACCATGGTCTATGTGACGCACGATCAGACGGAAGCAATGACGCTGGCCGATAAGATTGTGGTCATGAACTACGGCAAGGTTGAACAGGTGGGTTCACCGATGGCGCTCTATTACAACCCGATTAACCGCTTTGTCGCCGGTTTTATCGGCTCACCTAAGATGAACTTCCTGCCTGCGCGCGTGGAGCAGTGCGGCCCTGCTGGCCTTGTCGCCCTGATCAATGACGGCGAACATCGGCTGCAGCTCCCCTCGCCCATCCGCCAGTTGCAGCCTGGTGATGAGATCACGCTGGGTATCCGGCCGGAGCAGTTGCAGATCAACGGCGATGCGCCACTGAATATCAACTTCCACTGCGAAGTGGTTGAGCGACTTGGCAACAACACCTATCTGTTTGGTCAGAGCCACGGCCACGACGGCTTCAAGATGCTGCTGCCCGGCGATGTGCATTTCCGTCCTTATCAGACGCTGCGCCCAACCTTCCATCCGCACCATTGCATGGTATTTGATGCTGAAGGTGCTCGTATCAGCGCGGATATAGCGATGCCGCAGGTTCGCGCAGCCTGAAGTAGATGTTTGCATAAAGTTAACGAGAGGCCGGAGACGGCCTTTTCTGTTTTCAGGCCTGGCATAACGCCTGAAGAAAGAGGTCAGGAAAGGGGTTTGCGGGCAAGCCGTGATGACGCGCAGACGCGTCAGCCTGAGCATTGTTCAGACAAGGCATTGCAGGTGAGTTCTGAGTAAACTCATGAACCCCACCGGCAACCCCTTATCCGGGTCGATCAGCTAACCGGGCTTATCGACTGAGGCCTTACTTACCGAGGATATTGTTTACTGCTTTCAGGTGGCCAGCCTTGTCTTTGTGGTTTGAAATCACCTGAATAACGGTGAATTTCTTGTTGGCGACCGCCAGCAGCGTCGCCTGTTGCACATCGTTGCCACCCATTTTGTCGGTGGCTTCAATATGATAGACCGGCAAACCGTTGGTATTTTCAGTTTTCTCACTGATCACCGTATAAGAAGGTGAAGCCTGCTTCTGCTTGTCTTTGATAGACTTCCCGCCTTCAAGAAAATCAGCGTCACTGCCACCGCGCGCAATCAATGGGATCTCTTCTTCGCCAATGATCAATACGCGTTTTTCCTGCTTGTTCACATACATGGTGCCTGGTCCGCCGCCCGGCACAGGCTGCTTTTCATAGCCCTGCAGTTTGAACGTCTGTTTGCCATCCAGCAAAGAGATCGTCTGAGTCTGCGTGTTTGCAGCTGGTGCTGTCTCAGCGGCTGATGCCATCAGAGAAGTAGCCCCGATGGCAGTTGCCAGGCAGATCGCACCCATAATGTTTAATGATTTTCTTAATTTCACCATGAACTCCTTCGTATTGATGATATTTCCATTTCGCTGATACAGCATCAGTATGGCCTGTATCAGTGATGTGAAGTGTTATCGGGTCAGGTCGTAAATACAGATCCCTGAGCCGAGCAGAAACAGAATAATCGGCCAGTAGAGAACGGGAATAAAAAAGAAGTTGTGGGTTTTTTCGGGGGCCATCATTGGCTGGCTTTTCGTTGCTTGTGCAAGGGAGTCCAGCCATTTTTCCTGCCGAAGTACCCAGACAAAGGCCGCACAAAAAAGGGCAGAAACGATCAGCGTAGCCCCTGTCGCCCATAGATGGGAGACAAAGAAACCGTCGTAGTAATAAATATCTAACAGCCATTTACACAGGAGGTAGGCGGCAGAAATTAATACTGCGACGAAAAAACCCACTCCGCTCCATGCGATCATCTTTATATCCTTCTAAGGTGTGAGGAACGAGGAATATTTTTTTTGAAAATTAACATATTTTTATCATTGTGGCGATATTTTCTTTGGTGCTAATATCAATTACATCCAGCACAGGAGATGTCCGGCCTGTGCAATTTTCACATTACTGATTCTGATGGATTTATTTTCAAATATTGTTGTTTAACCTGAATTCGGCACCCGTGCAGCTAATAGCGCACCCAGGGTGTAGCATGGCTATTTGTACCGTCCCGATATTATTTTGGTGCGAATTAACGCGGCTTCCCTGTTTTTAAAATTCTTATGCGCTGTTCTGGCGGTCGATAAGCACCATTCATGCGGCTGTCATCCGTCTGAAACAGTGTCGGTCTCTGTAGTTTTCTGCGCAGGATATTGAGGTAATCATGAATCAACCTATTGAAAATCATAATAAAGTAAACGCAACTAAAGAGTACAGTGCGAAATGGCAGACCCGATTTGATTTTTTCGACCTTCATGGTGCTCCCAGTACACCAGGCTTCAGACAGGCATTGAAACAACTGCCTTTCAGGCAAAAATTAAAAGTGAACATGAATTTAATTGCCTTCCTTTTCGGCCCGATTTATCTGTTCGTACTCGGCCTGTGGAAGAAGAACATCATGCTGATTTTAATTATGGTAGTTGTTTATACTATTTTGATCATCGCCTTAGCGATAGCGGGCATGGAATTTCCACGGTATCTTCAGGTTGGCCTGGGCTATGGTTTTAATGCCCTGTACGGCATGAGCACCAATTACAGTTATTACCTGAAAGAGAAAAAAGGCGATAACGGCTGGAATCCCTTCAAAGGGATGCGCTGGTAATTTTTTCGCACCGCTCTGATGGTAAAATATAGGATTATGGTGTATCGGATGCAGACAGATGGCGGGGATTAGCCCTCGGTCAGGAGATCGGACAGAATAAGTGATGAGCACTAACTCAAATTAGTGCTGTCGTGGCAGAACCACCGGAAGCCGTCAGAAAAATAACCTGACGGAAAAGGAAAAAATCGCCCAAAATATCCGGCTATACCTTTTCAAAACGGCTTCAGACTGGCTTATAATCGCTCTGCAATAATTATAATATCGTGAAGCTCGCATAAATGTTTCCGCACCGTTTAACCGGGGCCAGGATATTCTTTTCGGAATTTCCTGATAGCAGCAGCTTCTCCCTTTCATAGACATGCAGGAAGTTATTATTTTGAATACATTAACGGAATTGAAAAAGGGTTATCTAAAGGTATTTTTCTGGCTGCTGTTCACACTGTTTCTCGTCCCTGTCATTACCCTGTTTTTTGCTGAATATGGCAACAAACAACTTGATCAGCAATACACGCAGTTCTTCATGGACGATGCGCGGGAACAACATCAGGATACGGACAAACTACAGGCGTTTCTGCAGCAGAACCCGCCTTCCAGTGTCTGCGGCCCGGTAGATGAAAATCTGCAGGATTACAAAAACGCCGTCTGCGAACCGCAATCCGAACTGTGGCAGTTCTACATGATGGATAAAGTGGCATTCTGGACACTGATCGGCAGCGGCGCTGTCCTGCTGATGGTGTTGCTGTTCAGTGCGCTGGCCTTTAAAAGCCGTCAGGGACAGGTTATCAGTCTGGCGCTGGCCCGCAAGTTCCTGATGCTGGCCTGTTCGCTGGAAGTCATGGTGCAGGGCGGCATGCTGGTATGGCTCTCATTCTGGGGCACCGCCTTCTTCACACAAACCTACTATCCCAAACTGGTGATGGCAGTAGGACTGCTGGTGCTGGCCGGTATGTATTACATGATTAAAGGCATCTTCAAAAAACTCCCACCGGAAGAGAGTATTGAAGGCGAAGTCGTGACCCGCGAAGCGGCACCGGCACTCTGGTCACAGATTGATATGCTCGCCGCCAGAGTGGGCACCACGCCACCCGATCATATTGTTGCGGGTATCGACACCAACTTCTACGTGACCGAAGCTCCGCTGAACGTGAATGGGAATCCGCTCACCGGCCGTAAGCTCTATGTCAGTATTCCGCTCCTGCGTCAGCTCACCGTTGCGCAGGCTGATGGCGTGATGGTCCATGAGCTGACCCACCTGCATGAAGGCGACACCGCCTCCGGCGCATTACTGGGACCGAAACTGCATCGGTTTGATCTCTATATGCAGCTGATGGGTCAGAATGTGGCCACGCTGATCGTCTTCTATCCGCTCTATCTTTATCGCATGCTGTTTGAACTGGCGTGGCAGCGTAACAGCCGTGAACGTGAGTTTGTCGCGGATCGCAATGCATCAACGCTGGTCTCCCCTGCCGCGATTATCGAATCACTGATCAAAGTATCTGCGTATGCCAGCTACCGGAATGAAGTTGAGCGAAACTTCTTTAATAACCAGACGCTGCACGAAAATGAACTGGGGATCAGTAAAGCTATTGCTGCCGGTCTGCCTGAACATGTCGCCTCTCCGGACTTTATCAGCGTCATCCGTGAGCAGAATGTGCCGCACCCGTTTGATTCACACCCGCCGCTGGCGGAAAGGATGCGCAACGTAGGATATGAGATTAACGAAGCTGACTATGCAGCGATCGCCGCCGATTTCCCGGCCCAGAGCTGGGTCGATCTGATGCCGGTTGCCAACGAGATTGAACAGCAGTTGTGGCAGAAATATGAGCGCGACTTCTCTTCTGTGCACGAAGAGAGCCTGGCCTGGCGCTATCAGCCTGACGGTGAAATGGAAACCGCGCTGGTGCTGAAGCATTTCCCCAATGTTCCTTATACCCTGAAAGATGGCTCGCAGATCGTCATCACCTGGCAGGGCATCGTGTCGCCGAAAACCGGCGAAGTGCTGGAGTGGGATAACGTTAAAAACATCAACGTCATTCGTAGCTTCGGCCGGGATAAGCTCTACGTGCAACATGTGCAGCCAAACTCGCAGGGAAAAAAACGCAGTGAGATCCCTCTGCCGGGCCTGAAAAAGGAGATTGAAGCCTTTAAAAACACCCTCGGCTATTACTGGCATCGTCATCAGACAGTCAGGGCGTTGCTGAAAGAAGAAACGGCGGCAGCGACGCAAAACGCATAACCCGTTTGTCATCGGCTCCCTCCTCGCAGCTGAAAAGGGAGCCAATGCGAACATTTATTTTCAATCTCTATTTCTGACCACATAAATAAAGGAACGATTGTGTTTAAAAGAGCAAGCAGGGCCATGATACCCGGGATGCTGTTGACTGCCCTTGTGCTGCCGTTGGCAGCATGTGACAACAGTGACAAAGTGGATGCAAAACCCGCCCCTCAGAGTCAACCCCAGGCTGTTGCGGAGGATAGCGCTGCGCAACTCACCACAAAATTAAACGCCTATGTGGGTTGCTTTAACACTACGGATGGATCGGTTCGCGATAGTGCCCTGCGCTATGTGAGCTGGATGGCAAATGCTGAAAAGGGGCCAACCGGCAAAGAGCGCAGCGTCAACGTACTGGGCGAGGTCACGCCTTATGAACTGGAGAGCTGCACTAAAGCCATCAACCAGGCATCGAAGGCTAAACCGACGTTACCGGCGCTGGATGCTGCAGCAACACAGTATCTGGCGGATTTAACGACATTGCAGCCACTGGTTTCGCAGGCTCATCTTTACTACAGTCAGGAAGATTATAAGGATGATGGCTTCGCGAAAGGCAAGCAAATGCATCCGCCGCTCATGAAGGCGTTTAACAGCTTTATGAAATCCAGCGACCAGTTCGGTGCTGAAGTTGAAAAAGAGAACAATGAGGTCGTTGCTGCGCAACTCGTTGAAATTGAAAAGTCTGAGGGCCGTCATAGTCGCTACTACCGCCTGGCATTAGTCACACAGGCCAAACCGCTGGCGACCCTGTTTACCTCTTCCGCTCCCGACGTGACAGAGATGACAAAAGCGATTGATGCTTACAGTACGCTGCTGAGTGAGGCAGAAAAGGCAACGGCCAGCGAAGCGGGCAAGCCATTAACCTGGTCCATCTTCCAGGATAATGCCGGAACCTTCCTGAAAGACTGCAAGGATCGCATGCGTCGGATTCGCGATAAAACACCTTACAGCACGGGTGAGCAGAGTCTGCTGAAAGGAAGCGGCAATTCAGGCTGGATGGTATCGGGTTCACCGATGCGTGTTTTAAAATCCTATAACGAACTGGTTGAGGCCGGTAACCGCCTGTAAGCTGAATACCTGCCCCGCATGCCTCCGGGCAGGCTTCGTCAGTCGGGCTGCTGCGTGCAACCCGACTGACGCTGTCACCTGCCGCGAAAAAAAAATAAAAATGTTCACGCGCCAGCATTTCGTTAAAACGTTATGCCAGGCTAGTGTGCTGGATGGATCTGAGATCCGTGGCAAAGCGCACCCCTGAGCAGGATGCGCGCTATATCAGATTTTGACTGTAAAATTTTTGACTGAGAGGAGCGAGAGTGCAAGCAAAGGTCGGCGATATCTACAGCGTGTTTTCCCCGCAGTTGCAGCAGTACGTCGCCTGTCAGGTGACACACCTCCAGCAGCCTGCTAATGCCAGAGGCAAAGTCCTTGCAGCCATACTCCAGCTCGACTGGGCAGGTGATCATTTGCCTGACAGGGCGGAAGCCAGCCGTATGCAGCCTTTGCGCTGTAGCTACTATTTTGTCAAAGACAGCTTCGATCACGGTTATGTTTCCGCCAATGTCCCACCGGGACATGTATTAATTGCCAACCTGCCGCCGCTGGCAGATCAGGAAGTAAACGCCTACAAGTTCGGCTGGGACGTGGGAGACAGTCTTGTTCGTCAGCGAAACTGGGAGAAGATCGACCCGGCCAGCCGTGCGCGGTTCAAGGCTGCTTCAGGCGCGCACAACGTGGTTGTCGGCGGCCAGACACTTCGCCAGGACACCACCCGTATCAATGACCACCTCCTGCAAACCCTGACCGATCTCTCTGAACTGGATCGCCTGCCCTGCCTGATGACCATCGAAACCCGCCATGGCACCCCGGAACTGATGGCCTATATACAGCAGCATGACTTCATTAATGAGTTGCACTGGCAATCCGCTGTCGTCAGCGAAATCGATGTCGGGGCGACTCGTTTGTCGCGTTTTATTCTGCACCCTGAAGGCGTCAGCTGCGTGCGTCTGAATCCTGATCTCTCCCTGCTGTCACTCACCGCAACGCCTTCTTCAGGCTTTCAGGTAGAGGCTGATCAGGAGGGACGCAATCTGTGCCTGCAATGTTCGCAGACTTTGCCTGTGCTGCAGGGTATTGACCGGCTCAGGGCATTGTCATTGACAGGCGTTAAAGAGATTGACCTGGCACCAGTCGTTGAGCGCTTTACCTGTTTGACTGAGCTGCGCATCTGGGGAAATCCCGGCGTAGCCAGCAATATGCATCGTATTGCCGCACTGCCACAGTTGCAGATGCTGACTTTCTTCGACCTGTTTGGCTTCAGCGCGGCTGACTTTCCCTCACCAGAAGCGTTGCCCAATCTCTCATGCCTGTGGATGACCAGCGTCCCGCTTGACGTGGTCAGCTCTGTCAGAGCCGCTTATAAAAAGGCGACAACTCATGGGTTGGATCTCTCGCTGAGTAAAGCACGCAAGCCGGAATGGCTGGCTGAGAATCTGCACAATCCGTTCCGGGACTGGGATGGACGCGAACATATTTCGGCCACTTATGCCAAAAAAGCGTCGCTGGCTTACAAAAACCTGCGGGCTGCCACGATCAACATCGATAGCAGCATGGATGTGGCGAGCCTGTTAACCGCCGCTGTAACCGCCTACACCGAAGCCTTTAATCTCATCGACCGGCGTTCAAAGGCGATTGAGACGGTCGAGCGTGAGGAGATCTACATTGTGCTGTGCGATGTTCTGAATCCGCTGGAGCAGAAACTGGGCGAGCAAGGCGCCACGCTTGTGGATCAGCCGCGGTTGTATCAGCTGTTCGACCAGTTACGCGAATTCTGAGCCATCCCGATGATTCAGGCGTGTTCCGCCACGCCATAAAACCGTTATTCGCCCCGATCACCTTATGCGGCAAAGCGTTAAGACGCGAGTTGAGAAAGGATCGCGGTCGGGAGAGTCTGCCGATCTCTCTTTCCCGGCCAGCCATTCTGCTGTTTATGATCGGGTAACGGCGGATAAAGTCAGCGGTGCAGTGGGATTATCCGGAGATATTACCCTGCCCTTTACGCAGTCCGTTCAGGAGTGCCTGCGTCGCGCCAGAAGCTTTTCCGGAAGGCGAACAGACCAGCCCGAATTCACGGTACAGAGGCGGGATGACCGGCATCACTGACAGGCCGCGCCGTTCCGCTGGCAGGGCTGATTCCGGCACCAGCGCGACACCCATGCCTTCACGTACCAGCATGCAGGCGCTGATCCAGTCGCGGACTTTTACGCGCACGTCAGAGAGGTGGGATCCTGACTGTTCCATCAGGCTTTTGCCATTAACGACGCATCCGCCTGTTGCAAGCACAAAGGGCTGGTCTGCCAGTTCCTGCAGGGTTATACCGTTCGCGCCTGACTGACCGATGTGCGGAGCGCTGGCTGGCATGACGGCGACCCATGCGTCCTGTCCCAGTATCACATCAGCACGTCCGGGTGTGGGGTTCATTACCACCCCCAGTTCAACGGTGTCCGCTGCAAGCCACTCCTCAACTTCTTCATCCGTCCCTTCCAGCACCACCACCTCCATGCCCGGATGCAGACGCCGGAAGTTACGCAACAGCCCAGGCAGGAGTGTGGACGTCACAGAGGGAAAGCTGGCAAGCCGAATTCGTCCGCCCTTTAAACCCCGGCTCTCATCAGCCAGCACGCGGATCGCGCTGAGCTGCGACAGCATAATTCTGGCATGTTCAATGACCTGTTCTCCCAGCGCGGTAACACCGATATGCCGGCGCTCACGCACGAATACCGGGAACCCGAGTGACGATTCTAACTGGGCGATAGCCTGACTGGCACCGGACTGTGTCATGCCTGTCGTTTCAGCAGCACGCGAAATATTACTGGCATCGGCCACCGCCACCAGCAAGCGCCAGTGCAGAAGATTCATCATGGTTATCAGTAGCCCAGCTAATAGTTAATAATTGAAGTATTAATTTTACAGAATCCTCTGTGTTAAGCACAGTCTGTTCCGTAACGACAAAGAGAATCTCACATCGCTTTCAATGTTAACGGAGAAGACATGAAACTTTATTACGCCCCGGATACCTGTTCGCTGTCACCCCATATCGTGCTGCGTGAACTCGCACTGGAGTTTGAGCTGGTTAAAGTGGATAACAGGAGCAAGCTCACCACTGACGGACGCGACTTTCGCCTTGTCAACCCCAAAGGCTATGTTGCTGCGCTGGAACTGGACGACGGGCAGATACTGACTGAAGGGCCGGCGATTGTGCAGTATCTCGCCGACCTGAGGCCGGAAAGCGGGCTGGCACCGCCAGCAGGCAGCTGGGCGCGTGTTCGACTGCAGGAGTGGCTGAACTTCATTACCAGTGAAATACACGCGGGTTCCGCTCTGTTGTTTAACCAGGCACTGCCCGACGCTGTCCTGTCACTGTTTCGTGAAAAGCTCTTCCGACGGTTCGACTTTCTGCAGGATACGCTCGCCGAAAAAGCGTTTCTGATGGGGCCATCATTCAGCGTTGCTGACGCCTACCTTTTCACTGTACTGGGCTGGTGTAAGTTCTTCAGCATTGAACTGGATCGCTGGCCTGCGCTGTTGGCGTACAGAGCAAATATCAATGCGCGCCCTGCTGTACAGGCGGCATTATGGGCAGAGGCGACGCAGTAAGCGCGGACAGATTGGTGGCCTGATGCCAGAGTATCAATAACCGGTCATTGATCTGCTGCTGGCGCCTTGTGTAACGGTAGTCTGGCGCCAGAAGCGGACGGAAATTTATCGTTTCACCGGGAACAGGTTAGTATCTCCAGACTGACCTTTTAGCAGGGAGTCGGCTTTATGATTAACAACACCAGGGCGGAAATCTCTGTCATCAGGCATGCCGACAGGAATTTTGACGTCACGTTATTGAAGGTGAATGAGGCCAGCCACTGCATCCTTTTTGCGGCAGGTGCTGGCGGAAGTCCATTGCGTCATCTTGAGCTTCTGCAGATCTTTAGCCGCAATGGTATTTCAGTGGTAGCGCCCCATTTCGAACGGTTAACCTCTTCCACGCCCACAAAGGCTGACTTACTGCAACGCAGCCAAAGACTTGTCCTCGCCCGCGATGCGTTTTGTCAACATTATGCCTCGATTACCGGCGTCGGGCACTCACTCGGCACCGTGATTCTGTTGATGCACGCCGGGGCGACGGCCTGGACTCGCACCAGAGAGAAGGTGACATATGCAGGTAGACAGGATTTGAATCAACTGGTGCTGTTAGCGCCACCTGCGGATTTTTTCAGAGCACCCTCGGCCCTCGCCTCCGTGAAAGTGCCTGTCAGGATCTGGACTGGCGAGAAGGACACCCTGACACCGCCATCGCAAGCGCTGTTCATCAAAGAAGAATTAGATAATCGAACTGAGACAAAACTTTGCGTGGTTAAAGATGCCGGGCATTTCACCTTCATGAACATCCTGCCGCCGCATATCACTGACACCCACCCATCACGCGACGCCTTTCTTCTCAATCTGGGAGAAGAGATCGCCCGTTTTGTCACTGGCTTGTTGGCTCAGCCAGATAATGAATCACCTTAATTAAACCGATCCCTCTTTTTCAATCACCAGCACGCGGGCGACGCCCTGTGGACGCGCAATATGTTCTGTCCCTTCACTGGCATAAAAAATATCACCAGCGTTGAGTACCCGGCTTTTAACTTCGCCCTGCTCTTTATATTGCATTTCAACGCATCCATCCATGACAGCAAAAACCTCCTGACCATCGTTGATGTGCCACTTATAAGGCTGATCGGTCCAGTGAAGTTTCACGCTGACATTATCGAAGCTGGCAATATGCTGTGAGTCCCAGGCCTTCGAACCGGTAAATTCCTTACTGCAATAAAAATTCATTTTAGCTCTCTCAACAGGAGTGATTTAACGCCATCGACATCATCAATATCAGAGAGAGTTGATCGATTCTATACGTCAGGCATCTGTTGTCCTGATCTGTCCTCTGGTTGTCCGTTTAGGGGCAGAGCGGGGTTGTGACAATCAGTATGACCTGCCCTCTTTTACTGACTTAGCCAGACAGGCGCGACATGCTGATAAAGCGTAACGCGGCCGATGCGCTGGCGATCTCAATTGCATGAGTTTCGCTTTGGGTCGGTTTTCGCTGTCATGCGAATGGCCTCTGTATAAGTGTGAGAGCCACGATCATTTGAAATAAATCCTGATAGTTCATCCTCTAACGTGTTATCCGAAGCAACATATTTTCAACTGTAACGACGGTTTACACCTGTAAACAATGGGGTATTATCGGCGATATTATGTACAGGGAGAAGATAAATGGATGTAGCATTGATCGAAATGATGCGCTCAGGCAGAAGTAAAAACTGGGCTGAAACAATGATTAACCTTGAGGCCAGAAAGCTGATTAATACAGCTAATCATGTGTCCTCAGTCCATCTTTCGAATGGCATGACTCAGGTGAAGTTTGTTCAGGAGATCAGAGATCTGGTTGAGCAGCAGTTTGCGTCTGCCCGACGTGCAAAATCAGAAGAAGAATGCATAGCCTGTATTAAAAATCTGAGGGAAGAAACGGAAAACCTTCAGAAGCAGGACAGAATGCTGCGCATGAAAACGGCGAAACTTTATGCCAAAGTGGAGTTCGTCAGGGAAAATAATAAAATTGTCGGGTATGTCATTTCGGCTGTAAATGTAGTTTTGTCGGGGGCTGAAATAGCTGCTGGCCTGACCCTTATAGGAACTATGACACCATTGGGCGTTCTGGCCGGTGCAGTTTTAGTTACTGATGGTGCGAACGGCATAAGCAAAGAAATTGCGCACTATGTAATGGATAACAAACAGTCTGAAGGATTGGTTGCTGATGCCGCTATGTCCACTGCTGCATTCATGGGGTTCAGCCCTGATAGCGGGCTGGGAATCTATAAATCAATCTCGCTTGTTGCAAATGCCTATAGCGTATTCGGTCTGTTCAGACGCCCTGGAACCTGGCGTCTGTTCAGATATCTGCCCGCGGATTATTTCAGGAAAGTCAGCACTATGAGCCGTCCAAAACTCACAATGAATATAGTCGGTTATGGTGTTAAAGCTAAGGTCATATTTGACCTTATGTCTGTCACTGATGCTGCTCTGAATGAGCCGTGATTCTGCGATAGCGCCATGACTTGTATGCAAGCTTTGCTGGGGCTAAATACCATATAAAAGGCAATACAATCGCAAGTGTGGCCGCCAGCGTGATGCTGGTATCTACGGATGCCAGCATCAGCGTAAGAGCAAGTATGATAAAGGCAATAATAGTAATCCACTTCGAGGCGTTAAAGCGGTTAGCAAGATCATGGATCATGGAATCCAGTGAGCCACCATAATTAGCCATATTGTTTTTCAGTTTTAGTAGATCTGCATGACTAAAGCCGGATTCCAGTAGTGCTTTTTCACTCACTTTCATAGATTTTCATCCTTAAAAATTACCTGAATAGCTTAAGCAAGTTTACCTGAAAACGGCACTAAAAAACCCGTGAAGTGCAGGCTTTCTGTCGCGTGATACTTGTAACCGTCCATTATCCACAGAGCGGGTGGTTAGCTGGGATCAGCATGATTTACCAGTGCGCTTTTCCTTATCTATCAGATAGTGCCCCTTGTGGATGTACTCCTGGCCGCGAAACAGCTGCGGCTAATCGGGATTTCCAGATACTGTTGGCATTTACTGAGAGATTGCCAACTCATCAGCCAGCCCTGACCCGTCATCCTGACCATGAATAACCATGTAATACAATCGTTTAAATCTGTTCGCTAACTGGTCATCAGTGGCCACTGTACGGGTAGACTGCGTTCGCCATCTCCTGTGACCTGGACGAATCGACGCAACGCTATCCTTAAAGATGTGCGAGACGTTGAACATATGGTGATATGTTTGCGATCAGCAAAGGGGATATGCCTGATAAGTTATGGGCAGTAATAACAACTCACTTCTCAAATCCTTATTATCCCTTAAAAATTAATCGAATAGCCTAAAATACCAGACAGAAATACTATTAATGACGAATCGCCTCTGTTCATACCAATGCCAAAGGTCTGTAATGAAATCGATAAATCTGGAAAACTTGTATCGCTCTGCCAACGAGAACACCCTCTCCATCTGGTCGGAAAATGCAGGAGTTGGGGCTGTTAAAGAGGGGAACTACTACGATCCTGTAAGGCTGGCTCTTGCAGCGGGCATTCAGCCGCCGGTGACCTTTGATGTCTCACGTCTTATTTGTGAATTACAGCAGCTCACAAAGGATGATCCCCTTGCCGATATTCTGCCCACACAGGGTTTCCATTTTACCTTCCTGCCCCTGACTCTGCCGCTCTATAACGAAAACGAGCCATTGCCCGAAAAAATCAATGAATTAACGAATATCTGGAGCGAATTTGATGCGATAAAAATTGTTATCAGAGATTTGCATTTAGTTGCATTGCCTAGTCAGTTATTGCTTGCGGGGATCCCTGATAGTTCGGCAATAGCCATGCGCCACTCATTCTGCGAAAAAGTTCTGGATTCGCACTGGAAAAATGAGTTGCTGATGCGTCATACCGGCAGCCCATTACCGGCACCCTTCTGGCACAGCACGATTCTTCGCTACGGCGCTGATTTTTTACCTGCACCCGTGCGTGAGTTTATTTTTGAACGTCAGACCATTAATTTTGGGGATGTAGATGGAGAATTAAAACTGGCGAGGGTTAACTACAACTGGACAAAATGTTATTCGTTGGCGGATTAATTAAGACGAAGAAATTACATGATAAATAAGATACTGCCTGCCCTCGCGTAAACGTTTCAGAAGTGGGTAATACGCCCCTTTTTTCGCTCATAACAGTCATTAACCCGCACACATTCCGCTCTATACCTGACAACCCCCTCCGGCTGAAAAAACAGGGCCTGCGCGCAACACTTTCTGCCTATTACAACCCTGATGTCGTTAGCTCTAGGGTGTCTCATTCACATCATGTCACTTTTTACACGAGTAAAAACCTCAGGAAATTTAAAAAACCGCCGCGAGCTGCCGATAACCTCAGGTATCGAAACTCTGTACGCAGGAAACAACATCCATGTCACCATCCGACACCCATAGTAAGCATCAGGAAATTGGCGAAATTACGGCGCGTGCTGGCTTCATCCTGCGGCAGCTTCGCGACAGTCTGCAACAGCTGGGGCTTGATAAAACCATCGCCGATGTGGCGGGAAGCATCCCTAACGCCCGTGAAAGGCTGGGTTATGTCGTCACAATGACCCGCGAAGCAGCAGAGGGCGTAATCAACAGCGTGGAAATCACGCAGCCTCTGCAAACCGATCTGGGAGAAAAAGCTGAGAAACTCTCGCAACGCTGGGATGCCACTTCCGGTACGCTGTCAGACAAAGAACAGACCCAGGCATTAGCGGCAGATACCGTTGCCTTGCTGAATGATGTCCCCCGCGTCACGGGTCTGACGCAACAGCAGTTACACGCGATTATGATGTCACAGGGCTTCCAGGACCTCACAGGACAGATTGTACAGGCTATGATGGCCGTGCTGAATCAGGCTGAGCAGCAGCTGATACAGGTCATCCGCGATAATACCGGCTCACACAGCACCGCCGAGCGCACTGCGCCGTCTAAACCTTCCTCCGCACCAGAGACTCCTGCCAGTCAGGATGATGTGGACGACCTGCTGGCCAGTCTGGGAATGTAAGCCGACGTAATAAAATCGCTCTGAGAAAGGACGATTAATGATTAAAGCGTTTTCGCCAGGCCACCCAATCGGTCTTGCTGACAGCAAAGATGTTATTTTGGCTAAACGTCCGCCTTATGCCATTGGCAGACGTTTATGAAAATGACAGTAGATTACACGCTGCGATATTTCTCCAGTTTGATATCGGTATCGTTAATCTCTTTTTTATTGCCCCAGCCGAGCTGCATGTAAAATTTCGCCGCGCGACTATTTTTATCGGTTTCCAGCCAGGCAATCTTATGATGTTTGAATAATTCCTGCTCGGCGAGAAAAACCAGCCTGCGACCTATCCCCTGGCCTTTATATTCCGGGAGAACAAAGGCCGCAAAAAGACAGCCTTCATCCGGTAAAACCATTGAAAAGCCGACTATTTTTTCGCTTTCAGCCGCAACCCAGGCGCATAAATTCTTTTCAATCATATCCGCCACGACGCTTTCAGTGATCCCCATCTGACGCATTTCTTCACGACTCAAATAATTCTCGAGCACTGAGGTTCTGACTTCGAAAATACTGTCAACATCAGAAGCCCGGGCTGTTCTTATATTTATATTCATTAGTCTTACTCCTTGTATGACAAAAATATTTTTTGATTATGATGCCAGACATTTCCTTAAACGAACCATAGAATTTTAAGCGAAAAGGCTGTTAAACGGCAGGCCGTCAAAGGCGGCACTACCTCAAAGCCTGCGTAATGAATGAAGCCGTTATGATAAGAACGTTATGCAATATGAGCTCAGCCGACCTTAACTCCGCTCTGTTTCTTCATAGTGACGCCTCATTAACTAATTTGAGATAGCGGGAACCCGATATGTTTCTACCGCTCACCACACAGACAACTTTACGCCCGCTCAGTTCTTTTGCATAACGGATGGCTGCCGCAACTGCGGGTACGCCTGAAGGCTCTACAACATGGCTGTGCAGATTAAGCATTAACAGCATCGCTGCTTTGATTTCGGCTTCTGAAACCAGAAGAACACGATCGACACGATCGCGTATAAGTGGCCAGGTCATCGCTTCAGGCTCTATATAGCCACTTATGCCTTCGGCGATTGACGACGATATTTCCACTGGGATCGCCTCACCAGCTTCTTTCCAGCGCTCAAACGTCGGGCTTGCTTCACTCTGCACTGCCCACACTTCGGCTGCAGGGTTTATGCCCTTGATGGCTGTTGCGATACCGGAGGCCAGCCCGCCGCCGCCAATGTTCACGAGAATAACGTCAGCGTCTGGCCAGTCTTCCATGATTTCCAGACCGACGGTGCCGCCTCCGGCAATCATCTGCTGATTATTATAGGCTGAGACGAACGTTGCGCCGGACTGTTGCGCTGCAACAATGGCTTCCTGCCTTGCGTCTTCAATGTCGTCAAAAAACGTAACCTGCGCACCATAACTTTTCATTGCAGAAACCTTAATCGGGTCTGCTGAAAACGGTAAGAATATGGATACGGGTATGCCTGCCGCATGTCCCGCACAGGCAAGCCCTAAACCATGATTCCCTGCCGTCGGAGCGATGACGCCGGCACGTCGCTGGTCTGCATTAAGACTGGCAAGAACGTTTGCAGCACCTCTCAGCTTAAAGCTACCCGTATGCTGAAGATTTTCCATCTTAAGCCTGACCTCCGTCCCGACAAGAGCAGACAGCGGGTGGGAAGGCTCCAGTGGAGTTTTGCATACTGTTGATTTAATTCGCCCGGAAGCGGCATAAATATCTTTCAGCGTGACACTGTCTGTTAGCCTTTGTCTGTGGTTTGTCATAGTATGCCCCTAAAGTTATATAAGAAAATGACTATATAGGCGATTGACTATATGCACAACTCAAAGACATTAATGGCCGATATTTTTCGTGCCCTTGGTAATGAGCATCGGCTCGTGATTGTTGAATGGCTGTCCGATCCAGAGTCACATTTTCCGGTGCAGCAGGACGGCGATCTGGTTAAGGATGGTGTGTGTGTCGGATTTATCACCGAAAAAATTGGACTGAGTCAGCCCACCGTGACAGGCCATCTGCAAATTCTTGCTAAGGCTGGGATTGTGACATCGAAACGTATCAAGAACTGGGTGTTCTATAAACTTGATCGACAACGGATGGATGAAGCTACGGCAATGTTGTCTGGATATGGGAAGCTGGCGACTGATTCACCTGAACAGCCATAATTGGTCAGTATGTGTATTTACAGGGCAGTAAATCCAGTGTGTGTGTATCTCGCTCGTGGCGTGACCGCATTTCAGATAAATTTATTCGGTCATCGTTATCTGTTGTCATCTTTTGCAAAACTGCCGTTTAACTTCAGAAACTACCCCGGCTGATGACCAGCCTGTAGGTCTGGGTCCACTTTTCATTCAAAGCGGACCTTATGACCTAACTTTCTGTACGATCCGTGCCTGAGGCGGCCATTAATTACATTCAGATGCGCTAAGAAACATTGAGCCGCTTATTTTCCTTCAGGATGATTCGGACATATTTGAGAACCGACTGCGCACGACACGCCTGGCGTTCTGCCCACACCCGTCAACCAACCTGCCCCATCCAGGCAGGTGGAATGCTTTATTAGACGAGATTCACCAGGGTGCGCACTCTCCATCCAAAAAAAATCCTGCGGTGATTGTCTGGGATGCTTCAGCAGCGAGCCAGACGATCCCCCTGGCCGCCTGGGATACAGTCCGGTAACCGGTATGTCCGTTAAAATCGGTGGCCGTATATCCCGGGTCAACTGCGTTTACGCTGATGCCATACTCAGACAGTGAATTGGCAAATGCCACCGTAACGCCATTTAATGCTGTTTTTGAACTGGTATAGCCCAGTGCCGCTACCTGAGAGTAGGGATGCGCTTTGTCAGATACCCATTCCAGCGATCCCAGCCCGCTGCTGACCATGATAATCCGGGGTTCCTCACCCAGTTTGAGCAGCGGCAGAAAAGCCTGCGTTACTCTGATGACGCCGAAAACGTTGGTGTTATACACCGTCATAATATCGCTGATGCTCTGCGACTCAGGCGCGATGGGCCAGGTTCCGGGAATACCCGCATTGTTGATCAGCACATCTAGTTTTCCATCTTCTGACTTTATCTGCCCGACAGCCGCATCAACACTTTCCTGGTCTGTCACGTCAATGATAGCCAGCCGCGCTTTAATGCCTTCCGACAGCAACAGGCTGACAGCATCATGACCGCGCACCTCATCGCGGCAACCCAGCCAGACATTAAATCCCAGTTTCCCCATCTCTCTGGCCGTTTCAAAGCCAATACTTTTGTTTGCGCCGGTAATTAAAACCGTTCTCTTCTTCATGTTGTTGCCTCAGTGATTTATGCAGGTGTATCTGAGTTATAAATCTCTCAGAGCTGTTTGATAAGAGGCCGCAATACGAATACGCTGTTCGGAAAAGCGAACAGTAACGGAAGTTGAGATGGATGATGTCGCGATATTTCTTGCCGTCTTCAGGGGTCAGGGTTTCCGGGCCGCGGCTAAAACGTTAGGCCTGGCACCCTCAACGGTCAGTGAGAGGATTACCGCGCTGGAAGTCAGCCTGGGCGTTCCGCTGTTTATCCGCACAACCCGCAGCGTAACGCCCACCGAAGCAGGCCGGATGCTGGCCGATCGCATGGCACCTCTGCTGAGCGAAATGAGATCGGTGATGAATGACGTGGCAAGTTCTCAACGGGAGGTGCGCGGGCTACTCAGGCTGAACGTGACGGGTGCGGTGATGGTCGATATTCTTCCGCCCCTGCTTGAGCAATTTCTCGATCGCCATCCGTTGCTGCGGGTGGAGATTATGGTGGACGATCGCCTTGTTGATGCCACGGCGGAAGGCTGCGATGCAGGCATACGCTATGGCGAACATCTGGCCCGGGACAGTGTTGCCGTTCCTGTCGGCCCTCGCCGCCAGCGTCTGGCTCTCGCGGCGGCACCCGACTACCTTGCTTCGCGCGGTCTCCCCGTTCACCCGACGGCATTGGCCGAACATCACTGCATCCGCCTTAAGTATTCCAGCGGCGCGCTGATACCCTGGGAATTTGAACGCAACGGAGAAACCGTCAGCGTCAACCCTGCTGGTCGTCTGACTATCGGTGTCAATGGCGCATCAGGCGCAATTGAGCTGGCAAAAAAGGGTCAGGGCATTATCGCCGTCTTTGAAAACTGGCTGCAGCCCTGCTTTACGACGGGTGAACTGCTGCCTGTGCTTCCGGAGTGGTGGCCCGAATTTGAAGGTCCCTGGCTCTACTTTCCCAGCCGCTTTATGTCAGCACCTCTGCGCGCTTTTGTGGATTTCCTGAAAAAGGTACAGTCAATGCCTGAACCGCTCGATTGACTGCAGTAGCAGGCCCGCCAGTCGATATTGAGCTCGGCTAACAAGCTCACCTCTTTTTTGACAGGTTGTGGCAGGTTAAAACGCACTGGAGGCATGGGTCCGCGTTTCAGACCGCTTTGTGCCAGAAGCGGACGTTAAGGAGTAGAAGGAGGGTCATATTCCCAGGCAGATGGATCGCTGTAAATATTACCATCGTCGTCCATTACCCGAGCGCCGAGGAACCCGGCAATGTCTAACATTTTTCTATATAGATGCGTGTCTGGCCATTTGGTGTAAATATTGCCATCGTTCCAGTCAAGCCATGACTCATCATGCGATGAAGCACCCGACCACAAAGCATGATAATCGCCATTTTTAATGGTCTATCGTTAATTCCTTATCACTATCAATGAGAGAAAGCCACTCCTCAGGAGTTATTTTTGCTTCTTCATTTTCAGCCCAAAAATCAGCCCGTGTTATATATAACTCTACGCCCATGATCTATCCACTAACCATTCAAACATTGGTTTTGCTTAACAGGTTCACTTACAAATTAACACTGGGGATTGTTTTACGCGAGTTACATGCAAACTCCGGTATATGATGACGTACGCTTTTCGCTCATATCGTACGTTAGCCAGACGCTAATCCGCTTGTGCCAGAAGCGTACGACGCCAGCCAGTCCAGGGCTATCTCGTGCTAATAGCAAGTTTAGCCGCGAAGCATAAAAATAAGCCTCCTGTTGCTCTGTCCATCACCCGGACAACGCGACTTTTCTTCAATACGGCTGACGCAAAATGCGTGGATAAAATGAGAGTGACTGACCATATAGTCCCGATAGCAACGTGGATGCTGACCAGGATAAAAGTCCATATTAAAGGTGAGTGACCGGCTGGTATGAACTGCGGCAAAAAAGAGACATAGAAAATGCCCATTTTGGGATTGAGCACATTCCCCAGCATTCCTCTGATAAACCAGCTCCCCTGTGAAACGTTGTTGTCATCACCATTACTGAAAGAAGATCGAGGACGTATCAGCAGTTGTAAGCCCAGCCAGCTCAGGTAGACCGCGCCACAAACTTTGAGCACAGTGTAAGCCATCTCTGAAACCGCCAGAAGAGCACCAAGACCTAACGCGACCAGCACGCCCCATACAAAACAGCCAGCATCAATGCCAAGCGCAGCGTGAAAAGCCTTTTTGCCGCCCTCAGCACAAGCGGTGCGGAGAATAAGTGCCGTATCAAGGCCGGGAGTCAGGGTAAGTAACAGTGCTGCGAGAGAGAATGCGAAGAGGGAATCGTTAACAGTCATTTTCTTTGTCCGAAAGAGCAGATGCTAATCATTTAGTTCCCTGCAATCAATCTATCAAATATTACTTTTTAAAAGTCCGCTTCTCGCTCATAGCGGACATAGGCCAACGTTTAAGTCCGCTTCGTCTCAGAAGCGGAAGTAGCGCATGAACTGTTATGGTAAATTTGAACGTCCGGCTTAATCACTTGAGGATAAGCAGAATGCTTCTGGAGAAGCTCAGATTGCTTGAGTGCAGCCTTCACGGCGACAGGCGCAATGATCCGGAGTGGCTGGAACTGATTCTTCATCCTGAATTCCGTGAAATCACCCGGTCAGGTGTGACGGTCGACCGGTCAGAGACCATTGCGTCGCTGCTAAGTGAAAAGGCTGCACCTTATATTCTCAGCAGCGATTTCCGTCTTACGCAGATGGGCTGCGGTTACGCTCTGCTTCACTATCGGACGTTTTACGCTAATGGTAGCCATCATGCATTACGTTCCTCTTGCTGGATTTGTTCGGATGAGGGCCAGTGGACTCTGTTTTTTCACCAGGGAACGCCGGCTGCAGGCAATGCCGGGGTTCAGGGTTGAGTTGCACACTTAGGACAGAGAGAATGTGTTTATGCGGAAGATTATTGTTGTGCCATACGTTGATAGATGGCCTGAGATGTTTGAAGCTGAAAGTTTACTGATAAAAACATTGCTCGGTGGAATGGCTAAGGATGTCCATCATATTGGAAGCACGTCAGTTCCTGGTCTCTCAGCAAAGCCTGTAATTGATATGCTACTTGAAGTTTCCGACATCAATGAACTGGATAAGTACCATTCAGCAATGGCCCACGCCGGGTATGTTGCTCGCGGTGAGAACGGGATTGCGGGGCGCAGATATTTCATTAAAGGTGGTGATCAGCGTAGTCATCAAGTCCATGCGTTTGCAGTCGGAGATATGCAGGTATTGAGACATCTTGCTTTCCGTGATTATCTTCGAAGAAACAAAGACATTGCAGAAGAGTATGCTGAGATAAAACACGCAGCTGTATTAGTCAGCAGGAACGATGCTCATCGCTATAGCGCCCTCAAAGCGAAATTTATAGAGCGTCATCAACAACTAGCGCTAGCTGTCTGAGAACGATTGAGATTGAGTTCGTTGCCGGGAGGGTATGTTCAATAACGATGAATTCACTGAGTAGTCATCAGTCAACGTCTACTGTTCGCTGTGAGTTCAACGGGTCGATGCAACGCTATCCTTAATCAAGGGGGGCGTTTCCATGAAACGAAGAACTCGGATTAACTACACGCCAGAGCAGAAGGCGATTATCTGGGACAGATATAAGCAAGGTGATTCCCTGCATGATATCGCCAGAATGTTCGACAGATATCATTCTTCTATTATGCCCACTATCCACCAGACTGGTGGATACCGCCCCCCTGTCCGAAAGCGGCATCCGTTAGCGCTTTCACTTGATGAAAGAGAGGAAATATCCAGAGCGCTGGTAGCAAAATCAGCATCAGGGCGATCGCAAACAAACTATCGAGAGCCCCCTCAACGATTAGCCGGGAGATAAAGAGGCACGGTGGTGCAAATCAATACCGTGCATCAAAAGCGGATACTGCTGCGTGGGAAAATGCTCTGAGACCAAAACCTTGCAAGCTAATTGAAAGACCCACACTGTGTAAAATCATCGCAGAGAAGATGCATCAGGACTGGTCGCCGGAACAAATCGCCGGTTGGCTGAAACGCTGTTATCCGGATAATCAGGAAATGCATGTGGCACACGAAACGATATATAAACGCTTTTTATACAAACCCGGGGTGCATTAAAAAAAGAACTGCAGCAATGCCTCAGAAGCGGAAGAGTCGTGCGTAGATCCAGAACATCATCGCTTAAAGGGAAAGGATTAGGGTCAATCCGGGATACGATCTCTATCAGCGAAAGACCACCTGAAGCCGCTGACAGAGCCATACCCGGTCACTGGGAAGGTGACCTGATCCAGGGCTCTAAAAACTCCTATATCGTCACCCTCGTAGAACGTCATTCCCGTTTTGTTATGCTGGCCAAGATCAGGGACAACAAGACCATAACGGTTATATCTGCACTTATCAAACAAGCCCGGGAATTACCTGCTGAGCTTTATAAAACATTAACATGGGACCGGGGCGCTGAAATGACCAGCCACACCCGGTTTACTGTAGCCACAGATATCCAGGTTTACTTCTGCGATCCTCAATCCCCCTGGCAACGCGGCTCCAATGAAAATACAAACAGATTGCTTAGGCAGTATTTTCCAAAAGGAACTGACTTATCGGTTCACAGCCAGCAAAGACTAGACAGTGTTGCCAGGCAGCTCAACGAGAGGCCAAGAAAAACGCTAGACTATGAATCACCCGCAGAGCGTTTTAACCAATGTGTTGCATCTATCAGTTGAACTCACAGCCAGAAGCGGACATTTTTGCTAAAGGTGATGAGTTACTGGGTCAGGCTGTGCAGAGTAAAAGCAATGAGCAACACCCCGCCGGCAATGTTGACGTATTTTTTGAGCATTAATGGATTTGTTTTTTTTACTGAAAATATAAGTGTTTGACTGACAGCGAAAAGCCAAACGCTCATGACCACGACATGTACTGTTGCCAATGTCAGATAGTTGTAGACGCCTCCCTGTATCCCTGCGAACTGCGAAACGACTGTCAGATAAAAAATGATGGCTTTAGGATTCAAAATATTAGCTATCCAGGCCTCTCTTAAAGTCACCGAATGTTTCGTAACAGCAAGCCCGCTGGCATTTGACCTTATCCCGCTGCGGATGAGCATTGCTCCTAACCAGAGCAGATAGGCGGTTCCGAAAACTTTCAACACCGCAAAAGTTGCTGGAGACGAGATGATCACAGCGGTTATACCTAGCCCTATGAGAACCGCATGTGTGTATATACCCAAGGCTGTTCCGGCAAGCGTTCTGAATAGTCCTTTGTAACCGCCAGCCAGAGCTCCATTCATAACAAGAGTGAAGCTTGCTCCGGGGGACAGTGCAACAGGGAGTAGTGCTGGCATAAAGCCATAAAGGTTTATTTCCATAGGTTTTGGATATTAATTGATGCTCTACTTGATTTCCATTAAGGCGCTTCGCCAGAAAGTGATATTTAAAGCAATTGGAATATATAAATCTTTGCCAAAAAAGGTCCGCTCTTCGCTCATAGCGGTCATCCGCGCTTTTCAGCAGGAAGTTTTGTACCAGAAGCGGAACTTGCTTACATTGCTATGTCAGTTTGCTGGGAGCAGGTCAGATAGGTTTTTATGACCTTTTCAGACAGGGTCGTATCAGGATTAATTTCTGATACTGACAGGCGTGGTTTTTTACATCATTGAACGTCAGACTCCATCAACCAGGGAGGATGAATCCTCTCTTTTTTATTACGTCAACTGCACCCAGTGGCACGCCACCTGATGGCCGGGGCGCATTTCGCGCAGTTCCGGAATTTCTGTGCGGCAGCGTACTGTTGCCTGCGGGCAGCGAGAAGAGAAGCGACAGCCAGAGGGCGGGCGCGAAGGATCCGGAATTTCCCCCTGCACCACCGGCACGGATAAGCTTCCAGGGGCAAGCGTCGGCACCGCCGCTAGCAGCGCCTGGGTGTAGGGGTGAAGCGGCTGGCTGAACAGCGCATCGCGGCTGGCAGTTTCCACCAGTTTCCCCAGATACATAACTGCCACGTCATCACACAAATGCTCCACGACACCGAGATCGTGAGAGATGAACAGGAAGGTGACGCCATGGTCATCACGCAAATCGGAAAACAGGTTAATGATTTGCGCCTGAATAGAGACATCCAGCGCCGAGATGGGTTCGTCGGCAATAATAAAATCCGGGTTGAGAATCAGCGCTCTGGCGATGCCGATACGCTGGCGCTGGCCGCCGGAAAACTCATGGGGAAAGCGATTGTAATGCTGCGGCGCCAGTCCACAGATTTTCATTACCTCCAGCACTTTGTCGCGCAGTTCTTCTTTGCTGCACAGCGTGTGTTCCAGCATTGCTTCCCCAATTGCATCACCTATTCGAATGCGTGGATTCAGCGAGCTGTAAGGATCCTGAAATACCAACTGGATTTTCGGGCGCAGCGCGCGCATCTGTTTCGGCGTCAGATCCTGCAACTCCTGACCACGATACTTCACGCTACCTGCCGTTTTGTCATAAAGCCCCAGCAGCGTGCGTCCTACGGTGGTTTTACCGCTACCGGATTCGCCCACCAGGCCAAAAATAGTGCCAGGTCGAATGTTAAAACTGACGCCGTCCACAGCGCGTAGCTGTCCTGTTTCCTGACCAAAAAGCCCGTCGCGTAGCGAGAAATGCTTTTTCAACTCGTCCACTTCAATAACATATTGCTGGCTCATGCGATCGGCTCCGCTAACTCACTGTGAATACATGCGGCTTGCCGCGTATGCCCGATCAGCGGCGGAATGACCGCGTGGCACTGCGCGGTTCTGCGTTCGCAGCGATCATAGAACGCGCAGTACGGCGGCAGTTCGGCCAGGTCAGGCACCTGTCCGGGAATGGAGTAGAGGCGGCGTCGGCGCTCGCCCGGAACAGGGCGCGATGCGATAAGCCCTTTGGTATAAGGGTGCAGTGGGTTGTGTAGCACATCACCAGTCGGGCCTTGCTCAACGATGCGCCCGGCGTACATCACCACGACATGTTCCGCCATCTGCGCGATAACCCCCAAATCGTGAGTGATCAGCATCAGCGCCATCTGCTGCGCCCGTGCCTGGTCGCGCAGTAAGCGCAGGATTTGCGCCTGCACGGTGACATCCAGCGCCGTGGTTGGCTCGTCGGCAATCAGCAGCTTCGGCTGGCAGCTTAACGCCATGGCAATCATGATGCGCTGCAACATGCCGCCGGAAAGCTGATGCGGATAGCAACCCATCAGACTCTCCGCACGCCCGATTCCGACATCGGTGATCATTTGCGTGGCGTGCGTCCAGGCCGCTTTTGGTGTTTCGCCGCGATGGCGTATCAGCGGTTCACAAAGCTGCTCGCCAATGGTCAGCACCGGATTGAGCGCTGTCATCGGCTCCTGAAAGATCATCGCTAATTGATTACCACGCAGATCGGCCATTTTCGACGGCTTCAGGGCAAGCAGATCGGTGCCCTCAAAGCGGATTTCTCCGCCGTCGATACGCGCAACCTGCGGCGGTAACAGTCCCATCAGCGACATGGCGGTAACGCTTTTGCCGCAGCCAGATTCACCAACAACGCCAATGGTTTGCCCTGCCTGAATGGTAAAGGAGACATCCTGTACAGCGCGCACACGCCCCTGCTCGCTGGCGAAGGAGATGGATAAGTTATTAAAGGTAATTAGCGGCTCGCTCATTTCAGGCTCCGTTTCATCTTCGGATCCAGCGCATCGCGCAGGCCATCGCCCAGCACATTAATGGCGATGACGGTCAGAAAAATGGCAATGCCCGGCGGCATCCACAGCCATGGGCGACGCTGAAAGTCGATCAGGCTGTTGGCCGCGTCCATCATATTGCCCCATGAGGGCGTTGGCGGTACGACGCCAAGGCCGAGGTAGCTAAGCGCGGATTCCATCAGGATGGCGTTGGCCACCGCCATGGTCGCCATCACCACCAGAATGGGTATGGTGTTCGGCAACAGATGACCGAACAGGCGGCGGCGCGAAGAGAGGCCCAGGACCTGCGTCGCCAGCATAAAATCACGTTCGCGCAGTGACAGGATTTGCCCGCGCACCAGCCGCGCCAGCTTCGGCCACTCCAGCAAGCTAAGCATCACTACTACCATGTAGATGCGCGAATCAGACGAAAAATCCAGCTCAGACAACATCGCTCCGGCAACAATCAGCAGCGGCAGGCTGGGGATCGTCATCACCAGATCCGCCATGCGCATAATCAGTTTGTCCGTCCAGCCGCCGGCATAGCCGGATACCGCACCCAGCAGGTAGCCCAGAGCCACCGAAAGTAGCATGGTCATCAGGCCAATAATCAGCGAGATACGACCGGCAAGCAGCAGGCGGGTATAAATATCGCGGCCAAGAAAATCGGTGCCCAGCCAGTGTTCTGCGCCAGGCGGTTTGTTGATCATCAGCGCATCGGTGGCGTCATCTTTCCACGGCGACCACACCGGGCCCAGCACGCACCAGATGGTCATGATTACCAGCAGAACCAGGCACAGCATCGACAGATGATTGTGGCGCAGCGCTTTCCACGCCTGGTGCCACGGAGAAGGTGTGGCCTGCGCCATCGCCGGAATTACCGCCTTGCGTAAGCGGCGATTCGTAGAGAAAAGGGAACCGAACATCACGACCTCACGCGAATGCGCGGGTCGGCCCACGCGTACAATATATCGGCAATCAGGTTGCCCACAATGGTTAATACCGCAAGAAACAGGGTGAACCCCATCAGCACCGGATAATCGCGGGCGGCCAGAGAATCAATATGAATATGCCCTGCGCCCGGCCAGTTAAACACCTTTTCGGTGATGATCGCGCCGGAAAACAACCCCGGCAGCTCAAAACCTAACAGGGTGATGATTGGCAGCAACGCATTGCGCAGCGCGTGTTTAAGGATCACTGTACGTTCGCGCAACCCTTTAGCACGCGCGGTGCGGATAAAATCCATCTTGACTACGTCAAGCATGCTGGCACGGAAATAGCGCGTCAGGCTGCCCGCCTGCAACATCACCAGCGCCATGACCGGTAACACCAGATGCGCCGCAACCTGCATCACCCACACCCAGCCGTTATCGTCGCTGCCGGTGTTGGTCATGCCGCCCACTGGCAACCAGTGCAGATCGACTGCGAACCACTTAATAAGCAACAGGCAGAGAAAGAAGGTTGGGAAAGACATGGCGGCGAACACCGACACGCTCACCAGATGATCGAACAGCGAATTGGGTTTCAGCGCCGAGGCAATGCCCACCGCAAGCCCGATGCTCCAGTAAAACACCAGCGCAACGCTTGCCAGCAGGAAAGAGTTCCAGATGTACTGGTTAAGTAGCTGACTCACCGGAATTTGGTATTGCAGCGAGAACCCCAAATCGCCGCGTAGCAACTGGCCGAGCCAATGCAGATAGCGGGTAAGGATCGGTTGATCGAGTCCATAAATAGCTTTCAGTTCGGCGGCGCGGGCAGCGGTGAGGGTAATGTTACCATCGATAAAGTCGCCTGGCGTTTTCGCGAAAAGCATAAAAATAATCAGTGATGCGAGCAGCAGCATTGGCAGGGTTTGCAGCAGTCGCCTGAGGATAAAATTTCGCATAGCTTTCTCATGACAACTGCCGGGAGACCCGGCAGTTGTTACTGTTATTTAATGATTTTCACATCCGGCAGGCTACCGGTCAGCCCGTTGTAGATATCTGGTTTAAAGCCGGTGACGCGGGCACTACTGGCCGATAAAATCTCGCGGTTACCCAGCAGAATCACCGGCGGATCGTCCGCCAGCACTTTATACAGCTGGTGATAAATTGGTTTGCGTTTTTCCACATCCAGCACAGCATTACCTTCGTTGATCAGCTTATCAACCTGCGGATTGTTATAGCCGGACTCTTTCGCTTCCGTGCTGTAGTAATCCCACACGCCATCATGTGGATCGTTGAGTGTGCTGGTGCTGAAAGAGGCCAGGTCATAGTTACCGGCTTTACGCTGTGCCATGAGGGCGTTGAAATCCACCACCTGCGGCTTCAACAGCACGCCAATCTGCTGCCAGTTCTCTTTGGCGATGGGGATCAGCGCATCATTCAGCACTTTCTTGCTCACCAGCAGCGTCAACTCCAGACGTTTACCGTCCTTCACGCGGATGCCATCAGGCCCCGGTTTCCAGCCCGCTTCATCAAGAAGTTTCTTCGCCTGTGCCGGGTCAAATTTGTATGGATTCACGCCATCTGTGTTATACGCCCATGAAATCGGGGCAATAGGTTCAATTGCCACTTTTCCATAGCCCTGATAAACCACATCAATCAACTTCTGGCGGTCGAGACCATAAATCAGCGCCTGTCGCACTTTCACGTCCTGCAACGCCGGGCGACGTACGTTGAATTCCACTTTGCTGTAGTCACTGGAGCCAAACAGGTTGATATTGGCGAAGCCCAGCATTTTCAGTTGTTCGATATCATCAGGGCGAGAAGTAAACGAGTCGTAATCGGTTTCGCCGGTCTGGAACAACTGGAAGTTAGTGGACGGGTTGGTTACGCGGTAGATAAAGCGCGGCGTCGGTGGTGTGCCACGGTAAAAATGGGTATTGGCGTGGAAACGAATCTCCTGGCCCGGAATATATTTGTCATAGACATACGGTCCGTTGCCCAGCGGTTTACCGTGCAACATGCGCAGATAGTCGAGATTGCCGCGCTGATACCCTTTCCCATAATACGCTTTCGACAACACCGGGCCGCCAATTTTCGCCAGCGTTGTCGCGCCAGGCTGCCCGGTGGTGACCTGTAATGTCAGCGGGTCGATCACTTTCAGGCCACTGACGCTATCAGCTTTTCCGGCTTTATACTCCGCGCCGCCCACAATGTTGGCGAGGGTGATGTCAGTATCGCCATCATATTTCGGGTCATGCAGCACGGTCAGGGTAAACGCCACATCTTCGGCGGTGAGGGGCGAGCCGTCGCTGAAAGTCAGGTGTGGGCGCAGCTTAATGGTATAGACATTGTTATCCTGACTAACGCTCCAGCTTTCGGCCAGGCCTGGCACCAGCTTACCGTGGCTATCCCAGTCAATCAGACGTGAGAAAATCACGTTGGTGACGTTTTCGTCCCAGCCGTTAACAAAGAAATAAGGGTTAAAAATACCCTGCGGTTCAGAGATACCAGCCACCACAGTGTCTTTACGCAGCTTAGCCACTGCCGGAATCTGGCTGGCATCGGTGGCTGGTGTAATGCCCTCTTTTAAGGGTACATCGGCGAAAGAGGCTGAAGAGAAAGCCACCATACTGCTGAGTAACGCGATTTTAAGCGCCAGAGTAAAACGCGTGGGTTTTGTTTTTATGCTTTTCAGTAGGATGGACAAAATGGCTCCCTCATCAAATGTTTGTATGGAATTTACAAATCATGACGAAAGATAAAATCCGCACCGCCCCCTGTCTAACAACGAAACAATCTGGCTTATAGCAAATTATCATTAGTAGATTTATAAGAAAGCAATGCTTAATTTCATCTAAAGAAGATGAGACATTACGCGGGGCAGTCGAAGAGTTCTGATATCGTAAGGGGTTTGACAATCAATAATGTGAAAAACCACGCCAGTCAGTATCAGAAATTAATTCTGACAAGACCTTTTCTCAAAATGACCATACAAACCTATCTGCTTTGCTCCCCGTTGATACTTATATCCGGCGGTTAGGAATGTTCGCTTTTTGCCAGAGGCAGACCCTGAAACACTACGACCGTATCACTCTGCATATCAGACTGACCCGATAAAATTTTGCTAAAAAAATGGTCGTCTGATTTTCGGTTGTGCCGTTTTTGCTGAATGCTTAGATTCATTTTCAATCTAATTGAGAGGATATGGATATGAACTTCGCAGAACTCCACAACCAGTATGAGCCCCTTCTTATCGCTAACGTCTGGGATGTCGTCAGTACTGTCGCAGCGCAAAAAGCTGGCTATCAGGCTCTGGGAACGTCCAGCGCAGCAATAGCGGCCACATTGGGATATGAAGACGGCCAGGGCATGCCGTTTGATGAATTATTTTTTATTGTCACTCGTATCCGGGCAGTTAGCAGCCTGCCATTAAGTGTTGATATGGAAGCAGGATATGGTGATTCAGCCGAAGAGATAATAGTCAATCTCAAGCGCCTTGCTCAGATAGGTGTATCAGGCGTTAACCTTGAAGACAGCAGAGTCATTAATCGGGTTCGACAGCTTGATGATGTGTCTGAATTTTCGCGTAATCTGAGAGCAGTATGCGATGCGCTGAGAAGTGATGGTTATAACCTGTTTCTGAACGTACGGACTGATGCTTACCTGCTCGGGCATGAAAGAGCGTTAGAGGAGACATTATTACGGGGTCAATATTATAGAGCTGCAGGTGCTGACGGCCTGTTTGTTCCCTGTCTGACCTCAGAGAAAGATATCAGCCTTATTGCAAATGCTATTGATCTGCCTCTGAATGTCATGTGTATGCCCGATCTTCCCTTGTTCGATAGACTGAAACTGGCCGGGGTAAGCCGCATTTCTATGGGTAATTTTGTTCATTCGGCCATTCAGTCAAAGCTGACTGATTTAATGCATGCGATCCGGTTGCATCAGACATTTGAAGGACTTTTTGTTAATGAAGGTTATCGATAAGAATCTTTGTGACGTCTGGTATCAGGCATTACTTGAACGCGCTTCAGAATATACGGGTGTGTTTTTTGCTGGCGTCAGAACGACTGGCGTATTCTGCATTTCGATATGCCGGGCGCGAAAGCCCAAACGTGAAAATGTAGAGTTTTATAAAGATGCCAAATCTGCCCTGGCGGCCGGCTTTCGCCCCTGTAAAGTCTGCAGACCTGCTGAAAACGCGCACAGCGCGCCATTATTTGTCGAACAGGCGCTTGCGCTTGTCAGGCACGATATTAAATCCCGTGTATCCGACGCGGATCTTCGTCAGCATGGAATCAGCCCGGAGCGAGTGCGGCGATGGTTCCTGCAACATCACGGCATCACTTTTCAGGCCTTCCAGCGAATGCAGCGGGTCAATATTGCCCTTCAGGAGCTGAAAAGCGGACGTGCAGCAACTGACGTCGCGCTGGACAATGGCTACGAATCCCTGAGCGGCTTTGGTTACATCTACAAGCGGCTAACTGGCGCAGCTCCGACTCGAACCACTCAGGTAATAGTCATTCACCGGTTTACTACTGCGCTGGGACCTATGTTTGTATGTGCCACAGAGCAGGGAGTCTGCCTGCTGGAGTTTACCGATCGCCGGATGTTAGAAACTGAATTTCGCGACATTCAGAGTTTACTTAACGCCAGGATTGTCACAGGAGAAAACAGTCATACCCGGCAGACAGTAAAAGAAATCAGCGAATATTTTGCCGGAACACGTCGTCACTTTGATCTCTTACTGGACGCCCCGGGCAGTAATTTTCAAAAGTCCGTCTGGGATGCACTACGTACTGTTCCTTATGGGGAGACCTCACACTATCAGGATATTTCGCTGCGACTGAATAAAACTGGCGCTGTACGAGCAGTTGCCGCTGCGAATGGTGCCAACCGGATTGCGATTGTGATTCCGTGCCACAGAATTATCGGTAAAAATAGCCAAATGACCGGATATGGTGGAGCCATATCGCGTAAAGAGTGGCTTATCGAACATGAAAGAAATCAGAGTTAAGTGAGTCAATACAGAATGCTTGCTGTATGAAACAGTCTTTTTCCGATCCTGTTACTTTTTACATGCAGTTTTAAGGTATTTGAAATCCCCACGTCCGCTTTTCGCTCACAGCGGCCGCTCATTTTTGTGACCAGTGATGATGCCGACACCAGTCGGCTTCATGGGTTGATCTAACCGCTACTAACTCACCCCGTGGCCCTTGCGCTTCCGGACTATCAGCCGGCTCTTCCTGTTGGCCAGCAGCCCGAATGGCAACCAGTCGACATTAATTGCCAATATGCAACTCACCTGAAAACCCGCTTGAATCGAACCTCTCCACTCATTTGCATTTTTCAACCCTCCGGCGTCATTGTCCCCCTCCTTCAGCTATGCCTCCGCTGAAATATCGTATCAAGCATGAAGATCACCGAAAAATTAACCTAACAAGTGTTAGACAGGTGTTGACGTGTGTTGATTTGCCCGCTAATGTTTGCCTACCTAACGTTAGTTAGATACCCCAACCATCAACCTGTAGGATCGACCATGACTGCTAAACTTCAGCTTTTTACATCACCTTCGGCCTTTCCTAATCCACAGCGCCTGCGGCTTTTCATGCATGAAAAGGGCATCGCTGACCAGTTTGCCGAGACAATCTATGACATGTCTCCTGGAGGAGAGCAGCGTGGCTGGCGACATTTAAATATGAATCCGTGGGGCGAAACGCCTACCCTTGAACTGGCTGACGGGAGTTATATTTCTGAAACGGCTGCCATCGTTCGCTATCTTGATCAGGAGTATCCGGGCCGCAAAATTATGGGAGAAACCGCGCTGGAACAGGGGCTGGATAATATGTGGGATAACCGGGTGTGGGTGCATATCCTGTACCGCATCGTTACAGCGTTCCACGTGTTGCACACCGGCCTCGGCTTCAGGCTGGAATTGACCAAAAATGAGGCCTGGGGAGAACACTGCCGTAAAGAAGCTTTGGCTCACGCCGCGCTGGTTAATCGCCATCTGTCAGACGGCCGCGAATGGCTGCTCGGCGGCGATGCCCCGACCTTCTCGGATATTACTCTGGCAACCGCGATCGCCTTCTCGAAATTCCCGGTCAATGCCACTCCACTGGACGAGCGTTTTGAGTTCTTAGATGCCTACTGGCAGCGCTGGACAAAACGTCCTGCCTTCCAGGCGGCCTACGCCGATCGCAACAGCGGCATTCCTGAGCTGGATTCGCCAGCCCGGTAATAGCGCCACTCGATGTAAACTCCGGTACGCCGGGTTCGTTATCTACTGACTTTCCCGGTGACCAGAGTGCTTATGATAGCGTCGGCTGTCGATGTTACTTGCTAAACCATGATGCAATGACGTCTGCCTGAGCACCCTGGATGCATTGAACTTACTGTTTTCCATGGCAATCACCCTGTCACCCGGTAAGCGTTTGCTGTAAATTAGCGTTCTCTATTTAAGAGATCATCCCAATACCAAAGGCATCAAGATGAGCGTCAACACCAGGGAAGCCATTTTGCAGGCGGCCAGGAAAATTGCCCAATCTCAGGGCTATAACGGTTTGAATTTCCGCGACCTCGCGCATGATGTGGGTATCAAAGCGGCGAGTATTTACTACTATTTTCCAGGCAAAGCCGAGTTGGGTATTGCCGTTGCCAGACGATACTGGGAGGACGGTGCGCTCGCACTCGAGATGATCGAATCAGAAAGCCCGTCACCCATTGACGCGCTGCGTCGCTTTCCTGAAATCTTCCGAAGATCACTTGAGGCCGAAAATCGTCTCTGCCTGGGCAGTTTCATGGGCGCTGAAAAAGATACCTTACCTCCTGAAATGAATGCAGAAATACAGAAGTTTGCTGATGTGAACATTGCATGGCTGAACAGACTGCTGGTGGCTGCGAAGGTGTGCGATTCAGGTGAGAGTGAATCCAGAGCACGTGCAATTTTCACGGCCATTGCCGGTGCCCAGCTTATCGCCAGAAGTCGCTCAGATATCTCGCTTTTTGATTCACTGGTGGATTCATACCGCGCCTTCGGACCTCTGCCAGCATAGCAACTGCCCGCAATCCGATTCAGCGAATGGGCAGTTTTCTGCACGCGCGCCCAATGCGGCGCGGTGCCCGATAGCGTATGTGCTTTTCCACTCAGGAACTCACCCTTATGAATCAATGCGCGACGGGCCAGGGTAAAATTATTACGCCGTGTCTCATCATCACCTGCAATAAAGGAGTGAAACCTCGGTTCAGGAAAGCGTTTATTTCAGCGGTTCAGGCAGCTAACAATCCACAATTTGCTGTCCGACTGCGGTTTCTTTAGCGGCTTCAGGCCAATAGTCGTGGCAATCAGCTTATCATCAACCGTAAGCGTCCCCTGCTCGGTCACCCGATAATCTTTACGCTTCTTACCTTTCAGCAACGCGGGTGATGCGGTACCCCTGAGAGTACAGCAGTTAAACCTGGCTACTGGGATAGAGTTCGTCGGGGGCGGATGTCATGTTCACGCAGCACAAATACGGCCGTGACACTACTTGATCACAATAATGCGGCAGATTGCGCAGAGTTCCCCCCTCGCCTTTGATTTACGCTGTTATATCCTGGAAAAGATGTTTACATTTGTTCAGCAAAATTATCGGCCACTCAGCAGAGCGTCTCTGACCGACACGCGGATTGATCGCAGGGAAGAACAGCCGTTAATTTCATCATCAAAGTCATACCGCAAACAGAGGCAGGGAAAGAATGAGGGAGCTTGCACCCGATGGCATCACCGGGATGCCGTCACGGACGGCAGAGTATCTTTGTCGCCAGATCGCACGCCTGCTAAAAGGAGGAAGCCTGACCCCGGAGACCTGCCAGCGTATCTTTGCTTTCTGTGGAATCAGACCGTCAGATGCTCAGTGGCGTCAGTTTCTTATCCCGGTTCTTTCCTGTCTGGGATTACTGTCTCTGGTTGCCGGAGCGGTGTTCTTTATTGCCTGGAACTGGGCCTGGCTGCCGAAAATGGCGAAATTTGCCCTGGCCGAGCTGTTGATCGTCGCGCTAGTGGTGATTGTCTGGTGGCGCTGGTACAGCACGCTGGCACGCAACGCATTACTGGCGACAGGGCTAAGCTTCGGTGCCCTTTTTGCGCTGTATGGACAGATTTATCAGACCGGTGCTGACAGCTGGGAGCTATTCCGGGCCTGGTTATACGTTCTTCTGCCGCTGGCGCTGATTGCACGGCAAAACAGCCTGTGGTTTTGCAGCTGGCTGGTCGCTAACCTGGCGTTCCAGCTCTATTACAACACCCTGCCGTCGTCACTGCTGGATCTCGCCGCGTCTGACAGTTTAGCCAGGCTCCCGACCACTGTGCTCTACGCATATCTGGCGTTGCTGGCAGCCTGCCTGATTGTCAGGGAAGCGCTGGCGTGGCGCGCGATAACACATCAGCCCGAGAGCTGGCTGGCAAGCAGCTGGTTCTCGCGAGTCATGGCGGGATTTTTACTGCTTCAGCTATCCGCCATTGTGGCCGGGAACCTCTCTGACTGGGCCGGCGGTGACCACCTTCCTTATATCACGGGCGGTTGGGTGATCACCCTGCTGGCAGGTTATTACCTGTACCGTTACCGCTATCCGGATCTATGCATGCTGACGCTGGGCATCGCCAGCCTGACCATTGTTGGCTGTGCGCTAATTATGCAGTTATTTCTTTTAGCCTACGATACGGGTGATCTGTTTTTAACCGGCATCCTGATGGCGTTCTGGGTGGCGGTAAATGGTTCAATTCTGCTGAAATGGCAACGCAAACTGGTTGAAAAGGGGCCAATTGATCTGGCTCCGGCCAGGCTGACCTTACTGACAGACACTTTGCGTCAGCAGGATTTGCTGAGCGCCTCGCAGGTTGAGGAAATTAAGCAGCGCGGTCACGCATCCGACCTGCCCTGGTATCTGAGGCTGGCGCTAAGCGTTGGGGGCTGGGTGGCAGCGATCATCATTCTGTTACTGATGATACTGATGCTCTATGCCACTGATCTGCTGGAAGACCCGAATGCTGCCACCCTTATTATTCCTTCGCTGCTGCTTGCCGCCATTGCGCGTGGCCTGTTAAGCAGTCAGCGTGACGGTAAACATCACCTCGGGCTGGCATGGGCGATTGCGGCAACGTGCGGGCTGATAACCGGTGTTCTGCTGCAAATTCAGAGCAATGATGCCAGCTTTATTATGCTGAGTTCACTGACTGCCTTGCCGATCCTGGCCGCAATGGCGATGGCGATGCCCGACCGCACTTATCGGTTTATGGCCATCACTGCCCTGACCTTTTTCCTGGTGCTGGCGGGCTACTCTCTGGCCCGGATCTGCCTGTCTCCGATGGCTGCACGACTTGCTGTGTCCGTACTGGTGGCGGCGGTTATATTTTTGTGGATGTGGACTGTCAGTCATCAGTTGAGGTTACAGGCAGGGCCGTATGCTGACGCGGTACATCCTCTGCAGTATGGCATCCCGTGTGGTCTGATGTTGCTGAGTTTCCTTGGGATAAACGCGGCGTATCTCACGGATTTCCTCTGGTCAGCATCGCAATTTTCCACGCTTCAGTCTGCGACTGGCCCAGGGATAGCGGCTGGCTTAGTGCTGAGTGCACTCAGTCAGAAAAGACACAGCAAGCCGCTGTTTTCGATTATCACTCTGCCCGCTGCACTTATCTGCGGGGCTGCCGCCCTCTATGCACCGGGTATAGGGCTGGGATTGTGGTTAATTCTGATGGCACGTTATCAGGGAAGTCTGGGGTTGCTGGTGGTGAGTGGCGGTTTCATGGTGCTGTATGTCATTGGCTGGTATTACTTCCTGGAGGTAATTCTGCTGCAGAAATCCCTGCTGCTGCTGGTCAGCGGTCTGGTTTTACTGGGGCTGGCATGGGGAGTCAAAAAAGTATTACCCGCACAAATCGGAGGTGCCAGTGAGAATGCATAAACAGGGCCGATGGCTGGCTGGCGCTGTGATAGCGCTGGCGCTGATAGCCGTCAATATCAGTATCTGGCAAAAAGAGCAGTTGCTGAAGCAAGGCGCGGTCATGATTTTACCTCTTGCCCCGGTTGACCCGCGATCCCTGATGCAGGGTGATTATATGGCGCTGAACTATGCCCTCACCCGCCCACTGGAACTGACGTTGTATCAACAGGCTGAGTCCTGTAGCGCGACCCTGTCAGCGCCATGCCTGCCCACCAGCGGAACCCTGATTGTTGACCTCGATGCGCAGCGTCACGCGACTCAGGCCCGTTTTGATCAGGGTGAACCTCTGCAGCCGAATCAGCTACGGGTAAAATACCATCAACATTATGGCTCGCTGACCGTCGGTACTAACGCTTATTTCTTTCAGGAAGGTCATGCCGACAGATTCGCGCAGGCACGTTATGGGGCATTTCGGGTGGGAAGCGATGGAACGGCTCTCCTGACGGATCTGCTTGATGAGCAGGGTAAAGCGATTCAGCCTTAAGGATGCGAGACGCTCACTGGCCTGGCGCTAAATACCCTGACAGGCGGCCTTAATGTCCTTATTGCCGGATGCCCGTCACAGGTCAGCAAAAGGATGCTGTGCCGGAAGCCTGTTTTGCGATCAAGCCTCGTGCCGAAAATTTAAGCGAGTAAGCTGCATCAATATAGCTGCTCAGACATAGAGAAAATTATGCCAAACATTATTGACGACAACTGGATTAGGATATCTGTGATATCAGCAATATTTAGTAGTGTCGTGGGTTCATTACTGGTTTTAACCTATCTTTCCTTGGGAAAAAGCAGTACACCCGTAATGGGTTTAATTTTTGCTTATTTTTTCATTGTTACGGTGAGTATTATTGGCACCACGATGGGCTCAATGATAATCGGCATGCCATTAGCGATGATTTCAAAGCGATTTTATCCTGACGCTGCCCTGAAGGGGAGCTTTTTTATCGTCTGCTCTGCGCTCTTCATGTGGCTGGTTGTACTGGCATGGCCTGTTATCAGGATATGTGAAACGCCTTATTCGGATATTTTACTTTTAAGCCCCTATGCCTTCTGTTCAGCTGCCGCACTTGCTTATCTGGTTTACTGGGATTGATGCGTATCATATCAATCAGAATCGGGGCAGTAGGACCGTTAATGAAAAGAGCTAATGGTATCACTTTTCAGCCAGACATATAGAAACAGGTGAGTCCATGGTGTCGGAATTCGGATGTTTTCCACCCCCCTGAGAGCAGTTTCAATTACAGACTCATCTGGATATTAATTAGATAATGTTTACGTGACAGCACGTGATCACATTTTGCCTGCCAGATAATCATGGATTCTGCTCGAAATACTGTTTATCCATCTCGACAAGTTTCTTTTGTAATCCTGTCTCACCTTCAACCACTTCGTAAAATTTACTGTAACTATAAAGATAAATACGCTCGGATGACGCAAACATAAACATGTCTGGTGAAGCCATATTTGAGAAGCGACTTATCACTTCGGGCTGTAAAAAGATGACATCATTCCCGATGTGACCAATCACTCCGCGCCCCCAGTTTCCCGCACGAAAAAAGGTATCTGGATTGCTATATCCCGTGCATCTGGTGAGCCCATGCTCCGGACAGGAGACAACAGAAAGAAGATGAAATTTACTCAGATCTAAATCACCAACATTATAGCCACCGACATAGGTTGAGCCATTACTTTTGAAGACATTGTAAATACGCCATTTATCATCCTTTCCAAATGGAAAAATAACCTGGAAATCTTCCGGGTTAACCTCTTTTATCTTCTCGCTCCGGAAATATACAGACGATTCATCTTGCGCGTAGCTCGCTAATTGTTCCGATTGCCAGTATGGCCGGGTAGTCTTAACGTAATTAACCGGTCGAAACGTAGAGGAGTATTTAGCCACTAAATAAAGATCGCGCTTTTCTATTTTATTGACCTGCATGGGCTTTGCTGTTAAGCAACCCCAGGAAGTGATGTTATAAATTAAACCTGAAGTATCGCCCGTCCCAGTAATGCAGGGAGAGTGTTCGTAATTAATTTTACTCACCCAGTAAATATTGTTCTTAATGGATACATAGTTACTGAAAACAGGCCGTATATCATTTGAACATTGCTGACTTACCTGAAATAAGTTATCTCTCTCACCATTCTGGTTAAATTTACCATGAACAGATTCGCTACAGACATTAAGGACAGGCCTGCCACGCACATCGCTTTGCATTGGCCGACTTGCATCGAAAATATATTTTAAGAAAATAAAAATCAGAAACACTCCAATAATTAACCCTATCCTGACAAAGATACTATGGTTTGACTTCATGTGTTATTCCCTTTAACCGCTATCCTGGTATCACATCAGATAGTGCAGACCGAAGGTAAACGGCAAGCGCGCCGCCTGGCATGAACGCTATTCAACATAATTAATGCTTTTCCGGGATCATGCATTCTGCAGCATAGCCCGCATTTAATTTTATATCTGCCCACATAACACTGTTTCTTTGGGGTACGGAGCGTAAATCTTCAGTGTAATCATTTTCTCATCTTCCCATGCTTACTTGTCTGGTGGCGCAGGTTTAAAAACCCCGGTGTGCTGGGCACGGCTAATGAACCCGGTTTACAGACATAAATAGATGATGAGTTTTAGCGGACACATTATATTTTGCCTGGTATAGAGGTCAGGCCTGTGGTTGCTTACCACCCTATCGACTTGCACTGACTGAATTCAGTTTTTGGAACAATGAGCGCCATATGGTTTTCTGCCATGCACTGTTTAAAAACCTGCTCTTTGTAACGGCCCGCCTGTAAACCCAGCATGGTGCTGGACCGTTCCGCTGCGTTATTTTCAATGTAAGAGCCACAATTTTCTTTGAACTCCTGAGGATTATCGCTATAAGACATCGACCATTTCAGCTGAGCTTCAACTGAATCATCTGATTGATGCTGGGGGACGGCTTTTACTGGTTCCAGGCCAGAATAGAGTGGATTGCCGAGTAATTTCTGTGCAAATTGTTGATTTTCTGCGGTTAAACGTCCGGTTTTACACATCTGCAGATAGATCTGCGAAAGCCGTTGCTCCTCAGCATCGGCAGCATGGGTGCATTCCTCCAGGACTTGTTCATTAGTCTTAGCCGGTTTTTTATCTGTGGATCTCCAGTAACTATTTTTAAAGTCCGGTACCGTGCCTTCAGTGGTGCCAAAAGGGCAAAGTGCACTGGCGCAACCCAGTAAAAACATGGGCACACACGTCAACGTCAGAACACGTAACAGGGAAAACGCTTTAAGACTGCTTTTGTTCATTTTATTTTCACTTTAGTCAGCTGCGGAAATGGGGTCTGAGCAATGTCATTATTTTTAATGTTCCGCTTTTCGCTCATAGCGGACCTACCGAAACGCAGGTCAGGTTTGTGCCTGAAGCAGGCGTTGCAAATACTCAGTTAAGTTAACACCTGGCGCGCAGTCCTTACCTTAAGACAAGCCATTGCGGTGTTCATAATTCGTCAGCAGGATGAAGGAAGGTCAGAACGATCTCCTCGCGTCGTTGGGTGCGAAATTACAATAAACTCTACAGGAAACTCAGTGTCGTTTCTGGCTTGATGTTTTGACCCCGGTGGAATTTCTAGCCCCTGCAGGGCTTTAATATTATGCATCTTACCCTCCAGTTCCATTGAAAGAACACCATCGAGAACAAAGAAAAATTGTCTGGAAACGGAGTGAAAGTGTCGCTTTTCAGAAGTGCCGGCAGGCATTTTCTCATGAATAACCAGCATATCCTGACGGTTTACCAGATACCAACCATCGCAATTGTCGCCCCAGAAATAATGCTCTGCATTTTCCTTTGAAATCATCATCCTTCTCCTGTTTACACGCGCCCATCTATCAACATCTTAAGAAAGTGATACCGAGATGTAGTATCGATTCTCAACAGGTTATGCTTTTGATTATTTACCTAAAGATCTGAACTGCATCGTTCAATATATCTGGTAGTTATCAATGTATTGGGAAAGCAGAATTTTATCTGCCTATAATGTCCGCTTTTCGCTCATAGCGGAAATTAGCCTGACGTCAGTCTTCCCTATACCGGCAGCGTAGGTTCGCACGCCATTAGAGAATAGCTACGCTGGGCACTCGTATGCGCTTCACTGGCAATCTTAATTGCGGAAAATGGCCAGGGAAGAAAATCCGCCCCGGCCATCTGATTTAAGCCAGTTGTAAGTGAAGATTATGTTGCATCAGGATATCAGCCAGCGAACCTTCATGGCTGGCAGAGGCATTGTGATACAGGTCGTACTGCTGACCGTTACTAATACGCTGCCCATCCTCGCTCCAGACGCCGCCTTCAATGTTACTTAGCGTAACCACATTGCCGTCCGCGTCTTTTATCGTCGGCGCCTCACTCGCATTGTCGTTCATTGGCAACGGCTCTTTTTGCCCCAGATTGACGCTATTACTGCTGAAAGCGCCCAGATTAATGACCTCAGCGTTGCCTGATCTCAGCCCAAGCGTGGCAAAATCAAACGCCTCATGCGCACCATTCAGCTGAAACGAATCGTCATCGGCAGCACCGTTCAGGCTGGTGTGCAGATTTGAATATAAAAGCGAGAGCGTTTCACTGTTTACTGTTCCAGAGAGATGGAGATTGTCAGCCATATCAGGATGAAGAGACGCGTGCTCCAGTGTGATAGCACTATGGCTTTCCGAATTGCTGCCATCTTCTGTGTTGCTGCTGATCACAGTTGTGGCATTGATCAGGTTGTCCTGCGCTGCGGTTGCAATACTCAGCTTCGGCTGCGGCTCGGCCATATAAAGCTCGACGTTTTGCGAAACGTGGTTAACGTTTCCGGCAGCATCACGAATAGTTGCGGTAATCCTGTGCTCGCCCGGTTCAGGCGTGAGTGCGTCCAGCGTTTCAAGCTGCACGGCCCACGTGCCTTTGCTGGTCACACTGGTTTGCCACTGGTGGTCGCCAAGCCTGACAGTAACAATATCACCGGCTTCACCCGTACCTGATACATGCTGATCATGGCTGGAGGCAAGGTTGATTTGCTGCCCCTCTGTGAGGTGAGTAAAAGCGATTTTGGGTGCGCAGACATCCACCTGATAGCTGGTCGTTATCGTAGCCGTATGGCCAGCCGCGTCGCTAGCAGTCACGACAATGTCATGCTGCCCCTTGCCGAAACCTGTTTTCATCGTCCCCGGCGCCAGTGGCAGGCTCCAGTGACCATCGTCGCTTACTGCCGCATTGTGATGTTTACCACCAATAATCACCGATACCGTCTGACCGCTGCCGGTGACGCCCGTTGTGCCGGTCAGCATCGAGCCCTCTTTTTTCTCCGCACGGTTCAGCCAGCCGTCACCAAATGGCGTATCAATTTCAGGTGCAGGCTGACCTGGAATATCGACCACTGGCGTAGTATTGCTTCCATCGGTGGGATTATCGGGGGTGACCGGTGGCAACGGATCGCCGCTGTTATCACTGACCGGAGAAGTCAGATCCGCTGTGACGTAACCACTCTGTTCAAACCAGTTTCCGGCGCCATCCAGCACGCCAAACGACAGGAAGTTGCCGCCCTGGGAAAGCTCCGACGCGCTGATTTCCGCGCGCCAGCTGCCATCTGCCTCTACCACGGCATAATTCCAGTGGAAGGTATCAGAAACCTGCACCGCAAAAGTCTTAAGCGGCAGCGGCGCTTCAAGCGTGCCGCTGATAACGTACCAGGTCTGACCGTCATGCTGGACCGCATCCGCCAGCGTGATGTCGTTAACGGTGACTTTCGGGTTGCTGCTGTTGTAGTGGGTAATCAGCAGCAGATTCTGGCTGAGGCTGGTACTGTTTCCATTCAGATCCGTTGCGCTGACCTGAATGGTGTGGTTGCCGTCCTTGATAGTTTTCACGTCGCTGTCAGAGAGCTGAACCTGCCACTGATTCTGATAGACACTGCCCTGCCAGGTTCTGCCGTCAAGGGTCAGTTCAACCGGCGTGCCGGAGGGAAGATGGGCGGCGGTGCCGGTGAAGATAATGCCGTATATCCCCTCCTGGTAACTGACCGCATTGTCGCCGGTGATCGGATCAAGGGTCAGCTGCGGCAACGCCTCAGTAGCGAAGATTTGCACACCTGCTGAGGCATAACCTTTGTTGCCCGCTTCGTCGGTTGTTTCAGCAATGGCACGGTAGCTCCCTTCCTCCATTCTCTGCAGCGTTTCCGCGGGAACTGAGAACTGCCACTGGCCATTTTGATCGACGATGCCGCTCCAGTGGGAGGCCCCAAAACTAACCTCAATCGTGCTGCCGGCTTCGCCTCTGCCGGAGATCACCAGCGGGCTGCTGATTTCATGACTGTCGATCACCCCGTCCCCTGCCAGTGTATTAATCGTGACAAGAGGATCCTGCGTATCGGTAATAAACGTCGTCTCCGTGATACCGGACTGGCCCCAGCGATCGGTGGCGGTCAGCGTAACAGAATGACTCCCCTCGGCTAAATCTGCTTCCATCAGCTGCCCGGTGGAGAGTGAGACAAGCCAGTTGCCCAGACTGTCCACAGCGCCCGCATAGTGAACACCATCTACGGTCAGATCGATCTTCTGGCCCGCCCCGGTCACACCAGTGGAGCCGCTCAGCGTAACAGGCTCGAAGCGTTCATGTGCGTTCATAAACCCGTCGACAAACGGCGTCTCTATAGTCGGCTGTGGCGGGATAGCGTCTGATGGCGGTGCTGACGCCTCTACGGTAATGACTTTGTTTGCGGTGGTCGTACCGCCAACGCTGTTTTCAAAGGTTACGCTGATGTGGTTAGACCCTACCGGCAGCACCTGCAGATCGGCAGACGGCAGGGTAACACTCCAGCTGCCGTCAGCGGCCAGCGTTGTGGTATAGGTCTGACCGTTCAGCATTATGGTCAGCGTGCTCTCTGCGGCGAGGTTCGCTGTGGTGCCGCTGAACGTCTGTGGGGAGAGCTTCTCCTCAGCGCTTAACACGCCGTCACCAGTAAAACTGTTAATGGTTAAAGAAGGGGGCGTGCTGACAGGCGGAATCGGCGTGCCACCATCCGTTGGATTGTCATCGATAACCGGCGGAACCCCATTGCCGCCTTCAACGGGCGTAATAAGGTCGGCTGTGACATTGCCACTCTGCTCAAACCAGTTTCCGGCACCGTCCAGCACGCCAAACGACAGGAAGTTGCCGCCCTGGGAAAGCTCCGACGCGCTGATTTCCGCGCGCCAGCTGCCATCTGCCTCTACCACGGCATAATTCCAGTGGAAGGTATCAGAAACCTGCACCG
>Ga0308156_1000863_pt1 | contig 45704 bp, 42 predicted proteins | sample PhyAR2_FD_201041 | JGI IMG/M metagenome (GOLD analysis project Ga0308156, IMG submission 201041) | Phyllosphere microbial communities from UC Gill Tract Community Farm, Albany, California, United States - DLSL A.R2 | ecosystem: Host-associated > Plants > Phyllosphere > Unclassified | place: USA... | reverse complement strand
GCGCTCGCACCGTGGACCAGGGTGTTGTCCACGTCGAAGAACGCGAGGACCGGGCCACCTGCCTGCTCGACCGCCATCGGACCAGGGTAGGGGGCGTCCCTGACCCGTTCCGGAGCGGCGTGCGCGGTCAGGACGCCCAGACGTTCGGTGCGATCTGGTGCATCGCGTCGCGCCCGGTGTCGGTGAAGCCGTCGGTCACGAGCGTCGTCCGGTGCCCGTGGTCGTCGTCCATGGCGATCACCGCGGACGACGCGCCGACGAAGGAGCCGTCAGCCGCGTTCCCGCCGCAGACCGTCCAGTTCTCCGTACTGGCCTCGTCGGCGGCGGCGATCAGGCACGCCCCACCCTCCGTCCCGGCCGCCACCCAGTAGGTCGTCCCGTCGACCGTCCCGACGAGCCGCTGGCTGTTCGGCACGACGCTGTCGTCCGAGACCGTCGACTGCTCGGGCAGCGCGTCCGTCGCCGCGAACGGCCGGCGCAGGACCTCGAGGTACTCGGACACGTCGGTGCGCTCTGCGGCGGCGGGCGTGGTCGCTCGGTGCGGTGCCGGGGCGGCGTCGGCGCCCGAACAGCCGGTCATCGCGAGCACGGCGGCCGTCGCGGTCAGGACCGTCGCGACGGCCGTCCCTGCACGTGAGGTCGCTCGTGCCCCCGCGTGCCACGTCGTGCCTGAGGTAGTCGATCTCCGCATCGTTCCCCCCTCGTTCGGTGCCCGCACCGTAGCAGTCGGCGGGGACCGGCCGACAGCCCCACTGCCGGTCGGTCGTCGGCCGTCGTCACCGCTCGTCGGGGTGCACGCTCCCCAGCAGCTCGACCACCGCTCGCCGCAGGGACTCCGGCAGTCCGACGGTCTCGAGCTCGGCGATCCGGTCCGCGCGGGGCGCGTCACGGTCGACGACGTCCCACGCCGTCAGCTTCTCGGCGTTGCCGGCCTGTGCGCCCTCGAGCAGCTCCCGCACGGCGTCACGGGCGTCCAGCCCGACGATGGGCGTCCCCACGAGGGGCAGCACCGCTCCCGTGTCCGTCGCGACGACCAGGTCGACCGAGAACCGGTCGGCCGACACGGCGTCGACCTCCTGCCCGGCGGCCGGCGACCCGAGGAACGTGACCCGCCAGCGGCGCCGCGCGGGCACGCTGTCGAGGTCGCCCTCCGCGGGGTCGATCCGGAACGTGGCGGAGTCGCGGTCCCAGGTGAGCGTCGTCCGGCAGACGCCGCCGTCCGGCACCCGCACCGTCGCGGGGTCCGCCCCGGTGGCGGTCTGCTCCTCGCGGTCCTCCACGAGCGTGAAGGTGCCCGGGGCGCCCGGTGCGACCAGCACCTCGAGGGCGGTGGGGTTCACGGTCGCGTCCGGCTCGTCCGGTGCCGCGAGCGGCAGGATCCCGCCGGCGCGCAGGAGCACGGGGATCGTGTCGAGCCCGCGGTGCAGGTCGACGGACCGGTCACCGGCGTACGTCGTGCCCGTGAAGACGTCGGTCCACGTGCCCGGCGGCAGCCAGGCTCGTGCGCGACCGCGCAGGGTCACGGGGTCGCACGGTTCGACGACGGGCGCGACGACGAGTTCCGACCCGAAGGCGTACTGGTCCGGCACGCGGTACGCCTCGTCCCGGTGCGGCTCGAGGTGGTACATCGGCCGGACGAGCGCGGTGCCCGCGGCGGCACGGTGGTTCATCGTGTGCAGGTAGGGCACGAGCCGGTGGCGGAAGCGCAGGGCGTCGCCCATCGCGGCCCGCGGTCCCGCGGGGAACACCCACGGCTCCTTGCGGATGAAGGGGTTGTTCGCCGAGTGCAGGCGCATGATCGGCGAGAAGACCCCGAACTGCACCCAGCGCGTGGCGAGCTCGTCGTCCCGGACGCCGCGCGTGTGACCGCCGATGTCGTGGCTCCACCACGGGTAGCCGATGTTGGCGGCGGTCGCGGTGAACTCCGGCTGGAACGCCAGGGAGGCCCAGGACACGACGGCGTCACCGGAGAAGCCGACGGCGTACCGGTGGCTGCCGGGCCCGGCGTACCGCGAGAACGTCATCCCGGCACCGCCGTCGCGCGCGGAGTCGAGCAGGTGGAAGTGGTTGAGCACCCAGAGCGGGTCGACACCGGGGATGCCCGAGGTCCGGCCCTGCTGCCAGTCGATCCACCAGAAGTCGACCCCCTGCTCCTCGAGCGGTCGGTGCAGGTGCTCGAAGTACGCGCGGAGGAAGTCCGGGTCGGTGGGGTCGAACGCGACCGTCTGCTCCGTGTCCGGGTCGGTCCCGGTCGCGGCGGCCATCGCCGGGTACGCGTCCTCGAAGGCCCGCACGCCGTCGGCCGGGTGCAGGTTCAGCGTGGTGCGCATCCCGCGCCGGTGCAGCTCCGCCAGGAACGCCGACGGGTCGGGGAAGAGCGACGGCTCCCACGAGTACCCCGTCCAGCCGTTGCCGAAGCGCGGCGGCACGGAGTCCACGCGGTGCCAGTCCATGTCGATCACCGCGACGGAGAACGGCAGGTGCTCGGCGTCGAAGCGGTCGAGCAGGGCCGTGTACGAGGCGTCCGAGTACGGGTGGTACCGGCTCCACCAGTTGCCGAGCGCCCACCGGGGCAGCAGGGTCGGGGGACCGGACACGGCGTGCAGGGCACCGATCGCGGCGTCGTAGTCGCGTCCGTAGGCGAAGACGCTGACGTCGCGCCGACCCGGGACGCGGCTGCCGACCCAGCCGTCGTCCTCGAACAGGAACGAGTCGCTGTCGTCGAGCGCCACGATGCCGTCGCGCGCGAGCACCCCGGACTCGAGCGGCATCCGCCCGTCGACGTCGTCAAGGGTGCGACCGGTGCCGCCGAGGTCGCGGGGTTCCTGGCCCCAGCGCCACCGGTTCGCGTCCGGACCGGAGGTCTCGACCACGAGCCCCGTGGCGGAGAACGGCCGGCCGTCGTACCGCAGGGTCGCGCGGTCCGTGGTCACCTCGACGCCGTCGCCGCGGTGCTGGACGGTGTACTCCGGCACCGGCAGGCGACGCCGGATCGCGAACGTGGACGCGCGGTCCTCGAAGCCGCCGTCGTCGCTCCACTCGATCCGGAAGAGGCCGTCCAGCAGCACGGTGACCCGCCAGTGGTCGCCCTGCACGACGGCGTCGCCGTCGGCGACGGGATCGGATCCCGGGAACGGGCGGATGGTCGGCAGCGGGGCGTCGGTGGGGGTGTGCACGTCGGTTCGGTTCCTGTCTCGGCCGTTCCGGCCGGTGTCGGTGCGGAGGCTCGGGTCAGCTCTTGACGGCGCCCTGCGTCACACCGCTGATCACCCAGCGCTGTGCGAACAGGTAGACGACGATCGTCGGGGCCATCGCCATGAGGTACGAGGCGAACGCGACGTTGTAGTTCGTGCCGAACTGGCTCTGGAAGATGTTCTGGACGACCGGCAGTGTCTGCAGGCCGGGGTCGGCGGTGATGAGCGACGGCATCATGAAGTCGTTCCAGGACGCCAGGAAGGCGAAGATGCCGACGGTGGCGTTCATCGGTCCGAGCAGCGGCAGGATGACGCGCCAGAAGATCTGCCACGTCGAGGCGCCGTCGATCCGCGCGCTCTCCTCGAGCTCGACGGGGATCGAGCGGAGGAACGCCGAGTAGAGCAGCACGCTGAACGAGAGTTGGAACATCGCGTGCAGGACCGCGACGCCGATCGGGTTGTCGAGCGAGAGCATCGCCGTGAACTTGATCTGCGGCAGGGCCACCACCGGGAACGGCAGGAACATCGCCGCGAGCAGGTACACGAACGACCAGCGGAAGAAGCGGCGGTGCCAGTTCCGGACGATGGCGTACGACGCGAGCGAACTGAGGAGCAGCGTCGCGACGACGGTGAGCGCTGCGACGCCGAGCGAGACCGAGAACGACACCGGGAAGCGGGTCAGCGTCCACGCCTCGGCGAAGCTGGCCGGGTTGAACGGGAACGGCAGGGACAGCGCGTTGCCGTCGACCGCCTGCGCGCTCGTCTTGAACGCCATCGTGACCGTGACGTAGAGGGGGACGAGGACGGTGAGGGACCCGACCGCCAGGAGGATCGTCAGCGGCACGTCGACGCGGCCGAGCCGGCGTCGGCGGGGCTGGTCGGGGGTCGTGCGGGCAGCGGCGGTCGCGGGGGACCGGGTGTCGATGGCGCTCATGCGAGTCGGAGGTTCCTTCCGCGTGTCACTGCGAGCTGCAGGACCGAGATGAGGACGGTGATGATGAAGAAGACGGTCGCGTTGGCCATCTGGTAGGCGTAGTCGCCGCTGGTGAACCCGGTGAAGATCGTCATCGCGACGCTGCTCGTCGCCGAGCCGGGACCGCCGTTCGTGAGCCCGACGATGACGTCGTAGGCGCCGAGGTAGCCCTTCACGCCGAGCACGGTGTTGATGACGATGAACCCGCTGATGAGCGGCAGGGTGATCGACCGGAGCTGCTTCCACGCGCCGGCGCCGTCGAGCGAGCTGGCCTCGTAGACGTCGGTCGGGATCGACGTGAGCCCGGCGGTGTACACCAGGAGCGCGCCGGGGATCGTCTGCCAGGCGGACACGATCACGATGGCGAGCCACGCGAGGTCCGGGTCCCCGAGGATGCTCTGCTCGAGCGGGCCGAAGCCGACCGAGGTCGCCAGGGCGGGGAGCGTGTTCGCGAACAGGAAGTTGAACACGTAGGCGACGATGATGCCCGAGACGACCATCGGGATGACGAACACCGCCCGGAGGCCGCCGGCGAACCGGACCCGCTTCGTCAGGGCGACGGCCAGCGCGAGGGCGATCACCTGCGTGACGATCACGGTCACCACCGCGAAGCCGAGCGTGAAGCCGTACGAGCCGAGGATCGCCGGGTCGGAGAACAGGGCACGGTAGTTCTCGAGCCCGAGGAAGTGCCACTGCCCGAAGCCGAGGTAGTCGGTGAAGCTGTAGAACACGCCGACGCTCGCGGGTGCGACGACGAACGCGGTGAACAGCACGAGGGCCGGCACGAGGAAGAGGTAGTAGACCCCCTCGGTGCGACGCAGGGACCCGACGCGTCGGTGCACGCGGGTGGCCGCGGTGACGGGGCCGGGTCGGTCGGGGCCGGGCTGGGTGCCCTCGGCTCCGGGGGTGAGTGGGGTCTGCATGGTCATGATCGCTCCTGGGGTCCTGGACGGCGGTGCCGGGGTCGCGTCGGTCACACCGTCGCGGAGCGGCCGGCGAGGCGTCGCCAGTCGGTGTCGAGCCGCCGCAGCATCGACTCGAAGTCGCCGCTGCGGATCGCGGTCTGCAGGTAGTTGCCGAGCGGGATGGAGGAGGGGATGAACGTGCCGGCACCCTGGTAGAAGGCCCCGTCGTCGACGTACTGCTGCAGGCCGGCGATGCGCTCGTCGGTCTGGGGAGCGGCGTCCTCGGTCGTCGAGAACGCCAGGTTGTCGAGGTTGTAGGCGTCGATGACGTCCGGCTGCATGAGGAACTCGACGAGCTCCTGGGCCTGCTCGAGGTGCGGGGTCGTGGTGGGGATCCAGAGCCCGAGGTCGATGTTGACCCGCGCCCGGCGGTCGTCCGGGTCGTCGGACACCGGGAGCGCGAAGGTCCCGACGGGCAGGTCCGGGTCGACGAGGGCGATCTGGCTCAGCGCCCACGGCCCCTGCAGGTACATCGCGACCTTCCCCTGGCCGAACGCCAGGTTGCCGTCGGCGTAGGACCGCGTCGCGTGGTCGGGGTTGAAGAACGTCGAGATCGTCTTCGCGCGCTCCATCGGGACGGCGAAGTCGCGCTCGAAGGAGACCTCGGCGTCCGGGCCGACGTCCGTGCCCAGCGCCTTCATCTTCCGGAAGAACGAGCCCGTGTCGACGAGGCTCCCGACCGAGTAGTCGAAGAGTCCCTGCCACAGCGTCCAGGTGTCGCGGTCCGTGGCGTACACCGGGATCACGTCGGTCTTCGACAGTGCGGTGCAGACGTCGACGAACTCGCTCCACGTCGTCGGGACGGGCAGGTCCTGCTCGGCGAAGATCCGCTTGTTGTAGATGACGCCGGCAGCGGCGAGCGAGAACGGCAGCACGCTGGTGCGGTCCTCGAACGTCGCGTACTGGTTCGTCAGCCCGTCGACGCTCTTCCGGACGCGTCCGGCCGCGGGCAGGTCGCCGAGGTCGCGGAGGACGCCCCGTTCGATGTAGCGCGCGAGCTCGAGGTTGTCGTTGAAGCACCCGACGTCGGCCGGTTCCCCGCGGACGAACTGCGGCGCGATCGCCGCGGTGCTGTCGTGCACCACGCGCACCCCGCGGTGCTCCTGCTCGAAGCGGCGCAGCAGGTCGTCGAAGTAGCCGATGACCTCCTGCTTCTGCTCGTAGAACCGCAGCGTGGTGCCGCCGGCTGCCGCGGTGCCCGAGGACGGAGCCGAGCACCCCGTGAGCGCCAGTGCGCCGAGGCCGATCCCGCCCGCCGCGCCCGTGAGGAACCCGCGGCGGCTCAGTGCCGCACGTGCCGTCGTCCTGCTGGTGACCATCGTCGCTCCCTCTCGCGCTCCGTCGCGCTCGCTCTGTTTTACAGCGCTGTAAAAGCAAAGTCAACGGAATACCGAGCAGTGCTCGTCCGCGAGAGGGGCGTCAGGCGTAGCGACGGGCGGCTTGCAGGGCAGCTCCCGCGTACGACCCGCCGAACAGGAACACGTGCAGGAGCAGCGGCGCGAGCTGGTGGAGCTCGACGCGCTCCTGCCACCCGTCCGCGAGCCGCGACTCGGCGTCGTACCCGGCGAGCACCGACTCGAGCCGGGGGAGCCCGAAGAGCGCCAGGAGGGCGAGGTCGGTCTCGGCGTGCCCGCCGTGCGGCGTCGCGTCGATGAGCACGGCGCCGGTCGGCTCCGCGGCGTCGGTCGGCCAGAGCACGTTGCCCGCCCACAGGTCGCCGTGGATGCGCGCGGGGGCGTCGCCGACGAGCGCGGGCTGCGGGGAACCGAGCGTGCCGTCCTCCAGTCGGTCGGCGACCCGGTCGAACACCGCGGCCTCGGCACCGTCGAACCCGCCCCGGTCCACGATGCGGCTGACGAAGTCGCGGATGCGGTACTCGGCGAAGAACGCGCCCCACGTCGGTGGCGCGTCGGCGGCGCTCGTGAAGGGCGTCCGGGACCGGCCCATCCGCAGGCCGCCGCTCGTCGGGAACCCGGGCGACGGTGCTCCCCAGTGCCCGGCACCCGCGGCGTGGGTGTGCGCGAGCGACCGTCCGAAGCGCTCGGCCTGCGCCTTCGTCGGGCTGCCGTCCCGGATCCGCTCGAGGTGGAGCACGGTCGGCTCCGGGTGGTCGAGGACGCGGGCGGTCCGGGTTCCACCGGTCTCCTCGGCCTCGGCCAGCCAGGCCAGACCGGCGGCCTCGGCGGTCGCCTCGTCGGGGTCGCGGAAGGTCTTCACGTGGATCTCGGGCACGTGCCCATCCTGCCGACGGCCGTCGTGGCGCGTTCAGGCTCCGCGGCGGGCGGCGTGCACGACCAGGGCGAGCTGCACCCGGTTGTCGACCCCGAACTTCTCGTAGACGTGCCCGACGTGCGTCTTCACCGTCGCCAGGGTCACGAACAGGTCGCTGGCGATCTGCGCGTTCGAGGCGCCGGACGCCACGGCGAGCGCGACCTCGGTCTCGCGGTCGGTCAGGCTCGCCAGGAGCCGGCGTTCGGCGGCTCCGTCGGGGATGGTCGGTGCGTCCCGTCCGGCGGCTCCGCCGGACGCGCCGCCCGCAGCAGCGACCGCGATGACCCGGTCGAGCACCGACGGCGACAGGATCGAGCGGCCGGCGGCGACCGTGCGGACGGCCTCGACCAGCTCGTGCGGCGGGGTGTCCTTGAGCAGGAAGCCCCGCGCTCCGCGGTGCAGGGCGCCCAGCACCAGGTCGTCGTCCTGGAACGTCGTCAGCACGAGCACCGCGAGGTCCGGTCGCTTCCGGAGCTCCCGCTCGGTCGCGACCAGGCCGTCGCACCGCGGCATCCGGATGTCCATGAGCACGACGTCGGGCTCGACGGCGTCGACGACGCCCTCGGCCTCGAGTCCGTCACCGGCCTCGCCGACCACCTCGATGCCGTCGCCGCCGCTCAGCAGCAGGCGGAGACCGGCCCGGACGAGGTGGTCGTCGTCGACCAGGACGACGCGCACCGGCGCGGTCACGCGGTCCACGGGAGCACCGCCTCGACCGTGAAGGTGCCGGTGGCGTCACGCCCGGCCGAGAACGCCCCACCGACGAGTCGCGCGCGCTCGGCCAGTCCGCGCAGGCCGTGTCCCGCCGTCCGGGCACCGTCGACGGGGTGGCCGTCCGTCGGGTTCGTCACGCGGACCCGGACCGCCGGTCCGGCCAGCACGTCCACCGCGACCGTGACGGGCTGGTCCGGCGCGTGCCGTCTCGCGTTCGTCAGGCCCTCCTGCACCACCCGGTACGCGTGCCGGCCGACGGCGTCCGGTGCGGCCGTGGCCGCCTCGTCGACGGTCGCCGTGAGCGAGGCGCCCGACCGCCGGGCGTCGTCCAGCAGCGCCGGCAGGTCGCGCAGGGTCGGTTGCGGCGGCGCGGTGCCCGGCACGACGTCGTCCGGCTCGCGCAGGACCCCGAGCACGTCGCGGAGCTCGGTCAGTGCCGAGTGCGCCTCGGCGCGGACCACCCCGGCGGCCTCGACGGTCTGGTCCGGCGACAGCGACCGCCCGCGGTACTCGAGCGCCCCGGCGTGCAGGGCGACGAGGGAGAGCCGGTGCCCGAGCACGTCGTGCATCTCGCGGGCCAGGTGTGCGCGCTCCTGCTCCCGGGCACGGTCCTCGCGGAGCTGCTGGTCGCGCTCGAGCAGTGCGGCGCGCTCGCGGAGTCCGTCGAGCAGCGCCCGCCGCTGTCCGATCACGATGCCGACCGCGACCAGCAGCGCCGTGCACACCACGGCCGCGATCGCGATCTGCCACATCGGGGTGTCGTCCCCGGACGGGTACAGGCCCTCGCCGAGCACCGACGACGCGACCAGGGTGCCGCCGCCGATCGCGATCTCGACCGGTCGACGGCGTGCGGCCAGGGACACGAGTGCCAGGGCCGCTGCCCCGACGGCCAGCGTCGAGACGGTGCTGCCGGCGATCACGAGCACGCCGACGAGCAGCGGGGCGCGACGGCGGAACGGGACGACCACCAGCGCGAGGACCCCGACGACGAAGTCGACGAGCAGGTGTGCGCCGAGGCGGGTCTCGCTCATCGACCCGCTGTCCGTCGTCGACCAGACCGTCGCGAACAGGAACAGCCCGACGAGCGCGACGACCACGAGCCGCCAGGACTCGGCCCAGACGCGGCGTGCGACGGGGACGGGTGGGCGGAGCACGGGCGTCGTCATGCCTCGAGCGTAGGAGGGGCGTGCTCCCGGCCGGATCGACCGAAGGTCGGAGAAGCGGGGTTCAGACCGCGTCGACGAGGGCCTGCGCCAGCGGGTGCCAGGGTCGCGTCGACGGTCCGCTCAGCACCAGGGTCCGCACGTACCGCGGTTCGACCGGCAGCATCACCAGGTCGTCCGGCAGCATCACGCGGCCGAGCGACGGCACGATCGACACGCCCTCGCCGCGCTGGATCATCCCGAACATGGTGCTCATCTCCCGCACGCGGTGCGCCCAGCGGAACGGCTGCCCCGCGAGTTCGTGCATCCGCTCGATCTGGTGCTCGCAGCCACCGCCTCCGGCGACGAGTCCGTCCTCGTGCAGGTCGTCGAGCGTCATCGCCGCGCTGCTGGCCAGCGGGTGGTCACGCCGCACGACGGCGCCCATCTCGTCCCGCGCGACGACGACGCCCCCGTCCGGCACCGGGGAGGGGTCCACGAGCACGGCGGCGTCGACCGTGCCGGCCTCGAGCCACTCGGCCATCTCGTCGTCGTCACCCTCGTAGACCTGCACGTCGACGTCGGGCAGCGTCACCGCCCACAACTCGCGGAGCCGCGGCAGCAGCCCCTGGCACACCGTCGGGACGGCGGCGAGGCGCACGGTGCCGCGGGCCGTGGCGGGCCGCACCACGGCCTCCAGGGCGTCGACCGAGGCGAGCACGCTGCGGGCGTGCGCCAGCATGCGGTCCCCGAGCGGCGTGACGACCGCGGCGGCACCGCGCCGCACGACGGGACCACCCACCTCGCGTTCGAGCCCGGCGACGGCGTGCGACACCGCGGACTGCCCGACGCCGAGCACGCCCGCCGCACCCGTGAAGGAGCCGGCGTCCACCGTCGCGACGAACGCGCGGAGCTGCGGGATCGAGAGGGTCATGCGTGCCCTTCATGTCAGCATGCAGGTCAGTCGTTCGACACATGCGGTGGAGTGGTCGATGCTAGCGCTCGTGAACGCCCTCCTCTACGCCCTGGTCGCCCTCACCTGGGGCTCGAGCTTCTTCTTCGCCAAGGTCGGTCTCGAGGGGCTCGCGCCCCAGCAGGTCGCGACCGTGCGCACGGTCCTCGGGGCCGTCACGCTCGTCGTCATCCTCCTGGTGACCCGTCGGCGGTGGCCGCGCGAGCGGCGCGTGTGGGGACACCTGTTCGTGGTCGCGGTGTTCCTCAACGCCGTGCCGTCGTCGCTCATGGCGTGGGCCGAGCAGACGGTCCCGTCGGGCCTGGCGAGCATCTACAACGCGACGACGCCGATCATGACGCTCCTCGCCCTCGCGGTGCTGGTGCCCGCCGAGCGGCTGAGCCGTCGGCAGCGCGGCGGGATCGCGCTCGGGATCGTCGGCGTCCTCGTGCTCGTCGGCCCGTGGGACCTGGTCGGGGACCCCGCCGTGCTCGCCACGGTCCCCGGGCAGCTGGCGCTGCTCGGCATGACCGCGTCGTACGGCATCGGGCTCGCGTGGCTGCGCCGCTTCGGGGTCGGCAGCGGACAGGACCCGACGACGGTCGCGACGGTGCAGCTCACCCTGGCGGCGCTGCTCATGCTCCTGGTCGCGCCCGTGATCGCGACCGGACCGGTGGACCTGGACTGGAGGATCGTGGGTGCGATGGTCGCGCTCGGTGCGGTGGGCACGGGGCTGGCCTACGCGTGGAACACGCGCCTGGTGGGCGCGTGGGGCGCCGGTCGCGCCTCGACGGTGACCTACCTGACGCCCGTGGTCGGGGTGGCGCTCGGGGTCCTCGTGCTTGGGGAGCCGCTGCGGTGGAACGAGCCGGTGGGCGGGCTCGTGGTGCTGCTCGGCATCGCGCTCGCGTCCGGGGTGCTCGGTCGGCGGCGGGCGGCTCGGCCGGCTGCGGCGCCGATCAGCACGCGCTGACGGCGACCCGCGAGCCCACCCGCCGGCGAGGCTCGTCGGTGCGGACACGTTCGTGGTCGTGTCGCCGCGGAGGTGTCCGCGCAGCCGAGGCTCGCCGGTCGGCCGCCACCGCCGGCCGACGGGGGGACCGGAACCGCAGGAGGGGCCGTCCGGGTCCTGCACGAGGAACCGGTGCGGCCCCGGCCCCTACGCTCTCCTCGTGCTGACGATCGAGACCACGGACCCGTCCGCAGCGACGGCGCAGGACGTCCTCCGGGCGTACACGACCGAGGTCGCATCGCGCTGGTACGGCCGGACCGCGACGGAGGACGAGGTCGACCGGGCCCTCGCCGACGAGCCCTCCGACGACCTGCGTGCGCCGACCGGCGCGTTCTTCGTCGCGGTGGAGGACGACCGCGCCGTCGGGTGCGTCGGTGTCCGCTGGCGATCCGGGTCGGCGGAGCTCACCAAGGTGTTCACCCGGCCCGAGCACCGCGGACGCGGCGTCGCGATGCGACTGCTCGACGCCGCCGAGAGGGCGTGCCGCGCGAACGGGGTCGACGTCGTGCGGCTCGACACCCGTGCGGAGCTCGCCGAGGCCTGCGCGCTCTACGAGCGCCGCGGCTACGAACGCGTCGACCCGTTCAACGACGAGCCGTACTCGGACCGGTGGTACGCGAAGCAGGTGGGCCGGTAGCGCTCGGCGGCGCTGCAGACGGGCGAGGCCAGGCCGCGCCAGGTCAGGAGGGGCCGGTTCAGGGGCGCGTGTAGTCGAACTGCAGCCGCATCCGGTCCCCGCGGAACACGATCGTCGAGTACTCGAAGGTCGTGCCGACGCGGTCCGCGATGACGTCGGTGAGCTGCAGCGCCGGGTCCCCGCGGCGCAGGCCGAGGAGCGATGCGTCCGTCTCGGCGACCGCCACGGCCTCGAGCCCCTCGGCGACGTCGTGCATCGCGAGGTCGAAGGCGTCCTCGAGCACCACGCAGAGCTGCTCCCCGACGACGTCGAGGGTGTCGAGCGTCGGTGCGAGGGCCGCGGGCACGAACGACCGGTGCACGCTGAGCGGCTTGCCGTCGACCGAGCGCAGGCGGACGATCGCGAACACGTCGTCGTCGCGGCCGAGTCCCAGACGGTCCCGCACACGCGTCGGCGCCGGGCCCCGGTCGATCGACACGAGTTCGGTGCTGATGTCGTACCCGAGCACCTCGAGCTGCTCGCGGATGCCGCGGTAGGCGGGGGAGACCGCGTTGATCTTCTCCGGCGCGACGAAGGTCCCCTTGCCCGGGACCCGTGTGAGCAGGCCGTCGGTGGTCAGCTTCGTCAGCACGCCCCGCACCGTCATCCGACTGGTGCCGTAGTACCGGTTCAACTCGTTCTCGGAGGGGATCCGCTGGCTCGGCGCCCACTCGCCGCCGGTGATCTTCGCGGTGAAGATGTCCTCGAGCTGCTGGTAGATGGGCACGGCAGAATCGCGGTCCACCTCGTCGAGCACGGTCCACCTCGTTCCCTGCGCGGATGCACATCCGGTAGCCGCTCATGATACTTGTCGAGTCCGGTATAGACAGGTACAGTCCGAGCAGTCGTCGACGCAGACGACACATCCCACGACGCAACGACGCAGGTGAGGACCCCGGCATGGACGTGTCCACGAGGACGTTGACCAGGACCGCACGGGACGGCGGGTACGCGGTACCGGCCGTGAACGTGTTCGACGAGCTGAGCATGCGGGCGGTGATCGCCGCGGCGGTCCGGACCAGCGCCCCCCTGATCGTGCAGATCTCCGTGAAGACCGTCCGGAGTTCGGGGACCGCCTTCACGACGGACCTGTTCCGGGCGCTCACCCGCGACGTCGCGGTGCCGGTCGCGCTGCACCTCGACCACTGCCCGGACCGGGCGGTGCTCGACGACGTGATCGCCGCAGGGTGGTCGAGCGTCTTGTTCGACGCCTCCGACCGCGGGTTCGACGACGCAGTGCGCGAGACCGGCGAGGTCACGGCGGCGGCCCACGCGGCCGGCGTCGACGTGGAGTCCGAGATCGAGAACATCCTCGGGGTCGAGGACGGTGTCGGCAGCGACGACTCCCGGCACGCCTACTCGGTCGAGCAGCTCGCCGAGGTCGCCGAGCAGACGGACTCCGACCTGCTCGCGCCGCAGCTGGGGACGAGCCACGGGCTGTACAAGGCGGACCCGGTGCTGCTCCCCGAACGCGCCGCCGAGCTCGCACGACTGACCGACCGCCCGATCGTCCTGCACGGTGGGACGGGCCTCGGCGAGCAGGACTTCCGGTCCTTCATCGCCGCCGGCGTCTCGAAGGTCAACATCTCGACGGCGGTGAAGCACGCGTACATGCAGGCCTCGCTCACACACCTCGAGCACGCCCGCGAGACCGACTCCTGGGACCCGCCGAAGCTCGTCGCCGCGATCGAGTCCGCGGTCACCGACGTCATCGCCGAGCACGTCGGGTGGTTCGGGGCCGACGGGCAGGCCGACCGTGGGACGGCGGCGCGGCCGTGACCCGCGCCCTGGTGTTCGACTGCGACGGGGTGCTCGCCGACACCGAACGCGACGGGCACCTGCCGGCCTTCAACGCCACCTTCGCGCACTTCGACCTGCCCGTCCGGTGGAGCGAGGAGGACTACGCCGAGGTGCTCCGCATCGGGGGTGGCAAGGAGCGGCTCGCGTCCCTGCTGACGCCGGAGTTCGCCGATCGTGCCGGGCTCCCCGCCGACCCCGACCGACAGCGCGCGCTCGTCGCCGAGTGGCACGCCGAGAAGACGCGGCGCTACACGGCGATGGTGCGCGACGGCGTCATGCCCGCCCGGCCCGGCATCGCCCGGATCGTGCACGAGGCCCACGACGCCGGGTGGCTGCTCGCGGTGGCGTCGACGTCGGCCGAGGCCTCCGTGCGGGCCGTGCTCGAACACGCGGTCGGCGAGGACGCCGCCGCCTGGTTCCGTGTGTTCGCCGGCGACGTCGTCCCACGGAAGAAGCCGGCGCCGGACGTCTACGAGCTGGCGGTCCGCGAGCTCGGCGTGGACGCGGCCGACGTGGTCGTCGTCGAGGACAGCGCGAACGGTCTGCGTGCAGCGCTGGGCGCCGGGCTGACCACCGTCGTCACCGTCAGCAGCTACACGGCCGACGAGGACTTCACCGGTGCCGCGCTCGTCGTCGACCGCCTCGGCGACCTGCCCGACACCCCCGCCCACGTCATCGCGGACCCGGCCCACGTCGCCCCGGACGGCCAGGTCACGCTCGACACCCTCACCCAGCTCCCGAACCCGACCGGAGGACCACGATGACCACCGACGCCACCACGCACCTCGAACAGACGGTCCGGCTCATCGCCACCACCTGCGTCGAGAACGAGACGTACTTCAGCGACCTCGACGCGGTGGCCGGTGACGGCGACTTCGGGTACTCGCTCGCCCGCGGGTTCGAGAACGTGCTCGAGGGGTTCGACGGCTACGACCGTTCCGATCCCGGCACCTTCCTGCAGCAGGTCGCGATGACGATGAGCAGCCGGATCGGCGGGACGTCCGGGCCCATCTGGGGGACCGCGTTCCTCCGTGCGGCCGGTGTCGTGAAGGGCCGCGACGACCTGGGTGCCGACGACGTCGTCGCGATGCTCCGGGCCGCGGTCGAGGGGATCAAGAAGCGCGGCGGCGCCGACCTCGGCGACAAGACGCTCCTCGACGCGATCGTGCCGATGACCGACGCCATCGAGGCCGATGCGGCTGCGCACACGGACGGCGCCGCGATCGCTCGGCACGCGGCCGAGGTCGCACGGCAAGCCGCCGACGCGACCTCCGCGCTCGAGGCGCGTCGCGGCCGAGCCTCGTACACCGGCGAACGCAGCATCGGTTCACCCGACCCCGGCGCCGTCGCCGTGGCCGTGCTCGCCGAACGCATCGCGGACGACTGGTGACGCGCGACCCCACGACCCCACGACCCCACGACCCCATGACGGCACGACCGCACGACCCTTCGCAGTACCCGACCACCACGATGAAGTGAGGCAACCGCAGTGAAGAAGTTCGTCAACGACCCGAAGCAGTTCGTCCCGCAGATGCTCAAGGGCCTCGCCCTCGCCAACCCGGACACCCTGACCTACGACCCGGAAGCCAACCTCATCGCCCGCGCGGACGCCCCGCGTGACGACAAGGTCTCGATCGTGCAGGGCTCCGGCTCGGGGCACGAGCCCGCGCACGTCATGGTCGTCGGGAAGGGCATGCTCGACGCCGCCTGCCCCGGCGACGTCTTCGCCGCGCCGCCCACCGACTACGTCGTCGCCGCCGCACGCCGGGTGAACAGCCCGAAGGGGGTGCTGCTCCTGGTGAACAACTACACGGGCGACAAGATGGCCTTCGAGATGGCCGAGGAGTTCGCCGAGGCCGAGGGCATCAAGGTGAAGACCCTGTTCATCGACGACGACGTCGCCGTGAAGGACTCCACGTACACGATCGGTCGTCGCGGTGTCGCGGGCAACTTCTTCGTCATCAAGGCCGTCGGTGCCGCGTCCGAGGCGGGCGCCGACCTCGACGAGGTCGTCCGCATCGGGGAGAAGGTCAACTCCGTCACCCGGACGATGGGCGTCGCGCTCACCGCCTGCACCCCGCCGGCGAAGGGGTCCCCGTTGTTCGAACTCGGCGACGACGAGATCGAGGTCGGCGTCGGCATCCACGGGGAGCCCGGGCGGGCACGGCAGGAGATGGTCTCCGCCGACGAGATCGTCGACATCCTCCTCGACCCGATCGTCTCGGACCTGCCGTTCGCGGACGGCGACCGGGTCGCGCTCATGGTGAACGGACTCGGCGGGACCCCGATCAGCGAGCTCTACCTGCTCTACGGCATCGCACACGAGAAGCTCGTCGCGCAGGGGATCACCCCGGTCCGCAGCTACGTGGGCGAGTACTGCACCTCGCTCGACATGGCCGGAGCCTCCATCACCCTCGTCAAGCTGGACGACGAGGTCGAGGAACTTCTCGCGGCACCCGCCGAGATCCCGATCCGCACCTTCTGACGCTGGAGACGACACCGTGGCGAACGAGAAGATCCAGGACAGCCTCACCCTCGACGACGCCCGGCGCGTCATCGACGCCGCCGTCGCGAAGGCCGACGAGATCGGTCAGCCCCAGGACGTCGCCGTCGTGGACGCCGGCGGCAACCTCAAGGCGCACGTGCGCATGGACACCGCGAACATCGGCAGCATCCACATCGCGATCAACAAGGCCTACACGTCGATCGCGTTCCAGACGCAGACGAAGGACCTGAACGACGCCACCCGTCCCACCGGTGACCTGTTCGGGTTGAGCGACGCCCACGGCGGTCGGCTCGTCGTCTTCGCCGGGGGCATCCCCCTCGTCCGCGACGGCCGCATCGTCGGCGCGATCGGCGTCTCGACCGGCACCGTCGAACAGGACCAGGAGGTCGCCGAGGCCGGAGCCGCGGCGTTCTGAGGCGCGGCCGTCGGCGGGCACCACCCCGCCCGCCGACCGGCCGACCCTCCACCCACACCTGACGTCCGCGACCGCGGACGTCCAGCCGCCCACGATCGAGGAGGATCACATGGCGAGCAACCACGCAGTCGCGTACAAGGGACCGGGGAAGGTCGAGGTCATCGACACCGACTACCCGACCTTCGAACTCAAGGACGGGCCCGGCGTCAACCCGGCGAACGTCGGACGCAAGGTCGACCACGGAGCCATCCTCCGCACGGTGGCGACGAACATCTGCGGCAGCGACCAGCACATGGTCCGCGGGCGCACCACGGCTCCGGCGGACCTCGTGCTCGGGCACGAGATCACCGGGGAGGTCGTCGAGGTCGGGTCGGACGTCGAGTTCATCAAGGTCGGCGACATCGTCTCCGTACCGTTCAACATCGCGTGCGGCCGCTGTCGGAACTGCAAGGAGCGCAAGACCGGCATCTGCCTCAACGTCAACCCGGACCGCCCGGGCAGCGCGTACGGCTACGTCGACATGGGCGGCTGGGTCGGCGGACAGGCCGAGTACGTGCTCGTGCCGTACGCCGACTGGAACCTGCTGAAGTTCCCGGACCGTGACCAGGCGCTCGAGAAGATCCTCGACCTCGCGATGCTGTCGGACATCTTCCCGACCGGCTTCCACGGTGCCGTCACCGCGGGCGTCGAGGTCGGCTCCACCGTGTACGTCGCCGGTGCCGGCCCCGTCGGTCTCGCCGCGGCGACCGGGGCGATGCTGCTCGGGGCGAGCGTCGTCATCGTCGGCGACATGAACGCCGACCGGCTCGCGCAGGCCCGCAGCTTCGGCTGCGAGACGGTCGACCTGACGAAGGGCGACCCCGCCGAGCAGATCGACCAGATCCTCGGGGAGCCGCTCGTCGACTGCGGCATCGACGCGGTCGGGTTCGAGGCGAAGGGCCACGGGTCCGGCTCCGGGCACGAGGCCCCGGCGACGGTGCTCAACTCGCTGATGGACGTCACGGCGGCCGGTGGCGCGCTCGGGATCCCCGGGCTCTACGTCACCGGTGACCCGGGCGGCGTCGACGAGGCCGCCCAGAAGGGTGCGCTGTCGCTCAGCCTCGGCACCGGCTGGGCGAAGTCGCTGTCCTTCACCACGGGGCAGTGCCCGGTGATGAAGTACAACCGGCAGCTCATGATGGCGATCCTGCACGACCGCACGAGCATCGCGAAGAACGTCAACGCGAAGCCGATCGGGCTCGACGAGGCCCCACGCGGCTACGAGGAGTTCGACAAGGGGGCGGCGACGAAGTACGTCCTCAACCCGAACGGTCTCATCCCCGCGGCCTGACCCGCCGCAGCGCCACCGGCCCGCGCCGCGCCGTCACCCGACGCGGCGCGGGCCGTCGCCGTCGCCCCCGCGCAGCCGCCCGTCCGTACGCTCACGGGTGTGAGCGACACGCGACGGCCCTCGACCCTCCGCCTGCTGTTCGCGTCGTCACACCCCGGCCCCACCGTCACCGTCACCGTCCTCGCGGTCGTCCTCGCCGCGGCCGTCGGGCACCCGTGGTGGCTCGTCGTCCTCGTGGCGCTCGCCGTCGTGGCGGGTCAGCTGTCGATCGGCCTGGCGAACGACTGGATCGACGCCGACCGCGACCGTGCCGTCGGCCGGAGCGACAAGCCCGTCGCCAGCGGACTCGTCGCGGTGTCGACCGTGCGGACGGCGGCGTTCGTCACCGCGGCGGTCGCAGTCGTCGTGAGCGTGTTCCTCGGGCCGGTCGCGGCGGTCGCGCACGTCGTGCTCGTCGCCGCCGGGTGGGCCTACGACGCCGGGCTGAAGCGCACGGTCTGGTCGGTCCTGCCGTTCGTCGTGGCGTTCGGCCTGCTGCCCGTGGTGGCGGTCGCCGCCGGTGGCGGTGCGTGGCCGACCTGGTGGGCGATCGCGACCGGTGCGGTGTTCGGCGTCGCGATCCACTGCACGAACGTGCTCCCCGACCTGCTCGACGACGCGGCGACGGGGGTGCGGGGCTTCCCGCACCGTCTCGGGCTGCGCGGCGCGGGCACCCTCGCGTTCGGGGCGCTCGTCGTCGCCGCGGCACTGGTGCTCGGCGGACAGCTCGGCGGTGACGACCCGGCGTCCGGTGCGGGGGTGGTGCTCGCGGTGGCGGGGGCCGCGGTGGTCGTCGTGCTCGCCGCGGTCGGGGTCCGTCTCGTGGTCGCCGGGCGCTCGACCCGCCTGCTGTTCCGGCTGGTCATCGCGTCGTCGCTCGTGCTCGTCGTCGAGCTGGGCGTGGCCGGCGCGCGTCTCGTCGCCTGACCACGGGTCGACCCGTCGACCGCGGTCAGGCCCACCGCATCGCGTAGACCCCGGCCAGCCCGTCCGCCGTCGGGAGCGCCAGGGCGGTCCGGAGCAGGGCCTCGCGGGCGGCCGTGCCCAGTGCGCCCGTCGGACGCCCGAGCGCCATGTTCGCCTCGGCCTGCCGCGCGGCCCGTCGGGCGGCCCGCTGCCGTCGTCGCGCGTGGTCCGGCCAGGGCCCCGCAGCCCCGGAGGCCACGGCGTCGGCGAGCACCGGCGCGAGGTCGGCCGCGTCGAGCCACCCGAGGTTCATGCCCTGCCCGCCGATCGGGCTGATCTCGTGCGCTGCGTCGCCGACGAGGACGACCCGCCCCACCCCGACCCGCTCGGCCTCGCGCCGGCGGACCCGGAAGCCGCTCGTCATCGTGCACGTCGCGGGGTCCGGACGGGCTCCGGTGCGCTCGGCGACGATCGCGGCGAGCCGCCGTGCCACGGACGGGTCCGGTGTGCCGGGATCGCCGGCGGGGACGACCTCGATGGGCACGAGCGCCACGTAGCGTCGGCGCCCGTGGGGGAGCGGGAACGACTCGACCACCCCGAGCGGCCCGACGTCGACGAGCGCGGCCGACCGTGCGTCGGACGGTTCGGGGTCGGCGAAGTCGCCCATCACGTACCGGTCGCCGTAGTCCCGGCCGGTCGTGGCGATGCCGAGCAGGTCACGCACGGCACTGCGTGCGCCGTCCGCGCCCACGACGAACGAGGCCTCGACGACGACCGGCTCGTCGCCGGGCCCGGTCCCGTGCGCGACGACGTGCGACCGGTGGCGGTCCAGCGCGGTCACGGCGGTGCCGGTGCGCAGCACACCGGGTCCGAGTCGGTCGCGCAGGAGCGTCTCGGTGCGGTGCTGGTCGAGCGTCGCGACGTACGGGTGCGTGGCCGAGGCGCGGTCGAACGACAGCGTGCCCAGGACCCGCCCGCGGCTCCGGGCCACGCCCGTCCGTACGAGCACGGCCTCGGCGAGCACCGCGGTGTCGAGACCGACGGTGGCGAACGCGTCGAGCGACGGCGGGTGGATGCCGATGGCCCGCGACCCGGTAGGCGGCGCGTCGCGCCGCTCCCAGACCGCCACCCGGAGCCCCCGGGCAGCGAGCAGCGCGGCAGCGAAGAGGCCGACGGGCCCACCGCCGACGACGAGGACGTCGACGCGTTCCGTGGTCACGCTGGTGAGCCTACGGAACACTCGCGACGCCGGGTCCAGGAGCAGCGCCGGACGGGAGGCGCGGGGCGGGGTCGACCCGCGCCTCCCGTCCGGCGGTGGTCACCGCTCCGGGCAGCCGTGCGCTCGGCACGGCCGGTCGCGTCAGGTCGTGGCGTGGTCGCGCGCCGTGCGGTCCGCGGCGACCAGGCGCCGTGCCTCGCGGACGCGACGCTGGGCCTTCTCCACCGGGACCTCGACGGCGTACGCGGCGGCGACGGCGACGACCACCGCGACGCCGACCAACCACACGGTGCCCCACGGACCGACGGCGAACGGGTCGAGCAGCGCGATGACGAGCGGGTGCCACAGGTACGCCGCGTACGACACCCGACGGCCGAACCACGACACCGGCGTCCAGGCGAGGGCGGCCGACAGCGGGCTCCGCACCGACACCAGGCCGGCGATGAGCACCGCCGACACCACGCCCGTCAGGGGCAGGACGACGCTGAAGGTCCACGCGTGCTGCGCCCAGTCGTCACCGATCCACAGCATGGTGCCGATGAGCAGCGCGAGGCCGGCCCACGTGGCGACGTGGCCCGCGAGACCGGCGGCCCAGGTGCGGACGCGCTCGTCGTCGAGCAGCAGCGCGAGCAGGCACCCCGTCGCGAGCGGCACGACGCCGAGCACGGGGGAGAAGTACACGTCGGGCGTCGCGCCGCTGTTCGGCGTCCGGTAGACGAGCCCAGCGGCCACCGAGCAGCCGACGACGACGGCACCGAGCCCGATGACGAGCCAGCGCCGGTGCGCGCGCACCAGGAACAGCAGCACGAGCACGGGCGGCCACACCAGGTAGAACTGCTCCTCCATCGACAGCGACCACGTGTGCGCGAAGACACCCTGCGTCGTGTCCCAGAAGGAGCGGAAGAGGTTGCCCGTGTAGGTGAGGGCGATGAACGCTGCCTCGCCGGGACCGAACGACGCCCCCTTGTAGTCGCCGACCCAGTTCCACAGCAGCAGCCCGACGGCCACGAGTGCGAGGAGGGCGGGGTACAGGCGGAGCAGGCGCTTCAGCCAGAACGAGCCGAGACGGATCCGGCCGGTCTTCCGGTGCTCACCGAGCAGCAGCGTGGAGATGAGGAAGCCGGACAGCGCGAAGAAGACGGTGACGCCGATGAAGCCGCCCTGGAACTGCGGCACGTGCAGGTGGTACAGGATCACCATCGCGATGGCGATCGTGCGCAGGCCGTCGAGGGCCGGCGCGCGGCGCGTCAGCGGCGGCGGCGGGGTCGTGCGGGCAGCACCGGACCCACGACCGACCGGCGTGCTGCTGCCGGTGGTGCGGACGTGCTCGGGCGCGATGGTCGTCGCCACGGTTCCTCCCTGCGAGGATCGTTCGTACGGATGACGACCAGCGTGCTCCCCTCGGGTAAGAGGACGCTCAACGACCGGGGTGCACGACCTCGGTGAGGGCGTCGAGCCGCTCGTGTGCGACGGCCGCGAAGTCGCGGTCCTCACCGTCGGCGATCCACTGGGCGAAGGACAGGTGGAACACCGTCACCGCCGTCTCCGCGGCGATCGTGGCCGCGGGCTCGGCCACCCCGTGCTCGCGCAGGGCGGCACCCAGGTGGACCTTCAGGTTCGCCAGCTTGCCGAGTTCGCGCTCGCCGAGGGCCGGGACGGCGTCGATGACCCGTTGCCGGGTCCGTGACCACGTCCGCCGGTCGTCGGGGAAGAACGCGGCGGCGGACTCGAGCGCTCGCCGGACGAGCACGAACGGCGGGGTGCCCGGCTCCGCGGCGGCGACCGGCTCGGTGAACGTCCCGAGGAAGTCCTCCTGGCCGGCGAACAGGACCTCGCGCTTGTCGGCGAAGTGCCGGAAGAACGTCCGCTCGGTGACGTCGGCGGCCGCCGCGATCTCCGCGACCGTCGTCTCGTCGTAGCCGCGCTCGGTGAAGAGCAGCAGGGCCGTCCCCTGCAGTCGCTCCCGGGTCCCCGGCTGCCATCGCACCATGCAGCAGAGTCTACTGATGACAGTGGCTGACATGGCGTGCTACCGTGATGTCAGTTCGTGACATCACGTCGCGCACACCAGCGAAGGGAACGCTCATGCACGTGTTCGTCACCGGGGCATCCGGATGGATCGGCTCCCACACCGTCGACGACCTGCTCGCCGCCGGACACGACGTCACCGGACTCGCCCGCTCCGACGCCTCGGCCGCTGCGCTCGCGACGAAGGGGGTGCGGGTCCTCCGGGGCGACCTCGACGACCTCGACGTCCTCCGTCGCGGGGCCGGTGCCGCCGACGGGGTCCTGCACCTCGCCAACAAGCACGACTGGTCGGACCAGGCCGCGACGAACGCCGCTGAGCGCGCGGCCGTCGAGGCCCTCGGGGCGGCCCTGGTCGGCACCGACCGACCGTTCGTCGTCGCGTCGGGCATCGCCGCGCTGGCACCCGACCGTCCCGCCACCGAGCACGACCCGTCGCCGTTCACCGGCGTCGACAGCCCCCGCGGCGGCAGCGAGAACCGTGCCCTCGACCTCGTCGACCAGGGCGTCCGCAGCATCGCGGCGCGCTTCAGCCCCACCACGCACGGGGTGGGGGACCACGGGTTCATCGCGTACCTGACCGACGTCGCGCGACAGCGCGGAGTCTCCGCCCACGTCGGCGCGGGCACGAACCGCTGGGCCGCCGTGCACGTGACGGACGCCGCGCGGCTCGTCCGGCTCGGCCTCGAGCAGGCACCGGCCGGCACTCGGCTGCACGCCGTGGCGGAGCAGGGGATCCCGACGAGCGACATTGCGGCCGCGATCGGCGAGGCGCTCGGGCTGCCGGTCACGAGCGTCGACCCCGACGACGCGGCGGAGCACTTCGGCTTCATCGGCGCGTTCTTCGCGATGGAGATGTCCGGGTCGTCCGACGTCACCCGCGAGCTGCTCGGGTGGGAGCCGACCGGACCGACGCTGCTCGAGGACATCGCCGCCGGGGCGTACGCGCACGCGGCGCGCCGCTGACGGCGCGCGCCGCGCGCGGCGGCTACTCGGCCTTCTGCATCTGCCAGGGCTCGGGCTCGCGGTCGCCGTTCGGGCGCACCGGGCGGACGTCACCGACGATCGGGATCGAGCGCTTCCGCATGAACCACAGGTAGCGGACGAAGAAGTGGGACAGGGTCGACAGGCGGTTGCCGTTGCCGAGGAGCGACGCGATGTGCACGCCGACCCAGGCGAGCCAGGCCACCGGCCCGACCATGGTGATGCCGCCGCGCAGCTGGGCGACCGCGGCGTTCGTGCCGATCGTCGCCATGGTGCCCTTGTCGAAGTACTTCAGGTGCTCGGTCGGCTTGCCCTCGAGCAGGCGGACGATCTGCCGCGCGGCGTGCTTGCCGCCCTGCAGCGCCGGCTGGGCGAGCTGCGCGAGGGCGTCGTCCTGCGCGGCGATGTCGCCGGCCGAGAAGATCCGCTCGACGCCCTTCACGCTGAGGTCGTCGTTCACCTGGAGGCGTCCGCCGTGGGTCTGCGGCAGGCCCCAGCCCGCGACCTCCTTGTGCGCCGCGACGCCGGTCGCCCAGATGACCTGCGACGCCGGGATGAACTCGCCCGACGCGGTCACGACGCCGTCCGGCTGCACCTCGGCGACCCCCGTGTTCAAGCGGAGGGTCACACCGCGCTTCGTGAGGGTCTTCGCCGCGTACCGTCGGAGGCGTGGCGCGAAGGGCTTGAGCAGCTCGCCGCTGCGGTGCACGAGCGTGATCGAGATGTTGCCGCGTTCGATCTCCGGGTACGCGCCGACGAGCGCCTGGTCGCGGAGCTCGGCGAGGGCGCCGGCCATCTCGACGCCGGTCGCGCCGCCGCCGACGATCACCACGCGGATCTCGTCGGGGCCCTGCTTCGCCGCGGCCTGCTCGAGACGGGTGAACAGCTCGTCGCGGATCCGGAGTGCCTGCGAGCGGGAGTACATCGAGTACGCGTACTCGTAGGCGCCGGGCGTGCCGAAGTAGCTCGTGTTGACGCCGTTCGCCAGGATCAGCCAGTCGTAGTGCAGGTGCTCCCCGTCGGACATCTCGGCGACGCGGTGCTCGGCGTCGATGCCGGTGAGCAGCCCGTGCCGGAAGTCGGCGTTGGCCTGCTTGGCCCGGAGGCTGCGCAGGAAGTACGTCACGTCGCCGGCGTTCAGCCCGCCGGTTGCCACCTGGTACATGAGGGGCTGGAACATGTTGTAGACGTGGCGGTCGACCAGGGTCACCCGGACCGGGGCGTCCGCGAGCTCGCGCATGGCGGCGATGCCCGCGAAGCCACCCCCGACGATGACGACGTGCGGGCGGGTGTCCTCGGACATGGTGTTCTCCAGGGTGGTGCGGTCGACGGCCACCCAGAAGGGTACGCCGGTCCGGGGACCAGTCGGTCCACCTGCCCGTCCCGCTGCCGATGGAGCGGTCCCGCTCCGCCGGACGGGAGGCGCGCCCGCCGCCGTCAGTCGGCGAACGGCCCGTAGGTGCTCAGCACGTTCCCCTTGCTGGTCACCACGCTCTGCACCAGGCGCAGTCGGGTGGGCGGATCGGTCGGCTCGAAGAGCCGACGCCCGGCACCGGCGACCACCGGGTGGGTCATCAGCTGCAGCTCGTCGAGGAGCCCCGCGAACAGCAGGTGGCGCACCAGGGTGACGCTGCCGGTGACCGCGACGTCGCCGCCGTCGCCGGCCTTGAGCTCACGCACGAAGTCGTCGACGTCGCCCTGGATGCGGTGCGCGTTCTGCCACGTCAGGTCGTCGCCGAGGGTCGTCGAGGCGACGTGCTTCTCGATCGGGTTGATCCACCGTCCGAACGGGTCGTCCTCGTGCGCCGGCCACCACTCCGACCACTCCAGGTAGCTCTGCTTGCCGAGCAGGACGGTCTCGGTGCGGTCCATCCACGCCGTCATCGCCGTGCCGAGCTCGGCGTCGAACGAGTCGTACTGGAACCGGAACGGGTCCTGGACGACACCGTCCACCGACGTGAAGAGGCCCGAGGTCACCTTGCGCATGCTGCGGAGCATAGGGCCGCGAGCGTCCGGCGTCGAGGGGCAGCAGCGGCCCGGACCGGCGGACGTCGTCGACGAGGCTGACCCGGCGCGGCGCGCTGCCGGGTAGGTTCGCACCGTGCGCGCCCGGGTGGAGTCCTTCGAGATCGGTGGGCTGCCCGTGCGGCTCCGGACGCTGGCACCCGCCGGCCGGCTGCGGGACGGCCTGGCGCCGACCGTCGTGCTCGTGCACGGCATCGGGATGTCGCACCGGTCCTTCGCCCGCACACAGCGCTTCCTGGCCCGCACGCACCGCACGGTCGCGGTCGACCTGCCCGGGTTCGGCGGGGTGCGGCCGGTCGGCCGGGCGCTCGACATCGAGGAGCTCGGCGACCTGGTGGTCGACGCGGTGCGGTCGCGCGGTGCCGGTGACCTCGTGCTCGTCGGGCAGTCGATGGGCTCGCAGGTCGTCGCCGCCGCCGCCGACCGCCACCCGGACGTCGTGGCGTCGGTCGTCCTGGTCGGCCCCGTCGTCGACCCGGCCCGGCGCAGGCTCGTGCAGCAGGCGCTCGACCTCGGCCGTGACACGGTCGTCGAGGACCCGCGCATGAACGCCGTCGTCCTCACCGACTACGTGCGCGGCATGCGGCAGTACGTCCGGGAACTCCGACCGATGCTCCGCTACCGACTCGAGGACGTCGTCCCGACCCTGGTGCAGCCGGTGCTCGTGGTCCGCGGCGACCGTGACCCGATCGGCCGGCGGGACTGGGCGGCTGCCCTCGCCGCCTCGGCGCGACGCGGCGCCCTGGTCGAGCTGCCCGGCGGGCACCACGTGCAGGACCGTCAGCCGGCCGCGTTCGCGCGCCTGGTCGACGAGTTCCGACGCGTGCAGACGACCGAGGACGCGATGACGGGCGACGCGATGACGGGGGACGGACGGTGACCGGGCCGACCACGCCGGGGACCGGACCGGTCCCGACGACGGGTGACGGCCCTCCCGTCCGGGTGTCGCTGGTGCGCCGTGCGTGGTGGGCGACCCTCGACTGGTGGTACGCGGCCAGGTGGCAGCTCCGGAGCATCGGCCCGACGACCGCCGACGACTACCGGTCCGGTGACGGACAGCCCGTCGTGGTCGTGCCCGGGGTCTACGAGACCTGGCACTTCATGCGACCGCTGATGGACGCGCTGCGCGACGCCGGGCACCCCGTCCACGTGCTGCCCGTCCTCCGGCACAACCTGCGCCCCGTGCCGGAGTCGGCGCGCGAGGTCCTGGCGTACCTCGACGAGCACGACCTCCGGGACGTCCTCGTGGTGGCGCACAGCAAGGGCGGCCTGATCGGGAAGTACGCGATGACCCTGCCCGAGGGGGAGCGGATCGACCGGATGGTCGCGGTGTCGACGCCGTTCGGCGGGTCCGTCTACGCGCGGCTCGCGCCGGTGCCGCACCTGCGGGCCTTCCGGGCGGCGGACCCGGTGATCGCGGCCCTCGGGCGGGACCTGGTGCTGAACGCACGCATCACGTCCGTGTACGGGGTCTTCGACACGCTCATCCCCGGGGGCAGCGAGCTCGCCGGGGCCGCGAACGTGCGGGTGCCCGTCGGCGGGCACTTCCGGATCCTCGGCGCGCAGCAGACCCGCGACGCGGTGCTGCGGGCCGCCGCGGACTAGCGCGAGGGCCCGTCGGCGGCCCGAGCCTCGGTCTGCCGGACGGTTCCGTGCTCCGACCGTCCGGGTGTGGTCCGCCCGGCCGAGCCTCGTGCCGTGCGGTCAGCGCGGGGCGACGCTCGCGCGCTCGACGATCCGGTGCGGCACCACGACCGTCGACGGGGCGGCCTGCGGTTCGGCGATCCGCCGGGTGAGCAGGTCGAGCGCGGCCGTCGCGAAGGCTCGCCGATCGAACGACACCGTGGTCAGGGCGGGGATCGCGTAGGCCGCCGGGTCCACGTCGTCGAACCCGACCACGCTGACCTGGTCCGGCACGCGGACACCCCGAGCGGCGAGCACGTGCAGCACGCCGAACGCGATCGAGTCCGTGTAGGCGAAGACGGCGTCCGGCAGCGGGTGCTCGTCGAGCCAGGCGGCGAAGCCGGTGGCCGCGGCGCTCGTCGTCCACGCCGGCAGCGGGACGCGCAGGTCCGGGTCGACCGCGAGCCCCACCGCCCGCAGTGCCTCGGCGTGCCCCTGGTCGCGGAGCTCGCTCGTCGCGGTGGCGTCGGTCGGCCGTGCGGCACCGACCGACGCGATGCGACGGTGTCCACGGTCGAGGAGGTACGTCGTGACCTCGGCGGCCGCGCGACGGCTGTCGACGTGGACCTGGTCGACGTGCTCCGGTTCGACCTCGCCGATCACGACGGTCGGCGGCAGCCCCTCGGTCTCGGCGAGGACGCTCGCGCTGAGCGACACCGGGTTGAGCACGAGGCCGTCCACCAGGTGTGCCCGGGCACGCGAGACGAGGTCGCGTTCGCGGTCCGGGTCGTTGCCGGTCTGGTCGAGCTGCACGGTCCACCCGCGCTCGCGGGCGAGCTCCACGAACCACTGCGCGAGCTCGGCCGAGTAGACGTTGCCGAGCTCCGGCAGCGTCAGCGCGATGACGCCCGAGCGGCCGTTCCGCAGGCCCCGCGCGGACAGGTTCGGCACGTAGTCGAGCTCCGCGAGTGCTCGCTCGACGCGCTCACGGGTGTCCGGGCGCACGGCCACGACGCCGTTGATGACGTTGGAGACGGTCTTCGGCGAGACCCCGGCGAGGGCCGCGACGTCCCGCACGGTCGCGCGCATCCGCCGAGCGTAGCGCGCGGGTGCGCCGCACGGCGGGTGGCGGGAGGTCCGGGCTCGGCGGGACCCGCCCCCGTCACGAGCCGCCGTGCCCGGCACGGGACGCCGCTCCCGTCACGAGACGCCGCTCGCGGCACGAGACGCCGTCGGATCCGGCGGCGTCCGGCAACGGGAGCGGTGTCCGGCGACGGGCGCGGTGTCTCAGCGCGCGTCGACCCGGAGCTCGCGACGCGTCGCCCGTCGCGCCCGGACACGACCGGCCACCGTGACGGCGAGCACGACGGCCAGCACGGAGTAGAGCACGATCGGGATCGGGCCCGCCACGAGCACCGAGAAGTCCCCGTCGGCGCTCAGCGCGGCGTCGCGCAGGCTCGTCTCGGCGAGCGGTCCGAGCACCATGCCGATGATGAGCGGCGCGAGCGGCACGTCGAGCGCCCGCATGAGGAACCCGACGATGCCGATGCCGAGCAGCATGAGCAGGTCGAACACCGAGCCGCTCGTCGCGTAGATGCCGAGGCCGCAGAAGACCGCGATGCCCGCGTAGAGGTAGGCGCGCGGGATGCGCAGCAGCTTCGCCCACACCATCGCGAACGGCAGGTTGATGATCAGCAGCACCACCATGGCGATGAAGAACGACGCCAGCAGCGCCCAGACCAGGTCGGGCGACCGGTCGAACAGCAGCGGACCCGGCTGCAGACCGTACTGCCGGAACGCGGCGAGCATGATCGCAGCGGTCGCCGACACCGGCAGGCCGAGCGACAGGAGCGCGCCCATGGCCATGCCCGTCGTCGAGTTGCCCGCGGCCTCGGGAGCCGCCAGGCCACGGATCGCGCCGCGGCCGAACTGCGGGTGCTTCCGCCGCGCGTCCAAGCGCTTCTCGAGGCCGTAGGCGAGGAACGTCGGGATCTCGGACCCGCCGGCGGGCACGACGCCGAAGGGCAGGCCGATGACCGTGCCGCGCAGCCACGCCGGAGCGGCCTCGCGCAGCTCCCCGCGCGACAGCCACGGGCGGCCCTGCGGCTGCACCATGCGGCCGTCCTGCATGTGCCGGGCGAGGCACGCCACGTGGATGACCTCGCCGAGCGCGAGGATCGCCACGGTCACCGTGACGAGCGAGATGCCGTCGAACAGCTCGGGCACCCCCATGGTGAACCGCGGTGCACCCGAGATGCCGTCGACGCCGATCACGGCGATGCCGAGTCCGAGGCACAGCGAGCCGAGGCCCTTCAGCGCGTCGTCGGTCACGACCGACGACGTGGTCACGAACGCGAACAGCGCGAGGGCGAAGAACTCGGCGGGTCCGAAGCTGGACGAGAAGGACGCGAGCGCCGGTGCGAGGAAGACGACGAGCGCCGACGCGACCATGCCGCCGACGAACGCACCGATCGCCGCGGTCGCGAGCGCCTGCGCCGCCCGTCCGTGCAGCGCCATCTTGTGGCCCTCGAACGTCGACGCGATCGCCGAGGCCTGGCCCGGCGTGTTCATGAGGATGCCCATGGTCGAGTCGCCGAAGAGCCCGCCGAAGTAGACGCCGGCGAACATGATGAACGCCGCCGTCGGGTCGAGCGAGAACGTCACGGGCAGCAGCAGCGCCACCGCCATCGACGAGCCGAGGCCGGGGAGCACGCCGACGGCGGTGCCGAGGAGGCAACCGACGACGACCCAGAGCAGGTTGGCCGGCGTCAGGGCACCTGCGAAGCCGTCACCGAGGAGACCGAGGACGTCCATGTCAGAACCGCCATCCGATGATGCCCGAGGGCAGCGAGAGGTCGAGCGCCATGTCGAAGGCGATGTAGCTGATCGAGCTCACGGTGAGACCGATGAGCAGCGGGCGCAGCCAGCCGGGGGCACCGAGCCCCTTCGCGACGCCGAGGAAGAGCAGGCCCGCTCCGACGATCCAGCCGAGCACGTCCAGCAGGAGCGCGAAGGCGGCGAACGACAGGACGACCCACGCCATCGACCGCCAGTCGACCCGGACCGAGCGCTGCGGCACCGGGACGTCGGACGCCTCGGGCGCGGCGTCGGGTGCGGTGCCCGGTGCCGACTCCGGCAGGTCGGCGACCGCACCGGCACGCGACCGGCGTGCGGACCGCACGGAGCGCACCACGAGCAGCGCGGCGAGCAGCAGGAGTGCCGCGGCCACGAGCCCGGGGAAGACCGCCGGCCCGGGGAACGAGGTGCCCGCGGGCACCTCCATCGTGACGATGCCGACGACGAGGTAGACCGCGAAGGCGGTGAAGAGCGCCGGGACGGTGAGCTCCTTCGCGATCTCGGCGGCTCGACCGGGGTCGGCGCGCAGCCGGAGCCGCTGCCCGACGACCGCGGACGACGACGTGGGGTTGCTCGGGTGCGTCATCGGCCCAGCTCCTCGTACAGCGCCGTGATGCGCTCGCGTTCCTCGTCGATGAACGCGTCGAGGTCGTCGCCCGTGATGATGCGCTCGGTCCAGTGGTAGCGGTCCATCGCGTCGGCCCACTCGGGCGTCGCGACGGTGTCCCGCACGATGCCGGTGAGCTGCGTCCGCTGCTCGTCGTCGAGGCCGCCCGGCGCCATGATCATGCGCCAGTTGGTCAGCGTGACGTCGTAGCCCTGGTCGACGGCGGTGGGGATGTCGATGCCGTCGACCGGCTCCGCCGCGACGAGCGCGAGCGCGCGGAGACGGCCGGACTCGATCTGGTCGATGTTGTCCGGGTACCCGCCGGACGCCGCCGCGGCCGTGCCGTTCAGCAGCGCCTGGATCGCCTCGCCGCCACCGTCGGAGGGGATGTAGTTCGTGTCGGCCGGGTCGAGACCGGCCGAGACCGCCAGGTCGGTGACGACGAGCTGGTCGAACGACCCGCCGCCCGTCCACGGCACGGAGCCGGGTTCGTCGCGCCACGCCGCGACGAGGTCGTCGAGGGTCTCGTATGGCGAGTCGGCGGGGACGACGATGACGTCGTACTCCTCGACCGTGACCGCGAGCGGCGTGACGTCGTCGTGCGTCACCGCGGAGCCGAACTGGATCTCGGCGGCGAGCAGGCCCGTGCCGCCGACGAGCAGCGTGTCCGTCTGGCCGGCGAGCCGTGCGACGTTGCCGAGCGCGATCGTCCCGCCCGCTCCGGGCATGTTCACCACCTGCACCGAGTTCACGATGCCGTTCGCGCGCTGCGCCTGCTGCATGGAGCGGGCGACACCGTCCCACCCGCCACCGGCTGCGGCCGGCGCGACGAGCGTGATCGAGGTCGTGGGATCGCCGCCGGCGGCCGCGGAGGTCACCGAGCCGAAGGCGGCCACGGCGATCGAGACGGCGGCGACGGCGGTACCGATCCCGCGGGCGATGGTGCGACGGGCCCGCGGTCGGGCGGGCGTCTCCGTCACTGGTCGGTCTGTCATGGATGGCTCCCTCCTGCGCACGTCCTCGTGACGCAGGTCGAGAAGTACGATGGCAGCCGCCGACCGGACGGACAGCCGGCGGCGGAGATGTGCTCATTGACGCTCACGACGTCGTGACCGGAGGGGACACCACGATGGTGGGACCGCGTGCGACCCGGACGGGCCGGATCGCGGTGCTCGCGCTGCCGAGCGTCATCGTGCTGGGTGCGACGGGCATCACGACCTTCGTCGCCGCCTCCGTGCAGGAGCAGAGCATCCGGGCGTCGGTCCGCGAGCAGGTCTCCGGCGTCGCGTCGAGCCTCGCCGACCTGTCCGAGGTGCGGGACGCCGTCGCGTCGGTCGTCGACGCGGGGACCCCGACCGCGCTCGCCGACGCGGACGACCTGGCGTCGGCCACCGCGGCGCTCCAGCCGATCGCCTCGCTCGTCGAGGGCGCGTCGGGCGTCTCGTACGTCGTCGTCACCGACGACGAGGGGGTCCGCATCACGCACCCCGACCCGGCTGAGCGCGGCGAGCTCGTCGAGACCACGATCGCGCCCGTGCTCGACGGCGAGCGGTTCGTGGGCACCGAGACCGGTCCGTCCGGCCCGACACTGCGCGCGAAGGTGCCGATCGTCGGTGGTGACGGTGACGTCGTCGGCGTCGTCGCGGTGGGCGTGCTCGAGTCGACGATCGCAGCCGACCGGGAGCGTGCGCTCGGCGCGCTGCTGCCGTGGAGCACGGGAGCCCTCGTCGCGGCCACGATCGCGAGCGCGCTGCTGTCGGTCGCCATCGCGCGCCGGCTGCGACGCGCGGACGCGGTCGACGCGGAGAGCCGGCAGGTGCGCCGTACGACGGATGCCCTCCGCGAGCAGGCCCACGAGTTCGGCACGCGCCTGCACGTCGTGCGCGGGCTCGTCGCGCAGGGCGACACCGAGGACGCGACGGCCTACATCGACGCCGTGGCACCGGGGCTGACGAGCGGTGGCGGCGCCGGGTCGCCGCGGCGTGGTGCCGTCGCGACGGCGACCATCGAGGCCGTGCGCGCCGAGTTCGACGCGCACGGCGCCGAGCTCGAGCTCCGCGTCGCCGACGACGTCGTGCTCGACGACGACGTGCTGCTCGTCGTCGCCAACCTCTGCCGCAACGCCGTCGAGGCGGGAGCCGGACTCGTGCGGTGCACGATCGGCACGCGGGGACGGATGGTGGCGGTCGCCGTCGAGGACGACGGCCACGGCATCGACCCGGCGGACGTGCACCGGGTGCTGGCGCGCGGGTGGTCGTCGAAGGCGGACGACACGGGCCTCGGCCGCGGGATCGGCCTGGCGGTCGTGCGCCGCACGGCAGCGGACCGTGGCGGTTCCGTGGTGGTGGGGCGCTCCACCGCGCTCGGTGGCGCACGGCTCGACGTCGAGATGGCGGTGGTCCCGTGACCGGGCCGCTCCGCGTGCTCGTCGTCGACGACGATGCCGGCGCGCGCGCCCTGCACACGCGCTGGGTCGCCGCGACCGACGGCTTCGAGGTCGCCGGGGTCGCAGCGTCGGGCGGCGGCGCGCTCGCCCACCTCGAGCACGGCGTCGACCTCGTGCTGCTCGACATGCGCCTGCCCGACATCAGCGGGATCGAGGTGCTGCACCGCATGCACGTCGCCGGGATCGGCACCGACGTGCTCGTCGTCAGTTCGTCCCGCGACCAGGTCACCGTCCGCCAGGCCCTCGCCGCTCACCCGGTCGGCTACCTGCTCAAGCCGTTCGACCGCGAGGCACTGCAGGAGCGGCTGCGCGCCTTCGCCGCGGAGCGCCGTGCCCGCGACGCGTCACTGCGCGACGTCCCGATGGGGCAGGGGGACGTCGACCGTCTGCTCTCGACGGGCTCGGTGCGGGTCGCGGGACCGGCGCGGCCGACGACGGCGGCGGCCGAGCACCGGCTCCCGAAGGGCGTCAGCGCCACGACGCTCGAACGGATCGTGGCCGCGCTCGACCCCGTGGACGCCCGCTCGGCCGACGAGGTCGCGGCCGCCACCGGCACCTCCCGTGCGACGACCCGGCGGTACCTCGACCACCTCGTCACGACGGGCGCCATCGACCTCGCGCACCGGTACGGGCGCCGCGGTCGTCCGCAGGTGCTCTACCGGCTGACGCCGGCGCCCTGACGTGGGACGCCGTGGGCGGACGCAGGAGCCGGACGGGAGGCGCGGTGCCGGCTCGCACCGCGCCTCCCGTCCGTCGGGTCGCCGCGTCGTCAGGCCGGGTGCGGCGCGCGGTCCGGTCAGCCGATCCAGGTCGGGTCGGCGAACAGCTCCTCGAGCTCGGTCACGAACCGCGACGCGTGGAAGCCGTCGACCGCCGCGTGGTTCACCCGCAGCGCGAGCGGCATCAGTGTGCGGTCGCCTTCCTGCCGGTAGCGGCCGAGCGTGACGACCGGCAGCAGGTGGTCCTCGGCGCCGGTCAGGTGCAGGGCGAAACCGGTGAACGACGTCCGGGGGAGCGTCGACACGTCGAAGCGGTTCGGCCGGCGGTCGTCCTGCGGGAAGAGCCGGTGGTCGTCGCGGTACGTCGCCGTCGTCGCGACGACCGCGTCGTGGAAGCGCCGCGGGTCGTCGTCGTGGTCGACGCCGAGCACCGAGAACGTCTCGGTGTCCGCGTGGAACACCGTGAAGGTCGGGTGCACGACGTCCCAGACCCCGGGCTGTCCGTCGGCGGTGAGGGCCGTGCGGAACTCGTCGTGCCGGTTCACGACGGTGGAGATCGCCCAGATCTGCGACGGGTACGTCTTCACACCGGCGACCCGGACGGCGTCGACGAACGCGGTGACGTCCACGTCGACGGTCAGCTCCCACGCGGCCGGTTCCCTGCGGTAGTGCGCGAAGTGCTCGCGACGGGGCCAGGTGTCGAGGTCGATCGGGCGGAGTTCGTTCACGGGACCAGTGTGGCCTCCCGCGTTGCCGGGCGCTCCTGACCGCCCACCACCGGGACGGTCCCTAGGCTCGGGACATGCCGACGCTCGACCGTTCCCCTGCCCTCGTCGCCACCGGGTTCCTCGCGATCCCCGTCGCCCAGGCCCTCGTCGGTCTGCCGAGCGACCTGCTCGCCCGGATCGAGGCCGCGCCGATCGACCCAGACCTGGCGGACACGGCCGCGTTCTCGGACGCCTACGGGTACCCGCTCGACGGCGGCGCGAACTGCATCGTCGTCGCCGGGAAGCGGGGCGACGAGGTTCGGTACGCCGCCTGCGTGGTACTCGCCTCGACGAAGCTCGACGTGAACCGTGTCGTCAAGCAGCTGCTCGACGTCCGCAAGGCGAGCTTCGCGCCGATGGACCAGGCCGTCGAGCTCACCGGGATGGAACACGGCGGGATCACCCCGATCGGGCTCCCCGCCGAGTGGCCCGTCTACCTCGACGCCCGCGTGCTCGAGGCTCCGGAGGTCGTCATCGGCGCGGGCCTGCGCGGCGCGAAGGTCTTCCTGCCGGGCAGGGTCCTGGCGGCGGCGCTGCCGAACGTCACCGTCGTCGAGGGCCTGGCGACCGAGGGGCTCAGTCCGTCGGCCTGATCAGGCAGAACGGGTGCCCCGCCGGGTCGAGGTACACGCGGAAGGTGTCCGTCGTCGAGCCCGTGGCCATGGCGCCGATCCCGAGGACCGCGGTCTCGCCGGCGTCGAGGTCGTCGACCTTGACGTCGAGGTGGACCTGCTGCGGGACGTCCTGCCCGGGCCATTCCGGCGCCCGGTAGGCCTCCACCCGCTGGAACGCCAGGATCGGCCGGTGGTCGGTGAACGGCAGCGCCACCTCGGCCCACCCCTCGTCGAAGCCGACGATCTCACCGCCGAGCAGCTCGGCGTAGAAGCGTGCGAGCACGCGGGGGTCCGAGCAGTCCAGGACGACGACGTCGAGTGTGCCGATCATGCCGGTCACGCTAGACCCGTCAGCGCGCCGCGGCCAGGGCCTTCGTGATGCGCTGCAGCGAGACGGTCTCGGCGGTGCCGAGCTCCTGGGCGAACAGGCTGAGTCGGAACTCCTCGAGCATCCACCGGGCGTGCAGGAGCTCGGGGTGCGCGCCCACCGCCGGCGGGAACGTGCCACCGGCATCGGTGTAGCGGTCGGTCGCCACGGTGACCTCGCGCATCCAGGTCGCGTCGCGTCCCGGGTTCTGCAGGAGCTTCTGCACGCGGGCGTCGACGCCCTGCAGGTACACACGGATGCGCCGGAGCCGGTCGAGTCCGGCGACCGCGACGAACCCCGGGAAGACCAGGCGCTCCGCCTGCTGCCGCATGTCCGTGAGCGCCGGGAGCAGCGTCATCGAGTTCGCCTGCTTCATCGACCGGTCGGCGGTCCGCAGGGCGGTGAGCACCGCGGCGACCTCGGACACGGCGGTGAACATCGTGTCGACGACGGTCGCGGAGACCGCGTCGCGCACGGCTTCGAACTCCGCCCTCGTGAACACGAGTCCGTCCGGGTGCAGGCGGCGGATGCCCGCGTCGACGACCGCCGCGAGGACGTCGTCGAAGAGCGCTGCCGTCGAGGGGTAGGGGCTCGCGGCGAGGGCCAGCTTCTCCTGCGCCGTGAGGTGCGACTGCACGTACGACACGGGGGACGGCACCGCGTGCATCACGAGGCGGCGGACACCGGACGGCATCCGCACGACTCGGTCACCCGGTGTCGCGAGCAGCTGGACGCCGACGGTGGCCTTCGGGCCGTCGCCCTCCTCGACCAGGGACGGGTAGGCGCGGATCACGCCGCCCGCCTGCTTCGTGTCGAGGACCTGCGGCAGGTCCTCGGACGGCCAGGCGGTGAGGCCGGACCGTTCCACCTGCGTGCCGGCGGCCGCGCCGGCGACGCGCGCCGCGCCTCCCGGCCGTGCCGCGGCCTTCGCCGTCGCGGAGGCGACGCTCTGCTGGGTCCGGTCCTTGAGCTTCTTCTGCAGTGCGGAGAGGTCCTTGCCGGCCTCGACCCGGCGTCCGCGCTCGTCGACGACGGCCCACGTCGGCAGCAGGTGCGCCGGGACGCGGGTCAGGTCGAAGTCGGACTCGTCGACGGGCACGTAGGTCATCCGCTGGATGGCCCGGGCGAGCGTTGCCCGGAACGACTCGGTCGGCTCGGTTGGAGCGTCATCGGGCAGCTCGGCGACGATCTTCTCCGCCCAGTCGGCGGCGGGGACGACGTTCTTGCGGATCTGCTTCGGCAGCGACTTGATGAGCGCGGTGACGAGCTCCTTCCGCAGGCCGCGGACCTGCCAGTCGAACCCTTCCTCACGCATCCGGGGGAGCAGCGCGAGCGGCACCTGGACGCTGACGCCGTCGTCCTGGGCGCCGGGCTCGAAGCGGTACTTGATCGCGAGTCGCTGGTCGCCCGACCGCCACTGGGTCGGGTACTCCTGCTGGTCCTGTGCCGCCTCGGCCGCGTCCTCGTCGAGCAGGTCCTCACGGCGCATCGTGAGCAGGTCCGGCTGGTCACGGCGGGCCTGCCGCCACCAGCCCTCGAAGTCCCTGGTGGTGGCGACGTCCGCAGGGACGCGGGCGTCGTAGAACTCGAAGACCCGCTCGTCGTCGAACAGGATGTCCCGTCGCCGGGTGCGTTCCTCGAGCTGTTCGAGTTCCTTCCGCAGCCGACGGTTGTCGCGGTCGAACGACTGCTGCCCGTCCCACTCGCCCTCGACCAGGGCGTGCCGGATGAACAGCTCGCGCGAGTGCTCCGCGTCGACGCGCTTGTACTGCACGCGTCGGCGCTGGACGATCGGGACGCCGAACAGCGTCACGCGCTCGTACGCCACGACCGCGCCCTGCTTCTTCTCCCAGTGCGGTTCGCCGTACGTGCGCTTGAGCAGGTCACCGGCGAGCGGCTCGACCCACGCGGGGTCGATCCGGCCGACCGTGCGTGCGAACAGACGGCTCGTCTCGACGAGCTCGGCGGCCATCACGGCGTCCGGCTGCTTCTTCGCCAGGACGCTGCCCGGGAACACCACGAACCGGGTGTTCCGGGACCCGAGGTAGTCGCGCTTCTCCTTGTCGCGGAGGCCGATCTGGCTGAGCAGCCCGGCGAGCAGCGACCGGTGCACGGCGTCGCCGTCCTCGGAGCGGGACTGTCCCACGCGGACGTCGACCTGCTTGGCGGCGCGGGAGAGCTGCCGGTACAGGTCCTGCCACTCGCGGATGCGCAGGTGGTTCAGGAACTCGGCCTTGCAGAGCCGTCGGAACGCGCTCGAGGACATCTCGTCCTGCTTGTCCTCGATGTGGTTCCAGAGGTTGAGCAGCGTGAGGAAGTCGCTCGTCGGGTCGGCGAAGCGCGCGTGCAGCTGGTCGGCGTGCGCACGCTTCTCGAGCGGGCGCTCGCGCGGGTCCTGGATGCTCAGGGCACTGACGATCGCGATGACCTCGCGCCCGACGCCCTGCCGGCCGGCCTCGAGCACCATGCGGCCGAGCCGGGGGTCGATGGGCAGGCGTGTCAGCTGCCGGCCGGACTTCGTGATCCGACCGTCGCCGTCGACCGCGCGGAGCTCGCGGAGCAGGTCGAGCCCGTCCTTGACACCGCGGGAGTCCGGCGGCTGCAGGAAGGGGAACGACTCGATGTCGCCGAACCCGAGCGAGATCATCTGGAGGATGACCGCCGCGAGGTTCGTCCGGAGGATCTCCGGGTCGGTGAACTCCGGACGGCGGTCGAAGTCCTGCTCGGCGTAGAGGCGGATCGCGATGCCCGCGCTCGTCCGGCCCGCACGCCCGGAGCGCTGGTTCGCGCTGGCCTGTGAGATCGCCTCGATCGGCAGGCGCTGCACCTTCGCCCGCGGGGAGTACCGGGAGATGCGCGCGGTGCCGGTGTCGACGACGTACTTGATGCCCGGGACGGTGAGGCTCGTCTCCGCCACGTTGGTCGCGAGGACCACACGACGTCGGATCCCGGGGGTGGTGCGCTTGTCGAACACCCGGTGCTGGTCGGCGGCGGACAGGCGGCCGTAGAGCGGCAGGACCTCCGTGCCCGGGTACCGCTTGCCCTCGATGGCGTCCTGCGCGTCACGGATCTCGTTCTCGCCGGACAGGAAGACGAGGACGTCGCCGGGCTCCTCGCGCGCGAGCTCGTCGAGGGCGTCGGTGATGCCCTGCAGCACGTCACGGTCGTCCGGGGTCCGGCCGCTGTCGTCGGTGCGCGGGTCCGACTCGTCGTCCTGGTCGTCGTCGCCCTCGTCGGCCACCAGCGGGCGGTACCGGACCTCGACCGGGTAGGTGCGACCGGAGACCTCGATGATCGGCGCGCCGTCGAAGTGCTGCGAGAAGGACTCGGGATCGATGGTCGCCGAGGTGATGATCACCTTGAGGTCCGGACGGCGGGGGAGGAGCCGCTTCAGGTACCCGATCAGGAAGTCGATCGTCAGGGACCGCTCGTGCGCTTCGTCGATGATGATCGTGTCGTAGCGCTTGAGATCGCGGTCGAAGTGGATCTCGTTGAGCAGGATCCCGTCCGTCATCAGCTTGATCCGGGTGTTCGCGCTCACCTTGTCGGTGAACCGGACCTGGTAGCCGACGAGGTCCCCGAGCTCGCCGCCGAGCTCCTCGGAGACACGCTCGGCGATGGTCCGGGCGGCGATCCGGCGGGGCTGCGTGTGCCCGATGGACTCGCGCCCGAGCTCGAGGCAGATCTTCGGCAGCTGCGTGGTCTTGCCCGAGCCCGTGGCACCGGCGACGATCACGACCTGGTGGTCACGGATCGCGGCGGCGATGTCGTCCCGCCGCTGCGACACCGGCAGTTCGGGCGGGTACGTGATGACGGGCGTGGCAGGCATGAGCATTCCAGGATAGCGGCGCGAACGGCTCGGGTGGGCCCGTCCGCCCTCAGCGGAGTCGATCAGCAGGGTCGGTCAGCACAGCCGGTCAGCACAGCCGGTCAGCGGAGCTGGTCGGCGAGTGCCGCGTCCGAGTGCGCCGGCAGCGCGCAGACGTGGTCGTGGCAGACGTAGGCGGCGGGAGCGGTGCCGTCACGGCCGGCGAACAGGGCGAACCCCGCAGCGGCCCACGCGGACGCCTGCTCCGGCAGGACCGTCGCGACCACCGTGCCGGGACGACGGGCGCGCAGCGCGGTCGTCCGCATCGGGTCGTCCGGACCGGCGACCACGACGACCTCGCGCGACGGGCGCTGCAGCGCCAGCGCCAGCCCGAGGGCGTCCGCGTGCCCGAGCGGACGTTCCGTCCCCGTCCGCGCGCGGTCGGCGACGAGGGACGCCGCAGCGGTCCGGAGGTCGTGGTCACCCGTGAGCGCGCCCAGCGTCGCGGCGGCCGAGGCCAGCCCGGCGGTCCCCGAGCGCATCGCCGTCTGCGGCTGCTCGCCCGTGGCGGTGCCGGCGGCCGACAGGACCGGGTCGGTCTCGAACCGCCCGGCCAACCCGTCGTCCACCAGGGAGCGTGCGGTGACGGCGTACCCGACCTCCCCGGTGACGAGGGCGAGCTCGAGCAGGCCCTCGGCCAGCAGCCCGACGTCCTCGATGGTCGGCGGCGCCGAGGACGTGCCGTGTCCGGTGCTCGACCGCACGCTGACGTGGCCGTCCCGCACGTGGGCGGCGAGGACGGCGTCCGCCGCACCGCGCGCCAGGGCGATCATCTCGGCGTCGCCGTGCCGGGCCCCGGCGAGGGCGAGCCCGCGGATCGCCAGGCCGTTCCACCCGGTGAGCACCTGGTCGTCGAGGGGCGGTGGGTCGTAGTGGCCGCGCTCGTCGAGCGGCAGGCGGTACCAGTCGCCCTCGACCCGGCGGCCGTCGATGGTGGACTCGCTGTCCTGCGCGGCGACGAAGGCACCGTCGGGCCGGCGGAGGGTGTCCCGCAGGAAGTCGGCGATGCCCCGGGCCTGCGCCGCGTCGGCGACCGCGAGCAGGCCCGCGTTGTCGTAGAGCATCCGCTCGTAGTGCGGCACGCTCCAGTCGCGCTTCGTGGCGTACCGGAACACCCCGCCGTCGGCGTCGGTCAGTTCCGTCGACCGGATCGCACGCAGGTTCCGGTCGAGCAGCTCGGCGGCGACCTCGTCGCCGTCGGCGCCGACGTCGGCGAGGAACTCGAGCAACGGAGCGCTCGGGAACTTGGGGGCGCCACCGAAGCCGCCGTACGTGGTGTCCTCCGCCGTCACCAGCTGGGCGGTCACCGCCCGGATCGCGTCGACGGCCGGGAGGCGCGGCTCGACCCGGTCGGTCACCGCACCGCCCTGGGCGGCTGCGTCCGCCTCGGCGCCCTGCCGGATCGCCGTCGCGATCGCACCGGCGTTCGCGTCGACCTCGCCCCGGCGTTCCGTCCAGGCGTCGCGCACCGCGGCGAGGACCTGACGGAACGACCCGACCTGGCCGACCGGCGTCGGTGGGTAGTAGGTGCCGGCGAAGAAGACCCGGCCCTCGGGCGTCGCGAACGCCGTGAGCGGCCAGCCGAGCTGCTGCGTGAACGCACTCGCCGAGGCCATGAGGCTGGCGTCCACGTCCGGGCGTTCCTCGCGGTCGACCTTGACTGCGACGAAGCCGCGTCGCAGGACCTCGGCGACCTCCGGGTCGGAGAAGCTCTCGCGCGCCATGACGTGGCACCAGTGGCACGTCGCGTAGCCGACGGACACGAGCACGGGCACGTCGCGCTCCCGTGCCTCGGCAAAGGCGTCGGGTCCCCACTCGCGCCAGTCGACGGGGTTGTCGGCGTGCAGGCGGAGGTACGGGCTGACCGCGGTCCCGAGCCGGTTGTCGTTCATGCGTCCAGCGTGCCCCGACGGCGCTGGGTGGTGTGCCTGCCGGGTCGAGCGGTGGACGGTGGGGCGTCGTCCACAGGGGTCAGACGGGGAGCCACCCGGTGAGCGCGGCCAGGTCGCGCGCGACCTCCTGCGGGGTGCGACCGTCGGTGTCCACCCGGGTGACCGTGTCCGCGACGGCCGTGTCGAGCCTCCCGGCCGTCGCCGTGCTGTGGGCCAGCTGCGCCTGCGGGACGGGACCACCGGCGCGACGGGCGAGCCGAGCGGCGGTGGTGGTGTCGGAGGCGCGGAGCAGGACGGCGGTGACCAGCGGGTCGTCGCCCATCGCCGCGGCGAGCTCGGCGGTCCGCAGCACGGACACGGTGTTCGTGACGACGAGCCGGTGGTGCCCGAGCTCGCGGTAGGCGGCCCACATCGCCGCGAGGTTCCGCTCCGCCAGGTGGGCGGTGGGGTGCGCGAGGTGCGGTGCTGGGTGCGCGAGGTCGAGGAGGTCGCCCTCGACGACGGCGTGCGACACGTCCGCATCGACGAGCAGGTCGTGGAGCGCCTCGGCCGCCGTGGACTTCCCGACGCCCGACCGTCCGCCGACGAACAGCACCTCCGACCGCGGCACGGTGTCAGTCCCGGCCGAGGGAGAGCAGCGCCAGCGCGGCGTCCTCGGGGCCGTAGTCGAACATCCGGTCCCAGAACGGGTCGTCAGCCCAGGGGACGTCCCCGCCGGCGGGGACGGCGTGCGCGGTCTCGAGGAGCCACTCGACCGTCGGCCGGACGGCGTCCGCGTACCGGGGTGGCTGCCACCCGAGCGCCCGCGCCGCCGTGGTGTCGAGGACGAACGGGGACGGCGAGCTCCACGGCGTCGTGCCGACGAACGCGGGGGCGTCCTGGTCGAGCAGCACCTCGTCGAAGCGGTGCTCGACGAGTCCGGCCAGGGTGCGGACGATCTCGAGGACGTCCGGTGCGGTCTCGTCGGCGACGTTGAGGATGCGGCGGTCCGGGCTGTCCGCGACGAGTCGGACGAGGGACGCGATGCCGCTGGCCGCCGTGGTGTGGTCGACGCCGCGGCCGTGGTCGGCGAGCAGGATCCGCTCGCGGCCGTCGAGCGCGCGCCGCACCACGAACCACTCGCGCGGGCGACCGATGCCGACACCGTGCACCTTCGAGGGACGCAGCACGGTGACCGGCGCCCCGTGGTCGAGGAGGACCTGCTCGGCGGCGACCTTCGAGGCCCCGTACCCGTCACGGCTGGTCGGGTCGCCGTCGCCCGCGGCGACCGTCGGCTGCAGTTCGGTCACCGGTCCGCCGAGGACCGGACGGTCCGTCGAGTTCGCGTGCCGACCCTGGTCGTCGACGTAGACGGCCTTCGAGGACACGAACACCGTCGACCCGACGTCGGCGAGGAAGGGGGCGAGCTGCACCGCGTCGTCGCGCGTCGCACCGACGGTGTCGACGAGCAGGTCGGCGCCGGGACGCAGCAGGTCGCGCAGCGCGGTGGTGTCCCGTCGGTCCCCGGGGACGAACGTCGCACCCGCGGCGGTCAGCGCGTGTGCGGCGGGACCGCCGTGGCGCGCGAGGACGTCCACCTGCCAGTCGTCGCCACCGCGGCCGGACGCGTCGAGCAGGTCACGGACCACCGCCGAACCGATGCCACCGGTGCCACCGAGGACGACCGCACGTCTGCTGCTCATGGTGCCCACGCTAGTGCGCGCCGGTGCGACCGCCCCGGCGGCGGACGTCAGGACGCGAGCAGCTCCGGTTCCAGCTGCCACCACTCCGCCAGGGAGCCGTCGTAGACCCGCACGCGGTCGTGGCCGAGCACGGTCAGGGCGAGGGCGTCGACGCACGCGGCGCTGCCCACCCCGCAGTACGTCACGATCTCGTCGGCGCCGAGCACGGGTGCGAAGACCTCGGCGAGCGCCGGGCGCCGGCGGAGGGTGTTCGACGCGGGGTCGACGACGTCGTCGGTGGTGATCGTCGTGCTGCCCGGCACGATCCCCGGGTGCTCGGTGCCGAGTGCCGACGGGGGTGCGGCGAGCACGACGGCAGCGGGTTCCTCACCGCGGACCGCACGGAGGACACGGTCGTGGTCGGCCCAGACCGGGCGTTCCTCGCCGGCCAGGAACGGCTCGGCCCCGGAGGTGTCGGGGACCGTGCGCAGCGGGCCCACGCGGACGGGGCGTCCTTCGTCCCGCCACTTGGTGAAGCCGCCGTCGAGCACCGCGACGTCGTCGAAGCCGAAGGCGCGGAAGATCCACCACAGGCGTGCTGCCCACTCGCCGACACCGTCGTCGTAGACCACGACCGTGCTCGACGCGGTGACCCCGAGGGTCCGGGCCGCCGACTCGAACCGCTCCGCGCCCGGACGGGTGAACGGCAGGTCGCTGTCGGCCGCGGAGAAGTCGTGGACCAGGTCGGCGTACCGCGCGCCGGGGACGTGCCCGTGCTGCTCGTACGCGTCGCGGGCACCCTGCCACTGCGTGGACGTCCCGACCCCCTCGGTGCGGACCGACGCGTCGACGACGACGAGTTCGTCGGCGCCGAGGTGGTCGGCGAGCCACTGCGTCGACACGAGCGGCGAGGTCAGGACGGGGGCCATGGCCGTCACGATAACCGCCACCGCTGACGTGGCACAGGGAGATCGACACAGTGCGCAACGCCACCGTCCCGCGTCCCGACGTGCGGGGCGCCGGACGACGACACCCCACGCGTCGATCGACGCGTGGGGTGTCGCAGGTCGTGCAGCCGACCGGCCCGGTGCGGCGCTAGTGCGCGGCCGCGGGGATGCTGCCGGTGGTCGCGCTCGAGGCCTGCTCGAGCTTGGCCAGCCGCACCGACTGGCGGTTGATCAGGAGCCCACCGGCGAGCGCGACGAGCACGAGCACACCGGCCGAGATGCCGAAGGCGACGTGGTAGCCGTCGATCACGGCCTGCGCCTGCTGCAGCTTCGTCGGTGCCGCCGACAGGCCGGAGAGGCTGTCCGCCACGACGTCCGCGAAGATCGTCGACAGCAGGGCGGTGCCGATCGAGCCGCCGATCTGCTGCATGGTGTTCACCGTCGCCGAGGCGACGCCGGCGTCCGCCCGGGCCACCCCGGTCGTCGCGGTGTTCATAGCGGACGAGAAGATCGTGCCCATGCCGAGCCCGATCACGACGAGCGCCGGCAGGACCGTCCCCGCGTAGGAGCTGTCGACGTCCGTGCGGAGGAGGAGCAGGAGCCCGGTCGCGGCGACCAGACCACCGGCGAAGATGAGCACCTTCGGTCCGACGCGGGGGAGCAGGCGTCCGCCGATCTGCGTCGCGGAGAGCATGATCGACAGCGGCATGGGCAGGAACGCCAGGCCGGTCTGCAGCGAGCTGAAGCCGAGGGTCTGCTCGAGGTAGTAGGTCAGGAACAGGAAGATGCCGAACATGCCGATCGCCACCAGGCCGATCGCGATGAAGGCGCCGCCGCGGTCGCGGTCGAGCACGACCCGCAGGGGCAGGAGCGGGTGCGCCACCCGGGTCTCGATGACCACGAACGCGGCGACGAGCACGACGCCCGCGGCGAGCATGGCGATCGTGAGCGGGGCGTCCCACCCGTTCGACTCGGCGTTCGAGAAGCCGTAGACGATGCCGACCAGGCCGGCGGTGATCGTGAGGACACCGGCGACGTCGATGCGGGGGCGCTCGACCTTCGGCGGCTTCGCCATGAACACGAGCGCACCGATGACGCCGAGCACCGCGAACACGACGTTCACGTAGAGGCACCAGCGCCACGAGGCGTACTCGGTGAGGACGCCGCCGAGGAGCAGGCCGATGGCCGCGCCGGAGCCGGCGATCGACCCGAAGATGCCGAACGCGCGACCGCGCTCCTTCGGGTCGCGGAACGTCGTCGTCAGCATGCCGAGCGCCGAGGGGGCGAGCAGCGCGCCGAACACGCCCTGCAGCGCACGTGCCGCGACGAGGAGCCCGAACGAGTCCGCCAGGCCACCGAGGACCGAGGCGACGGCGAAGCCCACGAGCCCGATGATGAACGTGTTCTTGCGGCCGAAGAGGTCCCCGAGCCGGCCGCCGAGGAGCAGCAGGGAGCCGAACGCCAGCGAGTAGGCGGTGACGATCCACTGCCGCTGGTCGGTGGCGAACCCGAGGTCGGCCTGGGCTGAGGGGAGCGCGATGTTCACGATGGTCGCGTCGAGCACGACCATGAGCTGGGCGAGTGCGATGACCGCCAGGGCGATCCAGCGGCGGTTGGACTTGTCGGGACCGGAGCCGGAGCCGGGTCCCGTCGTCGTGCGTGCAGCTCCGGTGTGGGCCGGCGCGGTCTGTTCTGCCGTCACGGCAGCCTCCTTCGAGAAGGGTGGAGGGGGAAGAGGATGGGAGCGCGCACCGTCGGGCACTCCCACGAGGACTGTGAAGCGGATGCACGGCATCCGCTTGCGACCACTGTAGACCAAAACGGAGGGAGTGCATCCACTTGTTCCCAGAGAGTTCAACTACGGTCGTGGTCGTGAGCACCACCGACTCCGCACACGACCTCGAGCGCCCCCTGCGCGCCGACGCCGCGCGCAACCGCGAACTGATCCTGCAGACGGCACGCCGGTGCTTCGCGGAGCGCGGGCTCTCGGTCACGCTGAACGACATCGCGCACGAGGCCGGGGTCGGGGTCGGCACCGTCTACCGGCGCTTCGCCGACAAGGACGCCCTGGTCGAGGCGCTGCTCGCCGCCAAGTTCGAGGCGATGAACGACGCCGCGTCCCGCGCCGCACAGGAGACCGACCCGCGCGAGGCCCTGCGGGTCTACCTGATGGGGGTCTTCGAGTTCCG
>Ga0308156_1000860_pt1 | contig 45751 bp, 43 predicted proteins | sample PhyAR2_FD_201041 | JGI IMG/M metagenome (GOLD analysis project Ga0308156, IMG submission 201041) | Phyllosphere microbial communities from UC Gill Tract Community Farm, Albany, California, United States - DLSL A.R2 | ecosystem: Host-associated > Plants > Phyllosphere > Unclassified | place: USA... | reverse complement strand
CCATCCTAAAAGATTGTTGATTTTAGTATAGTTCATAAAATGATAACTGTAAAAAGTATTATTAATACGGCTCGAAAATAAGGATAAGTTAATAAGAAATGAACTTTATTCTGATTTTTTAACACATATTGATTGAAACAATTTCATTATGTGAACCAATATTGGCTGTAAAGAAAGGATATAAAACTGTACGCATATACTTTTATAGACCGACAGCACCACTGAAAAAGGATTGATGTAAAGATTTTTCGGCATCAAAGAAAAATTATTTATTTGAAAATCAGCCGAAATGCACTTTACAGGACATTTTTATTTGCAGAAATAAGAATAGTCCGTATATTTGCATCATCAAATGTGAACGACATCATCACGATCGAAAGCACTTTTGAATTGTTTGTCCGATAGTATAAGGGTAGTACGACAGTTTTTGGTTCTGTTTGTCTTGGTTCGAATCCAGGTCGGACAACAAACAATAGAAAAGGCTTGCATTTGCAAGCCTTTTCTGCGTTATATGCAAGGCTTATATTTATAAAAGGGTTCAGATTTTTTTAAATTGCATTTTGATTTTTAAAACAAATCTCTATCTTTGCGTCGTCAAAAAGAAAAAGACGGAAACGTTGACTTTTTAGAGACATTGTCCGATAGTATAAGGGTAGTACGACAGTTTTTGGTTCTGTTTGTCTTGGTTCGAATCCAGGTCGGACAACTTTTAAAGTTAAGCATATATGGATTGTGAAAACAATCCATTTTTTTTAATGTTTAACTTTAAAAAATAGTCAGGGAATAAAAATATTGAATAAACGACAATACAACAACCCAACATAAATATACAAAACCATGCCTTTGCAATTCAACACGGTTAAACTATTTGCAGGTTCTGGCACTACAGAACTAGCCGAAAAAATCGCACAATCTTACGGGAAACCACTAGGAGACAAAACATTATCACGTTTTAGCGACGGTGAGATTCAACCATTCTACAATGAATCTGTTCGCGGAAGCGATGTTTTCATTATCCAGTCAACCAACCAACCTACCGACAATCTTTTTGAATTATTATTGATGACAGATGCAGCGAAGAGAGCTTCAGCGCATTACATCACAGCGGTAGTCCCTTACTTTGGTTTCGCAAGACAAGATCGAAAAGACAAACCAAGAGTTGCTATCGGCGCTAAAATGATTGCTAATCTGTTGACAGCTGCTGGTATCCACCGCATCATGACGATGGACCTTCACGCAGCTCAAATCCAAGGGTTTTTCGATATCCCTGTTGATCATTTGGATGGCTCTATTATCTTTGTTCCTTATATCAAATCACTAAAACTTCCGAATTTAACGATTGCTTCTCCAGATATGGGCGGTTCGTACCGAGCACGTACTTTTGCTAAATTTTTCAATGCAGAAGTTATTATCTGTGATAAACGCCGTAAGCGTGCGAATGAAATCGAATCGATGTCGATCATCGGCGACGTTACAGGTCAAGATGTTGTTTTGATCGATGATATCTGTGATACGGCCGGTACACTTTCAAAAGCAGCGGCATTGATTATGGAAAACGGTGCAAAATCTGTCAGAGCAGTTTGTACGCATGCTGTGCTATCAGGAAAAGCTTATGAAACCATTGAAAATTCTGTATTGTCAGAAATGATCGTGACGGATACGATTCAATTGGATCCAGAAAAAGCAAAACAATCGACCAAAATCAAAGTGTTATCCACAGCTGATTTATTCGCGAAAGCCATAAAAAGCGTCAATCAACACTCTTCTATTTCTGACTTATTTGAAGTAGAATAAGCGTTGCGTTTTAGCTATTAAATATTGGACTCTGGTGCGTGAAGCCTTTAGCGAAACGACCAGAGTCTTTTTTTTGTATGGCACCATCCCCCCTTTTCTAAAAGCAACAACTATTTAAAAATACTATTTCGCGTGGTTCCTCTTTTTAGCCCTAGGCGAATAGCTTTCTAGTTCATACATAAGTGAACAATACTTGATTTATATCAATTCCTACATTACCGAGGGGTTAACAGGGGGTTAACAGGGGTTTTACCCCTGTTAACCCCCTGTTAACCCCTGTTAACCCCCTGTTATTTCCCTACTAAAAGAGTCCTATTTCGGTTTTAATATAGGAAATGGTATCTATTTGTTCTTAAATTGAGCTAAGCAACAAATTTGAATAGGTATAATCATGAGAATGGAAAAGTTCATAATCTTGAATAAGTGCCTGTTTTCGAGGTAATATCAGTCGTATTTTTTGATAATACCAGAAATTAGATTATCTTTGCACCTCAAATTTATAAAAAATTAAAAGATGAAACCGAGATGTAAATAGCATTGTCAGAAAAACAATTGTTATTTACTCGAGCTCTCATCAACCATTAAAAAAAAATTAAAAGATGAAATCAATTGCTATTAGCGGTTCTGTAAGACAGAACGTAGGGAAAAGAGATGCAAAAGAATTGCGTTACCAAGGCTTAGTACCAGCAGTACTTTACGGTGGTACAGAGCAAACAGCTCTTTCTGTGTCCGCAGCTGATTTGAAACCAGTTCTTTACACTGCTGACGTAATCATTGTTGAATTAAACATTGAAGGTCAAACTAAAAGAGCTATCGTTCAAGACGCACAATTCCACCCATTAACTGATTTAGTTACTCACGTTGACTTTTTAGAGTTATTCGATGACAAAGAAGTATCATTGAATATCCCTATCAAATTGACAGGAACTTCTCCAGGTGTTAAAATGGGGGGTAAATTAGTTCAAAAATTACGTAATTTACGCGTAAAAGCTTTACCTGCAAACTTACCGCAAGAAATTGAAGTACCAATGGAATCTTTAGAGGTTGGTAAATCAGTTCGTGTGGGTCAAATTCAATTAGAAAACGCAAAAGTATTGAACAATGCTGATGATACAATCGTATCAGTAATCATGTCTCGTGCATTGCGTCAAGCTGAACAAGAAGCTGCTAAAGCAACTAAAGGTGGTAAAAAATAATCTGAACAAGATTTTAAGATACTGCAGAAAGCACCGGAATTCGGTGCTTTTTTTGTTTACTAAAATTTTTATTTTTGCATCATGAATTATCTTATCGTTGGATTAGGCAATATTGGCAGTGAATATGCCGACACAAGGCATAATATCGGGTTTATGGTTGCCGATGAGCTTGTTAAACAGGCCAGTGCTAGCTTCTCCTTGCTGAAATTAGCCTATTATAGTGAATTTAAGCAACGAGGGCATAATGTCACCGTCATTAAACCTACGACTTACATGAACTTAAGTGGAAAAGCTGTTAATTATTATATGCAACAATGTAAAGTCCCAATTGAGCATGTATTGGTAATTGTGGATGATTTGGCGATCCCTTTCGGCTCACTACGCATGAAGCCCAAAGGAAGTAGCGCTGGTCACAACGGACTAAAATCCATTGAACAGCTTTGCGGTGGACAAGCATATCCCCGTTTACGTTTCGGCATTGGAGACAACTACCCAAAAGGTAGACAGGTAGATTATGTACTTGGCCCTTTTGATAAAGATGAACAAGCAGAGTTACCGGCTCTGATAGACCATTCCGTTAAAATGATCCAGAGTTTTGTTAATATAGGCATCGAGCTAACCATGACTAATCTGAATACAAAATAAGTCACTTGTTGTTGTAATGCCCCAGTGCTTGGATCACAACGACAGCAGTCTCATCTTCAAAAATTTCATAAATAAGGCGATCTTTCTTATTGATCGCCCTACTCCAAATTTCGCCGTCAAAATATTTTAATTGTTCGGTCAATTCTTGTCCTATCAGATTTACGTCCAGATTTTTTTATCATTTGCAAATCTCTAATCGCTTTTTTTGAATATTGGATTAAATACTTTCCCATATATTCTTGCTATCCAATTGGACTAATTCACCTCTTTCTTTCTCAGCTCTAGCTTCTTTCACGCGGTCATTTAATTTCGACGATCTATCTTCAGACTCAACTTTTATTTTTGTCCCACCGAGTGCCTTTAGCACCGCTTTAATCTTTTCTACTTCAGAAGAATCTATTTGAAATGATAATATTGCCATAACCCTTTCGTTTTTACAAAAAAAAACAACTCCACAAACGGAAAAGCCAAATATATCGGCTTTTTCTTATCGAATGGATAATTGCCCCCTTTCTTTTTTAACCGCTTCTCCTTTTTCTTTCTCTAACTCAGTCTTAGTTACTTTGTTCCCTTTCCCAGAAAGACCGTCTTCTACATCAGAAGATGCTGCCTTAGGATGTTCCTCTGCATATGCCTTGGTGGTCACAATGATAACGCCATTCTCCGCCTGATCACCATATAGTGCCGTAGCAGGATTATTTTTCAAAACCGATATGTTATCGATTGTATTCGGGTCTAACCCACTTAACTGAGCGTCTTCGACAATTTTCCCGTCGACCACAAATAGAGGATTATCCTTAGCTCCATGAACTCCACGAAACTTAATACTGCGGACAGCAACTTTCCTCGATCCATCATTTGATAACCCAATGCTATTTCCAGAGATTCCCTCCGCTCGGCCTTTAAGCTCTGGTTCAGTCGTATTTACAGATTTATACCCCGCCACAACAACTTTCGTAGGATTTCCATTTACCTTAATCTTAGGATTACCTGCATTGTCCTTTTTATCATTAGTAAAAGTAAGGGTCTGATTCGTTACCATAGGTAAACCATTTTTCTTCAACGTAACAAGGACAACGCCGTTCTTGCCTTTTTCACCATATATTGCCTTACCATTATCCTTTATTACATTGATCGATTCGATTTCCGACGATGGAATAGCAGACATAATGGTTGAATAGAGCGGCTCCTTTTCAGACTTCATATTTGTCCGAAAATGAATCGTATCTCTAACACCTTTTGGCTTCAAGGTATCCTTTGTCATTTGCCTGGTAAGCAAATCTTCCGCTAAAGGCTTACTTACCTTGCTACTTATCGTTGCAGGCAAAGCAACATCAACTTGTAAGTCCTTGTCCAACTGAATAACAGCCGTCTTATTTACCTGCTCCACTACCCCTTCTATACTCCCCTCGGCTTTACTTACTGTAAATGCGGCTCCCGTCAATAAAAATACCGGTAAAAGAAAGGCATATTTACTCAGCTCTATTTTCGATGATCGCTTCTTGTTCATCATCATAATACGACGTTTTAAAAGTTTAAAATTAAATTGATTGCTCAATCCCACCGAGCCCCCCTTTTTGGACACGTTCAATAAGCTGTACTGGTAGGTTTGCTTGTCCACTCCTTTATCAAGGACCTGTTGATCAGTCAAGAACTCCAAATTTTGGCGAATGGCCCTGCGCATGAGCCAAACGAAAGGATTGTACCAACAACACACCAATATCATTTCAAACAATAAAATATCTAGACTGTGAAGGCCTTTCACATGAATATCCTCATGCTTAAAAATATCTTTCAGTTCAGCCTCCTGATGCTGCCCCTTATTGACATATATTTTATTCAAAAACGAAAATGGAACAACCGGAATAAGCACATTCCGGAATAAATACGTCCGCCATTGATCGGACTTCGAATTCAGATGAATCCGCAATAAACTCAATAACTGAAATACAAATTTCAATAACAATAAAACGGCACCGGTCACAAACAGGATTTCCACCAGCCTTCCTAAAGATAGCTGTTGTTGGACCTCCGGCTCCGTCATATATAGTGAAATCTGCTCGCCTACTCCCCCCAGATTCAGCCCGCGCTGTACGAACAAAGACTTTAAATCCAAAAATGGATACATAAAAGCAAAAAGTCCACCCACTAGGAAGTATACCCGATTTAGCACATAGAATGTCAGCCCTTTCAATAGTCCAATATATCCCAAATAGATAATACCCAACAACAGATTGACTTGTATAATATAGGTGAGTAAGGTTTCCATGCTATCAAGATTTATTATGCTTAATCATGTCCATAATTTCCTTTAATTCATCAGCTGTTAGTTTCTCTTCCTGCACAAAGAAAGATACCATCTCCTTATAGGAATTTTTAAAATAATCACCGACAAAGGAATTCATAAATTTCGCTTTATAATCTTCCTCACTCACCATCGGTTCATAGCGCTTAGCGTTGGCATAACGCACTGCTTTCACAAAATCTTTACGTTCCAGATTCTTTACTGTTGAAGCCAAGGTGGTATAAGGCATCTTTTCACCTTTGATATTATCTAAGATCTCCTTTATAAATCCTCCATTGAGACTCCAAATCGACTGCATTGCCTGTTCTTCCTGTGCTGTTAATTTTTCCATGCCTGTATCTACTTTATCTAATCTTTCACTAATCTACGAACAATTCGTAAATATAAAAAATCTTTTTATACTGAGTTATATAATCGACAGTAAATAGCATCAGTCCTATTAGATCAAAAAAGAAATCGCTCATTTTCTGCGTTTTTAAACTCAAATCCCACGAATATAAGTTAGCTGGCAGAAAATTTGTTATAGGATTATTTTAATTCTAAATTCACTATAAATCGTGTCCTGCATTGGAAAGAAAAAAAATCAATTGGATAAATTCACTGCAATCCGATCGATTGGAAGCATGAAAAGTAATAAGATGATTCAAGATAAATACAATTAAGATCAATGGCTAAAAATATTAAAGCGATCAAATGTCCGCATTGTGGGAGTATAAAAGTTACCACACTACGTCCGGATTATTATAAATGTGACAGCTGCGGAACAGAATTTTTTCTCGATAGCGACGATATCAATATCAATCACAACTATAACTATCCGCGCAACAATACAGATCAATATAAGGCCCTTCGGATTGTCCTATTCGCCGTTGTGGGATTTATCGCGGTCATGTTTATCATCGGGGCTATAAGTGCTATTTTTTCCAAGAAACCTGAGCCGAGTTATTCCACTTATAGTGGTTCCAACTCAGCGAACGAGAAAGAAGAAGTAGAACCGCTTGAATGGAACTATGCGAGTAATACGTTATTCATGGACAAAAATAATACGCCGCATGTTGTGGTCGTTGGTAATGTAGGAACTTTTAGGAAAAGAATGGATTCAACCAAAGACAACAAGGTATACATTGGGCTTTTTGACCCTAAAACAGGTAAAAAAGAATGGGTAAAAGCATTGATGGAGACTCCCGTTGAATTATCGAGCAGCGACGTTAAACTTCAGGTATTTGAAGATCAAAACCTTTACATCATCGTCAAGTCCAAATACATCTATCAACTTGACAAAAACACGCTCACGTATAAGAGTGTTTTGGAAAATTATGTTAAAGATGCTCCATCTTTAAGTACTGGCATAGCCAAAGTTGAATTTAAGTATGAAGACTATGGTTCCGCTTATCAAATTATCAACAATGAAGGTCAAAATCTGGCCTATTACCCGTTAATAAATAAGGCGATACCGGATAAAGTGCTTTACGAGGAAAGAAGAAAAAAACTTCCCAATCCGACGACAAAAACGGAGTTTACTTTTTCAAGTAAGTCCAGCTATTATCCAGAGGAAAAAATTCAGTTAATCCAGTATACTTACCATTATCAATATGGATATCCTAAAGATACCCCACGGTTTTCTTGGGATAAGGATTATGGTGGATCGGGTATTTTTACCGACCGAGATCCCTATAAAAAAGTATTGATCAATCCGTGGCAATTTAAAGGAGCGCGTTTGATTAACTTTAAAGACTTTACACCAGGCAGACTTTACTTTCAGCCTATAGTCATCGCCCAGAATGACAAAACGCTCCTTATCGCCTATAAGCCAACACCAGCTGAAGACGATCCTTTCCAGATCCAACTGCTGGATATCACAACTGGGGCTATACAAAAAACCTTTACTACTGACCTCAAGTCCATCTATGGAAATGGGAGCCTGTTAAAAGACGGCTTTATTGTAAGAGGCTCGAGTGACTATTATTATTTTGATAATAATGGAAAACAAATCAACAAATTTGAAGGGTATAATCCCAAATTCGACACACTAAATTAATAACTATGGGACTATTTAATCTTTTTAACAACCAACTTTCTGAAGTTATCGAGTGGAAAAACCAAGACCCTCGATTATTATGGTATAAATTTCCATCCGAAAGGAATGAGATCAAAAATTCCAGCAAACTAATCCTCGCCCCAGGGCAGGGATGCATTCTTGTGTATGAAGGTAAAGGCGAAAATCTGCTAACCGAACCTGGAACGTATAACCTCAAAACGGATAATCATCCATTTTTTACTACGTTAGCACGACTACGGCAAAATTTTGAATCAGAGCACAAACTGTATATCTACTTTTTTCGCACGGCTGCTATCGTCAATCAATCCTGGGGAACAGGTTCTCCGATCAAATATATCGACCCACAATACAATTTACCTATAGAAATCGGTTTGAATGGTACATTTTCCTACCTGATCAATGAACCGGTCCATTTCTATAAAAACATTGTCGCCAATCAAAATACAGTCACTACAGCAGTCATCCAAGACATACTCAATAATCGCATTCCCCAACAAATTACCGCACAGATTGCACAAAAGAAGCTAGGCTATAATGAGATTGATAGCCAACTAGCATTACTATCTAACGATATCAAGACTGCAGTGGAACAAGATTTTAAAGATCTCGGGCTCGATATTACAGATTTTAAAATCCTAGGAACCCAATTTGATGCCAATACCAAAAGGAGGATTGGAGAAATCGCCGATCTAACCACGCAAAATCAAGCCGCACAGCAAGCAGGTTTAAGCTATGTTGAATTAGAAAAGTTACGCGCGCTGCGTGATGCCGCTAAAAATGAAGGTGGGATTGCGGGAGTGGGTGCACAACTTGGCGTCGGTATGGAACTTGGTAAGCAGTTTGATCTTCAAAAAGAGGAAATCAAAGGTCATATTCAGCAAGAAGGCGACTTCGTGGAGAAGCTCCAAAAGATGCAACTGCTACTTCGTGAAAATATCATTACCCAGGAAGAATTCGACGCATTAAAAAAACAGATTCTCAACAAAATATAACCCATTATGAAATATATATTCGGTATACTATTTACCTTGGTGATTCTCTTCGTTGCTACCTATTTCCTTTTGGGAATGTGGGGCATTCAGCTGTTAGCTGCCGAAAATTTCAGTAAAATTCTATGGACAACTGGAATACTGACCGCAACTTCTATTATTCTTGTGTGTTTTGTTATACTTCCTTTCTTTGGATCAGGTAAACATGGGAATTATGAAGATAAAGGAAAGGTTGCTCAGCGAAAAATAGATTAGCGCTTTGTACAATAAGGTAATGTTAAATTTGGATAAATGATTTGCTTATTTAAGTAAATTGTTAGTAGATATTATCCAATATGACGTAGTCATGTCATTTTAATTCCACAAGAACTTTCAATTTTAAATATCAAATAGTTAAATTTGTGAGATTAGCATAACAAATCAGATATAAGATAATATATAAACATGTCAGATAAAGCATCTATAAATTTAGACGGAACTTCTTATGACCTTCCGGTCGTTGTCGGTACTGAGAATGAAAAAGCAGTTGATATTTCCAAATTAAGAGATCTAAGCGGATTTATTACATTAGACCCAGGATATAAAAATACGGGTGCTACGAAGAGTGCGATTACTTTCCTTGACGGTGAAAAAGGCATATTGAGATATAGAGGATATCCCATTGAACAATTGGCAGAGAAATCGACTTTCTTGGAAGTTGCTTATTTGTTGATTTATGGAGAGCTTCCCAAAAAAGAGGTATTGGAAAAATTCAGAGCTGACATCAAAAAGCAAATGATGATCCACGAGGACATGAAAAATTTCTTCGCTGGATTTCCTTCCAAGTCACACCCAATGGGGCAACTTTCCTGCTTAGTTGGTGCATTATCGGCATTTTACCCAGAATCTTTAAATCCAAACTTAACAGATGAAGAAGAGGATCAAACGATCATCAATCTTTTGGCAAAAATGCCTACAATCGTTTCTTGGATCCAAAAGAAATCATTAGGACACCCTGTTGTATACCCTAAAAATAACCTTGGCTACATCGACAACTTCCTGAATATGTTGTTCGGAGAAGTTAACGACGAAAAAACATTCGATCCGGTTGTCATTGATGCTATGCACAAGTTGCTGATTTTGCATGCTGATCACGAGCAAAACTGTTCGACATCTACCGTTCGCATTGTAGGTTCGTCAAATGCAAACCTCTATGCATCTGTTGCTTCAGGTATTAATGCATTATGGGGGCCATTGCATGGAGGTGCAAACCAAGCGGTAATTGAAATGTTAGAAGCTATTAAAAATGATGGTGGTGATGCCGAAAAATATCTTGCCAAAGCGAAAGACAAAAACGATCCTTTCCGTTTAATGGGATTCGGTCACCGCGTTTATAAAAACTTTGACCCACGTGCTAAAATCATCAAAAAAGCATGTGACGATATTTTGGAAAAATTAGGTGTGCAAGACCCTGTATTGGATATCGCTAAGAAATTAGAAGAAGCTGCATTGAATGACCAATACTTCATCGACAGAAAACTTTATCCAAATGTTGATTTTTACTCTGGTATTATTTACCGTGCACTAGGTTTCAAAGCAGATATGTTTACGGTATTATTTGCCTTAGGCCGTCTCCCGGGATGGATTGCACAATGGAAAGAAATGCGTGAAAACAAAGAGCCTATCGGCCGTCCTAGACAGGTGTATGTTGGCCACACAGAACGTGATTACGTTGAATTCTCAAATCGTTAATTCGGTTTTGATTTATATCCGAAAAAGCATCCTTACAGGATGCTTTTTTCTTTTTATTGCAACTCCTGTGAATCCTTTGCAAGCACGAATGACCTATTCGATCAAACAATAAATAGCTGCTCGCCGCTACGCTATTGTCACGATAATCTACTTGTTAAGTATATTTTAATTTTTCCTTATCTAAATTCCCTGTTTTTCGTTAAGTTTGCGTATTGATTCGTCTCTTATTAAAAATCATTATAAATAAGACTTGCTAGAAAATGTACTACATATCTTGGTTCCTATTGCTATTTTCACCTTTATAGCAGCATTTACCTTATTTGCAGTATACGCCGAGCGAAAGATTGCTGGATTTGTCCAAGATCGGCTAGGTCCAATGGAAACCGGAAAATATGGTAGTCTTCAAACCATCGCTGATATTCTTAAATTACTCCAAAAAGAACTGATCACCCCTTCATCGGCAGATAAGATTCTCTTTAGGATTGCTCCTATCATTATTTTTGTTGCCGTCTTTACAGGGTTTGCCGTTATTCCTTGGGCAAAGGATTTTATTCCAGCCGATACGCATACCGGTTTATTTTTCATTATGGCGATAATTTCCATTGATGCTTTGGGCATTTTAATGGCTGGTTGGGGTTCCAACAATAAATATTCTTTGTTAGGCTCCATGCGTGCCATTGCACAGATGGTATCCTATGAAATACCGGTCGGCCTTTCGCTGATTACAGTTGTCATGCTTACACAAACCCTAAACCTGAATGAAATCGCTATTGGGCAGGGAATCCTCACCAATGGGAGCATTAAATTCTTGGGTATTTGGGAAGTTAATGAGATTGGCGGTCTCTTCGCCTGGAATATTTTTCAGGCTCCGCATTTGATTATCACCTACATCATATTCTTTATCGCTACTCTTGCCGAGTGTAATCGTGCTCCTTTTGATATTCCGGAAGCCGAATCTGAACTGGTCGGTGGTTTCCATACGGAATATGGTGGAATACAATTTGCCTTTATCTTTCTGGCCGAGTACGCTATGATGTTTTTGGTATCGATGTTGGGCGTTGTCCTCTTTTTAGGCGGCTGGAACACACCATTACCAAACATTGGGGCTGTACGCCTCGCAGATTGGACGACTGGTTTAGCTTGGGGAATATTTTGGACCTTAGCCAAATCATTCCTTATTGTAGGCATCCAAATGTGGATCCGATGGACATTACCGCGGTTACGTGCAGACCAATTGATGAGTTTATGTTGGAAAGTATTGACACCGCTGGCTTTTCTGTGTATGGCCATCTCTGCCATTTGGCGAATTTTAGTTATAGCATAGGATATTATGATATTTAAAACGGCTTCGCATGCATTTCGTACGGCAATCAAAGGTTTATCTTTGACTGTCAAACACCTGTTTGGTGCACGTCGCTCACGGACGGAATTAAATATCAAAAAAGAAAACTACTTTAATCAACAGGAAGGTATTGTGACGGTGCAGTATCCGCGTGAAAAAATGCCTATCCCGGAAGTCGCGCGTTACCAATTGCAGGTTGATATCGACGACTGTATTGTATGTGATCTTTGCGCTAAGGCATGTCCTGTGGACTGTATCGAAATTGAAGCGATCAAATCGCCAGAAGCGATCGGAAAGACTTCTGACGGTAGCGTCAAACGGTTATATCCCGCAAAATTCAATATTGATATGGCTAAATGCATGTATTGCGGCCTGTGCACGGTGGTATGTCCGACAGAATGTATTACCATGACCAATGCATATGACCGCAGCTCGCAAAAGCTGACCGATCTTATTTACGGGTTTTCAGACATGACTGACGAGCAGGTAGCTCAACGCAAAGCTGAATGGACACAGTTTCAAGCTGAAAAGGAGGCAGCAAAGCAAAAATAGAAAATGGAAAGTATTTTGTTCTACACTTTCGCTATCCTAGCAATCGGTTCGGCCCTTTTACTGGTCAATCTTAAAAATATCGCGCGCGCATTATTCCTGTTTTTTATTGTTTTATTTGCAATGGCAGGACTATACCTATTTGCTTTAGCTGATTTCGTGGCCATCACACAAATCATGGTCTATGTCGGAGGCGTACTCATTCTTATGCTGTTTGCCTTTATGCTGTCCAATAAAGAACTCCTAAAAGATCTTCAAGACAACAGCGGTTCCTTCTTAAGCATGCCCAAATGGCAAGCTATTCCAGTGGTACTTGGTTTTCTGTTACTGATGCTTTATGGCATCTTTGAATGGCAACAGGCACCATCAACGTGGATCATTCAGTCCATAGAAAATGGAAATAATATTACTGCGACTGATAACAATATTCATCAAATCGGATTACGTTTTATGACTTTTTACGTATTGCCTTTTGAAATTATATCGATATTTCTGATGATGGCTTTAATTGGAGCATCTCATTTATCCAGAAAGGAGCGTACACTATGATCACGCTGACCCATTTCTTGGTGGTGAGTGCGTGTATCTTTAGCATTGGACTCTACACCGTTCTTTCCAAGAAAAATGCGATTATGATTTTGGTTGGTATTGAATTAATGATCAATGCAGCTATCCTGAATTTTGTTGCCTTTGGGAAATATGATAAAGTGAGTTATGGTGGGCAAATTTTTGCGTTGTTTGCGATTGTTCTAGCAGCGGCAGCTGTAGCCGTTGGATTGGCTATTGTATTAAATGTTTATAGACATTACAACACCATTAATCCGGATGAGGTAAACCAATTAAAAGACAAATAAACATTGGATCAAGTTGTTCACATATCGCCCCTTTTGACCGCGCTAGTTACCGTAGTGTCCCCATTAGTAGCGTTCTTATATCAATCTTTATTAGGCAAACGTGACCAGTCAGGTATTGTCTCCCTCCTAGCCATCGCCCTCAGTTTTACCGGTGGTGGGCTCACCTGGTTCACCATATGGAATAATGCCCCCGTAACGGTTCAGGCGGATTGGTTCACTATTGGCGAAACCTCATTTAAAGTTGGTATCCTGTTAAATAATTTAAGCACCTTAATGCTTTTCTTGGTACCTACTGTAGCATTGCCGGTGCATGTTTATTCCCGGGCATATATGAAAGGTGATCCCGGCATTCATCGCTATTGGATGTATCTAAGCCTGTTTTGTTTCGCCATGTTGGGATTGGTCATTATGGACAGTCTTTTACTGATGTATGTCTTTTGGGAATTGGTTGGGTTTGCGTCCTATCTGCTGATCGGATTTTGGTTTACGCGCGAAACTGCTGTACAAGCCAATAAAAAGGCATTTTTAGTGAATCGCATCGGTGACCTCGGCTTTCTAATGGGCCTTGCGATCGTATTTACGCAGTTCAAAACACTTAATTTGGTCGATTTATTGGGTGATAATGGACTGATCTATCAATCCACAATCGTCGATGGACTATGGGTATCTCCAGTCAATAGTTTACCTCAGATCTGGTTTACCCTAGGAGGACTAGCCTTTTTCTTGGCTGCTATGGCCAAATCAGCGCAATTTCCATTACATGTATGGCTTCCGGATGCCATGGAAGGTCCTACATCCGTATCGTCCCTGATCCATGCGGCGACTATGGTCGCAGCCGGCGTATTCCTATTGGCTACAGTATTTCCATTATTCAGCGAATCGGCATTACTATTCATCGCTATTATCGGTACCATCACGGCAGCTTCGGCAGCATACTTCGCCTTGGGCCAATATGACATCAAGCGTATTCTTGCCTTTTCGACCATATCGCAACTGGGCTTTATGATGGTTGGGATCGGCATTGGAACATGGGATGCTGCTTTGTTTCATCTCACGACGCATGCTTTCTTTAAGTGCCTTCTATTTCTTTCGGCCGGCGCAGTCATTCATGAAATGGCCCATCTGAAAACACATAGCCAACTAGACTTTGATCCGCAGGACTTACGGAACATGGGTGGATTACGTCACTATATGCCCAAGACCTTTGTGCTCATGAGTATTGCTTCACTAGCACTTGCCGGATTCCCACTGACTTCAGGTTTTCTATCCAAAGACAGTATCGTTATATCTTCTTTTGAATGGGCTCTTTCAAAAGGGAACTTATACCTGATCATCCCATTAAGCTTGATCATTGTAAGTATTTTAACCGCTTTCTATATTGGTAGACTGCTGTTTAAAGCTTTTTTTGGAGAGTTTAGGCTTACAAACCAACTGCATGGCAAATTACATGATCATCCGCTACATGAAGCGCCAAAAACCATGTTGATGCCCATGTTTGTTTTGGGTGTATTCTGCTTATTTCCACTATTTTCGTTCAATCCATTTTCGTACCACGATTCCTGGTTGATGGACGGACTCTTATCGGATGAATATACCTTCGCTCCAAGCCACCTTGCCCACCTGATTATCCCTGCAATACTCCTCCTTGGTTCAGTTATTGGCTGGATCATCGGCTGGAAATGGTATGTGCAGCATAGATACCCATTCAATCCGGCCAATCCTGCACTGAAGGTTTCTTTAAATCAGGGCTATATCAATCAGTTTTATGATGTTGTATTTGTCAAGGGCACATTAAAATTGGCTCAATTCTGTTATTGGTTTGACCGACATGTTGTCGATGCCTTTGTTTCTTTGATTCAGTCAATCGTGCTATCGATTTCACAATTAAGTGTTTGGATAGACAAATATATTATAGATGGCTTCGTCAACACGGTTACTTCGGTAACCTATTGGACCGGTCATCAAGTCCGCCTGGTACAAAACGGGAAGATACAGACCGCTTTGTACTCCGTCTTTTTAATAGTTTTACTTGGTTTAATTTATCTTTTATTCTTTTAGGAAATGCCTATTTTATCCTTATTGATATTTTTACCGCTATTGGCTACGGCGCTTATTCTCGCCTTGCCAACACGATATAAATTGAGTTACAAATATATTGCGTTAGCAATTACCGCAATACAATTTGTACTGGCTGGATTGTGTTACGCACATTTTGATGCAAGCAAAACAGGTATTCAAGATCTGGGGGGCTATCAGTTTGTTGAGCAGCTTTCCTGGATTCGTTTAGATCTAGGATCAATAGGTAAGCTAGAAATTGACTATCTCATTGGTATTGATGGGATATCGATGCCCTTATTATTGCTGAGCGCTTTTGTGATGTTGATGGCTATAGGAGCCTCCTGGAATATACAGAAAAGTCCGAAGGGATACTTTGCGTTACTCATGGTCCTTAATATGGCTGTTATGGGGATTTTCTGTGCACTGGATTTTTTCCTGTTCTACCTTTTCTATGAAGTGATGTTACTTCCACTATATTTCCTGATCGGTATCTGGGGTGGCGCAAGACGCGAATACGCAGCCATCAAGTTCTTTTTATACACGCTATTTGGTTCTGTATTTATGCTATTGATCATCGTAGGACTATACTTTTCAGTGATCAACCCGATGACTGGGGCGCATACGTTCAATATGATCCATATGATGAACCCACAGAATTACCTTGAAGGATCTATTTTTGAGTGGGGTGGTTATCAGGAAATCTTGGGTATTTCGGCCAGACTGGTTGGCTTCATTGTCCTCTTTTTTGCCTTTGCCATTAAAGTGCCCATCGTGCCATTGCATACCTGGTTACCCGATGCCCACGTCGAAGCGCCGACTCCAGTATCTATTATTTTAGCAGGTATTCTTCTGAAAATTGGAGGTTACGGTATCATCCGTATCTGTTATAGCGTCTTTCCCGACATGGCCGCCTTATCCAATTGGTGGCTTGGACTAATAGGCGTTGTTTCCATTATCTATGGAGCCTTAAACGCCTTATCACAAAAAGACCTCAAACGAATGATTGCGTATTCATCCGTTTCCCACATGGGCTTTGTTTTATTAGGTATTGCCTCATTGACTGCAGAAGGAATTTCTGGAGCGATGTTTCAGATGATCTCCCATGGGTTTTTATCCGCTGCACTCTTCTTTCTAGTCGGTGTAGTTTATGACCGTGTGCATGACAGAAATATCTATAGTTTTAGAGGTTTAGCTCAAATTATGCCCAAATATACGGGGTATGTTGCTGTTGCATTTTTTGCTTCCTTAGGTTTACCTGGCTTTTCAGCTTTTATTGGTGAAGCATTTGTCATTATCGGTTCATTCAATTCTGAAAGTGTTGGCACAGGTTTGCCACGTTGGATGGCACTCGCAGGTTCTGTGGGAATCTTATTGAGTGCAGCCTACCTACTTTGGACATTGCAGCGGATGTTCTTTGGGCAGATTCGTTTAAGAGGCGGTGAATCTTGGAGCAATGCACTGACAGATGTCAATCCGCGCGAGCAGGTGATCCTATTTCCAACGTTAGCGTTGGCCTTATTACTTGGCATTATGCCTGCTTTAGTTTTTAACAATTTAAACGCAAGTGTCCTGAATCTTGTAAGCTTTATTCAACAATTTATTTAAATCAGCATGCTCGCATTCAGTCCATATATCAGTTCATTTCTCGATCAGATTATCGTCAGTGTACCGTATTTTAAACCCGAACTGACATTGATCATCACTTTTATTGGTACTATTCTCGCTAGTCTTTTTGCCGACAAGCACTGGAAGCATACGTCTTTTATGCTTACGATCATCGGGTTATTGTTGAGTGGCTGTTACCTTGTTGGGCAAGGACTCAGTAAGGTAGAGATGGCTGGCTTTTTTGATATGATCCAGGTTGATGCCTTTGCAACCTCTGCACGATTGATTATCCTGTTGTCGACATTCCTTGTTTGTATTTTTATTCAACAAGGTCATGGTAGATATGGCCGACCGTTAGGAGATCTATATGCTGTTTTACTGACGGCAACGTTGGGACTGAACCTATTGACTATGTCGAGTAACTGGCTGATGATTTTTATAGCCGTTGAAACCGTTTCCATTAGTTCCTATATCATGGTGGGGTACTTTTCAGCTACTAAAGTTCAGTCGGAGGCGGCTTTAAAATATGTACTCTTTGGATCGATTTGTGCGGCAGTGATGCTTTACGGTTTGTCTTTACTCTACGGTTTCACGGGGAACTTGAATTTTGATTCCCAGAGCCACATTGCTGGCCTAATGGAAGCCCCAAAGGTCATGATCAGCATTGCGCTATTATTTTTGTTGACAGGCATTGGCTTTAAACTGAGTTTTTTTCCTTTTCATGTCTGGAGTCCAGATGTTTATCAAGGTGCTCCTACAGTGATTACCGCGTATCTGGCTACAGTACCAAAAATTGCAGTCGTCGTCCTATTATCCAAGCTCCTCGCCGCATGGCTTAATGTCTCCTTTTACTTTAGCGATTTTCTAACGTATGTGATTATTGCGGTAGCCATTGCAACCATGCTGATCGGTAATTTAGCGGCTTTACGTCAACAGGATGCCAAACGGATGATGGCCTATTCATCGATTGGACATACAGGTATACTCCTGATGGCTGTATTGGTTTATCAGAATAATGAGTCGAATGTATTGTTGTTTTACCTTTCCATATACGCTTTGATGAATATTGCTGTATTTATATTTATTGATGCCTTGGAAGTCAGTCTGGGCAATACATCCATCGATTCCTATCGTGGCTTAGGAAAGCAGTCCCCCCTTTTGTTTACTTCATTTTCAATGGTTTTAATCGCTTTAGTGGGGCTCCCTCCCACTGCGGGATTCGTCGGAAAGCTTTTGGTCTTTTCCAAAGTGTTCGAACAGTATCAAAACTTTCAATCCTTCGGTTTATTGGCATTGCTTATTGTAGGCGCACTGACTTCGGTTATCTCTTTATTTTACTATTTCAAAATTCCACTGAACGCATTTCTTAGGGACAATGCCGCATCTTCAACAATAAAAGTCAATGCTGTACTTCTCTTTATTGGCATCCTTTGTACCTTGGCTGTGTTGTGCTTAGGAATCTTTCCGGATCTTTTGCTTTCGGCCTTTTAGAAAAACAGAGAAACTCCTTTCATTCTTAACAAATCTACGATCCTCATCAATCACGCTATGTGCGGGTTGAATAGTAAGGATAAACTCCATAATATATTTATATTTCCTCAATAAAAGTATTATCTATGGTTGAGGAGAGACCGATAAATTGTTTTTTATGCAAAGCGCAATTAAATTGCATATAAAAAGCAATTTATCTAAGTTTGTAACATGATTAGTGCAATAGCAAATCCAATTTTTCAACGTGCTATCCAGGATTACCACGTATACGACCAGATTGATCATCCAATCCAAAATCCGTACGACAAACAATCCCTGGAACATCTTCTCTATTTAAAATGCTGGATTGACACCGTACAATGGCATATGGAAGATGTCGTGCGTAATCCCGCTATTGACCCGAAAGAAGGCTTACATTGGAAAAGACGAATTGATGAGTCCAATCAATATCGCACGGATACCGTAGAGTATATAGACAGCTATTTTCTACAAAAATTTCAGGATATAAAGGCTCGTTCTTCCGCAACGATCAATACGGAGAGTCCGGCGTGGGCTATTGATAGGCTTTCCATTCTGGCTTTAAAAATCTACCATATGGAACAGGAAACATTACGTACAGATGCTTCCGAAGCACACATTAATACCTGCCAAGAAAAGCTTAACGTTTTATTGGAACAAAGAAAAGATTTATCTCAAAGTATTGATGAATTGATGGATGCCATAGCATCGGGCGATAAATACATGAAAGTCTATAAACAGATGAAAATGTATAACGATCCTTCATTGAACCCTGTCTTATATTCATCAGGAAAGTAAACATGTCGTTACCGCAACGGATCATAGTCACGCGATTTTCAGCTATGGGCGATGTTGCCATGGTTGCATCAGTATTAAAAGAGTTTTGTATACGCTATCCTGATGTAGAAATCATTATGGTCAGCAGACCATTCTTTTCGCCATTCTTTGATGGAATAAAAAACCTCAGGTTCCATGTGATTGAACCCAAAACCATTCATAAAGGTTTTTGGGGCCTGTTCAGGCTAAAAAAAGAGCTTGCCCAGTATGGTTCAGATGCCGTAGCTGACTTACATTTCAATTTGCGTTCGCGTGTGCTTGATCTTTTTTTTTCCTTATCGGGCGTAAAAGTAAAGCAGCTTGACAAGGGGCGGGAAGAAAAAAAAGCGCTTACCAGGAAAAAAAACAAAATCAAAGTTCCACTGAGGCTAACGGTAGAACGCTATGCAGATGTATTTCGCGCATTAGGTTTTAAATTTGAGCTCAGCCATAAATTGGTTCCTAATTTGCAGGATGTACCCAAAGCTGCGTTTAGTATGTTTGCGAATTTCGATCGAAAGAAAATTGGTATAGCGGCTTTTGCGCAACATCGATATAAGATTCTTTCCTTGGTAAAAATGGGGCAGATCATTGATCATTTGACACACCATGGATATGACGTATTGCTTTTTGGAGGTGGTCAAGAAGAGTTTCAAGTCGCCCAAAACTGGACCGAAAGTTTTCCGAATGCTTACAATACCATTGGAAAATTTACGTTGAGAGAAGAGCTGGATTTAATTTCGAATCTGGATCTGATGGTTAGCATGGACTCTTCCGGACTTCATATGGCCTCGTTAATGGGGGTAAGATGCCTTTCGTTATGGGGAGCAACACACCCTTACGCTGGATTTACGGGTTACGGTCAACAGGTAGCAGATTACATCCAAGTCGAACATCCCCATAGACCAAGTTCAGTGTATGGCAACAAGTCCTGCATCTGTGACGGAGTGGAAGCAATTGATTTAATTACACCAGAAATGGTGATTGAACGAATAAGAGCAATAGGATGAAGATAGGGTTAATAACCATTCGATACGGATTGGATATCACCGGTGGAGCCGAATTCCATTGTAGAATGCTAGCTGAACGATTATCAGCAAAACATGACGTGACTGTATTAACCACCAATATCAAGTTTTTAAATAAACCAGAGGAGGATTTCACCCCGGGCCTAGAAATTATACAGGGAATACCTGTGATGAGATTTGTGACCGATAAAAATCCATCTTCCGAAAAGAAAAGTAAAATCGCCCGGAAAATACGCCGATTGATCTATCGCTGGGGATTAGCAAGGCCTGTTTTTTCCTTATTTCCCATTTGGAATTTCAAAATTGATGATGAATCAAAATATTTAGAAGGACATCCATTTTATTCGTCTTCATTACTCAACTATATTAGGGAATTTCAACACGATTTCGACAAATTCATTTTCTTTACTTACGAAAACCCACTAACCATAATGGGATCACTTCGTGTACCAGAGAAGTCTATTCTGATTCCCACTGCACATATGGAGAGTATGTTATTTAGAAGCATTAACACACTTTTATTTTCAAAAGTTAATCATATTGCCTTTAACACAGAAAGTGAAAAAGAAATGTGTTTAGAAATTTTCAGAAATTCGCTTGCAAAAAATACAGTTGTTGGCATAGGAGTCAATCAAATAGATGATTTACCGGCTGCAACAACGATCAGCGCCAAATATCAGATCAAATCACCATACTTACTTTATTGTGGCCGCATTACGCCAGTCAAAATCAACAATTTTATGGCTTATTTTCTGAAATTAAAATCAGAAAAACAGATCGACTTGCAACTTGTACTTACAGGAGAAAATACCATGAATGTTGAGCAAAATCCTGATATCATCTATACTGGTTTTGTAAGCGAGGAAGAAAAAAAAGCGCTAATACAACAAAGCTTTGCCATTATTAATCCGTCACTTGCCGAAAGCTTATCACTATTGACATTAGAAGCGCTCCACTTGGGGAAACCGGTCATTGGTAACAAAAAGTGTGATGTTATGGTCGAACATGAACGCAAAAGTGGAGCTGTTTTTTGTTATGATTCTTTCGACTCCCTAAGTTCAATTATCACATATTTGCAAGATCCAAACACAGATAAGAACATCATTGAGGCAAAAGCAAAAGAATATGTTTCTAAATATTATAATTGGGATTTGGTATTAAGTAAATTTGAAAACATTTTTAAAGAAAACTAAAACCGAGTCAGGCATGATAACAATTGGATTTGATGCTAAACGATATTTTCTCAATCAAACAGGCTTAGGTAATTATAGTAGAGATCTCATCCGTATTCTGGAGCAATACTATCCTCAGCATACTTATCTGAAATATACGCCAAGATTGGACAATAATGATCTTTCGAAGAAGGCACTTATTGAAGAAAAAATTCGTCTACCAAAAACTACATTTAACCGTGCTTTTCCTGCACTTTGGCGAAGCTTTGGACTCGCATCTGACCTGCTTAATGATGGTGTAGAACTCTTTCATGGCCTTACAGGAGAAATACCAAGAGGCTTAAAAGCCCGTGGAATTAAATCCGTTGTCACGATACATGATTTAATCTTCTTACGCTACCCCGAACTCTATAAACCCATAGATCGTTGGATATACAACAAGAAATTTCAATTAGCTGTTAATCACGCTGATAAAATTATTGCAATTAGTGAACAGACTAAATCGGATATCATCGATTACTACGCAATTCCCGAAGATAAGATTGAGGTCATTTATCAGGGTTGTCATCCGACTTTTAAGGTCCCAAAAAGCGGCGACGAGAAGGAAAAATTAAGGTTAAAATATAATTTACCCAAAGACTTCCTGTTAAGTGTGGGCTCAATTGAAAAACGAAAAAATGTTTTACAAATTGTAAAAGCTATTCAGGATATCGATATTCCATTATTAATAATTGGTAAGAAAACGCCCTATCTTGAGGAGATTAACAGATATATAGTAGCCAACAAATTGGAAAGCAAAGTCATTATAAAACAAGGCTTTACTATTGAAGAACTATCGACCATTTATTCGATGGCATCAATTTTTATATACCCTTCTATCTTTGAAGGCTTTGGTATCCCTATCATCGAAGCCTTATATGCTGGTACTCCTGTCATTACAACCAATTCGGGCGTATTTCCAGAAGCTGGTGGACCATCGTCTTGTTATGTCGACCCTTCAAATGTAGACGAAATAAATCTAGCGATCAAACGTATTCTGAGCGACTCCCAAACCAGTGCAAGGATGATTTCACAAGGACGTCACTATGTGCAAAAATTTAATGATGAAAAAATTGCATCAGAACTCATAAACTGTTATCAGTCCTTATTGTAATTTAGGCTGAACGGTATGCGTAAAATATTTATCCAAGACTTTTAATGCGATTATATCCTCTATTTTTTTATTTTTAAACTGAGCAATATATTCGTGTGCATTTTTTACGATCCTCCTAGCCGCATGATCATCTGCCATAAAATACCGTAATTTTTCCTCCAAATCAGAATAATCATCTTTAATACAAATAAAATGAACATCTGGAATTAGGCGTCCTTCCATAAACCAAGTCTCATATTTCGGCATAGGCATGACCGCAATAGAATTAGAGGACATAATCCACTTCAAATTTGTCGCAACATCGTTTCCCTCAAGCGCCAAAATAAATTTATAATCAAGGTGCCCGGCGATGGATAAATAATCCTTATCGGAAGATCGATTAGCCTTTTTGATATTGCACAATGGATGATCATAATACAATTGGTAGAATCGACTTCGATGAATCTGTCCAAAACCGCTCCTTCCGACCAACATATCTATTTTTTTATCAAAAGACACGTCATCCTGAAGAAAATTAAAATGTCTTGCTTTATCCAAATTTAAGACTACTGCATTGCTATTATTACCATGAATAGGTCGGCTCTTGAGTAAAGTCGGATGTGAGGGAATATGAATGATATCACCGGGCAAAATACTGAACCGCAACTTGGGGTTAAAAAACCTTAAATATTCCTTACTGTCGAAATAATAAACGCGTATGCGTTCTGGTACGTGATATTTGCCTATTTCAACGGCGTCCTGATCTAAAGTCTCAAGCCGTTCCAACTTATTGTAATAATTTACCCTATCATCAATATATTTGGCATTTTTGCGATAATAAGTGCTATCTAAACGCTTTGTCAGTTGGGCTTGAAAAAGACTATCAGGAACTAGCTCCCTAAGAATTGCTTTAATATAATAGTAAATCTTATTATTTTTATTTCGCAAAAAGATTCTTTTGAAATTCATCGATGTGCAATGCTTTTTCCTCAAAAATAAGTAAAAATAACTCTCCCTTAAAATAAATAAACCTAAAAGTCTGTATCAGGTTTTACAACAGGAATACGCAGTTGTAGTTTCTTCCAATGGTTAGATTTGTCTTTATAAATCATGAGTTTACCTAATTTATACTTAAATTTCAGTAATCCTTTATAATCATCTTCAATGCAGCGATACGCTACATTCGGATTTTCTTTCAAAACCTCATTAATCGCTAATGTATAAACTGTTGGTCCTGTCATCGCATGTACATCATGTGGAAATCGATTCTGTTCAATATTATCCACAATCAGTTCCATCGTTCTTTTCAAAAAAGGATGTCCTTTATCAAAGATCAGTGCCCATTGGGCATATAGGCTCCTATTCTTCTCATGCGTTATTACCGCAACGTCATCACTATTTAGATATTTATCGAGGGAAACTAACAAATCACTATCTAAATCTATATAAATGCCTCCATATATATACAAAACAGCATAGCGAAAGAAATCTGCTTTGGCAGCCCCTATCTGAAGACGATGATAGGCTTTATTAATACGTTCATCAAAATGTTCGGCAAAGAAGTCACTCACCCTTTGATCGTCATAGAATTCATATGAATAATCCTTGTTCTTTTTCAAAAACGAGCGAATATGGAGTTTCGTAAGCCAAGGAATCTTATTATCCTTAAATGTTTGAAATATATTTTTTGGAATTCCCATGATAATTAATAACTACAGGAAACTAGAAAGTCCGTCAGCACAGGATTTCAGCTTTTCTAATTTTGTCTTTTCAAATAAATAATCGTTTTGAGGAAGTGCTTGTCTAGACTCCTCTTTATGATATAGGTGATACCCAATTGCAGCAAACTTAAGAAGTTGCCCTTTGAGTCCATAGTTGAATAAACGTTCCACAAATTCACTGTCTTCCCGACCCCAGCCTTCAAAAAGATTATTAAAACCATTCACTGCACGAACATCGCGCATGTAGAAAGACATATTACAAGAGCGTACTTTGCTTCTGTTATTTGCTAGGTCTTTCGCAGTCCATCTTGCCAAAAGAAGACTACGAAAACTACTAATTCTCTTTTCAAACCGACCAGATTCGAATCCAGCCTGAAACATATTCGGATACTTCAGTTGGTTCGACTCGGCTAACAATTTAGATGTTAATGCTTGATTTAGTAAGACCCTTCCACCTTGAATAAAATGTCCTACTTTGGCGAGTTTTAGATGGTCTTCAATAAAATTTGGTGCCATAAGAATGTCACCGTCAACGAGTATAACATAGGGTGATTTCACTTGGGCTATCGCTTGATTTCGAATACGTGCGACGCGAAAACCACAATCTTCCTGCCATACATTGGAGATTGGAATTTCAGAAATCTGCTCATAACGATGGACCAGCTGTCTTGTTCTATCATCAGAACCGTCATCTGCAACAATAATTTGACTCGGCAAAACTGTTTGATTTAATGCAGACAATAGCACCAATTCCAATGCATCGGGCCTATTATACGTTGTAATAATTATCGAAGTTTCCAAAAAATAGCTATAAAATCGTAAGTGCTAATCAGATGATTTCAGATATTTATCAATACCGTTATCACAATAGGTCAAATTTAGCTTTTTTGTTTTTGCAAACAAACAATTGTTGTTACCTAAATTCTCTTTTGCATTTATCGCATGCCAGATATGAAACACAATGCCGCCGAATTTTAAGAAGCGTTTTTTTACGTTGACATTTAAGAGTCTAGCGACAAATTCTTTATCTTCCGGTCCCCAGCCTTTAAAGTCTTCATTGTAACCATTCACACGAATGGCATCTTCTTTCCAATACGCCATATTGGCCCCATGAATCTCCCAACGTTCGTTGCCTTTATTTTTATAATTAAATTCAAAATATTTCCATAATAACTGAAAACGAAAAGCACTGAATAAGTTCGAGACTCCTTTATCGAATCTATTTACCTTTGTATCACGCTTAGTCAATTTTTTCTCAGAAAACTCCCGATCAAGGTAGATACGGCTGGCTCGTACCACAGATCCTTTTCGAGCAAATTTTCGATGATCCCTAATAAAATAGGGATGCAAAATTAAATCACCATCAATTTGAACAATATAGTCGGATGAGGCTTTAGCGATGGCCTTATTTCTGATTTTCGCCAATTGGAAGCCCTCGTCTTCATGCCATATATGAATAAAAGGAATATTAAACTTATTTTTATATTCTGCTACAACTCGTTCTGTCTCCTTTCCAGACCCATCATCAGCAATAAGTATTTCATCAGGAAGAACCTTTTGATGCAATACACTTTCCAAGCATAATGCCAACGCCTCCGGCCAATTATAAGTAGATATTATTAAAGAGATTTTCATTTATTCATACATTGTTAAACACAGCATCCAGGACCTCATACTCCTTCTTCACCGTATGATTATTTCTCATATATTCAATGGCTTGATTCGATTTTCTCTTATGAAATTGATCGTCCTGAAGCAATTCTGTTATATTAGAAGCAAAGGCCTGTTCATCCAGTGATATAAGACATCCATTATCTGATTTATTAAACAATCCATCGACACCACGTTGATTTGTTACAACGGGAATGCCAAAAGATAATGCTTCCAAAACCTTTATTTTGATTCCTGTTCCTGAAAGCATTGGACAGATAGCAACTTTAGCTTGTTCATAATAGCCTGCAAGCTCATCCACTAATCCATGTTTTATTACATTTTTCAATGTGGGAATATGCACACAAATCTTGCCAATAACATGCAGTTCAACATTCGTAAGTAGTGGAAATACCTTTTCTAAAAACCACTTCATACTTGACACATTGTGCGGATTGTCACTTGCTACATAAATTAAGTCAATCGTTTTTTCGCACTCCCGAATAACAGGCAATGGCATTGAAACTGGGATTAATCGTACAAATTTATCAGCAAACTGTTCAAAAATATATTTTTCCTCAATTGAAAATGTCCATATCTCGTTAAAAGAAGCCATGGTAGACAACTCAGCTCCAAACATTTTACCTAACTGACGCATTGAAAAATGTTCCTTTTCCTTTGTCTTATTTTGCAGTGTCAGAAAATCATGCGAATCTAAAATTGTATAAGGCCCTATCAAATTCTTTACCAAACTTCCAAATTCAACATAGCTAATAATAACATAATCGTATCTATGAGCGCTTAAAACCTTTTCAAATCTTCTTTGAAAGGACGGCGAAACACGATCAACCAAATTTGAGTGAAATATATTTTTTATCTCCTTTTGCAATTTGTCACCAAAGAAATAACTAATTCTATTTTTTTTGGAAGATTTAAAAGGTAAAATAATCAGGTTAATATTGGGAAATTCGGAATGAAAAATAGATTCATCTCTTGGTCCCCAATTAATTGAGGATACAAAATCAATTTCAAAATTTACACTTATCGTATTAAAATAAGTTAACAACTGCTTACACCTAGTCAAATTGCCTGCTTTCGAACTGTTAGGATTTTCAGGCATAAAATATAATATTCTCTTTTTCTTTATTGTTTGCATTTATTCTTTTGAATAGATAAAAAGCACTGATTACTTTTATAATAAATAATACGAATTATTTAAAGGGAATGCCACATTCCCTTTGAGTTTTTCTAGTTTGAAGGATTAATACCCTATAAATAAATCATTCATAATGCAATTTATCCATAAATACGATGGGGCATCAAATCTAATCATTTCTCTCCTTCGTCTCAACATTCTTTATGACGGTCCGGACTAAATTTAACCACCCTTTAGTCATATTTTCAAAACTGTACGCCTTTATTGCCAAATTGCTTTGAACGCCAAACCTCGAACGTAGTGAAGGGTTCATAATCAATTGTTCGAGATACAGCGCCATCTCCTGCTCATCCAATGCTAAAAAACCATTTTGATTGTGTTTGATCAATTCATTTACCCCGGAACAAGTTGAAAAGCCGATACTGGGCAGGCCTACTGACATGGCTTCTGCCAAGGCCAATCCAAACCCCTCATATTTGCTGGGGAAAATAAAAATGTCAGCATCTCGCATCTTTATCAAAGGATCTTCGCTAAATCCACGAAGAAAAACCCGTTCAGATAATCCAAGATCGCGAATTTGATTATTCAATCGATCAAAGTCTGGACCTATCCCCCAAAACTCCAAATCCCATTTGGGATATTTGTTTGCCAACTCAGCAAAAATTGCAATAGCAAGATGTTGCTGCTTGCATTCGGTATCCAAACGCCCAACATGGATAATCTTATATCTTTCCTTGATACAGTCATGCATCACTAAATCATGGGGATCTACCTGCTGAATTGGATTGGCAATAACGACGCATTGTCCAGAAAAATTCGACGGTAGGAAATCCCGATAGCTATCAAATAAGATCTGAATACCATTCAGATGATCGAAACTAGCCGTTAACAAATCAACCATATATGCTTCTCTCCCGCCTAGGACATTGGTATAGTCGTAATCAGGTCTTCCATTGACAGAATCTATAATGGGGATTGACAGTGTATTTCCATAAGTGATCTCCAGAAGTGAGCCAATGGACATTGTAATAATCAAGTCCGGCTTTAGCCCGTCGATATAATCTTTCCATAAAATCGCCCGCTTTCGTAAGTTATATTGATATAATTTAGCTTCTCCCCCCATCCGTTGCTTCAATAGGCGGTTATACCACTTGGTATATTTTTTGAGAGCCTTGTATTTCAACCATAAAAATGGATTCGGCCCCTTATAGTTATAAATAGGAAGCTCGAGCATCTGCTCCAAACTAGCGTCAAAGATATTCGTCACTTTCACCGACTTATGCAGCGGAAAAACTGGGGAGCCTTTTATATTCTCATTGGTTGCAATCTCAACTTCATACCCATTTGTACTTAGTATATTCGCTAGCGTAGAACATATTTTTTCCGTTCCTCCTATTCCATTTAAAAAATATAAATGTTGTATTAGCAAAATCTTCATACGTCGAGATACTTATTTCTGATCTTTTGACGGACTTTTCTTCTTAAACCAGCAACTGGAATAAACCTTACCCAAAATAAGCCCCTCCTTAATAGTTCAGCTCTCTTTTTACAATAACCTGCGTAAAATTCATCAAAATCCCTGTGATCTCGAGCTTCTAAAAAATAGCTAAAAGGCACCGTTAATATTTCTTTATCTATTTTGGTAAGGTGTGGGCTTACATATTCTTGCATAAAATTTTGCAATAACTTAAATAGCTCTTCCTTCTCTAGATCATTAAATGCCATTTTTAAATAACGAAACTCAAAAGGTTCATGTTCTACAAATAGAGCTAGTTTTAAGCCTTTTGAAGCGAAGAGGTCATGTTCCTTATAAAACACCTTCAATAGTTCTAACCATATTGGGATCTGTTTCAATAAGCGATTGGTCTGTCGATTAATTTGCGTATGATTTTGATTCTCGTGCTGTCTATAAAAATACACTGCCGCCGGATTGAATCCGATCTTATCGGTCATCAAAAAAAGACGATGCGAAAACAACCCATCCTCACAGGGTTGGATTCCTTCTGGAAAACGAATATCGGGATAGGTATCTAATAAGGTCATTTTGATTAGCAATCCACAGGTCGGTACAGCAGTCAAACGTGGAGCCCGGGAACAATAGGGTTCCCCTAAAACCACGAGATCCAGTTTTTTTTGCGTTGCAAGTTGTAAAGATTCCAATAAAAATGCCGAATCAATGGTATCATCGGAATCCAAAAAATAGACATAGTCTCCTACTGCGTGACTTAAACCATTATTTCTCGCTACGGAAACGCCAGCATTTTCCTGATCGAAAAAGTAAATTCTCGGATCTAAAGAAGCATACTTTTGACATATTGCAGCAGACGAGTCCGTACTGCCATCATTGACAAGAATAATTTCGAAATCCTGTAATTCCTGCTTAAGTACGCTTTGAATGGTCTCATCCAAATATTTTTCGACATTGTACACCGGTATCACTACCGACACAGCAAAGCGAGAAGTCCGCTCCGTAATATCACTTTTTTCCATCATTGACATTTAATATACAAAAATAGTAACAGTAATGATATAGTAAATACTGTCATTTTAACGATTGCTCGATCTTATCTTTGCTTAACGTAAATTCCCGATAACGGAATTCACCAGATTTATTGCCAATCATAGCACCCATCTTAATCAACGACTCATTACTGCCCATTGGAAAAATGGAACTTCTATAGGCATTATTTTTTAACAGGGGCTTTGGTAATACCTTGAAATTCAAACCATCTTTCGAATAAGCAACATATAACAACTCTGCTGTATATTTTTTCACTTCACCAACAGCTATACATAAAAAGTAATATCCATCAGCATATGTTGCCTGGATATGCCATGGAGAATTTCCATTTCCGACTCTCAACCACGGTTTATTAAGAAAATTGACGATTTTGCTTTCCCGAAAACCTGTAAAATTAATTCCATCTCCAGAAGTTCTACGAATAACATAAGACGGATCCTTACCCTTAAAACTCTTGGGGCCGAGATTCAGCTCAATTTCATAACTTAAAAATTCACTTCCGTCATGGATAAAGGAAGGAGATAACAGGTGATCATCTTTGGGAGTGAAGGGTGGATTACTTGTAAAAGCAATATTCAAATTCGACCACTTTATACCGTCTGTTGACGTTTGCTGTACGATAGTTCGATGTGCATTTTGCTTTAATCGGTCAAAATTGCTATTACTTAAAACGCATTTACCTTTCAATGACTGCGCAGTGATAAAACTGCCTCTATAATAGAGATAGAACTGATTATTCAAGTATACCCAATCGACATCCGACCAAAATCCCTGGATCGGATCAACCTTGTTTTCACCAAAACTTTCTGTCGGAAATGGGGCATTCATAATTGGATTAGTTAGGCCGGATGGATTTACCCAGTCAAGACCGTCATTTGATACAACAACACTTGGGTTTTCAAATTTCTTTGAATTCTGATTAGTTCCAACTGCTCCAAAATAAGGCGTGAAAACCATCCAATATTTGTAGCCATTTAATTTATTTGGGAAATAAAGAACATCTGGATGACAATAACTAGCGTTTGCGCCAGAGATGTCGATGAAATCGACAGCATTTTTTAGCCCTTTAAAATTAGCATCAGCGACAGTATGGATATTGACAATCCCTTCATCATTGTCAAAAACAACCGAATCAATGGGATCAACAGTCCAAATCGGAGTTTCAACATCTTGCGCAAAAAAATCCGCTGTACGGTTGCAGGCCAAAAGGAAAATACTTCCAAATAGAAGTATCCAAAAATTACGATTCATAAATAAAAATTAAACGATAGAAACAAGAGAATGCTACTAGGCCAATAATGTTTTTCAATAAATAAAATAAGCAGACAACATACAAATGTATTTTTTTCGTTGCAAAATTAACATATTTTTATCAAAAAAAACAACTACTTCCCTTTTGAAACTGATGAAATGAGAACAATCCGAAATCATTTTAAAAACTTATATTCCAAGACATTCACTTCGCCATTAGCAATCTAATTTACATCAAATGTTTTTATTCTCGACAAGACACTCAACACATCCATGGAGGAAAGTAAACTGTTCACTAACTGCATACTTTTAAAAACTTCCTGTATTATTATTTGTACTCTTATTCACGCCTGCAATTGCACCGACACAATGAACCGCGGCAACGAGCGTTAATATTTATACGAAAAAAGAATCAAAAAATTCAATCATGGACAACAATAAAAAACTTTATATCATCCGACATGCCAAAGCCGAAACCATTCCGGGAATAAATGATTTTGATCGAGCACTTACCTCAGACGGAATACAGCAAGCAAAACAAGTGGCTGCTAAAATTGCAGCTAAATTGACTCTGGGCGAAAACGCTATGGTAATCAGTTCCCCTGCAAATCGTGCGCTCCAAACAACACGTGTTTTTTTAGAGGTAATGGGTTCATCTTCTTTTGACATTAAAATTGAAGAAACGATATATGAATGCACATTCAAACATATGCTATCTATTATCAATACAATTCCCGATCATATCGACCATGTATTGCTCTTTGGACACAATCCCACTTTGACCGATTTGGTCGAATACTTAACCCGAAAATCAGCCTATTTACGGACATCATCCTGCGCAGAAATAAAACTCGATACCGGTTTTACCTTTCAGATGCTCAGTGGCAATTGTGCCGATCTTGTGCAAATAATTGATTAATCATTCGAAAAAAATTTATATGCATGATCTGATAAAAAATGAACTTGAATACAAGTTATCATAAGAAATTACAGTAGAGGCATTCATTTGCTGACATCAGGAGGAACGCTATGTAGATTGATCTAGTCGTTACAGAGGCCAAATATTAAAAAACATATTTAAGCCTCCATCATGGAGGCTTTTCACTATCTTCGTCTTATGGCGAATCAATTGCAATTTGAAAATTCACCGTACCTTAAACAGCATGCACACAATCCGGTAGATTGGATGCCCTGGGGGCCGGAAGCTTTAAAAAAAGCAAAAGACGAAAATAAACTGATTATCGTAAGCATTGGCTACTCCGCTTGCCATTGGTGTCATGTGATGGAGCGCGAAAGTTTTGAAAACTCTGCCATCGCCCAGACCATGAATAAATTCTTTGTCTCGATCAAAATCGATCGTGAAGAACGCCCCGACATTGACCAAGTTTATATGTTAGCTGTCCAATTGATGACGAATGCGGGCGGATGGCCTTTGAACTGTATCTGTTTACCAGATGGTCGCCCAATTTATGGCGGCACCTATTTTAAACCGCACGACTGGCAGAACATCCTGTTACAAATTGCTCAAATGTGGGAAGAGAAACCCGAAGTCGCGTTCGAGTATGCCGAAAAGTTAAACAACGGTATTCAAAGGGCTGAAAAACTACCTATCCACTCCATTCCAGATCAGTATAGTAGGGAAGACTTACTTGAAATTGTAACACCATGGACCGAAACTTTCGATAAAAAAGAAGGCGGTTATCAAAGAGCACCAAAATTTCCGCTACCAAACAATTGGCTGTTTTTTCTAAAATATGGGGTGCTCTCAGATGATAAAGAGATCTTGAACCACGTGCATTTTACATTGAAAAAAATCGGATCTGGCGGCATATATGACCAGATTGGCGGTGGCTTTGCAAGGTATTCAGTCGATCACTACTGGCATATCCCCCATTTTGAAAAAATGCTCTATGACAACGGGCAATTGCTATCCTTATATGCGGAAGCTTATCAGCAAAACCGCGATCCATTCTATAAACGAATTATCGAAGAAACGATTGCTTGGGCCGAACGGGAGATGCTTGCCCCCAATCATGGTTTCTACAGCGCACTTGATGCCGACAGTGAAGGTGTTGAAGGAAAATACTATGCATTCTCCAAAGCTGAATTTGATAGCGTACTGGGCAAAGACGCTGGCTTATTTAGTCAATACTTTAATATTACAGAATCGGGCAACTGGGAGGAAGAGCAAACGAATATTCCTATTTGCGCCATAAATGCAGATCAGTTAGCTGCAAAGGTCAATATGTCAGCTGACGAATGGGCAGAGTTTCTAAAAGATTCAAAGAAAAAATTATACGACTTCCGCGAAAAAAGAGTACGCCCGGGACTGGACCATAAACAATTGACTTCTTGGAATGCCCTATTCTTAAAAGGACTCGTAGATGCCTACACCAGTCTGGACAACATACATTTTCTGGAACTAGCTTTGAATAATGCACAATTTATATGTAATGAACTTATCCAAAACAATGGGCAATTATTGCATCAGCCAAAAGATAAAAATAGAGCGATTGCAGGCTTCCTCGATGATTATGCATTCACGGTTGAAGCGTTCATAGTATTGTATGAGGCTACATTTGACTTCAATTGGTTAACCAAAGCAAGACAGCTTGCTGACAAAGCTATTGTCTTATTTTACGATGGATCGCAAAAAACTTTTTATTATACATCGTCGGAAGCGGAGCAACTCATCGCGCGAAAAAGCGAAATCATGGATAATGTAATCCCATCTTCTTTATCAACCATGACCCGTCAACTGAAACGTCTAGGTCTGCTTTTTGATGATGAAAATTATATCGCCATATCAGACCAATTGTTGGCGAATGTATTCCCTCAAATCAAGACTTATGGTTCAGCCTATTCAAATTGGGCAATATTATTGCTAGAAGAAAGGTATGGAATCAATGAAATTGCATTGACGGGTAATAAAGCGATGGCTTTTAAACATGAGCTCGATCAATATTATATTCCAAACAAAATTGTTCTTGGCGGTACAGAAGAAAATCTTCCACTTCTAAAACATAGGGTTGGAAAGGAGACAAAAGCTTATCTTTGTAAAAATAGGACCTGCAGTCTGCCTCAGGATTCAATAAAAGCGTTAATAAATTATATTTAATAAACGGTAGCCTCGGCTTCCAAAAATCAAAATCAGATGGCTATAAAAGCAAACGACGTCGTAGCATTGACGTACAGACTTCACACAGTAGAAAACGGTGAAAAAGTTTTCGTTGAAGAAACAACTGCAGAACAACCTTTAGATTTCTTATATGGTGTAGGTATGATGTTGCCTAAATTTGAAGAAAACATCGCAGATTTAAACATTGGTGATAAAATTTCATTTGAATTGGCACCTGATGATGCTTACGGTCAAAAAGACGAAAGAGCATTCGCACAGTTACCAGTAGATATGTTCAAAGAAACAGGATTACCTCCAGTGGGAGAAGTATTACCTTTGCAAGACAACCAAGGAAACCAATTCCGCGCTGTGGTAGCTGAAGTTACTCCAGAAATTGTTGTTGCTGACTTAAACCACCCAATGGCTGGTAAAACATTAAATTTCGATATCGAAATCTTAACTGTACGTCCTGCTACTGAAGAAGAATTGTCTCATGGACACTCACATGGTGTAGACGGTACACAAGGTCACTAATCGTGGCCTTGATAAATGCATAAAATAGGGCGCCAAAATGGCGCCCTATTTTATTTATAACTTTTTAAAAAATTATCCTGTCTTCAAACACACTCGATATGTTGACATTTGCGGAAAAAGTAGTTTTATTTAATAAACAACTTCATTATAAGGGAAACCTACCTTCAGGGTTCAATGTCATTAATCCCTACATCGATAATCCCGAGACATTGGTGGTGATGGAACAGTTTTACCAAAAATTTTACCAGGATAACTTACAAAGAAAATTCATTATAGGCATTAATCCGAGCAGACATGGCGCAGGAGTAACGGGTGTTCCTTTTACCGACACGAAAAGATTAGCTAGCGCATGTGGAATAAAAATGCATTCAGCACATACCCATGAAATATCCTCTGTTTTCATATACGATATGATCGAAGCCTATGGAGGACCAAGTATTTTCTACAAACAGTTTTATATCAATTCACCTTTTCCACTGGCAATTGTCCGTGAGACAAATCCCAACAACTGGATCAATGCAAACTACTATGACGATAAGCAGCTTTTTGAAATGGTGAAGCCATTTATGGTTGAATCCCTAAAACAACATATCGCTATGGGGCTCGAAACAGAGGAAGTATTTGTCCTTGGAAAGAAAAACGCAACCTTCCTCGCAAAAATCAACAAAGAAGAGAAATTATTTGGAGAGATGATTATTCTGGATCATCCCCGCTATATCCAACAATATAAATCAAAGGACAAACAACACTATATTGACAATTATATCCGATTATTAAGTGGACTATAAAATATGGATAAACATGTTAATTAACTGATAAACAAAATCTGTTGTGTTAATAAGTAGTATCAGCTTTTAAGAAGATATTTGCTTTTATATAATCTCCATTGTAAATTCATATCAATAGGTAACCTATATACTGTTTTACCGTTATTATTTTTAATCAGAGAGTCCGTGTTCTATACGCTATTTCATTCTCCTTCGACAATTATTCGAGGCCTCTTCGGGCCTTATTCGTACTTGCTAGCACATAAGAGTGTTTTCCAACAGCCTTGCTATCGCCTTATCTCCGAGTCTAACTCGGACTCACCACGGACACATGTCGCGCTCACCACAGATTCATCTCGACTAGGGGGTGGAGTCGTATCGAAGCAGATACGATGCTGCATCGAACCTCCATTGAAGCAGCAGTTTTAAACCCATACCAAATTCGAAAAAGATCCTTACCCGCTTCACTGATAAAAATAGCCAATGCAATTTTCATAATAGGCTTTTACTAGCTATTATGAATTTAATAATTGTTGGCAAAAGCCAATTTCAAATCTCCCAAAAATAAACAATTATTTGGCTTTCAGTATTTTAATTTGCAAATTCAAAATATGGCTATACTAGAGAACGGAAATCTAAAAGGCTTGGTTGGAAACCTTGTCTTTCGAAAATCAAATGAAAAAACTATTGTGCAGACTGCCCCAGGACGTAAAACAAAACAAACGAAGGGCACAAAATCAGCTGCTACAGATTTTGGTCATGCGAGTACTGCAGGATCCCGCATACGACATGTAATGGGAGAAGTTCACCTCAAATTGCACGATAGCAATATGCACAATCGCCTCATCAATCAGTTGAAAAGAGTCACCCGCCCAAATAGAGCGCCTCTGGGTGAAAAGACGATTCGAGGCGGAAATATCGATCGGATAGTAAACTTTCAATTCAACGACAAATGCCATATGCATGACTACATGCATTTTGATCCAGAAATAAAATTGTTGGATAAAAAACAAATTGCCATAAAGTTCCCAAAATTTGACATGCAAAACGATATTCATCGTCCAAAATACTGTAATCTCATGAAGATAAATCTGATGATTGTCGTATTTAATTTCGAAAAACAGATCTATGTCCGTAGCCACAAACACCAAATTCCGTTGAGCTTACAGGCAGATCCTAGAACTGTTGAATTGGAAGAATTACGATTTGATGTGAGCGATCGAGATGCTGAGACCGTACTTATTGGAATGAATATCGAATACTATGAAAGATTTCGCGAAGATTATGCCCTGCTAAATAGTAAAGATCTGCATCCTGCGGCAATTGTCGGTGCATTTATTATTGAATCTTAAAAGCAAAATATAGACATAGGCACTATAGAGAAAGAAATACCTTAATTGTTTATTATTGATATCACCAAAGAGGTGATTCGATTAAACACGCTATTACAATTTTTCAATCTCCTCAATTGACAATCCTATAATATCAGCTATGACCTTGGAATCAAAACCGCTCTTCCACATCTTTAAGGCTGAGATTCGCTTCTCAGCTTCAGCCTTCGCTCGTTCCTCTTGCCGACCTTGTTCTATTCCCTTTTCCATGCCTTTTTTAATGCCTTTTTCCATGCCTATACGTTCCGCTGTAAGGCGAATGCTTTCCGCATCTCTTTTATCCTTAAGGCTCAATTCATATGCTTTCATATCTTCTGAATTTAGATTTGACATTGTTTTGTACCATCTAAAGATATTTCGTATCTTAAACACTTAATATTTGCTAACTTTGGATTTATGAGTACAACCAGCGCAACAAACCATATAGGAAGAAAAATCTGTCGTATCCGCGAACTTAGGGGAATGAAACAAGAGGCTTTAGCATTCGAATTGGGTGTAAGCCAACAAGCTGTATCCAATATGGAGCGTAGTCCTGAGATAGAAGTAAGTCTATTGGCTCAGGTAGCGGAAGCATTAGGTGTTACGCCTGAAGCCATTGAGAATTTTGATGAAGAAGCAGTGTTTAATATTATAAATAACACTTTTACAAGCCACGACACATCTACACTAAATGCAATAAATATACATCCGAACTTTAATCCGCTTGATAAACTCATCGAAGCATATGAAGAAAATAAAAGGCTCTACGAACGCCTTTTAGAAGCCGAAAAAGCTAAGGTGGAGTATTTAGAAAGGCTGCTAAAGAATAAATAATCCATTATCTAAAGCGATTTGATATGGAATGTTATCAGACGGAATTAATGATATAAATCCACGAAGTTTATGAAAAGCGGAGAATAAGCAGTTTATTCTCCGCTTTTTTGCGATAAATAACCCACATATTTACCGCATATACTTTAGAGATCGATGAAAATTAATTGCTAAACAATTTCAGCCTGATTAAAAAGTTTAGAAATAAATATTATTTCAGACTCTCCAATCTACTATAGACCATTGCCTTAAAAGTTCGTTGATGGCTCGACCACGCGTCTGGCTTGAACAATATCTTAATGACATCGCTTTCATAATTATCGGTTATCTTGAGAATCAGTTGTTCAAGTGCGGATGGATCCGTACGATAATCAATCTGTACATTAGCTGCGATAGCACGCAAGAATCTTAGCTTATCGTGGGCATAAAGATATTTCCAAAATTTCAGCAGTACAGAAGGACGAACACGATAATCTATCACCTCAAGCATTTTTTTATAATTCTTTTCATATTCCAATATCCTGAAATACAGCTCATCATACCCTGCATATTCCATATTATTGCGAAGCATACTCAATGTCCTCGTCCTAAATTTCTTATTGAGCTCTTCATCGTTGGAATGATCCATGATAAAAACGTAATCAACAATATTCGGAGCACTTGAAAATTTTTCCATTTTAATAGAGGCAAGCTTGCTAAAATCTCCACTATTCGCGTATATGTCCTCTAAAATCTCCAAAAAAGGATCATTATAAGTTGAATTTACATTGCCAGCGATCACCCTGTTGCAATAATCAATCGCTTTGTTGGGATCATGACCTCTTATTGCTTCTATTAATTTCAAATTATACTTAGCTTCCCATTGGCGGGGTACAAAATAATCAGCACTGTCGTCAAACATATTATTCTCAAGCAATACATCTAAAAAGAAGCTATCAACCGCTACGGACATGTGATAGCGCCCTTCTAACAGGGAGATGATCAGATCTTTTATTTTGTCGGCCAGTAAACGTTTCCGTTCTATGGAAGAACTTTCATAGATCTGTATAAACAACTCCAACATACCCCCCTGTGCGTTTTCTGCCGCCCATATTTTATCCCAATACGCATTGGTCAATGCGACCCACTGTATGTCAGAATCAACATGAGCAATGATTCCAGCGATTTTCAAATTTCCGGTTTCAATAAACTTTCTAAAACGCGTACCGGTATAGAAAACGCTATATTCAAGATCTAAAACAGTATTGTAGACTGCAGACAACAGATGGATGATCTTTTCATTTCCTATATTCAAGGCTAAATACTCCCAAAAAGGCTCAAGTGCCTTTTCCCATAATTGTACTATTTTTTTAACTTCTGACGCTTCTATCTTCTTCCGCTTGCCTACTACTGAAACAACAGTATCTTTTAAAATCTTAGCGACATCTGTCTCTTTATATTCCTGCTTATTTTTCCCGAATTTCATCAGAAACTGTAATTCAATATCTTTATTGGATTTGAAAAGCTCCAACAGCCAGGAGGCTAACACTTCCTGTTCTAACATGAGTAGTAGTTGTTCACTTTCCTTCACCTTCTTTCCCTTGGCTGGCTTACTGCTTTTTTTCGTAGCTGAAGGGCTCTCCTTTTCTGAGGAGAGCATCAGAAGTATGGCGATCTGATGTATACAATAACTATCCCTACGCCCACAGTCGCAAGAATGACCGACAACAAATTCTTTATCCAACTGGACATTAATATCATAAGATTCCTCCCCCTCATCTACATAAGCCACAAAATTTCCTTTTACCTCAACTTCTTCCAATTCACGAACGATGAGTTTTTTAGCTTGTGTAAGCTTAGTTTCACTCTGTTTAGCTAAGATCTGTGCTATTCTCATTTTGATTTTTATTTCTACCCAACTAGTTATTGCTATCACCTGTCACCGACATACCATCGCTCATTCCAACCGTCTTAGTGCGCGCATACTAATTTATATTCTCTTTCTCCCATAGACATATAGGACAGTAAGCTTCTTAAAGTTTTGTCGCTCGTAACATTTCCCTTTTTCCAGGTGCGCCGGGAGCCTTCTCAATAGAAAAGCCCAAAGATTTCATACTACGTTTAAGATTACCCGTAATCGCATAAGTCACAAAGACTCCCCCCGGTTTAACAAATTGCGCGACATGTGCTAATGCCGCATCGTTCCACATTTCGGGCTGATGTATGGCAGCAAAAGCATCAAAATACACGACGTCAAATTGTTTTTCTGTTTGAAAATCCATCAATAAAGTATGAGCAATAGTGAGTCGTAAACGTTCATGAACTTGCACCTCCTGCTGCAATGCTACTTCATAGCAATTCAGGTAAGCTGACCACACAGTTGGATTCACGGTCTCGTTATATCCTGTCTCTGCAATGGTCGTAAGTGGCAAAGGGAAACCTTCAATTCCTACATAGTCTATCTGAAATGGCTTGTCCCGAATGAAATCGGCTGTCTGAAGAAAGTTAAGTCCTGTACCAAATCCTACTTCCAGGATAGCAACATCCGAAGCCCCTGTCTTTTGCACATAGTGATCCAAACCTGTTTTGATAAAAACATGCTTACTTTCCTGTACGGCCCCATGCGTTGAATGATAACATTCGCCGATCTCGGCATTGTACAATGTCTTCGAGCCATCTCCGGTCGTTACAAAATTCATTTTTCTCATACTCATTATTAAAAATCTAATAGCCTTATCTCCCTCGCCCAACAAGATATCAATAAGGTCTTCATGAATCTTCGGCCACACTCGACACAAAACGCCTCCATATTCCACCTTTCTCCCTGCAACCGCGACGGTATGCTATCAGAAGATTCGTTCAAAGATAAAAAGCCAGTTCGAATAAACTCCGATTAATCTTTATCAAAGCGTAAAATGAAAATAATGGATAAAAAGATTATTTTAGCGCCGTAAACACGAAACAATCACTGAACCTAATGGCATACTCGGCAAAAACTTTTATACAGAACTACGGCAGCATCTTACTGCTGCTTCTTGGCATCAGTATCGGAAGTTTAATTGGCATCTTTTTCCCACATTTTGTGGATAACCTTAAGCCAATTGGGGATATCTTTCTAAACCTGCTCTTCGTCAGTGTTATACCCTTGGTCTTTTTCGCAATAGCTTCATCTGTCGCCAATATTGAAGGTGACAGTGTGTTGGGCAGAATTATTGGCATGATGTCATTCGTATTTGTTCTCGGTATTGTCGTTGCAGGAGTATCGACCATATTCTTCCTCTACCTATTTCCCGTAGACGCTCCGCTCGCCATCGAACAGGCAAACAATATCATGGATACAGCCATTCATGATTCCTGGGGTGAAAAAATGGTTCGATTCCTGACTGTTAGTGAATTTTCCAGTCTCTTATCCCGGCAGAATATGCTTGCCTTTGTGATATTCTCATTTTTAGTAGGCATCGCCACACGCAGATCTGGCGCTTCCGCTGATATATTCCGAAAATTCATCAACTCCGGAAATGCCGTCATGGGCAATTTACTGGTCATGGTCATGAAACTGGCTCCGATAGGTCTCGGCGCTTACTTTGCCTATCAAGTCGGTACCCTTGGCCCACAGCTGTTTGGCTTCTATGCCAAACCCATTGGCCTCTATTATATCTTTGGGGTACTCTACTTCTTCATAGTATTTAGTGTTTTTGCCTTTCTTGCATCTGGGCTCAAAGGTGTCAAACGCTATTGGAAAAACAATATTTTACCTTCGCTGACTGCCCTCAGCAGCTGCAGCAGTCTTGCGACCATGCCGGCCAACTTACTGGCAGCAAAACAAATTGGCATACCCGATACGGTAGCCAGCGTCGTCATCCCTTTGGGCACGACCTTACATAAACATGGTTCCGCCATCGCCTGTATCTTTAAAATTTACATTGCGCTGCTGTTGAGTGGACAAGAGTTCTTTGAACCAAGCAATATGATCATGGCGGTGGGGATCACTTTGTTGGTCAGCATCGTTGCCGGCGGTATTCCAAACGGGGGATATATCGGTGAGATGCTCATCATATCGGTTTATCAAATGCCGACTGAGGTCATTCCTTCAATTATGATCATTGCGACGTTGGTAGATCCGTTGGCGACGATGCTCAACGCGACCGGCGATACGGTCGCGGCAATGCTTACTACTCGGCTAATCGGACAAAAATTGGCAGATCCTGTAGTAGCAAATCAGGTTTAAAACCTGAAAATACAAGTTATTCAGCCCAAGGTCAGTCCATGGGTTAATATCAGTGGAAATGGTCTTTGCCAAATGCACTAAAAGCGGTAGGCAAAGAATAACTGTCCGTATTGATGTCGATGGAATACAGACTTAAGCTCCTTGGAATTGAAAATATAATTAATGCCGTAATTAACCTTATGGTCAGACCAGTTGAATCCGACGCGATGACTGAGCATCCAAGGTTCAATCTGATATAATCCACCAATCGGATCATCTTTCCCCATTCCCCCTTGTATAGTGGAATTATAAAAAACCCGCGTCAAACTAGGCTGATAGACAAAATACCATTCCTTTTCGTTGTTACTTCTGGCCTGCGTCAGATGTCCACGGGTAAAGGTCGAAGCATGGTACGATTTGAGTTTACCTGCACGTATCGGAATTCCTGCCTCGATATTAGTGTTGTTCATGCCCAGCACACCTCTTCCCATCACGCCAAGATCGAAGGACTGCGAATCATTCCGGTAAATTCCTTTAAGATATTTAGCCTGCATATCCACACCAAATGCATTGCGCAACTCCGTTTCCCAACCTGTGGCCTCATACAGTCCAAAAAGATGATGAATAAACTTCTGTGCTTCTTCACCATACGATCTGGAGCCGATTTGCCCAAATTCCACCTTTACTTCTATAACTTGATCCGCCTTTAGAAACCGCGTTGCACCTGCGCTTAAATAAAGGTAACCTGCAAAAGGCCGGTCATATGTCCTATTTTGCCGACGATAGTCCAGCATGCTAACACCGTTATAGATTCGTTGTCCAAGTTCAAAGTCCAATACAGTATTGGAGATCTCCGCGTTGCTCCCATTCCGTATTGCCACGCGATAATTGACATTGATACCATTCGTATAATACCTATCCTGCCCCACCAAGAGGTAAACATCATTATCGTTTTGAATGGAAAGTTCCTGATTACGGAATTTCACCTGCCCAAACACAAGAAAACACGAAGATAAAAGGGGCAACAGGAGCCCTAAGGATCGCAAACCAACACTCATATTAACAGGCAATTGTAAAATTCATGCGAAATCATTGGAACCAAAAAAGCAAATCATACATCAAATTATTGAAAAGCATTGGTATACGTCATATTTTTCAAACTAATTTAAACTATTTAGAATAGATATAAATAATATGGAAAAGTTGCATTATTCCTTTCTTAGCGAATCTATTTGTAATTTTGCATTCGATTAGGTGTCAAATGTAAGAAATTCGGGATTTTTATAAGAAGTAATCTAAATATTTTACCCAGTTAACATCGTCACCAAGAACAACGAAACCGAGTGAAACGATTTATGTTTTCGATGGAATCAAACACTTATAAATAAGTAAATACAATGAAAAAAAGTTCAATTATTCTAATCGCTATCATCGCTGTCGCCATTGCCATGATACTTGTTATCTACACCGATTCAAGTACGTATTCGACATTTACCGAAGCTAAGGAAAAGAAAACCGAACTGTACGTGGTAGGTCAATTAAATAAGGAAAAAGCGCTTCATTATGACCCTAAGACCGACGCCAACAGATTCTCGTTTTTCATGTACGACAATGATGGTACAGAGTGTGAAGTGATTTTTAAGGGTGCCAAACCTCAGGATATTGAACGTTCAGAGCAAATTGTATTGACCGGTAAAATGGATGGAAATGTGTTTAGGGCAAGTAAGATCTTAATGAAATGTCCGTCAAAATATAACGATAAATCGGTCGTTACCGAGATCAATGCGACTGCTTTCAATAATTAATTCGTAAAATCAATTTTCAATGGACGTTAATTACGTTGGTGAGCACCTGCTACCCGGGCAGATCGGACAGTTCTTTATTGTTCTTTCTTTTGGTGCCGCACTTTTATCTTGTATCGCTTATTTTTTCGCGACTAAAACTCCTGAAGAAACTTCATGGAAAAAAATTGCTCGCATCGCATTCTGGGTTAATGCTATTTCCGTATTGGCGATTGGCGCAACCTTATTTTATATTATTTACAATCATCTCTTTGAATATAACTATGCATGGGCTCACTCTTCCAGGACACTCCCAACTTACTATATCATTTCTAGTTTTTGGGAAGGGCAGGAAGGAAGCTTTTGGCTCTGGATGTTTTGGCAGACCGTATTAGGTTCAGTATTATTGTTTAAAGCCAAAAGCTGGGAAACGTCCGTCATGACCTTTGTGATGTTGTGTCAGGCTTTTTTAGCTTCCATGATTATCGGCGTAGAAATCTTTGGACCCCGTATAGGTAGTTCTCCCTTTATTTTATTGCGTGAAGCAATGGATATTCCTATTTTTAGGGAAGCAAATTACCTTTCACTAATTACCGACGGTAATGGTCTAAACCCTTTGTTGCAGAACTACTGGATGGTAATTCACCCGCCTACACTGTTCCTTGGCTTTGCGTCTATGATTGTTCCTTTTGCTTATGCAACGGGCGCCCTTTGGACCAAACGTTACAAGGAGTGGATCAATGCTGCACTTCCTTGGGCACTATTTGCTGTGATGATTTTAGGAGCTGGTATTATCATGGGTTCATTCTGGGCTTACGAAGCACTTAACTTCGGCGGCTTCTGGGCTTGGGATCCCGTAGAAAATGCATCCATTATTCCATGGTTTACGTTGATTGCAGCGGTACACGTCATGGTCGCTTACAAAAATTCTGGCCATTCCTACTTCACCGCTACTTTTTTAGCGATGATCAGCTTTGTACTGGTGATTTATGCCTCTTACCTCACGCGAAGTGGTGTGCTCGGAGAAACTTCAGTACACTCTTTTACCGATTTGGGAATGAGCGGACAACTGATTTTGTTCAATGTCGTATTTTTAGTTATCATGGTGGTATTTCTGACAGTTAAAAAGAAAGAAATGCCGATTACAGAAAAGGATGAAGATATCTATTCAAGAGAATTCTGGATGTTTATCGGCGCTTTGGTATTAACTGTTGCCTGTGCACAGATCATCGCTTCAACATCAATTCCGGTATTTAACAAGATCTTTGGAACCAAAGTAGCCCCGCCTTTAGATCCGATACAACATTATAACAAATGGCAATCAGGCTTTGCTGTTATCGTTATGATCCTAACCGGATTTACGCAATTTTTAAAATATAAACGTACCGACAGCCGCAAGTTTTTGGCGTCTACTGTGGCATCATTGGTCGTGTCTCTTATATTAACCGCTGGTGTAGTTTATTTGACGAAGACTTATACCAACCTGATCTATATTTTAATCACCTTCGCAAGTATTTTCTGTATTTTAGCTAATATCCGCGTATTGGGAGATGCTGTCAAAGGTAAATGGAAGCTTGCGGGCTCTTCCGTAGCTCATATTGGTTTCGGACTTTTGCTGATCGGTGCCATGGTCGCTGCAGCAACCAACGAGGTCATTTCTGTTAACAATACAGGATACATCGCTGTATCAGGGTTTGACAAAGTTGAGAAACCCGGCGAAAATTTATTCTTGACCGAGGGTGAACCGGTACAGATGGGCGAATACAAAATCACCTATATCGGCGACAGCATCGTTGCTCCAAATACGTTTTATAAAATAAAATATGAACGAATCGACGAAGAAACGGGAAAAGTAAAGGAGCAATTCGTTCTGCAACCTTTTGCTCAAAACAATGCAAAAATGGGTGGTTTGATTGGCACGCCAGCGACCAAACATTATATTACACATGATGTTTATACACTGATTACTGCTGCGGCAGCTGAAAGTCAGGCTACACATGCGAAAGTTTCGGCAGAAGAGAAAACTGGTTTCGAAGACTACGAGGAGCCAGCGACATATCAGGTAAATATCGGCGATACGC